>ENA-OQER01000336-OQER01000336.1-human-gut-metagenome-genome-assembly--contig:-NODE-336-length-26447-cov-2.173746_pt1 | contig 26447 bp, 39 predicted proteins | sample MGYA00242797_ERZ504639 | MGnify/ENA primary metagenome ERZ504639 (study PRJEB26092, sample SAMD00036306) | human gut metagenome | host: Homo sapiens | study: EMG produced TPA metagenomics assembly of...
TCACATCTGGATATTGCATGCCACACAGTCTTGGCTTAATAAAAAATAGAACTGATTTGTTTTCAGGATTTTTGGGAGCGGCCGGTCCTTAGAAAGCAGACATTGCGATTTCAAAAGCCAATGTAATTGGATTTTGAAATCACGATGGATGCTTTCTTAGTACCGTTGCCAGCGACAACAAGCGGAAGCGTTCCTGAAAACAAACAGTTCTATTTTTTATATTTCTATACACTTTGTTGGCATGCAATACGACATAACATTAGGAAATCCGTAACACCACCTATAAGCGGCAGTTCACAAGTTAAACTCCGGTTATTTATTCATAATCCTGCGGAATCCAGATTCCATCCTCGCTGTCAGCTGGATCATTTTTACAAACCGCTCTGCGCCGTCCTCGATAAAAGTGATTTTTATATTGATACCTTCTTTCGAGCCGTCCTGTAATGCCTCCACTTGTACTTTGTTTTCGTTATCCAGCAGATTCAACAGATACTTGCAGCCAATACCGGATCCTTTAGATTCTGATATAACATGGAACTGGAAAGCAGACTGTTCATAACCAATGCATCATACATGCCATTGACCGTGTAATCAATCGGTGTGCCATTAATTTGCGGATATGCCTCATCAAATTCCGTTCCTGATACAATATAATCCAGAAAACGGATATTCTCATCCGTCACTTTATAACTTCCATCTCTCTCCTCAAATGTAATATCTTCTTTCCACACCGTAACATGTGGATCAGATGTCCATGCATAGTACAAAATCTCTGCTGTGTTTTTTCCATCATAGGAGGTCGTGATCGTATACCCCTTCGAATTTTCATCCGACGTATCCCACATTGGCCACGGGCTTGACCATCCAAAGATGGTATCTCCTTCGTCGATCACAAGCAGCTGCTCCTTCATCATTTTTTTTCTTGCTCCATCCATGCACAAACTGTCAATCGCTGCTCCGTCCCTGTCACAAAATGCATCCGCCCAGGTTTGTAAGAAACTTTGTTGTTGTGCCCGAATCGCATCGGACTGCTTTTTTAATAAGGCATTTAGTTCTGATTCCTGATCAGCCAAAGAATCCTTCTCTGTGTTTAACGTTTGGTCAGTCAGACTGCTTTCTGATAATTCGGTTGCAATATTTTCTTCCACATTATCGTTCTTTTTTCGGATTGGTAAGAAAAAGTGCTCCTATTATCACACAGAAAAGCAATGCTGCTGCAATCAGCCAGAAGGTCGGCTTTTTAAAATTCAGGATTCCTTTTACTCTCTGTTTCACACCCACTTCCCCAAATGCTAATGGCAGACGGTGATCATTTCCCGGCACATGGAACGAAAGCAGGACAAGTGAATACTCTTTTTTCTGCTCTGCGCTCCAGTCCTTTATCACACGCTCATCGCATGCCATCTCAATGTCCCGGCAAAACAGAATGTACGCCAGCCAGCAGAACGGATTGAACCAATATACTGCAAACAACACATAACCAAGTGGTTTCCACAGATAATCCAGCCGTCTGATATGCGCTTTTTCATGCGCCACAACATTTTTTATCTGAACTTCTTTTAACGATGATGGCAGATAGATCCGAGGATTTAACACTCCAAAAATAAATGGTGTCTGGATTCTGTCACAAATATAGATATTTCCTTCTATGCGGACGGATTCTCTCACTTTCCTGCGAATATGTACATAACTGACTGCTGCATATACGAGCAAAACCGCTACACCGCATAACCAGATAGATGCAATCAGGTTCATCGGGTTTTGCGCCGTCTCCTGCTCCGGAATTGTGATACCCTCAAAATAATATTTTGCAAGATACCGGTTTGCCGTGTTGTCTAAAGCCGGCATTTCTGCCAGAACCTGCGATGTTACCGCACCTGCTTCAATGCTTACAACCTGTGCGTTTGGTGCGAGGCTAAATGTCGTCTCTAATTGAAACGGGCACAGCAGCCGGATTCCAACCAGCGCCCACAAGATACAGTGAATCCACTTCGGCGATTTCCTCAGCAGACAGCGTGCCAGCACCACAACCACGATCAGCACACTGGCAGATATACTCATGTTCAACAATTTCAAAAAGAGTCCTGACATTTTCAGCCCTCCTTTCCAATAGCATCGATCATTTTCTTTATCTCGTCCACCTCTGATTTATTTAATTTTTTTCTCGTTGTGAACGCGGCAAGAAACGCCGGAAGGGAACCTCCAAAGTTGTCCTCCACAAATTTTTCACTCTGGGCAGCGTCGTATTCCTCTTTCGTCATCCGGGCGGAAACCATTCCTTTTTCGTTCTGAAAGATTCCCCGCTCGCACAACCTCTTTAAAACCGTGTAAGTGGTCGACTTTTTCCAACCAAGCTTCTGCTCACATAATTTCACCAGCTCACCGGACGGAAGCGGTTCATTGCTCCATATGATTTCCGCAAACTGCGATTCTATTACCCCTAATCTTAATTCCTCCATTGTTACCTCATTGGTCTAATGCTTGTAGACTTGTTGTTTTTAGTCTACAGTCATTAGACCAATTTGTCAAGAAAAAAATCCACAGATATGTGGAAATCAATTACTTTTTTCCTCATATCTGTGGATAAATAAATTTTTATAAATTTGTTTCCTTCCAAAATCACTCCCACAAATCGCCCCAGATATCCGTACACAATTTTGTACAATATTCTCTGGAAAAATTTGCGTCCTGTTCTATGATCGCATTTTTTCCTGCCATTTCATCTGTATAGTCTCTCAGAAAGTAAGTGGTAACTCCGCCATGCCCCTGTTCCACCTGTGTCACAAGTGCATTCACGCCATAGTCTGTAATAAAGCCCTCACCATTTTCATCCAGTCCGATTGTGACTTCCGCCATGCCACCAACCATGCGATTAGCGATCCCATCTCCACTACTCGAAGTCCAGTTTACATAATTCCCAAGCGAATAGTAAACGAGTGTCTGGTTTCCGGTTGTCTCATCTGTCACCCACTCAACAGGCTCGATCACATGAGGATGCGTTCCTATCACCAGATCAACGCCATTTCTAACAAAAATCTCTGTCCATTTTTTCTGCATGCTGTCTGGCTGCAAACTGTATTCTGTTCCCCAATGCGGGCACACTACAACAAAATCCGCCTGTTCTCTGGCGGAGGCAATGTCACTTACGACTTTTTCCTCATCTAAAAGATTGACTGCATATGGCATATCCTGTGGCAACGCAATTCCGTTCAGACCATATGTATAATTTAATACTGCAATTTTTATTCCATTCTGCTCTAAAACGGTAACGCTATCCTGCGCATCCTGACTTTTATTAATTCCAAGAATTTTTATGTCAGGATATTTTTCTCCCAGTTTGAAAGGCAATTCGTAATTCCTTTTTTCCCCTGATCCATCGCATGATTTGTTCCATGCAAAATGACATCAAATCCGGTTTCTGCCAATGCATCCGCCACCTCGTAAGGTGCATTAAAGCTTGGATAACCAGATACTCCCAGTTCCTCCCCGCCAATGATAACTTCCTGATTGACAATCGCAATGTCTGCCGCCTGCACCTCGTCTTTCACATTGGCAAAAAGACTTGAAAAATCATAAGAGCCATCCTCTGCCTGACAGCTTTCTTCCACCGGAGTGTGAAGCAGAACATCCCCGACCATGGCAAGTGTCACGGTCGGACCTGAATACACATCTGAGATTTCCGTCTCCTCGGTTGTAATATCCACAGCCTGTTCTGTCTCTGCCTGAATGTTATCCACGCTTTCTGTATTTTCGACTTCGTTATCCACGGAAGCTTCCTCTACATGGTTGAAACTGTAGATCATTTCCTGCCTGTCACAACCGGATAGCGTGAACATAGCAAGCAATATCATTGGTATCTTTTTCATTTTCACCTCCTACGAAAGCAACGCCTGATACACATCCCTCTTACTGATCCCACGGTCTTTTGCCACAAGTTTCATTGCCTCTTTCCGTGCAATGCCCTGGCTCTCATATACCTGCATATGTTCCTCTAATGTCATGGATTCCCAGTTTTTCTTCTCTTCCTCGGCAATCTCCTCAAAACTCTTTCCCTGTAAAACAAGGACATACTCGCCGCGTGGTTCGTTTTGCTCATAATAGCGGAGACTGTCACTTAGCGTTGTCTGCATTTTTTCCTCATATCGCTTTGTAAGCTCCCTGCAGATTGTAAGCTTTCTGTCACTTCCAAGAACACTCTCCAGTTCCTCCAACGTTTTCACAAGATGGTGTGGCGCCTCATAGATAATGATGGTTCTTGTCTCATTTGCAAGCCCGTCTAAAACAAGCGCCCGCTCTTTCTTATCTCTCGGCAAAAATGCTTCAAACGCAAATCTTCTGGTCGGAAGCCCGGACATGGTAAGCGCCGTGATACATGCGGCTGGCCCCGGCAGAGACGTCACCTCAATACCTTCCTCATAGCAGATACGCACGAGATCTTCCCCCGGATCAGAAATACCCGGCGTTCCTGCGTCCGTGATAAGTGCAATATTTTTCCCTTCGCGAAGCTTGTCCACCAATTGATATGCTTTGTCAATCTTATTAAATTCATGGTAGCTTGTCATAGGTGTCTTAATCTCAAAATGATTCAGCAGTTTGATGGAATTTCTCGTATCTTCTGCTGCGATCAGGTCAACCTCTTTTAGCGTGCGGAGGACCCGATAGGTAATATCCTCAAGGTTTCCAATCGGTGTTGCGCACAAATATAACTTTCCTGCCATCATTATTCTCTCTCCAATATCCTCCCGGAAGTATTTTTCAATTTTATCTTTTTGCATAGATCAAAATGATAATGTTCTGAATATTTGTTACGAAGCAATATGAATGAAATGGTACAACTAACAAAAAACTAAATTATATCTGTCCGCTGCGCATCAGTCATTTTTCGCATGATTATAAAAAAAGCACACGTAAATATAATGCCTTTCATCATTGTGGTTGTTGTAAGTGCCCACCATATTCCCAAAATTCCTAGCACACCACTACTTAAAATGATTGCAAGCGGAATACGAAGCGATGTGAATACAATACTAATCACACTACACAGGCGAGTCCTGCCAAGTCCCGATAATGCACCTACTGTCATCAGCTCAACACATAAAAAAGCTTCGCTGTATCCGACAATGATCAAATAGTCAACTGCTGTTGCGATCGCTGTCTTCTCATGGAAAAACACGCTTGCGATCGGTACTGGAACAACTACAAACACAAGGGTGATCAAAATTCCCCATATACCAACGGTGCACAACGATGCACGATATCCCTTCTTCACACGTTCGGTTTTACCAGCACCATAGTTTTGACCGATAAAAGCGTTCATAGCTGCGCCAAATCCATCTGCCGTATTCCATGAGATTGATTCAATCTGACCGCCCACACGCTGCGTAGCGATTGCCTCTGGACCAAAACCAGCTACCATACGTGTCAATACCATAGAGATAAAACAATACACCATACCCTGAAGTGCAGTAGGAATACCTATTTTGCAGATTCCCTGCACATATTCCAACGGATTTTTACAAACAAGCGAAGACCTTTCAACACATTTTCCTTCTTCTGTAATATAACTCCAAACAGCATAATCATTGTAACAATTACCTGTGCCAAAACAGTTGCCATCGCTGCGCCTGCCGCTCCAAATCTCTGAAATGGTCCCGGTCCAAGAATCAAAACAGGGTCCAGGATCATATTCGCCGCCAAACCAAAAAGATTTGCAATAAAAGGAGTTTTAGAATCTCCCTGAGCCGTATATATTCCCGTTAATGTGAATGATAAAAATGAAAAAACAATGAATCCGCACGCAATCTTAGTGTAATCCAACGCAGCACTCAATGTTTCCGCATCATCCAGCTTGAAAAATCCAACCAGCTGATTTGCAAATAGTGCTACAATGATCCATATGCGAGTCCCATCAATAATGCCAACTGCATCGCTGTCTGTGCATATCCATGTGCCTTTTCCTTCTCTCCTCGTCCTATGCACTGTGCAATCTGTACCTGACCTCCCATTCTTGCCATCGAAGCAAGCCCCTGCGAGAGCCATGTAAACATACCTCCAACGCCTACTCCGGCAACCGCTTGGCGCCTAGCAGTCCAATCCATGCCATATCGGTAATATTATATAATGTTCCTAGAAATGACGATGCCATAATTGGAATCGCAAGTTTCATTAATGTCTTTAAAATTGATCCTTTTGTTAAATTTCCTTCCATTCAGTCCCTATTAATTCCTTTTCCTTTGTATTTCCTTCTGCATGACGTTCTATTTCTGTACATAAATTTTTCAATCATTTTATACATACTTTACCTTTTATCCCTCTATCTTTGTTTCTGCATTTACTCTTTCTTCTCCATCATCTTCGGAATCACAAAGTACATCACGATTCCGAGCGCCACGATTCCAAAAGAGATAATCTGTGATGTGGAAAAAATTCCTAAGCTTCCACGATAATCATTTCGTAAAAATTCGATCAAAAATCTTCCCACTCCATAGAGTACCAGATAACCTGCTGCCACTCTGCCCGGCTCTGGCTTCTTAGATGCATACCACAGTAATACGCCGCAGATCAGAAAATCACCTGCGGAAGAGATCAGCTGCGTCGGAATCAGGCTTACACCGTTTGGTGCAAAATCAGAATGCGTAAAGGTAATGCCATACCACGCATGCGTCTCTCTTCCATAGCAGCAGCCGGCACAAAAACATCCAATACGCCCAAATCCCTGTGCCATGGAAACTGCAGGCATCACAAGATCAAAATAAGAAATAAAATTTTCTTTTTTTGATACGGCAATAGACATAACTTGTCACAATTCCACCGATAATTCCACCATAAACGACATATCCGTTTTTGAAATCCCATAAAATAGATGGATCTTCCATAATTGCCGGAAGCTCTACAATATAATAGAGCAGGCGACAGCCAACCATTCCACCAATCAGCGCACATAAAAAAATACCGAAAATCGTAATCCTCACTTAAGCCTCTCTTCTTTCCCCGGTAATTACATAGGAAAAGTGCCGAAGCAAATCCAATTGCAATCATCAATCCATACATATAAACCGTGATCGGTCCAAGCGTTATCTTATTAAACATATAATCCTCCTTGTTTTGCGAAGCAAAATGCGACTGCTCTTGCAGGAGCAGAGGATTTAGCCTCCTTGTTTTGCGAAGCAAAATGCGACTGCTCTTGCAGGAGCAGAGGATTTACCCTCCTTGTTTACCAGACTTATAAACTGATAATTACGAAACTCTCATGCCGTAGATTTAATTGTGCTAAAATAACAAAAGCTTGAGAAGACACTGGGGAGCCGCCGGTTCTTGCATGGCAGACATAGCAACTTGCTGTGGCTGGCATGTTAGTACCGCTGCGAGCGACACGTAGCGAAAGCGTGTCTTCGAAAATTTTGTTATTTTATCACAATCTTCATGCGCCGTATTGAGTTTCGCACTTAATATTAATATCCATAAATGTCATAAATCTCATCCGTATACACGCCCTGCTCCTTGTATACAATGAGCGGCTTTTCCACTGTCACACGGGATTTTCCTCCGCGCAATCCCTCGATCAGCACCATATTCGGTTCCTTATCAATATAAGGATATACCAGGCGCATAGCTTCGGCTCTATCTTATATTCCACCATTTTACTCATGATCTCTGCCAGACGGAACGGGCGGTGTACCATATAAAATCTGCCTCCCGGCATAAGCATTTTTGCGCTCTCCCGCAAAATATCGTCCAGCGTGCACAAAACCTCATGCCTTGCGATCGCTTTTGCTGTGGATGGCGAGTTTTCCCCATGAGTGCCGATCATATACGGCGGGTTTGTTGTGATGACATGAAAAGAAGATGCTCCAAAAATATTTGAAGCATCCCTGATATCTCCTGTGACTACTTTGATCTTATCCTCGAGATGATTGTACGCGACACTGCGTCTTGCCATATCTGCGCTTTCTTCCTGAATCTCTAACGCTGTAAAATCTGCTGCGTCCGTCTTTGCTTCCATTAAAATCGGAATAATTCCGGTGCCGGTTCCAAGATCCAGTACTTTTTCCCCTGCCTTGCTTTCGCAAAACCGGATAACAGCACAGCGTCCATGCCAAAACAGAAACGCGCCGGATTCTGGATGATTCCATATCCATTGCGTTGCAGCTCGTCCAAACGCTCTCCTTCATGAATCAGATTATTTTGTATCATCAATCTTTGACTTTCCTCCACGGTCTTCTAATGCAGCCAGCTCTTTCATTTCCTCGGCAGTAAGCTTCACATCTCTGCGTCGTTTTGGTTTGAATTTCAACTGATCTGCCTGATATTCCCGCAGTTCCTTCTCATCGTTGACTTCCACTAAAACTTTTACAAGCTGGCGAAGTACATTTACAGAAGAAACTTCGCCCTTCAAACCATCATCCGTTGTGACATAATCACCAACATTTGGCAGACGGCTGTTGAGATACTCGTATGTCTCTTCCTCATTTTTCAGACAGCACATCAGTCTGCCGCACACGCCGGAAATCTTGGTTGGATTCAGGGAAAGATTCTGCTCCTTCGCCATTTTGATTGATACCGGTGCAAACTCGGAAAGGAATGTGTGACAGCACAGTTCACGTCCACAGATTCCATATCCTCCCATAATCTTTGTCTCATCGCGGACACCGATCTGACGCAGTTCGATTCGTGTGCGGAATACTGCTGCAAGATCTTTTACCAGCTCACGGAAATCAATTCTTCCGTCTGCGGTAAAATAGAACAGCAGCTTGTTATTATCAAATGTGTATTCTGCTTCCACTAACTTCATATCCAGCTTGTGTTTTGCAATCTTTTCCAGACAGATCTTAAACGCCTCTTTTTCCTTCTGGCGGTTCTTCTCTGCCTGCTTTCATCCTGCTCAGTCGCAATGCGGATGACCGGTTTTAATGGCTGGACAACGCTCTCCTCGGACACCTCCCTCGGATCGGTCATGACAGTTCCCATCTCAACGCCTCTTGCAGTCTCAACAATTGCATGCATGCCTGCTTTTAACTGTAACTTTCCAGGTCCGAAATAATATATTTTACCTGCATTCCGGAAACGGATTCCTACTACTTTTACCATTCTAGTTCTCCTTAATTGTCAGCAGTAATAACTCAATCACCAGATCAAAGTTTACGTTTGCGTCCAGACGTATCTGGCTTTACGCAAAGCTTCCAAAATACTGTTGATTCCATTGTAAGAGCTTTTTTCTGCCTGTCGTTTTATGTCGTAGACCTCATCCTTGAAATAAGGCCATTTACATCACCTGTTGCTTTAAAATATAATACATCACGATACCAGATCATCATCAGATCAAAGTAATCGTTAATTTCTAATTTATAATCTGCAATCTGCTTTACCGCAGCGGTCATCTCGTAGAGATCAATATCATCGAGACGCTTGATCAGCTGCAGTGCGCTTGCCTTCATCTCATTAAAATCATCAGAGGACGCAAGCTGGATCGCTTTTCCCACATTTCCCTGTGCAAACGCCACACACACATCCGCCTGATAGTCAGGGATCTGATACTTTTCCATCAGGAACTTTTTAATTTTCTCATCCGGCACAACTTTAATATTCAACGTCACGCATCTGGATAAGATCGTTGGCAGAAATGTGTCCGCATTTGTTGTCAAAAGCATAATGATTGCATATGCCGGCGGCTCTTCGATCGTTTTCAGGAGCGCATTCTGTGCCTGCTGGTTCATCTTCTCCGCCTCATCAATGATATATATCTTGTGCTCACTGCTGTATGGCTTTACATCAATATCATTATTTACCTGTGTGCGGATATCATCCACAGAAATGGTATTTGGCTTCTCATGGTTTACATAAATAATATCCGGCTGATTATGTCCCAGTGCCTGTCTGCAGGAATGGCACTCCATACATGCCTCTTTTCCATGCTTTCACACTGCAAAGCCATTGCAAATGCCTCCGCCAGCATCATTTTTCCGGATTTGTCCGGTCCATTGATGATGTACGCATGGGATACTTTATCCATCCCGATCGCGTTCTGTAAATGCTCTATAATCTGCTCATGTCCGATAATATCTTTAAATCCTGCCATATGCCGCTCCTTTAAGTCAATATATCTAACAACAATCCACGGATCTCACCTATCCTGCTCAGGATCGCAATGTGATCCTTCTCATCCTTCACAAGCTCCCTTGCCAGTTCATCCAGATTTGAATCGATCAGCCGGATCAGTCCATACACTCTGTGCCGTCCTTTGCGGTCTAAGAAATTCTCTCTGGAAAACTTGTGTGAACGATACACCACCTCATTTAAAAAGTCTTTGATCAGTCCACGGTATTTTTTCATATCGCGGATATCCATATGCTGTGCAATACGGTTCCCCTGTGCCGTGATATCATTCATCAAAAGATCGACTTTTGCCTGAAGATCTGCATCGGTGATGGCACTCGCCAGAGTGAATTTGAATGTTCCATCTCCGGTTTCCGTTGTCACTGTATCAGGTACCTGTGTCACCTGTGCTATATTATTTACTTTAATATCCACCAATGCCCACCTTCTTTCCTACCTGTCTTCTAAAATTGCCCTGCGGATCTCTTCCTCTGTCTCATCGAGATCCTGATTGACAAATCTCCTTGTGATCCCTGCTTCCTTTAACTTTTCCCCGGAAAAATCTTTTGCATCTGACAGAAATCTGCGGCAGAGTTCCTCATACTTCGGGCTTTCCTGCATCCGCTCCCTGTTTAACGCCCGGCTCAGGCGTTCGCCGTCTTCCACTTCTATATAAATCGGCACAACTTCTCTTTTCCAAAGTAATCACGGATCTTTAAATAAGATTCCAGTGTTCCTATGATCAGATAATTCTGGTGTTCCAGATCGATCTGGTCATCATTCACGGTAAAATATTTCCAGATCCCATGGATGGTATCGTAAGCTCGAAGCTCGATAATACGCCCTTCACGCTCCAATTCTTCCACTTTCTTCTCATCACAGAAAAAATATTCTACCCCATTTTTCTCCCCGGCACGCACCGGTCTTGTCGTATATGGAACAATGGTCTTTAATGAGAGACTTTCATCTCCCAATATCTTTTTAAACAGGGTATCTTTTCCCGTGGAACTTTTTCCCATGATACAATATATTTTACCCATTTTTCCTGCCTCATTTAGTATAATATAGTCTTTAAAAATATACAATCTTTAGAATTTTTTCGTTACTGTTCACTCGTTCCACACGCAGTCCAAGTGATAAGCATTCCTCAATATTATCTGCCAGACGCCTCGTGATGATCTCACCCGGAACGATCATCGGAATTCCCGGCGGATACAGATAAATCGTATCCGCAGACATATTTCCGACTGCCTCCTCTAACGTTACTTCTTTATATGGAGCTCCTCTGCCTGATAAATCTGCATTTCACGCGGATATTTCTGATATATTTTCTCAATAAACGAATGATACTTCTCATCACTTGCCGGATTCTTCAAAATTTTGTTTCCATTTGAAACGTCCTCTGCCACCTTTGCATCGATCTCATGCAATGCGCCTGCCAGACGCTCCAATCCTTCGTCCTCATCCATCAGACTTGTCATTCCCAGCACATAATAACCGGAAACCATCTCCATCTGTAAATGGTATTTTTTCAAAAGGATCTGATGCAGCTCATCCCCTGTCATCCCGGCTCTATCCGCAAAAATGACCAGTTTGGAATCATCCCAGTCAAATGCTTCCCCAGTGTCCAGATCTTCCTCCTGCATGACATGCAGGTATTTTAAACCGGCTGTTTTCCCATAAAAATCCGTCAGACGCTTCCTGTATTCTGCAAAGAGCTGCTGCCCATGTTCTGCGATCAGCCGGATACATGAATCCATTCCTGCCATGAAAATATAGGATGGTGAACTCGTCTCGTAAATGGACAGATACCGCTCCACCCGCTTCTCATCAATGAGATCAGACGTCAGATGCAGCAGCGCTGTCTGGGTAAACGACGGCAATGTCTTATGTAAACTCATAATCACTGCGTCTGCGCCAAGTTTTACGGCATTTTCCGGGAAACCGCCTCCGAATCCAAAATGTGCTCCGTGGGCTTCATCCACGATAAGCGGAATCCCATGTTCATGGCACACCTCTGCAATCTTTGCCACGTCTGAAACAATCCCCTCATACGTCGGGGAAGTGAGGATCACTGCCACCGCATCCGGATTTTCATATAGCGATTCCTGCACCTGCTCTGCTGTGATCTGCCCCTGGATTCCATTTTTTGTGATAGAAGGATACAGATATTCTGCCTGCAGTTCATTCATATATAATGCATGATAGACTGCTTTGTGACAATTTCTTGCGACTAATACCTTGTCCCCGCGCCTCGTGGCAGCACTGATGGCAGCCAGCAAGCCACAGGTACTTCCATTTACAAGAAAAAAGCACCGTTTTGAATGGTAAAGCTCTGCTCCGCGCACCTCGGCTTCCTTTATCATACCGGTCGCATGATGCAGATTGTCAAATCCGTCAATCTCCGTGATATCAATCTCATACGGATTGGGAAACGACAGACTTTTTCTTTTATGTCCCGGCATATGGAACGGATAATAGTCCGACTGCGCATATTCCTCTAAATCATCTATCAAATACTTCATGTAAGCCTGCTCCTGATGTTCGATATCCATATCAGTATATCATACCAGATACATACCGATATACCTTAGTATAACACACTTTCCCCGCAGATTCAGCAACGACTTGCATTACCATCCACTCATTACTCTTGAAAAAAAAGTATTTCCTATGCTATAGTATTTTAGATTGCGGATCAAACAATAACATTCCGGAGGTATAGTATGGAAAATGCGCTTGTGATCCTCTGTGGCGGAAACAGCACACGGATGGGAACTGATAAGGCTCTTCTTCCTTTTGGGGACACCTGTTTAATTGAATATCTTGTCAGAAAATTTCAGCCGTATTTTTCCAGGATCTATCTCTCGGTAAAAATAAAGGGGGATTACTCCCATCTGAAGCTTCCCGTAACTGAAATCCCGGATATCTATCCGAATCAGGGACCAATGTCCGGCATTTTTTCCGGCTTATCCATGATCGATGAGGAATGCGCATTTTTATGTCTGTAGACACCCCGTTTCTGGAACCGAAAACAGGACTTGCCCTGCTCTCAGAGCTCGGTGACGCCGATATCTGCACACTTGAGGGAAAGGCTTCCTATCTCGAAACGGCAACTGCTGCCTACTCCAAAAATTGCATTACAACCATCGGAAAATGTCTCCTGCTCCACCAGCTCACGTTCAATACGCTGCGGGAAAAATGCAGCACCAGATACGTGACTGAGGCTGTGATCGCCGAGGCTGCACCGACACCGATCGATATCCAGTACTATAATCTGGACACCAGAGACAATTATTATCATGCGCTTCGTATTTTAAGCGGAATTGTACCGCCAGATTCTTCTCAGGCGTTGATTGAATATTTTAAAGACACCAGAGATTTATTTTTGCATACAACTCCGGTGATCTCCTTTGTGGCAAAACCGGGAACGATCATGACACCTCTCATTGAGCGGCTGCTTCCTTTATTAGAGCGTGAGGGGTTAAAAGTCGTTCACCTCATCAAAGAAGATTCCTCTGTCGTATTCAAAAACGTCTTTTTTTGAGCCGACTCTGGAAATCTCTCCTCGTCGCTCTCCGGTGCCGACCTTGTTCTGACGGAAAATTTTGGAGCAGATGCGCCGAATAAAATTGAAATTCTGCGGAAATACTGGTCGGAAACACCGTTATCTGACGAAAAAGATCTGATCGCTGTATTTGCTGATTTTCCATATCATGCAGAGACTACCCTTCCGGTCTTTGATCTGAACAAACCAAAAAATATTGTCACATTCCTCCGGGAATATCTGGGCAGACAATAAAACCAGAAATAAAGGCTGCCTGTGGGCAGCCTCTTATAAATATCGTTCCAGATCCGGCATCCAGTCTCCAAAGAAAACCTCATCTCTGCACATTGCATTCCAGACAGGACTTAAAAAAGCAATGATCCGATGCAATACTGTTTCCCAGGAAACATCCTCTGTTCCCTGCTTCCTTATATATTTTCCCACCGTTTTTTCATATAGGTGTAGGTTTCATAAGATGCCAGCATTTCAATCCTTTTTTCCTGTGGAATCACTTCCTCTTTTTCGCAGAAAGAGAGTGTCTCGTAAATATGCCGTCCATCGACAGTTTCCTGCTTCAGCAGACGAAATGTTGTATCATATACCTCCATAGAAGGAATCAGTTCCAGATATTTGAGGATTGTAAAAAGTTGTTCTGCCAGATATGTTTCAACCGGAATGTTGATACGCTGCACATTTCTTCTCAAAAAGACTGACTGCAGCTCCTGTTTTTCCGGCTTTGCTGCATCATATACCAATGGACTAATACGGATGGTAAGCGGAACCTTCATTTCCTCCCATTCTCCAGTTATGTAAACCAGATAGTCCTGTTCCTCTTTTTCCACAGAATAATTCCAGCGGATATGATATTCCCGTTTCGCGCAGATCGCCTCTGCAAAATCAGTGATCCACTTTTCGTCCAATACCTGCTGTTCTTTCCCATCATCCTGCCCGTATACAAAATGAAGCGGCTTCTGCCACTCCTTTCGATAACTGTCGAGGTCAAAAGCCTCACGGTTTTTCAGCCATAACCGCTTTGCAAAATCGGTTTCCAGAATTTGGAACATCAGTGTTTCCTGCAAAAATCCTTCCAGCAGATTTGCAAATGAGATTTGATACTCTATGCTTTTTTCTTTTAACTTCTTCTTCGTAAGTAGGTTCTGTTCCATTTAAAGCCAGACTCCAATCATATTCTGAACTTTTTTCACAACTTTACGCTCTTTTGCATAATACATCAGTTTTGCAATATCCTTCTTCGGATCTTTTATGTAAGCCATCAGTCCTTCTTTGAATCTTTCCCGATCCATCTTGTCTTCGTATTTTAAGCATTCACAGATCAGTCTTTCCTTTTCAAAAATCCGGACTGTCACATTGGAAAGCTGTATTTCTGTCACTCCAAGCTCCAAAGTATCCGGCTCTGCATACATCGGAATGATCTTCGGATAATCCATTTTAAACCGTGATTTGGAAGTATTCTTATCCACGTAAGCCGCCAGCCATACGGTTTCTTTTTGATATAGCCATACGCATATAACGCATTTTCCAGATTCAGCACGCAGTCCGGAAACAGCTTTGCCACAAGCTCCTCCTCTGTAAAATCACTGAGATGAACTGCATAATAACCGCTTTTTACGCGCAGAATATCCCCTTTTTCCACAAAATCAAGGATTCTGCGATAATCGATCCCCAGCCCGGCGAGCTGGCTCTTTTTTACAATTCCGCCATTATCCAGAATAAACTTCTTTACTTTGTCTAACAGCAACTCTCTTTTTTCACTGACTGCATATGACTCCGACATGCTTTATCTCCATCTTCTGCGTCTTCTACGTTTTTTTCTGATTCTTCGTTTCTGATCTTTTCTGTCTCTACGAACGGCTCTGTTGTGTTTGATAATATAGTAATTATCGTAAAAACGTTTTAAGAAAAATAAAAGTACACCAAGCAAAATCACTGCAACAATGAGTAATACCACAACAATCGGTCTCACCTGCACCGTGGAGACTGCTTCCTGTTCCTCCTCCTCGGTCGACTCATTGTCAAATGCGTAGCCCTCTACCACCACGCCGGTTGTCTTAATATCTGCTTTTCCTACATTTCTTCCCGCATAAGTATATGTGATGCTTCCTGCAATCTCCGGATCACTATCGTTATATTCCACAGAAGATGAGGTATCTGAAAATTCTGCTGTTTTCGGCAGAACAATGACGGCATCTTTATCAAGCTCCACAAATGTTCAATATTGTTCAGATTGCCATTATCCACCGTTGTTTCTGCGCTGTAATCCGTATCATTTTCTGCTACATTCAGCACCTGAAAATTGTCAAATGCATAATCAAATAAATTTACCGTATCAATAAACTGATTCGGTGACTGCGTATTCATTACCACACAGATCAAAGTCATGCCATCTTTTTCCGCATAAGTCACCAGAGTGCTGTTTGCAGTCGCCGTGTATCCGGTCTTTCCGCCGACACAGTACGGATATAAATACTTACGGTTCGCATTGTGGTAGGTGCACAGCATATCGTGATGATTCCTTAACACCGTCTCCTCCGCATGCTTATTGGTTGGAGGGATTGTATACATCTTCGTTCCGATAATAATACGAAACGTTTCATTCTGATAAGCCGCCTGCGCGATCAACGCCATATCATGTGCGGTCGTGTAATGATTTTCATCCTGTAAGCCGTGCGGATTGGCAAAATGTGTGTTGGTACAGCCTAATTCTTTTGCTTTGGCATTCATCATGTCCACAAAATTTTCTACCGTGCCGCCCACATGTTCTGCGACAGCATAGGCACATTCATTTGCCGACTCTAACATGACACCATAAAGACACTGCTCTAAGGTCATCTGCTCGCCATAATCTCTGGCAATTCCCGATCCTTCCGTGTTGTTGATCGCATCATCCGAAAAAGTGACCATGTCACTCAGATTACCATTTTCCAACGCCAGCAGCGTGGTCATGATCTTTGTGATACTTGCCGGGTAATGCGCTTCATCCATGTTTTTTTCATAAAGGATCGTGCCTGTGGACTCTTCCATCAAAATAACACCCGGTGAGAGTGTTTCCGGTGCATCCGGCCAGTAGTCTGCCGCCTTGACGTCCACTTTTCCAAGACAGACAGTAGATATAATCGTAAGGATCAGGCATGCTGCCTTTTTCCATCTATTTTTCAACATCATAAAAACTCCAAATCTATATTAAATCTATTAATTTCGCACAATCCGTCCCATGTATACACAATTTTTACGGATTGTTACTGTTCACCCGTAACTCGTTCCTGTAACAACAACGTTACTCTATCAACATTATTAGTATAATAGTTGGAAAAAATACATGCAACCACTTTTCATCATTTTATGACTTTATTAATTTGTCAGATTATGCAATGTGTGCTTGAAAGTTGGGGTTTCTTTATTGTAAAATGTAACTGATCGCTTTGCGCTTAGATATATTTGCTGCAAAAAACGAAAATACATTTTGAAAAAATATTAGTTTACATTATTAGAGAGGTTGTTTTATGAGATTAAGAAATATCCCTGGCGCGGATGACGCCATTTTAAATAGTGAATACTGCATCAAAAATCCAGAGGAGCAGAAAGGGCACTGGCAGGACTGTTTTGACAAAGTGCAGCCGCTTCATATCGAGATCGGCATGGGAAAAGGCCGTTTTATCATGGATACGGCTGCCCTGCACCCGGACATTAATTACATCGGCATCGAGCGTTACTCCAGCGTACTTTTACGCGCTTTGCAGAAAGTGGAGCAGAATCCGCTTCCTAATATTAAGTTTATCTGCATGGACGCTGCCGATGTTGCAGAGGTTTTCGCCAAAGACGAAGTGACCGTATTTACTTAAAACTTCTCCGATCCATGGCCAAAAGACCGCCATGCGAAGAGACGTCTTACTTCGAGACAATTTTTTGCCCGTTATGACCAGATTTTGAAAAAAGAGGGACACCTTGAATTTAAACTGATAATCAGGATCTTTTCACCTTCTCTTTGGAGGAAGTGCCGGAAGCCGGATGGAAATTAGACGCTTCCACCAGAGATCTGCACCATGATGCCGTCTTAAATGAAGGCAATGTCATGACGGAATACGAAGAAAAATTTTCTTCCAAAGGAAATCCAATCTGCAAACTGATCGCATCGAGATAGAAAAAACGCCCGATACCAATGGTTTTACGCCATTGATACCGGGGCATTCTATTTATCCTTCAATTGCAATGTAACGTTTTTCCGGAACAGCTTTCTTCTGTTCTTTCGGAACGTCCAAGGTCAGGATACCGTTTTCGTATTTCGCATGGATATCTTCCTCTTTCATGTTCTCACCAACATAAAAGCTTCGGCTCATGCTGCCTGCATAACGTTCACGTCTGATGTATTTGTCATTCTTATCCTTCTCATCCTTATCGAGTCCCTTCTCGGCACTGATAGTCAGGTATCCATCATTCAACTCAAGATGAAGCTCATCTTTCTTGAATCCCGGAAGATCAATTGCTACTTCATAGCCATTATCTTTCTCCTTAACATCTGTCTTCATCATATTCTTTGCATGTTTGCCATACAATGTTTTATCAACATCTGGGAATGAAAAATTCATTAAATTGTCAAAATCATCAAATAAACTCTCTCCAAAAATACTAGGCATCAACATAAGTCATCTCTCCTTTTCTATCTGTCCACTTTTTTGTGGATATTCGTATGCTCATTAACCTTGTTTCTTTGGAACTAACAGATTAAGGAACTCTGGGAATCTTTCTTTCTCTTTTGTTCCCTCTTCCTTTGTTCTGACTATGTTATACACCTGTTTGTTAGCACTGTCAAGAGGTGAGTGCTAATTTTTTGTGAACTTTTTGTGATTTTCTTCAAAATTTTAAATTTGAATTCAAACATAAAAAAAGCACCGACCCCATAGCCTATGCTATAAAACCGATACTTCGTAATGCGCCACCAGGGGTTCGAACCCTGGACACCCTGATTAAGAGTCAGTGCTCTGCCAGCTGAGCTAGTGGCGCATGTCTTTCAGCGACGAATGTTATTATATAATACTTTTTTTAGAAATGCAACTATTTTTTTTATAAATTTATTTCGCATTTCACTATTTTATGGTATTTTATAACTATGTGTGCCCGGCTTGATTTTATATCAAAATAAATACGGCACCATTTTATAAGGAGGTTTCACATGCGTGTTGAAGAACGATTATTAAAATATGTCTCTTACTGGACAACTTCTGACGAGGAATGCCGACAGATTCCATCTTCGGAAAGACAGTTTGAGTTAGGAAAAGTGTTAGAACAGGAATTGCGCGATCTCGGTTTAGAGAAAGTCACTTTAACCGATCACTGCTATGTTTACGGACTGCTGCCGGCAACGAAAGGATATGCTGACAAGCCTGCTGTCGGTTTTATTTCCCATATGGACACTGCTCCTGATTTTTCTGGAAAAGATGTCAAACCACAGATCATTCCGGATTATGACGGCAATGATGTTCTTTTAAAAGGAAGCGGCGCTTATCTGAAAATATCCGATTTCCCTACACTTAAAACATTAAAAGGACGCACACTGATCACTACAGATGGAACAACCCTGCTCGGCGCTGACGATAAAGCCGGGGTTTCCGAGATCATGACGGCAGTGGAACAGATCATCACAGAAAAAATACCTCACGGCGACATCTGGATCGGCTTCACACCGGACGAAGAAGTCGGAAGCGGTGCTGATTTATTTGACCTTGACTATTTTAAAGCCAAATTGCCTACACCGTTGACGGCGACTACGAGGCGAAGTTGCCTATGAAAACTTCAATGCTGCAAGTGCTTCTTTTGAGATCACTGGCGTCAATGTCCACCCTGGAGAGGCAAAAGATATTATGATCAACGCTGCCCTTGTCGGCTGTGAGATTGCATCTCTTCTCCCTGAAAATGAGACTCCTACCACACCGAAGGCAGAGAGGGATTTTATCATCTGACTGATTTTAGCGGAGACATCGCCCACGCCAAAGTGAATTATATCGTGCGCGACCATGACAAAGCCACTTTTGAAAAACGTCTTGATACCCTGCGTGGCATTGAGCAAAAAATGAATGGAAAATATCACGCAGACACTGTAAAATTGAACATTCAGCATTCCTATAGTAATATGCTGGAAGTCATTGAAAAGAATGAATATGTCGTTGCAATTGCAAAAAAGCAATCAAAAACGTTGGTCTGGAACCAGTCTCCCGCCCAGTCCGCGGTGGTACAGACGGCGCCAGATTAAGTTTTATGGGACTTCCTTGTCCGAACCTCGGAACCGGCGGCTATGGTTTCCACGGACCATTTGAACATATCAGTGTAGAAGGTATGGATACCGCTGTTTCGGTTATCAAAGAAATCGTAAAAATCACTGCCGAATAATGATCGGGAACGTTTTTTCCTGTTACACAAAATCTGCCATACAAAAATTGCATTTGTATGACAGATTTTTTATTCTCTTAAATATTATTTTTTACTTTACACCGAAGTCTTTCTTCTATTATAAGTTTGCAATCAATGCTGCGATCTCATCCGGTGTCATAACCTTATTCGGATCTGACAGATCAGGCATTGCCGGCTCATCATCTACAACAGTTTCATCTTCCAATGGAATCTTCTCGACCGGAACATTATCATCCGAATCCGTCAAAGTATCTACCATTATATCATCATACTTGGATAAATCTTCCTCCGGAGAAGAAACTTCTTCTTTACCAATTGATGGTTCCTCCATATCAGATGGAACTTCCTCGATCGGTGTCTCCTCCATCACGGACGGTTCTTCTTCAATCGGTGTCTCCTCCATCACGGATGGTTCTTCTTCAATCGGTGTTTCCTCCATATCAGATGGAACTTCTTCGATTGGTGTCTCTTCCATCACAGTTGCTTCTCCAGCAGCCGATGGGATCTCCTCAACTGCGACTTCCTGAACCTGTGGTTCTTCTTTTTCAATTTTATTCTCTTCTGCCAAGATACGTTCCTCGGTAAAAAAGTTCTGTTTTGCAGACTCTGCTGCTATCTTTGCATCAGCTCCGATCGTATTCAATGTATTCTGCAAAACTTCCAGCTGCTGTAATATTTTATTCTGATTGTCTAAAATATTCTGTGCATATGCGCTGTCATTTTTATTAGTTTCCGATGCAGGCTGCGGAACATTATCTGATAAAACAGCCTCTAACATCGAAATCTTTTCCATGATGCGGTCATTAGAATTCATCAGTGCATCTGCATTCTCTTTACTTCTTCCAATGGAAACCTTTGCTACTGCTTTCTGTGCGTGGATAATATCCTCCACATTTGTTTTCCGGGACTGGTTTCCTTTTTCAATGAGTTCATACAGATCATCAAATGTTTTCCTCAATAAAAGATAAGACGCTTTTTCTGATTTAAAAATACTATCATACTGTTCTTCTTTGCGATTCTTTTCTGCCATCAGATAAATCGAAATGGAATCTACCAAAAAATAGATTGCAACCAGAAACAATGCTGTAATGATCGCCAGAATAATAAATTTCTGAGGCATATTGATCATTGCATACAAATCTGCAACCAGTAAAACTACCGCAATTAACAATGTAATATTTATGCGGAACCTGACATTTTTTTCGCTGTTCTTATCCATAAGAGCTACCTCCCACTATTGCGTCCTCCTTGACGCTCTCTGTGGCTATTTTACCATAACTTACACAAGATAGCTATATGCGAAAACAACAATCTTCAACAGAATACGACCAAAATTTCTTTTTATAATAAAATAAGCTGTCCGATCAGCTCTGCTCCTTTATAAAGATCGTCGACGGTTGTGTATTCACGTGTCGAATGTGCATTATACATTCCATTCGATAAAACAAGCCCTTCGATTCCGTTTTTTGCAAAACTGTTGTTATCACTTCCGCCGAACGTACCTGTAAGTTCACCGGAAAATCCTAAGATTTCACAGGCTTTTTGAAAATCGGTCACTGACTTGCTCTCAAGTGGTGTCTCATAGGCGGTCAGCACACAGCAGTCCGGCATAATGTTTGTCGCTGTTCCACCCTGAATCCTTTTGTAAAATGATTTGGCTGTCTATGAAAATATCTGTTCTCGTCAACCTCTAAAACTGTCTCTACCGGACGGACTCTGATCTTTCTTCCATTTACTACTTCGTAATCAAATTCTGCCATTTTTCTGTCCCCTGCTTTTTTTATTTTTACCTTTAGGCATCTTTCTCTCATATACTTCGTACGTTAATTCTAAAGAGTGTGCACATAAAGAAAGAAGCAGGTCGTTGTCATATGTTTATCACAACTGCCTGCTTCTTCTCTTTGCAAAACACTCAGGTGCATAAATCATATGAAAATAAAACCGTATTCATCCATACAGCACATACAACAGCGACACATCTGTTTTTTGTTCTTTACAATCGTATTTGTTTTCATATGATTTTCTCCCTTCTTTATTTCCTATTTATTTGATATGTTTTATAGGAATTAATTTATATTTGAGATTATAACTATGTGGTCATAGTTTGTCAATTGTTCTGGTTATAGAAGATTCCTTGTGGTTGCTATAGGTTTTTCTTATAACTCATATTGTCGTTCATTTCACTTTAATTTTTTGCAATAAAATAATCCCCAATATCAGGATGCTTCCTCTGTCTGATAGAAATCATCTTAATACTGGGGATGTTTGATTTTATAAATATTTATTTTTTGCTTATCTTACTTTTTTTCTGATTCCAACTGCGGCCAATGCTCCACAGGAAAGAATGAGAAGTGTGATCCACAAAGCTGCCTGACCGTTATCTCCGGTTTTCGGTGAAACTGCTGTTGTATCTGCTGTCTGAACTTCAAAGTTTGCTGTTGCAACTCCATTTGCAGAAACAATACTAATACTGTGTGATCCGGCTGCCAATGTGCTTAAATACTCCGGTTTCAAAGTGATAATGATACTTCCTTCTGTTGCCGTATAGCAGTCTGCACTGAGTTCTGCGTTATCTACCATAACTTTCTGGAAGTTTGCAAATGCATCGCTGGAACGGAAATAAATTGTATTTCCACTTCCCTGCGTATAGCTGCTGCCTGCACCTTCAATGATGGTTGGTATAACCTGCTGACTGCCCTGTGTGCTTACCGTTGATGTCGAAGCCGGTGTTGATGTTGTTGTAGATTCACCTTGCGTTGTTGACGGTTCACTTGGTGTCGGTGTTGGTTCTGGTGTCGGTGTTGGATTTGGATTGGTATTATTACTTACGAAAGTTGTACCAATCTCACCAGTATATCCTTCTGGTTTTTTATTTAATGCTGCGGTAACTCCAGATGCTGTGACAACTGCATTTGGAGATATTGTTATTTTTTTATCACTTTCTAATCCGTAGCTGAAAGTCTCTCCTTTTTCTGCCTTAGCTGCTACAGTTCCTCCACTAATCGTTATATCGCCATTACATTCAATACCACGGCTACTGTTAGTTGCTTCTGCAGCATATGCTGTAATATTACCATTTTTAATAACAATACCATCATATGCAAATATGCCACTTGTACCGGCTGTTGCCTGTGCTTTGGCAATAATTGTACCCTGACTATCAATTTCCAGTTTGCCTAGTACACTAATACCATGACTGGTATCTGCTGTTCCACCTGTTACATCAAGTGTTCCATCTCCTGTTATGGTTAAATTTCCATGAACATATATTCCGCAACTCCATCCATTTGTACTACTGCTGTAAGAACTGCTTATATTTTTTATTCTATTTTCATTTTTAATTATTATGTTCAAGTCTTGTAAGGTTTCGATTTCGATTCCGCTTCCATCACCTTCATAATTAAATCCATCTAAGGTCAGTGTATTTGTCTGATTATCATAACTCCAGCCTGTGCCGGAAGTATTGGCACTGGTAACTTCAACTCCGCCTACCCTTAGCTTGTAAGAGGTTGGCGTGGATGGTGTGGAGCTGCCTCCCGAAGAATTTTTTTGGAGAATAAAAAATACCATCTACTCCATCTTTTGTTGTAATTTCATAGTTTTTATCATCGTCAGTGAAAAATGCATCTTTGAATTGTTTTCCTGAATCTGCAAGTGGTATCTCGTTTTTTCCATATGGCTGATAATAACCTACACCTATTTTAGCACCCGTTGTCAGTGGAACAGTCGTGCTCAGATTAATTTTTTCACTACTATTGTAACGATAAATATATAAGTTACTATTTTCTCCATTTGAGTTTTTATTTCCGTAAATTTTTGCACTTCCTCCGATTGTTACATCCGCTCCCTGGTATGCAAATACACCTGCTCCATCCTGATCTTGATAGTCACCAAAATCACAAATATTTTCTGTGATTTCTCCACCAGTCATTATAAATTTACAATTATCAAGAACAACCACTCCAGCGCCGTATCCTGCCTTATTTTCTGAAATCTTACCTCCTCTCATGATAAAAGTTCCATTATAAAAAAGTGCAACTCCACCACCGCGTTTTGTAAAAGTACTATTGCTACGATTTCCAACAATATTGCCGGATTCTAATATTAACGTTCCTCCGCTGACATTAATGCATCCAGCATAGTCTTCATTTGCCCATCCACCAATAATTTTTCCATTTTGTCCTTCACTCGTATCTTTTATTATTAAAGTTCCATCTGTCATCACACTAAATACATTGTCTTGTTGTACATTTAAGTTACGATCAATCGTATATCCATTCAAATCAATGGTCACGTCCCGAGTTACATTAAAACTATAATCACCCGTTCCAGCTGTAATATTACTCGTCAATTGAATGTCGCCACCATTACTTATTGTATTTTTTAACTCATTCCACGAACTTACTGTTGTTACCGCATCATCTGCCTTCACTTCCGTCACACCCAGTCCTGCAACCATGGTTATGACAAGCATCATACACAGCAATCCTGCTATCCATTTGTTTAACTTTTTCATTCCTTTTTCTCCTTTGCTTTTAATGTAAAAAAATTCGTTGTACATGATTACCTGTTTCTAATGTACAACGAATTTCTTTCCAAATGGACGGATTGTCATGAATCGACCGTAAAATGTATTGAATCGACCATATTTTTTCACTACGTCTGTATTTTATGCTTTACAAGACAGCCGAAGGCATACACTTTTTCGCTTGGAATTTCTCCTGCGATGATCTTGCAGAACAGGCAATCCTTGTCGCTCATGATGCTCCTTAATGCTGGTTGTCCTTCGGTACCCATGCTATTGCGCAACCGGGATAATCCGCCGCATTTCGCCGGCGTGTGGCGTCAGATGAATCGTCCCAACGCCCGTGCGAGCAGCGATAACGCGACGGGACCAGCTGTCGACGCTCGCAGAATATTGCTTCCAAGCACGCATGCTTCAGCTCCCGCATTGGTGAAGGATTCGATTTCAGCATCGCTGATGCCGCCTTCCGGGCCGACCACCACGTACACGGTGCGCTGGCGCCCGTCCTGCAAGCATTTGTCGGAAAGCACCGCGATCGCTTCCTCCAGCTGGCTCCAAGTTTTGGTAGCATCCTGGTGCAGCACAATCACCATGTCGCCGTGCACACAGGCACGCTTGCAATGGCAATCAACTGCTTGCTGGTCACGCACTCCCCCAATTCCGGCGTCCAGGAGCGTCGGGATTGTTCAGTGGCGGCATCAAGCACTTGCCGCCACTTCTTATCGGTGCGCCCCGCCTTCCATTTGGCGATGGAACGATCAGCCTGCCATGGAATCACCTCATCCACGCCGATCTGCGTTGCGGTGTCGATGGCCTGCTCATCGTGTCCTGTTTTCGCCAGCGCTTGGATCAAAGCGAGTTTGGTGGTAGGCTGCGGTTCTTTGCCGAAGCTCGACACTTCCGCGATTCCTTGTTGCGCATCGCGCAACACCGCGTGGATACGTAGCCCTTTACCGTCGGAAAGCTGCAATTCGTCACCGTCTTTCAGACGCATGGCTGAATGGCATGTCGACGCACCGACTGGGGCAACGTCAATTTCCATCCGGCGTTCAATTCGTCACTGTTCACCGGCACATCATCATGTTCCGTATCAAGCAGGAAAAGGGCATCAGTCATAGTTTCAGAGCCTACCAGCACCTCGGATACCAATGGCGCAATTCCGCGCGACACGCCGAGACTTGCATCATACCGAGCATCTGCTATAGTTTTCGTTTGTTGCCACTTGAGCAACGCACCTGCCGGGTGGCGGAATGGTAGACGCGCTAGCTTGAGGTGCTAGTGCCTATTTATACAGGCGTGCGGGTTCAAGTCCCGCTCCGGACACCAGCAAACCCCTTGGAAACAAGGGGTTTTCTTGTATCTGAAAGCTATTCGGCGAAAGATCGATCACATGCAGTTCATCCATCTTGATTCCATTGACGACGAGCGCGTGTCGGCATACACGAATCTCACGGAAATCCAGCTTCGCAACAAGCTTGAACCCAGCAAGGGCCTGTTCATCGCGGAATCGCCGAAAGTCATCGATCGCGCGCTGACCGCCGACCGGGAACCGATTTCCCTGCTTGTCGAAGAACCGTGGATCGGAGGCATGTCGGAAACCTTCGCACGCATCGACCAACGTTGGGGCACCGACATTCCCGTGTACGTGGCATCCCCTGAACAGCTCAAGCAGCTGACCGGCTACCGCTTGCATCGTGGCGCCCTGGCCGCGATGAAACGCTGGCCACTGCCCAGCGTCGAGGAGGTGTGTCGCGGCGCACGACGCATCGCGGTCATGGAAAACATCGTTGACCACACCAATGTCGGAGCCTCATGCGATCAGCCGCCGCGTTGAACGTCGATGCAGTGTTGGTGACGCCC
>ENA-OQER01000337-OQER01000337.1-human-gut-metagenome-genome-assembly--contig:-NODE-337-length-26406-cov-10.488070_pt1 | contig 26406 bp, 31 predicted proteins | sample MGYA00242797_ERZ504639 | MGnify/ENA primary metagenome ERZ504639 (study PRJEB26092, sample SAMD00036306) | human gut metagenome | host: Homo sapiens | study: EMG produced TPA metagenomics assembly of...
CTTTGGTACTTAAGAAATATTGCTTATCTTTGCACCCGCTTACCAAAAGCAATGTCGCGCGTGTGGCGTAATTGGTAGCCGCGCAGACTTAGGATCTGGTGTCGTGGAGACGTGTAGGTTCGAGTCCTATCACGCGCACAAGTTTCCGGCAAATAACTTGCAGTAAATAGCGTTGTCTTGTAAAATAATTATATATAATTTTTAGGAGGACGACGATGATAAAGCAAAAAACAATTGCGGTAGATGTTTCATATACTGGAATTGGTCTGCATTCAGGCACAGAGGTTAATATGAAATTGCGTCCTGCTCCAGTAGATACAGGAATTGTATTTATTAGAACGGATTTACCAGAAAAAACACAGATAAAAGCAATAGCAAGTAATGTTACATCTACATTAAGAGCGACAACGATTAGTAATGGAGATGTCAAGATTTTTACAATAGAACATTTAATGTCAGCACTATTTGTTAGTGATATAGATAATTGTTATATTGAAATTGACAGTGAAGAACCACCAGTAACAGATGGTTCAGCAAATGTTTTTTTAGAATTGCTAGAAAAAGCAGGAATAAAAGAACAGGAAAAAGAAGCAGATATAATAACAATTGATAAAGTATATCGTATAGATGATAAAGAAAGATTTATAATGGTATTGCCTTATGATGGTTTTCGTGTGAGCTTTACTTCCATAAATCCACATCCACTAATTGGTATACAATATCATGATTTTGAATTTACTAGTAAAGATTTATATAAGAAGGAAATAGCTGTAGCACGAACTATTGCTTATGAAAAAGAAGTAGAAGCTTTACGTAAAATGGGATTAGGTTTAGGTGGAAATTTAGATAATGTAATCGTCTACAATGATGAAGGTTGGATGAATAAACTTCGTTTCCCAGATGAATTAGTTCGTCATAAAATTTTAGATGCTATTGGTGATTTGAGATTAGCAGGTAGAATAAAAGGTCATGTAATTGCTGTAAAATCAGGTCATGAATTAAATACAAAGTTAGCAAAGAAAATTCTTGCAGACTTTACTTAAGCAGAAGAGAGGTTATACTATGAGAATTGATATTCCTGAAATTGAAAAAGTTTTACCACATCGTCCCCCATTTTTATTGATCGATCGTATTATTGAATTAGAACCTATGAAATATGCAGTAGGTATAAAAAATATTTCTATAAATGAAGACCAATTTAGAGGACATTTTCCAGGTCATCCAATTATGCCAGGCGTGTTAATTTTAGAAGCAATGGCACAAGTTGGTGGTTTTGCTTTATTATATCCAGCAGAAAACCGCGGTAAATTAGCTTACTTTGGCGGTATGGATAATGTTAAATTTAAAAAACCAGTAGTTCCTGGTGATCAGCTTATTATGAAATCTGAAATTGTGAAAATTCGTGGCGATTTTGGTAAAGTTCATTGTGAAGGTTTTGTTGATGATAAATTAGTAGCTCAAGGTGACTTTACTTTTGCTTTACAAAAACCAGAAAACTTATAAAATGATTAATTAAGGTGTAAAGAGCCAATTAATTGGCTCTTTTACTATGATGGAATTTCACCAAATGGTGTAGTTTTTAAGGAGTGAATACAAATGGAGGCAGAAAGCAAAATACATCCATTAGCAATAGTTCATGAAAATGCCAAAATCGGGAAAAATGTAGAAATTGGTCCATTTGCAGTTATTGGCGAAAATGTAGAAATCGGTGATGGTACAAGAATTGAACCACATGCGGTTATTACTGGTTGGACAAAAATTGGCAAAGATTGCGTGATTTTTCCAGGAGCATCTATTGGTGCAGAACCACAGGATTTAAAATTTGTGGGAGAAAAATCTTATGTATATATTGGTGATCGAACAAAAGTTCGTGAATATGCTACAATTCATAGAGCTTGTGGAGCTGAAGAAGAAACTCGTATTGGCAATGATTGCTTATTAATGGCTTATACGCATGTACACATAATGCAATTATTGGTAATAATGTTATTATGGCAAATAATGCATCTGTTGCAGGGCATGTTATTGTAGAAGATAGAGCTGTTCTTGGGGGTTTTGCCGGTGTTCATCAATTTGTAAAAATTGGTAGAAATGCAATGGTTGGAGGCTTTTCCAAATTAGTACAAGATGTTGTGCCATATACAATTGTAGATGGTAGACCTGCAAATGTTTGTGGTTTAAATAGTGTAGGTATAGCTCGTGCAGGAATTTCTATATCTTCAAGAAAAGCTATTAAACAAGCGTATAAAATTTTGTACCGTTCAGGACTAAAATTAGCACAAGCAATATCTGTAATTGAACAAGAAGTTGATTCTTGTGCTGAAGTAGAACATTTTTTACGATTCTTAAGAAATGCTGATCGTGGTATTTGCAGAGAAAACCATGAAGGTAATAATTAAAGTGGGGATTTTAGTATGAAATCAATAGGTTTATTATCTGGGATAGGTAGATTACCAGTTGAAGTAGCAAAAGCAGCAAGAGCTATGGGTATAGATGTTTATGCTGTAGGTTTAGTTGATGGTGTAGAAGAAGATTTAAAAAATGTAGCAACAGATTTTAAATCCATCAATGTAGCTCAATTGGGTAGTATAATTGATTATTTAAAAGGTAAAGAAGTAACAGATGTTGTCATGATTGGTAAAGTTACTAAGGAAATTTTATTTTCAGGACAACATGAATTACCTGATGCTAGAATGATAGCTTTGTTATCATCATTAAAAGATAGAAGTGATGATACTATGATGTTGGCATTTGTGGCAGAACTTGCTAAAGAAGGAATTACCACATTTGACCAGACTATGCTTTTGAAAATGATTATGCCTAAAAAAGGTGTATTGACTAAACGTCAACCAACAGAGAGAGAAAATTTAGATATGGAATTCGGTTTCAAAATGGCAAAAGCTCTTGGCGGCTTGGATATTGGTCAGACTGTAGTTGTTAAAGATAAAGCAGTAATGGCTTTAGAAGCTATTGAAGGAACTGATGCATGTATTTTACGTGGCGGAAAACTCGCTTGCGGAAATGCAGTTGTAGCAAAAGTGGCAAAACCAGCTCAAGATAATCGTTTTGATATGCCAGCTGTTGGTGTAAAAACAATTGAATCTATGATAGAAGTAAAAGCTTCTGGTTTAGTAATTGAAGCAGGACGTACTTTAATTGTAGATAGAGAAAAAGTTTTATCACTAGCTGATGAAAATGCTATAACTATTGTGGCAATGTAGTATGGTAGGACGCGGCGATACATTATAAAATGTTATCATCGCGTCTTTTTCTGCTTGATAAAGGCTGGAGGTTTGTATGTATAAAATTATGTTTTCAGCAGGGGAAACTTCTGGTGATATGCATGGAGCAAATTTGGCTAAAGCTTTGAAAAATATCTGTAGTGATATTGAAATGTTTGGCTTTGGTGGTCCACAAATGGAACAAGCTGGAGTAAAGCTTTGTAAAAATATGTTAGATTATAGTGTAATGGGTTTTTGGGAAGTGTTAGTTAATTTACGCAAAATGTTTAAATTAAAAGATGCTTTAGTAGCAGAAATGAAAAAACAAAAGCCTGATATTTTAGTCTTAATAGATTATCCAGATTTTAATTGGCGTCTCGCTAAAGAAGCTAAGAAAATGAATATACCTGTATTTTCATATATACCACCTTCAGCTTGGGCATGGCGCAAGGGCAGAGCTAAAGAGGTAGCTAAAATTGCTGATAAGATTGTAGCGATTTTTCCTTTTGAATTAGATGTATATAAAAAAGCAGGCGCAGATATTTCATTTGTAGGAAATCCATTGATGGATAATGTAAAGGCTTCAATGAGTCGTGAGATGGCAGCTGAATTTTTTGGTATAGATTTGAAAGAAGATAATATTTTGCTATTACCAGGAAGTAGAAAGCAAGAAATAGCTAATTTATTAGAACCAATGCTTCAAGCTGCGCAGTTAATAAAGAAAGAACGACCAGAAGTAAAGTTTTTTTTACCTGTAGCTACTGGTATTGATAAAAAATATTTAGAAGCAAAGATAAATGAATATGGTTTAACAGTAAAATTATGTGAAACAAAGACATATGATTTGATGAATTGTTGTGATTTTGCTATTGCAACTTCGGGAACAGTTACTTTGGAAGCTGCACTTATGGGACTTCCATCAATTGTTTTATATAAGATGTCTGCTATCACATATCGCATAGCTAAAATTTTTGTGAAGATAAAATATTTTAGTTTGCCAAATATTTTAGTTGATAAACAAGTTTTGCCAGAATTGTTACAAGATGAAGTAAATGGTGAAAATATAGCTCGACTTGCTAGTGATTTATATAAAGATACTGAATCTGCTAAAAAAGTAAAAGAAGAATTATTAATGGTAAAGGAAAAGCTAGGTTCACCAGGAGTGGCTGATAAGACAGCTGAGTTAATATTACAAACAGCTGATAGATTTAAAAATGAGATTAAGGGATAAATGATATGAATGATTATAAGAGATTGATTTTATTTATAAAACCATATTGGAAAAGGCTTTTATTAGCTATTGTTTGTATCATAATGTCAGCAGCAGCAAATTTATATGTACCTTGGATTATAAAGGATATGATTGATAAGGTACTTATGGAAAGAGATATGGTACTGTTAAATTTAATTGCAGTAGGCATAGTGGTAGTATTTTTCTTTAGAGGGATATTCTTCTATGGTCAGTCGTATTTAGTATCATATATAGCACAAAGAGTAATTATTGATGTTCGTGAAATGCTTTATGTGAAATTTCAGAAGTTGCAGTTAGCATATTATGAAAAAAAACAAACAGGAACAATAATGAGCTATATAACTAATGACGTAGCAGCACTTCAAGCAGCATTAGTTGATAGTTTAATAGAATTAGTTACAGAATCATCAATTTTGATAGGTTCTTTAGTTATGATGTTTTATTTGGATTGGAAATTGAGTTTAGTTACGTTGATAGTTGTACCATTGATTGGGCAAGCTATGAAAATTTTTGGTAGAAAGCTCAAAAAAAGTGGTTCACTAATTCAAGAACGTACGGCAGAAATAACATCATTATTACAAGAAACTATTTCTGGTGTTCGTGTAGTAAAATCATTTGCTAGAGAAGAACATGAAATTGAAAGATTTCAAAATCAAAATGATTTAAACTTTAAAGCAAATATGAAAAGTGTACAGCTTAGTTCATTGTTGACGCCAACTGTAGAATTTTTAGCAGCTGTAATTGTAACTGTAATTTTATGGTTTGGTGGTTATCAAGTAGTTAATGGCGCTTTGACAGCTGGGGCACTTATCGCCTTTTTAACTTATGCTGTAAATTTAGCTAATCCTGTAAAACGTATCAGTAGAGTATATGGCACAATTAATAAAGCTATGGCAGCAGCAGAACGTGTATTTGATGTATTAGATACACAGGAAGATTTAAAGGATAAACCTGATGCTAAAGAGCTTCCTAAAATCAGTGGTAAAGTTAAATTTGATCATGTTAGTTTTGGCTATAAAGATAGTGTGAATGTATTACATGATTTATCTTTAACAGCTAATCCAGGTCAAGTAATTGCATTTGTAGGTCCTAGTGGAGCAGGAAAATCTACTATTGCAAATTTAATTCCTAGATTTTATGATGTAACTGAGGGCGCTATAACAATAGATGATATAGACATTCGAGATGTTACTATAAAATCATTGCGTGAACAAATTGGTGTAGTGCCTCAAGAAACCATGTTATTTAGTGGCACAATTAAAGAAAATATTCGCTATGGTAGATTAGATGCAACTGATGAAGAAATCATTGAAGCGGCAAAAGCGGCTAATGCACATAATTTTATCATGAATTTAGCTGATGGCTATGATACGAAAATTGGTGAACGTGGTATAACTTTATCTGGCGGTCAACGTCAACGTATGGCGATTGCTAGAGCTATCTTAAAAAATCCACGTATTTTGATTTTAGATGAAGCAACATCGGCACTTGATACAGAAAGCGAAGAAATTGTTCAAGAGGCATTGGATAAATTGATGGTTGGTCGAACATCATTTGTTATAGCACATCGTCTATCAACAATTGTACATGCTGATAAAATTGTTGTGTTAGACAATGGACGTGTACAAGAAATGGGTACACATCAAGAACTTATGCAGACAGGTGGTTTATATAGTCATTTGTATAACATACAATTTAGTAATAAGAAAGCAAAATAGGTGAAGCATATGCAGATTTTATATAATATTGTAGCTATATTGCTTGTTATACTATTGATACCATATTTTATAGTTAGAACTATTCGTGAAAAAGGATTTTTAAAACGCATGATTCAAAGTTTTGGTTTTTGCCAGAGCATGCCTTAGATAAAGTAGCAGGCAAAAATTGTATTTGGATACATGCCTCTTCTGTGGGAGAAATTGTAGCAACAAGTCCAATTATTAAAGAGTTTCGCAGAGAATTTCCCGATACTCCCATATTAGTATCAGTAGTAACTAATACAGGATATACTATGGCTAATCGCATTATCAAAGATGCAGATAGTATAATTTATTTTCCTTTAGATTTGCCATGGCTTCCTGAGCGTTTTATCAAAATTCGTCCTCGTGTATTTTTACCTGTAGAAACAGAACTTTGGCCGAATTTTTTAAAGGCTACAAGAAAATATAATATACCAGTAATGATGGTAAATGGCAGAATTAGTGATAAATCTGTAAAACGTTATAAATATATGTTTAGTATTTTATCTGATATGATTGGCACAGTAAGAAAATTTGCTATGCAATCAGAAATAGATGCTTCATATATTATTCGTTTAGGTGCAGATGAAAATTTAGTTACTGTTACAGGTAATACGAAGTTTGACCAAACATATACTAATGTAGATGAAAAAGAACGTAACAATATGTTGAAAGAATTATGTTTGGATAAGGCAAAAGGAATATTTTTAGCAGGAAGTACGCATAAAGGTGAAGAAGAAGCTGTTTTAAAAGCTTATAGTGAATTAAAAAAACAGCATCCTAATGTTAAATTATTGATTGCACCAAGAAGTATTTTGCGTAAAGATGAAATTGCTAGTATTTGTCATAAACACGGATTTAAGACAATTTCCGTACTGTACTAAAAGAAAAACCATCATATGAACAAGATGTAGTGATTTTAGATACTATTGGAGAATTAGGTAAAGTCTATAGTGTAGGCGATGTTATCTATGTAGGTGGAAGTTTAATAAAACATGGCGGACATAATATTTTAGAGCCAGCAGCTCATGGAAAGGCGATAATAGTTGGTCCGAATATGTTTAACTTCAAAGATACTCATGTATTATTTAGTAAGCGAAATGCATGTATTACTGTAAAAAATAGCAAAGAATTAACAGAGGCAGTATTAGAGCTATTTAATTGTCCTGAAAAACGTCATCAGATGGAAAGAGAAACTTTGCAGATAATTGAAGATAATCGGGGAGCTTCTCGTCGTTCTGCTGTTATTTTACATGAATTATTAGATGAATACGAAAAAGTAAATCCTGTGCAGGTACGTTCTACAGAAAAAATAGAAAATCTCCAAACTTATTTATACAAATTAGTACATGATAAAAATAAGAAAAGCATACCAGCAAAATTATTTTTAGGTGTGTTATATAGTTTTTCCTTAATTTATCGTAGTTTAGTAAATTTTCAATTGAATTTATATAAATGGGGTATTGCTAAACAAGTAAAATTAGATTGTTTTGTCATCAGCATTGGTAATATCACTGTTGGTGGCACAGGAAAAACACCAACTGCTAAACTTTTAGCCAGATATATTCGCGATTTAGGCTATAAAGTAGCGATTTTAAATCGTGGTTATCGTGCAAAATGGAAAGGCGAAGTGGGCATTGTATCTGATGGCAATCAAGTATTTATGTCAGCAGATCAAGCAGGAGATGAAGCTTATCTTTTAGCTAGAAGTTTGCCAGATATTCCAGTTTTAATTGGTACAGATAGAACGATTACAGGAAAATATGCTGTAGATAATTTCAATGTAGATGTGGTAATTTTAGATGACGGCTATCAACATTGGCAATTAAAACGCGACTTAAATATTTTATTAGTTGATGCTATTAATATATTTGGCAATGGTCATATGTTACCACGTGGAACTCTTCGTGAGCCATTAAATCATTTAAATAGAGCAGATGTTTGTCTATTGACAAAAGTAGATCAAGCTAGCAAATCCGCATGCAAAGAAATAAGAGATACTTTGGCAAAATACAATGACCATGCTTTAGTAGTAGAAAGTACACATAAGCCATTAGGCTTTGTAGAAATTGGCAATTTATTCAGTCGAAAACCAAATGAAATTTTATCTGTAGATATGATGAAAGGTCATAAAGTCATAGCTATGTCAGCTATTGGAAATCCAGCTTCGTTTGAACAAACTTTAAATGATATTGGAGCTATTATTACAGAAAGCTTGCGTTTCCCAGACCATCATGATTATACAGAAGAAGAAATAAGAGATGTAATGCATCAAGCGGAAGAGCAAGGTGCAGAAGCTATCATTATCACTGATAAAGATGCTGTAAAAATTCCTGAAACATTATTGTGTAAAAAACGACCTATACCAATTTACATCATTAGTATAGAAGTTACTTTTATCGATGAAACACAAGTTTTATTTGAATACTTGAAAGAAAAATTACCTAGATTGAAGGGATAAATATGAAAATTATTTGTGTAATACCAGCTCGTTATGCATCTACAAGATTACCAGGGAAACCTCTTGCTGATATAGCTGGAAAACCAATGATTGTACGTGTATATGAACGTGTATTAAATGCTACAAAACCAGCAGAAGTAATAGCAGCTGTTGATGATGAAAGAGTATATGAAGCTGTGGTCAAAGCTGGCGGAAAAGCTATAATGACAGCAAAAAATCATCCAACTGGTACAGATAGACTGGCAGAAGTAGCTCAAAAATGTACAGATGCAGATGTAATCATCAATGTTCAAGGTGATGAACCACTTATTGATCCACAGATTATTGATGATTTAGCACAAGAATTTTTAAATGATGAAAATTTAAAAAATGGCTACAGTGAAGACTCCTATGAAAGAAGAAGAAAAAGCAAAACCAGGAAATGTAAAAGTAATTACAGATAAAAATGGTTATGCATTGTATTTTTCACGTTCTTTAATACCATATCCTCGTGAAGATACAGGAGTTGTTGTCTATAAACATATTGGAATTTATGGATATCGTAGAGATTTTCTGTTACAATATGCTAAAATGCAACCAACACCACTTGAACAAACAGAGTCTTTAGAGCAACTTAGAGCTTTAGAAAATGGTTATAAAATAAAAGTTATAGCCACAGATAAACATTTTGTTGGTGTGGATACAAAAGAAGATTTAGAAGAAGTAAATAAAATATATCAAGAAATGGAAAAAATAAATAAATTAAAAAGTAAGGAAGTGTAGCTATGCATATAGTAAAAATTGGCAATTTTGAAGTTGGTGCGGGAAATCCATTAGTACTTTTAGCAGGTCCATGTGTATTAGAATCATATGAACGCTCTTTATATATTGGTAAAACTATAAAAGAGATAACTTCTCGACTTGGTATTCCTTATGTATTTAAAGCTTCATTCGATAAAGCAAATCGTTCTTCTTATAATGGATATCGTGGACCAGGATTAGAAAAAGGTTTAAAATGGCTTCAAAGTATTAAAGATGAACTCAATGTTCCAGTAGTTACAGATATTCACAATGAAACACAGGTAGAACCAGTATCTAAAGTAGTAGATGTATTACAGATACCAGCATTTTTAAGCCGTCAAACAGATTTATTATATACAGCTGCAAAATCTGGTTGTGTAGTAAATGTAAAAAAAGGTCAATTCTTGGCTCCAGCAGATATGAAAAATGTAGTGAAAAAATTAGAAGAAGCTGGTTCTGAAAAGATTTTACTCACAGAACGTGGAGCAAGCTTTGGTTATAATAACTTAGTTTGTAGATATGCGCTCTTTCCCTATCATGCGTTCTACAGGATATCCAGTTATTTTTGATGCTACACATAGCGTACAATTACCAGGTGGTGCAGGAACAAGTTCTGCTGGTAATCGTGAATATGTAGAATTCTTAGCTCGTGGTGCAGCTGGTGTAGGTGTAGATGGTTTCTTTATGGAAGTTCATGATAATCCAGAAGAAGCACTTTGCGATGGACCTAATATGGTTTACTTAGATAAATTAGAAGATTTATTAAAAGATTTAATCGCAATCAATGAAATAACAAAGAAAAAAATAAACAAATAAAATATTACTGGGATTTTTGAGAGTTAAATTGTGAGGTAATAATCATGATAAAAGAAAAGGCTATAGAAACACTTCAAATAGAAGCTGATGCGGTAAAAAAATTAATTAATCATATTGATGATGAATTTGAAACAATTGTAAATGCTATTTTAGCTTGTAATGGTCGCGTTATTGTAACAGGTATGGGAAAATCTGGTCATGTAGGCAGAAAAATAGCAGCAAGCTTAGCTAGTACAGGAACACCTTCATTTTTTATGCATCCAGCAGAAGCATTTCATGGCGATTTAGGTATGGTTACAGCTAATGATATGGTACTTGCTATTTCTAATAGTGGCGAATCAAATGAAATTGTAAATATTTTACCGATAATTAAACGCATTGGTGCAAAAATTATTGCTATGAGTGGTAGACGTGAATCTACACTTGGTAAAAATGCAGATTATTATATTGATATAAGTGTAGAACGTGAAGCATGTCCATTAGGTCTTGCACCTACTGCTAGTACAACAGCAACTCTTGCTATGGGAGATGCACTAGCTATAGCACTTTTATCTTCACGCAATTTTACAGCTCAGGATTTTGCTGTATTCCATCCAGGTGGAGCACTTGGCAGAAGATTGCTTCTAACTGTAGAAAATGTTATGCATTCAGGTGAAGATAATCCAGTTATTTCTGTGCATAAAACAGCAAAAGAAGCTTTGTTCTTAATGACAGCAAAGGGATTAGGTGCAACTTCTGTAGTTGATAAAAATGGCAAATTCATTGGACTTGTAACAGATGCGATATTCGCCGTATGCTTGCTCGTGGAGCAGAATTTTTAGATGAGCCAGTAGAAGATTTAATGACTAAAAATCCAGTAATAATTACAAAAGATAAAATGGCTGCTGAAGCACTTAGTATGATGGAAAAACATCAACCAAAACCAATTACAGTGCTTCCAGTAATTGATGTAGAGAAAAATGAACCAGTAGGTATAGTTCATCTTACTGATTTACTTCGTCAGGGAGTGGTTTAATGCAATATACACAAGATGCATTAGCACGAGCAAAAAATGTAAAAATGCTCATTTTAGATGTTGATGGAGTATTGACAGATGGCTCTATAGCCGTTGGTGATAATGGTGAATTATTTAAAACTTTTAATGTAAGAGATGGGCTAGGGATTACTCTAGCCCAAAAATTAGGGATAAAAACAGCTATTATCACAGGCAGAGAATCTAAGATGCTCGCTTATCGTGCTAGGGAATTAAAAATAAATGCTTTTTATCAAAATAAAAAAAAATAAAGTTCCAGCTTATAGGGAATTATTAGCTGAATATCAATTAAAAGATGAAGACGTAGCTTATATTGGCGATGATTTATTTGATTTAGCTGTAATGAAAAGAGTTGGATTTCCAGCAACTGTAGCTGATGCTACCGAAGAAGCAAAATCTGTATCTATTTTAATAAGTGATTTTGCTGGTGGAAAAGGCGCAGTTCGTCAAATTATAGAATTTATTTTGAAAGCACAAGAAAAATGGCAAGCTGTTATTGATAGTTATTTAAATATAGAAGATGAAACAGATGCTAAAGAAGTAGAAAAAAATATTTCACAATAAAAGTTTATTTAGACATTAGAGGAATTAGAATGAAATATAAATTATTAAAATATTTTAGTGCTTTTTATGTTGTTTATCACATAAAAATTTGCTTAGATTAGGGCATATACTAGGTATATTATATTTTCATTTAATAGCTAAAGAACGCAATCGTGCAGTTGATAGAATGATGAAATCCTTTAAAATAGATGAGGAAAAGGCAAAGAAAATTGTCAAAGATTCATTTATCAATTTAAGTCAAAATGTCTTGGAAATTTTATATATGCAAGATTGAAAAAAGATGATTTTAAATATATAAAATTTGAAGGCTTAGACATTTTAAAACGTGAATATGCAAAAAATAGAGGTGTTGTAATTTTAACAGCACATATGGGTACATGGGAATGGCTTGCTGCTGGTCTTGTTAAAGCAGGTTTTTCTGTTACAGCACTTGCCAAAACACAGCCAGACTCTCAGTATACAAAGTTATTAGATGAATATCGTGCTCAAGTAGGGGTAGAAATATTTGCACGTGGTGCAGCTTCAGAGCTTTTGGCAGCTTCAAGAGCATTGAAGAAAGGTCGTATTTTAGGCTTTTTAGCAGACCAAGATGCAGGTCCAGGTGGAGCGTTTATTGAATTTTTAGGTGAAGTATGTTCAACACCAATGGGCCCTGCTGTATTTGCTCGTAAATTTATGTCACCAGTTGTGCCAGCATTTATCATTCGTCAAAGTGATGGTACACATAAAATAGAAATTTATGAACCAATAGTATATAATGATACTGGAGATACAAATGCTGATTTGTATGATTTCACAGAGCGTATGACAAAAGTTATTGAAGAGCAAATCATAGCACATCCTACGCAGTGGATATGGTTCCAAAAACGTTGGAATACACGTCCTGAACAGCAGAAAGTAAAACATCATACCGTAAAAACTAAGGTGGTCAATAAATGACTAAAAAGGTAAATAAAAAAAATGCCATAGTTTTAATTCTTGTCTTGTTGATAGTTGGTTTGATTTATTGGGCTTATGCTAGTAGACCAAAAGTTGAAGAAACACAAAATACACAGACAAATAAAGTTATGGTATATCACAATAATACTTTGAAAGAAGAAGTAAATGGTAAATTGATTTGGCAATGTTATGCAGAAACAATGACAGTAGATCAAGATTCACAGATGTTTACCATGGAAAAAGTAAAAGGTACTTTTTATCGTGAAGATGGAACAAGCATAGAAATAAATGCTCCTAAAGCGACATATGACCAGAAAAATAAAAATATTGAATTGGTTGATGGAATAGAAGCTAAATCAAGTGATGAATTGAAATTTAAAACAGATAAAGTCACTTGGAATGGTGAGCAAGGTATATTGACTTGTGAAGGAAATGTTGATATCAATAAGCCAGGTATGAGGGCAACAGCAGATAAGGCTGAAAGTAAAGATGCATTTACTAATTTCAAATTAATGGGTAATGCACATATTATAAAAGGAGATAATCAATAAATGAAAAAATATAGTAAGCTAAAAACAGCACTTGCTGTAGCTATTATGAGTTTTTCAATGATAAATACAGTTATTGCAGCAGATGCTCCTATTGAATTAAAAGGCGATGTAATAGAATATAATGCGCAGACAGATATGGCAATAGCTACAGGTGGCGTAACTATTATTCGTGATGGTGGCGTATTAACTGGCGGTCAAGCAACATATAATTTTAAAACACAGGAAGCCTCTATTACAGGTGGCGTAACTGCAAATAAAGATGATATGAACTTAAAGGCAGAAAGCTTGATTTCTAATGCTAATAAAGAAGTTGTAGCTAAAGGTTCTGTAGTATTGGTAAAAGCTGATAATACATTAACTGGAGAAGAAATACATTATAATCAAGCAACAAGTGATATATCCATGCCTTTAGGCGGAAATGCAACTGGACCACAAGCTGATATTCGCGGTGATGTATTATCAGGAAATTTGATGACAAATCAATATACAGCTACAGGCAATGTATATTTAAATAGTAAAACTAATGATGTACAATCCACAAGCGATACAGCAACTTATAGTGGCAATGGTCAAGATTTTAATTTTGTAGCTACAGGCAATGTAAATATTAAAAGTCCATCAAGAAATATTGTAACTAATAGTGACAATGCTACTTACAACAGTACAGAAAATGGTAAATTAGTACTTACAGGAAATGCAGTAGCTACTCAAAATGGTAATATTGTTAGAGGAAATACATTAACTGTTTATTTAGGAGATAATGTGAATATTAAATAAAATAGTTGATGGTTAGATGATAAAGATAGAAATGAGTGACACGTTTGCATATTGAAGTAAAAAATCTTATTAAAGAGTATAAAGGAACGCCTGCAGTAAGAGATGTTTCTTTGCATGTAAAGAAAGGTGAAATTGTAGGTTTATTAGGTCCAAATGGTGCAGGAAAGACTACAACTTTTTATATGATTGTAGGAATAGAAAAGCCAACATCAGGAAAAGTATTTATTTCTGATATTGATATTACTAGATTGCCTATTAATGAACGTGCAGATCTAGGTATAAGTTATTTAGCACAGGAAGCATCTATTTTTCGTAAATTGACAGTAGAGGATAATTTGCGAGCAATTTTACAAACTAGAAATTTATCCAAAAAAGAACAAGATAAAAAGATTGATGACCTTTTAGAAGAATTTAATATCACTCATATAAGAACTCGTTTAGGTATGCAACTTTCTGGTGGGGAACGTAGACGTGTAGAAATCGCAAGAGGTCTAGCACTAGAACCTCATTTCATTTTATTAGATGAACCCTTTGCAGGAATTGACCCTTTAGCAGTGCTGATATTCAGGGAATTATCAGTTATTTAAAAGAACGTGGCATGGGAATTTTAATCACTGACCATAATGTAAGAGAAACTTTGCAAATTGTAGATAGAGCTTATATTATGAATAGTGGACAAATTCTTTTAGAAGGCGATAGCGATACAATTGCTAATAGTGAACTCGCTCGTAAGTTCTATTTAGGTGAAGACTTTAAATTATAGGAGAAGATGATAGATGCGTATTTTAGATAAATATATATTAAAAGAAACAATTATGACCTTTATCTTTGGCATCTGTGCATTTTCAGCTGTATTTTTAGGGTCAGGAACATTATTGAGAATTGCTCAATATATAACACAATATGGTGCATCTTTTTCAGCTATAGTGCGTTTAATCATCTATAGTTTACCAGGCATTATAGTGTGGACATTCCCAATGTCTATGTTGCTTGCAGCATTATTGACATTTGGTAGATTATCAGGCAATAGTGAAATTATTGCTATGAAGGCATGTGGTGTTAGTTTTAAACGATTAGTAACACCAGTTATAGCTTTTTCTCTTGGCGTTAGTATTTTTTCCATTGGTTTTAATGAATATGTAGTACCTGCATCTAACCAAGCTTATGCTGATTTAGTGCGATATGAAATTCAAGGAAATACATCTCCAGAATCTCAAGAGCATATAATTATCAAACAAATCCAAGATGGTAATATTCAAAGATTAGTATATGCTCGTAAATATGATGCTGAAACAGGAAATTTAGATAATTTATCCATACAGGAATTTGAACAGGGTAAAATGGTGCGTGTAGAAAACGCAGAATATGCTAAATGGAGTGTTGACGAATGGGTAATGTATAATGGTGTATTATATGATTTATCTCAACCAAACACAGAACGTATGATGAAATTTGACTCACAGGTTTTGCCAATAAATCAAACTCCTAAACAGATTATTAAAAGTCAGAAAAAACCTGATGAGATGACAATTAAAGAACTTCGTGAACAGATTAATATAATGAAATCTCAATATGTGGATACTAAAAAATTAGAGATAGAATTATATCAACGTTTCACAGTGCCAATGGCTAGCTTGATGTTTGCTTTAATTGGGGCACCACTTGGCATTCAGCCAAATCGTAGTTCTTCTTCTATCGGTTTTGGTATAAGTATTATAATTATTTTCATTTACTATACTTTGATGACTTTAGCTGGTGCAATTGGACAAAATTCCTTTATTCCGCCAGTTATAGCTGTTTGGATACCTAATATTGTAACTTTGATAGCAGGTATTTATTTAATTCGTAAAGAATCAAAATAAAATAATAAGTAGGTGGTATGAACCGTGTATGGCATTATGCTGATTGTCGTATTAGTTTTAACCGGTGGCGTAATCGCTTTCATTGGCGACCGCCTAGGCAGTAAAGTTGGCAAGAAAAAATTATCATTATTTGGTTTAAGACCAAGACATACATCTATTTTGGTAACAATTATCACAGGTATATTGATTACAACTGTTACCTTTGGTATATTGGCTATTGCTTCCAAAGATGTTCGTACCGCTCTTTTTGGTATGAATAAATTAAAGGCAGAATTAAATGAAAAACAATCTATGCTTGAAGAAGCTTCAGGCGCTTTAGTCAATGTAAAAAACGATTTAAATACGACTAAAGAGGAATATGCTAAATCTAAAAAGAATTTAGAAGAAACTCAAGAGGATTTAGAAATTGCCCAGCAAGCAGCTGAACTTCTAAGACAAGAACAAGTTGCTTTGCAAAATAGAAATCAAGAATTGTGGTCAGATAATCAGACTTTGATAGAACATAATCAAAGTTTAGTCGAAAATAATCAATTTTTATTAGCCAATAATGAAAGTTTGAAAGCCGATAATTTAGAATTGGAAAAAACGAATAATGACTTGCAAGAAGGTATAGAAAATATTCGTGAACGACCAATAATTTATCGTGTAGGCGAATTGTTGGCTAGCGGTGTAATTAAAAAGACTGATGACCCAGTAAAAATTCAAAATGATTTAAATCAAATCATAGCATTAGCTAATAGTAAAATAATTGATAGATTGGGAACAGAAGGCTCTAAAGATGGCGTTTGGATTTATCCTATCGAATATCAAAAAGCGATGGATAGATTAAAGCAAGCTAAAGGAGATACAGTTATTCGCCTTATTGTAGCTGCTAATTTAGTAAAAGGTGATCCTGTATTGACTGAATTAGAGATGCATCCTAATCGTGTAGTTTATCAAGAAAATGAATTTGTATATCAAAAGATATACAATGTTCCTATTGATGGTAGTAATAGTGAAATGTTGATAAGCGATTTTCTACGTAATGTGAATATGACAGCTATAAATAATGGTATTTTGCCAAATCCTTTGACTGGTACAGTTGGTGTGATAAACGGCAATCAGATATATGCCATTGAAAAAGCTTTAGCTGAAAACAGAGGTAAAGATGTTTTAATTAGTGCCTTTGCAGCTGCTGATACAGAAGTTTTAGGACCATTGCGTTTGCATATCTATTTAAAAAATGAAACAGAGCAAGAGATTAATCATGAATGATGAAATTTTAGCTATTGATCCAGGTAGAGAAAAAACAGGCATAGCTATTTTAAAGAATAGTGATGTTTTAGAGCATAAAATAATTAATTCAGAAGAATTAGTGCAAATAATAAAGTCTTTACTGGAGAAATACATTATTAAGACGATCGTCATGGGAATGGTACGAGCAGTAAGAAAAAATATGATTTATTAAAACAAGAATTTATAGATAGAGATATAGTTTTAATAAATGAATATCGAACAACAGATGAAGCCAGAAAATTATATTTTCAGGAAAATCCACCTAAAGGTTGGAAAAAATTAATTCCTTTAGGTATGCAAGTGCCACCAGTTCCTGTTGATGATTATGCTGCTATTGTTATCGGTAGGAAATATTTAAAGGATAATAAATAATTTTAGATTTTGAAACTGTATTTTAGAAATTAGATGAAATTATTTAGTCTAGTTTTTAAAATACAGTTTTTTTATAAAGTGATTGTATATGTATGTATAAACATAAATACAAATATGACTTTTGTCACTTATTTTTATGCCTAGCTTAATGCTATAATGATAGAAGGTGATATAGATGAAGCGTTTTTATAAGAACATGACATATATAATAATTTTTTTTATGGTATTAATAATTTTTACAGTTACATACAACATATATACGGCGCCTATTGCTAAACATAAGTTTTTGGTGTTAGTTATATGACCATGAATAATCCATTCTATAAAATAATCAATAATGAAATTTTAAAAGTAGTAGAGAAAAATAATGATACTTTGATTACTTTAGACCCAGAATTAGATGTAGATAAGCAAAATGAGCAGATATATAAATTCATAGACCAAAAAGTAGATGGAATTTTTATAAATCCTATTGATTTTGAACAAATAGAGCCAGCTTTACAGGCAGCAAAAAGAGCAAATATTCCTGTAATTATCATAGACGCCCCAGTTAGTGATGAAAGTTTAGTGAATTGTACGATTGTTTCGGATAATTATGATGCTGGTGTTCAATGTGCAAAAGACATGATGGAAAGATTAGATAGTGCAAATATTGTTTTATTGAAACATACAACAGCAAAATCAGCAAAAGAGCGAATTGAAGGTTTTTTGAGCGTAATTGATAATAATGAAAAATATAAAGTTATAAACGAAGCTGAATGTGATGGGCAATTGGAGATTGCTATGCCTAAGATGCAAGAGATTATAGAAGAAACACCTGATATAGACGTAGTAATGGCGTTAAATGACCCTAGTGCTTTAGGTGCATTGGCTGCTTTGGAAAAGAATAATAAAAATGATGTAATGGTATATGGAATAGATGGCACGCCAGAGATAAAAGCTTTGATTGGCAGAAATCAAATGATAGTCGGCACGGTAGCGCAATCACCTATCAAGATGGGGCAAATAGCTGTAGAAAATATGTATAATATTTTAAATGGCAAAAAAGTAGAAAAAAATATAATAATACCTATTTCGCTAATAAACAAAGAAAATTTATTTAAATATGATGAAGATAGGTGGCAATAATGAATAGAACATATGGATTATTTTTCTTTATTGTTAAAAATACGATGTTTATTTTAAATGTGATAATTGTTTTATTTTATGTAGCAGTTATTGCGATTACAACAAAATATATCATTGGAAATGATTTGGCGAGGAGTTTTCTTGATAAAGTAATGTATATGCCTACGGCTCCAGTATATATTATTAGTGGGTCTGTTGGTTTATTACTTTGTTTAGCTTATTGCGTTTATTATCGAGAGTTTAATAATATAAGAAATAAAACAATAAATTACTTATATAGTTTGTTGGAAGTAGTAATTTCAGTAATACTTATTTTTTTGATATATTTATCATATAATGGAATAATTTTATTTGTTTTTTGTGATTGTATGTATCATCTGAAAAAAGGCTTGAAGTATCAAGTCTTATTAGTTACATTAGGTCTTATATATTTATTGGCAAATTATGAAATAGTTACATATTTTTATCCTTTAGTTAATATAGAAGAATATTTCCTAGTCTATGATGCTAGCATAAGAAATTGTTTAATAATCATAAAGAGATTATTAGAAGGCTTTAATATAATATTGTTTATAATTTTTATGATTATTTATATCTTGAAGCAGATACAGGAAAATGAATATATCAGTAAAAAATTATCCATGGTGGCAATGATAAATAAAAAAATGCAAAAATATGTTATTGTTACGGAAAAATTTGGTGAAAAAAATGAACGCAAGCGTTTGGCTAGAGAACTTCACGATACGATAGGACATGCTTTGGCAGGAATGGCTGTGGGCGTTGATGCTTGTATTACTATGATTGATAAAAATCCGCAATTGGCAAAAGCGCAATTAAAGATAATCTCTAAAGCTATACGTAAAGGAATGAAAGATGTTAGAAATTCACTAAATAAGATGCGACCGGATTTTTACAGCAGTATAGATTAAAAGAAGCTATTGAAAAAATGAAAGAAGAGATATCTGATGTAACGGATTTGAAGATAAATTTAAATTATCAAATTGATGAAACTGGTTTTGATACTAAGATAGAAGATATCTTATTTAGAGTTATTCAAGAAAGTATAACAAATAGTATACGACATGGATTGGCTACAGTTGTGGATATTGATATCTACAAAGAAAATAATTTATTGTGTTTAAAAATAAAAGATAATGGTAAAGGTTGTAAGGCTATAAACTATGGTTTTGGTCTAAAACAAATGGTAGAAAGAGTTTCTCAAATAAGAGGAGATATAAATTTTTATAGTGAAAATGGTTTTACAACTGAGATAAAAATACCTTTATAGAGTAAAAATCTTATAGAGAAGGAGAGTTATTGGATGCGGTATTTCCAATAATAATTGCGAAAATGATAAAAGTATTAATAGCAGATGACCAAGAATTAATAAGAGAGTCGTTAAAAATAATTTTAGGCGCACATGATAATATTGAAATTGTTGGTGTCGTAGGTAACGGATATGAAGTATTAGAAACACTGAAAAAACATAAAGTGGATATTATTTTAATGGATATAAGAATGCCTAAAATGGACGGTGTATATTGTACTAAGGTCGTAAAAGAACAATATCCAGAGATAAAAATAGTGATATTGACGACTTTTGATGATGATGAATATATATTTAGTGCTTTAAAATATGGTGCAAGTGGTTATTTATTAAAAGATGTAGGCATGGAAGAATTGTATGAAGATATTATGGTTATCTATAATGGCGGAGCTTTGATTAATCCAGATATAGCTACAAAAGTAGTAAGTATGTTTTCTAATATGTCAAGAAATAGAAATTTAATCATTAATGTTGAGGAAAATTGTCTAGATGAATTATCTAAAAATGAATGGAAGATAGTTCAAAATATAGGATTGGGTTTATCAAATAAAGAAATTGCTAAAAAAATGTTTTTATCTGAAGGTACAGTCAGAAATTATTTAAGTTCCATTTTATCTAAATTAGATTTACGAGACCGCACGCAATTGGCTATTTGGGCTGTACAGACAGGTCAAATTGCAAAGGATTTTGATAATGATTAAGAAAGTTATAATGAGTTTTATGGCTATAGTATTTATTTATGTAGCTGTAACAAATCTATATACGAATAAGGTAGTAATACATTTAGGTATATTTGTAGGCAATTGGGAATTGCCAAATGGAAATGATTATAAAGTCATAGATGATGCTATAGCCCGTTTTGAAAAATTACATCCTAATGTAGAGATTGAATATGAAAGTGGTATTTTAAAATCTGATTATTCTTTGTGGTTAGCCAATAAAATTGTAAATGGTGAAGAACCTGATGTATTTATGATTGTAGATGAAGATTTTAATACGCTGAGTTCTTTAGGTGTTTTAAAGGATTTAACGGAAGAAATAGAAAATGATAAGAACTTTAATAAAGATGATTATTATGAGAGTACTTTAAAAGCTGGTCAATATGAGCATAAACAATATGCTTTGCCCTATGAAAGTAATCCTATGTTGATGTTTGTAAATAAGACTTTATTAGAAAAGGAAAATATACCTATACCAGAAAATGATTGGACTTTAGATGACTTTTATAATATTTGTCAACAAGTTACAAAAGATACTAATGGTGATGGTGCTATCGACCAGTATGGTTGTTATAATTTTAGTTGGTTAAATTCTATGTATAGTCATGGTATAAGATTATTCGATGAAGATGGAAAAGAATGTTTTATCGACCAAGACGAAGCGAAAGAAGCAGTTATTTTCGTAGAAAAACTAAACAAATTAAATCAAGAACATATCATTACCAAAGAAGAATTCAATACAGGTAAAGTGGCATTTGCTCCTATGTCTTTTGCGCAATATCGTACATATAAGCCATATCCTTGGAGAGTAAAAAAATTCTCTGATTTTGAATGGGATTGTATAAAAATGCCGTTGATATCATCTAATGATAAAGGAAGTGAAATTTCTTCATTATTGATGGGAATATCTTCGAGAAGTAAAAATGCTGATATAGCTTGGGAATTTTTGAAAATGCTCACCTATGAAAAAGAAACACAAAAGGATTTATATAAGTATTCACAAGGAATTTCTTCTTTAAAATCAATCAATAAATCTGAAGATATTGTATGCCTTTTAGGTAAAGATAATAAAGAAAATCAGATAAATGTAAATCTTTTAGATGAAGTTATGAATAAAACGTTAGAACATAGTAGATTTAAAAAATATAATCAAGCTTTGAATTTAATTGATATAAAAATTAATGATATGATAAGAAATAAAAGCGATATTGATATAGGTTTGTTGGAATTACAAAAGGATATAAATAAGTATTTAAATGAATAATGAGAAATAATGTTATACTGTTTTTGATGGTAATAGTAGCTTAAAATTCTGTTTTTAGGCTACTATTTTTTATTGCTCATAATGAATGAAATAAAATTGTGACAAATGTAATACTCATTTAGTGATTGTAGACATATGATTATTTTCGTAAATATTGATAGAATAGTTGATGTAAAGAGAATTATTAGAAAATATAAAAAACGAAGGAGCAACTACTATGAAGTATGTAATATTAGTTAGCCATGGAAAATTTGCAAATGGCTTAAATGATGCTTTATCCATGTTGGCAGGAAATAGAGAAGATATCTTATCTGTTGGTCTTGAAAATGGAAAAAGCGTAGATGAATTTGTAGCATTATTCACTGAAAAAGTAAAAGATATTTCAACTGATGATGAAGTTATTTTACTAGGTGATATAATCGGTGGTTCACCACTTACAAATGCCACAAATGTTTTAGTTAATAAAGGAATTAAAACAGTTATTTTAGGCGGAATGAATTTACCATTAGCTTTGACAACTGTTTTGATGAAAGATACTGTTTCCTTAGATGAAATAGCAGACCAAGTTTTAGAACAGGCTCGTATGGCTATGCAAGAATTTAAAATAGTAGAAGAGTCTGAAGAAGATATTTAATTTTAGGCAATTATTTTAGGAGGTTTTTATAATGTCAGTTTCATTTATTCGTATTGATGACCGTATGATTCATGGTCAAACTTGTACTCGTTGGGCTAGAGAATATCCTTGTGATGGATTAATCGCTGTAAATGATAAAGCAGCAAAATCCGATGTATTAAAAGCAGCTTATAAAGCAGCTAGTGGTAAAAAAACTTTTGTTTGGACTGTAGAAGATTTCAAAAAGAAAGCTCAAAAAGTTTTAGATAGCGATACACGTTATTTCTTAATTACAAAAGACCCTATTGATATGAGAAAAATCTTAGTTGAACAAGGTTTTAAATGTGGTATTACAAAAGTAATCGTAGGTCCATGTAATGACCGTGAAGGTTCAACAACACTTGGAAATAATCAGTCCATTACTCAAGAAGAAGCACAAGCTTTAGAAGATATCAGTAAAGCTGGTTATAGCATTGAATTTTCTTTATTACCAGATGTTTCTATTGGTAATTGGGATAAATTCAAAGGTAAATTTGGTTTTTAATTAGATTGTATATAAGATGAATTGGAGGGAGTTTCATGGAAATAAGTTGGCTCCAAGCCATTATATTAGGTATATTTGCTTGTTTAGCTAGTATGCCTGGTATGGGTGGTACTGTAATTGGTAACTATACATTAGGTCGTCCACTTGTTGGGGGATTAGTTTGTGGTATTGTTTTAGGTGATATTCAAAGCGGTATTTTAATTGGTACTGCAATGCAGGTTGTATACATAGCACTTGTTACTCCAGGTGGTACAGTTTCTGCTGATGTTCGTGCTGTAAGTTATATCGGTATTCCTCTTGCAATGATAGCTGTTAAATCTTTAGGTCTTGATCCAGCAAGTCCAGCAGGTATTGGTTTGGCTACTTCATTTGGTTCCATGGTAGGTACACTTGGTACAGTTTTATTCTATGGTACTGCTACTATCAACCTTGCATGGCAACATATTGGTTGGAAAGCTGTTGAAGAAGGTAATTTCCATAAATTATATTTCGTAGATATGGGTCTTCCTTGGATTTCTCATATTATATGTTCTTTCATTCCAACAGTAGTTATGTGTTTATATGGTCAAGATGCTGTAGAAGCTATTAAAACTTATTTACCAATGGACGGTATTGCAATGCAGACATTATTCACAGTAGGTGCATTACTTCCATCAGTTGGGGTTGCTATCTTATTAAAACAAGTTGTTAATGATGTTATGGATTTCATTCCATTTTTCTTAGGTTTTGCTTTAGCTGCAGGTTTAGGATTAAACTTAATCGGTGCTGCTATCGTCGGCGGTATGTTTGCAATTATCAATTATAAAATTCAAATGCTTCGCATAGAAGCTAAAAAAGCAGCAGCTAGTGGAGCAACAAGCTATGATGATGACGATGAGGAGGATATTTAAATGGAAAAGAAAATTTCTAAGAAAACACTAAATAAATCTTTTAGAAATTGGTACTATGGACATTTAACATGTTTCTCCCAAGAACATATGCAGACTTTTGGTTATTTATGTGCTATGTTGCCAATTATCGAAGAATTATATAAAACAAAAGAAGAACAAAAAAAGGCAATGCAGACATATACAGCCTTCTTTAATACAGAACCACAGGTTGGTAGTGTAGTTGTAGGTATTACTGCAAGTTTGGAAGAAGCAAAAGCTAATGGCGCAGATGATATCAATGCAGAAACAATTAATGGTCTTCGTGCAGGTCTTATGGGACCACTCGCTGGTATCGGTGATTCCTTGGTAGTAGGTACATTAATTCCAATTTTATTAGGTATTGCAATGGGTCTATCTACTGGCGGTTCTCCAATCGGGGCAATCTTCTATATAATCGTTTGGAACTTACTTATTACTTGGGGTATGAGATTTTTATACTTCAAAGGTTATGAACTCGGTGGTAAAGCAATTGATTTCTTAGTTGGTGAAAGAGCTACAGCTATCCGTGAATCTATCGTAATGTTAGGTACTATCGTAATTGGTGCTGTTGCTGGTACTTGGATTAATATCAGAACAGGTTTCACTATGACTGCCGAAGGTGCAGATAAACCATTTTTAGTACTCCAAGATACATTAAATGGTGTATTCCCTAATATTTTATCAGCTGTATTTGTTATTTTCTGTTGGTATTTATTGACTAAGAGAAATATGTCACCAATTTATGTTATGCTTTTATTAGTAGTTATTGCTTTCGTTGGTGTATTAGTTGGTTTCTTCGATACAGGATTAACTTATTGATGAAAGGTGATTTTTTATGCAGAGCAAAATGAAACAAGCTTATATTGGAGAAATACAATATCAAACTAAGATGTTGAATAATTTAAAAGTTTGGCTTAGAAATATGATAATGCTTTCTTCTATATCATTAATATTGATTTTATTTGGAGATGAGATGTATTCTTTCTTATCAACTGTAGGTATAGTATTAATGGTTTTAAGTGTGATAGCTTGTTTGATATTGAGCTTAGGCATAAAAAATGGACAGGATAATATTAATAAATTGATTAACTATATAGAAAAATAACAGCAATAAAAGGCTATGATGAATATAATTTCCCCCATCTAAATATTATTCATCATAGCCTTTTTAGAGTTTAAAATGATTTTATTTTAAGTGGGTGATGATATGGATTGGAAAATTGTATTTTCAGATATTGATGGAACAGTATTGAATTCTAAACATGAATTATTGACTAGTACAATTGAAGCTGTACAAAAATTAGCTTTAAAAAATATACCATTTGTATTGGTGTCAGCACGTATGCCTAAAGCTATGAAATTAATTCTTGATGAAATGAATGTAAAAATGCCAATGATTAGTTATGGTGGGGCTTTAGTTTTAGATGAGCAAAATCAAATTTTACATGATGATAAAATTAATAAATTAGATACGAAGGCTATTATTGATGAAATAGAATTATTATGGCCTGATGATGTAGTAATAAATTATTATAGTGATGATAATTGGTTTGTAAAAGATGAAGATAATAAAGCTGTAAAAAGAGAAGAAAATATCACTAATGTAAAAGCAAGTCAAGCTGATTTTAAAGAATTGATAAATAAAGATATATTGCCTAATAAAATATTATGTATGACAAAAGCAAATATCAGCTCAAAAATAGAAGCTGTTTTGCAAGAGAAGTTTCCACAATTAAATATAGTGCGTTCAAGTGATATTTTAATTGAAATTATGAATAAAGATGTAAGTAAAGCAAATGGTATCGAAGTATTATTGCATCATTTGAATATGACACCTGAACAAGCTATTGCCTTTGGGGATAATTATAATGATTTAGATATGTTGAAATTGGTAGGAAGAGGAGTAGTTATGCAAAATGCTCCAGAAGAAATCAAAAAACAGATGAAATATATAACAAAGTCTAATAATGAAGATGGCATTTATGAATATCTGCAAAAACTTGATTTAGTATAAGAGGAGATGAAAAAGATGTTATGGGAGAATAGACAATCTAATTATGATAAATATCCTAAAATAAAGATAAAAGAAATAGATGAATTATCTAGTGAAGCTTATGAAGGTTATGCAGATATTTTGACATACTCCCCATGCCTAAATGCAGGGGATTCTTGGATACAAACGATACTTGCCTACTAAAATAGCAGGTCTTACTATATCTCTCCAAAGAAGGTTGATGCCCCAACCTTCCATATATTTATAG
>ENA-OQER01000338-OQER01000338.1-human-gut-metagenome-genome-assembly--contig:-NODE-338-length-26357-cov-2.342737_pt1 | contig 26357 bp, 25 predicted proteins | sample MGYA00242797_ERZ504639 | MGnify/ENA primary metagenome ERZ504639 (study PRJEB26092, sample SAMD00036306) | human gut metagenome | host: Homo sapiens | study: EMG produced TPA metagenomics assembly of...
CTGAATTTATTATACTTTAACGTTTCTACTATGCACAAGAAAAACATTACCGTTTTAACGTTCAAAAACAAAAAAGCACAAATCATTCAAAATAAAAAATCCGGAAGTCACAGTGTTATCTGTGGCCTCCGACTCGTTCTGCTTATTTTACACTGTTCTTACACCCAAAGCAGCCTCTCTCCGGCTTATCTTTTCCTGACTAATTGCCCAAAAACTCTTTTCAAATGGAAGTTCTCTCTGTAAGATGATGTTTCAGACTATTTTGCAGTGCACAGATCAGTTCTTCCATCACGATTGGTTTGGATAAGAAGCTGTCCATACCGCATTCCAGTGCTTTCTTTCTGTCCTCATCAAAAGCATTGGCTGTCATGGCAAGGATCGTAATTCCTGCCAGTGCCGGATCTGGCAGGGCACGGATCTGTCTGGTAGCCTCATATCCGTCCATTACCGGCATCTGCACATCCATCAGCACCAGATCATAATCCCCTGGCCTTGCATTTTTAACTTTCTCCACTGCTTCCGCTCCATTTTCTGCCGTATCAACCACAAAACCATATTCATTAAGGATCTCCACCGCAATTTCACTGTTCAGTTCATTGTCTTCCACAAGCAGTACCGACCTGCCCCTGAAATTCAAATCTGCTGCCGGAAAAACCGAAGTCTCTGTCTTGTCCTTCTTCTGACCGATGGCAGTCAGCAGCGTCTCTCTGATATCTGACATAAAGAGAGGTTTTGCACAGAATGCAGTTACCCCTGCTGCCCTGGCTTCTGTTTCTATATCAGACCAGTCATAGGCGGTCAGGATAATGATCGGCGTATCATCACCGAGACTGCGAATCTGACGTGTAACCTCAATGCCATTCATATCCGGCAGACGCCAGTCAATGATATAAGCATGGAATGCATCTCCAAGTTCCAGAGACTGCCGTGCACGCAGAACAGCCTCTTTACCGAAAAGTGTCCATTCGGAACGCATCCCAACCTTCACAAGCATCTTCGTCACACTGTCACAGGTGTTAAAATCATCATCGACAACCAATGCCTTCAGACCTTCCAGCTCTGCGATTTTCTCTGTGCGGCGGTGCTCAGGCTGAAGTCTCAATGCCAGGCGGACAATAAATTCGGTGCCTTTGCCCTGTTCTGTCTGAACTTCAATCGTTCCTCCCATCATATCCACAATGTTCTTAGTAATGGCCATACCAAGACCTGTCCCCTGGGTTCTGCTGACGGTGGAAGTCCGCTCCCGCTCGAAAGGAGAAAAATCTTCTGTACGAATTCCGGACTCATGCCGATTCCGCTGTCTTTTACCCGGATCTCATACAGACCACTGTCTTTTGTTTTTCCCGGGAACTGTTTCAGCCGAACGGAAACGGTTCCACCGGCAGGCGTAAATTTGACCGCATTGGACAAAAGATTCAGCAGTACCTGATTCAAACGCGTCTTATCGCAATAGACGTCCTCATTCGTCACATCCATAGCATCCATATAAAGCTCCAGCTGCTTCGCATGGATCTGTCCACTGATAATGGTTTTCAGATCATGGAGCATTTCTGACAGACTGATCGCCGTTTCTTCCAGATGGATCTTTCCACTCTCGATACGGCTCATATCCAGTATATCATTGATCAGTGAAAGCAGATGATTGCTGGATGAAAGAATCTTGCCCAGATAATCCCTGACCTTTTTTTTATTATCAATATTGCTTACAGCCAGGGTCGTAAAACCAATGATCGCATTCATCGGAGTTCGGATATCGTGGGACATATTGGAAAGAAAGGTACTCTTTGCCTTGTTGGCATTCTCCGCAGCATGGACCGCCTCATAGAGTGCCTGATTCATCTTTTTATCAGAGGTACGGTCAGACATAACCAGGATGTATTTCTTTTTCCCGTTTACCTCACTGCACATTGCAATATTATGAAACCATCGTTGTTCCCCTGTTTTCTGATGAACACATTCAAAATCCCATTCCGTCTGTTCATCAACCTGGATCTTCTGCAGATAATTTTTCTTAGGATCTTCCGATTTTTGAGAATGCATTTTCCACAGAACACAAATATCTTTGCGGATCTGTTCTACTGTAATGCCCAGCAGCTTTTCCACATTCGGACTGACGTAATCTGTCTTATATGTTTTCGCATCCAGCATCAGGAAAACATCATCCACATTCATGGAAAGCTTCTGAAACAGCTCTTCCCTGTACAGGATCTCCGTATCTTTTTTCTTGAGGCTTACCCTGCTTTTCCTTAGGATCAGCCAGATAAAAAAGACCGGCAACACTCAACGCTACTATGCCTGCAAGCATCATGGTACTGTGCTGCAAAACATTCATGCTGGCATTAACAATCTCAGCCTTTACAAGTCCCAGAAATACCCAGTCCTGAATTTCTGATTTTCATAGACCAGATAATGCTTCTTTCCATCCAGATTTACCAGCATCGCACCGGTATCTCCTGCTTTAAACTTCCCTGAAGTTCAAGGATCTCTTTTTCAGGGATATTGGAATGCTCTCTTAGAACGCCAAAGAAATTATATGCATTTCCCCATTCCCTGAAAGAATGATCCACGACAACACGGCCATCCGGATGAACAACATAGCTCTTTGCATTTCCATGAAAAGCAGAAATATCCAGTACATTTACAATATCCGAATTCTCATAGGCAATAGCGATCGCATCGTATCCAAATCCCTGATAGTTTCCATGAACTGGGACTGGCAAAACAAGTATCTGGGATTTTCCGGGAACTACTGCATTCGTTACGATATCATTCCCATTTTGGATCTCATCTTCAAAATTTTCCTGTAAATCAAGATATCCCGTTTCTCCGGTCAGCATTTTGTAGTTACCGTCCGTTGACAGAAAATAAAAATCTAAAAATCCGGCGTCTTTTTGTGCGTTCTCTATATAATCACGAATTTTATCTTCATCGGAAGTCTCCTGCAGATACGCCCCCCACATATGAAGATAGGTCAGGTTCTTATTTGTCAATTCCCTTAACATATTATCAGACTGGTGAAAAACCTCCGTCAGGTGAGAAACGCTTTCCTCATAAACCGTTTTCGACACAAGCTTGAAATATCGAAAAACAGTCAAAACAATTCCCGCAAAAAGAAGAAGAAAGACCGCTGTCCTGAACCGTTTTTTCATGACACGTTTTTCTCTGTTTGTATTATGGTTTTTAGCTTTCATTCTTCTCACCTCAAAGTCAGGTAGTCTTCAGGCTCTGCAAGGACTGTATTCCCATCAGAAACATTTTCAATCCAGGTGTCTTTCACAGAGAACTCCCCAACATCAAATACCATATTTTTGCCTGTCGGATAAGCTTCCATGTGTTGTGGTGTCGCCAGACAGGTTACCATAAAAGTATCCGTATCACGGATTTCTTTTCCATCCTTTGCAACTTTACTCAATGTATAACCCTCCTCTGTTTCCCTGATCTCCACAGAAATACCACTGAAGACTGGAAGCGATCCACGGTTAAACGTAAGGAAGCCTCCCGGATAGCCTTCTGTAAAATTTCTGACCGTCTCTTTCAGTTGTGCTCCGTCCATCTTGCAGCTGTAAGCCAAAAGACCATTCGGCATGATCATGTTTCCCGCCATTTTTTCTGTATACCCTGCTTTCAGCACATTTCCCGTAAAGCTGTTTCCTGCTGCGATCAGCACATCCGCCCCATAAATACCACGCAGAGTGTTTGCCATAACGGAATATGCCGCATTCCCTCCACTGCTGTGAAAGCGGTTGGAATAGGATTTCTGTGAATCCAGCACGATATTCTCCGAAGTAGATTTTTCCTCAAGAAGCTGAGAATTAAATGAGCGGTATGCCTGCTCTGCATCGTATTCTCCTGAGATCATCTTCGAAACTACGTCCCTGGAAACAGAGAAAAAGTCATTTGACGCAATGCGGATATACATATGGTTTTCTTCAATCACCGGTTTCACATCTTTGAGATATTCCGTAAGATGAAGATCCACATCCTGGCTGTAGCTTAACAGATCCTGTCCATCATAAATAATCCTGTTCTGTGCATCCTCGGAAAGCATTGTGTCCAGTACCTTCATCGCTTTCTGCCGACGTGTTTCATTCTGCGTCAGATCACGGTTCAGTGCCACCTGGAAATATGGTGTGGTCATCAGCCACTTTTCGCCATTCTCCTGAAAAAACGGCAGGAATGTTGTGTTAATCCCCTGATCCTGAAACATTTTTACACCGGAAGAGCTGCCAAAATACATGGCAAGCCTGCCGCTTTGATACATCTCAACCACAGAATCATAGTTCATATCCAGATCATCCAGACCCAGCCCTGTATCCTTTATGAACTGTTCCAGACGTTCAAAAGCCTCCGGCCAGACTGTACTGTCCAGACCTTCTTTCTCTGTATTATCCGGGTCACTGTAGGCGGTACGCCACTTACGTCCTGCTGCAGAAGATAACTCTGACGCCGACAGCCCCTGCAGTGTTTCCATACACGTGTAATCATAAGAATAGTCTGCACTAAACCCACGGATCCCCACTTTGTCAAATGCCCGGCAGGCAGAAACAAAGCTTTCATAATCGGTTGGAAGAGGGATATCATACTTCTCAAAAAGGTCTTTGTTGACTACAAAACCATGTGCATCCGCACACACCGGAAGCCAGTTTACGCTTCCGTCCTCATTCCGGAAATTGTTGAGATATGTATCATAGACAGCACCTGCCGCATTGGTTGTGGAAAGATCCATCAGACTGTCTTTCAGCGGACTTGCATCATGCAGTGAAAAACGACAGCAGGTTATAATATCCGGCAGTCCACCGTTTTCATTCAAAAATCTGTAGAAATCCAGATCATTATTCCCTACCACAAATTCAATATTGATATCTGGAAGCTGTTCCTGAATGTATGGTGCATATTTTTCATACAGCTTTGTACTCCATAAATACACCGTGATCGTTTCTTCATCTTCTTTTTCTGCACTCTTTTTGCTGCAGCCTGACAGAAGTGACATGACTGCCATCATCACAAAAAGCACACAAAATAACCGGTTCCATCTTTTCTTTTTCAATATAATTCCCTTTCTGAGATTGTTTTCCACTAATCCACTGATTCACAAATCACCTTTACCAATAATTCCGGATCCACAGGTTTTGCGATATGTTCATCCATTCCTGCTTCTTTTGCTTTCAGCCTGTCCTCCGTGAATGCATTTGCCGTCATTGCAATGACCGGGATCACCTTTGCATCCTCCCTCTCCAGAGACCGAATCATCTTCGTGGCTTCATAACCATTCATGACCGGCATCATGATATCCATAAGGATGACATCAAATTCACCCGGTTCGCTCTTTCTGAATATCTCAACAGCTTCCCGTCCATTCCATGCTTTTGTCACGTCAGCTCCTTCATTCTGAAGCATAAATTCCGCAATTTCCATATTCAGCTCATTATCTTCTGCCAGAAGAATATGCAGTCCCTTTATAGAAACTGCTGGTTTTTCTTCCATTTCAGATCTGCCGCTCCTGTCTGTATCAATTCGGAACGGAACCCGGATCACAAATGTAGTCCCTGTGCCTTCTTCACTTTCAAAGGTAATAGTTCCTCCCATTTTTTCGATCAGCTTCTTTGTGATCGCCATTCCAAGTCCTGTTCCGGCATATTTTGTACGGCTTCCTGTATGTTCCTGTGCAAATGGTTCAAAAATATGTTTCTGAAAACTCTCTGTCATCCCGATTCCGGTATCCCGGCAGACAAATTCTATCGTTGTCCATTCCGACTGTTCTGATGGGATCTCACGACAGCTGATATAGATCTGTCCGTTTGCCCTGTTATATTTCACCGCATTTGACAGGATATTCATCATCACCCGTTTCACATGCCCCGGGCTTCCGATAAGATCCCAGTGTGTGACTTCTTTTTTCTCCCATACAATCTGGATATTCTGTTCGGCAGCCATCTGATCGATCACAACAAATACTTCCCTTGAAATACGGATCAGATTGAATGGAATTTCTTCGAGCACCACTTCATCCGACTCAAGCTTACTCATGTCCAGCACTTCATTTACCAGTTCCAGCAGCAGATGGGATGCTTCTTTCACCTTTGCCCTGCATTCTGTCTGTTTCTCCATATCGTCTGCATAATGGTCTGCCATATTGACCATGCCGCAGATTCCATTGATCGGAGTCCGGATATCATGGCTCATCCGCTGGAGAAACTCGGTTTTTGCCTCGTTGGCAGCTTCTGCTTTTTTTGCGGCTGACAGAAGTTCTGCTTTATATTTTTCATCTTTTTCCTGTTCCAGCTTCCGGTGTGCCAGATTGTTCTGTATGACCAGAACCAGAACATCGTGAATATCAGAAAATAAAGAAAAATGACACCTGTCACACTTAATGGAAGGTTATGGAATACTTCCGTATCCGGGAGATATGCATAAATATAATAATCCCGCTGCTTCAGCATGATTCCGTAACATCCGCTTCCTTCATTCGTCACATGAAAAATATGCTGACTGTCTGTATGCTTTTTCATTGCCTGAACAACCTCGTTGTCGGCTGTATCTTCTCCCAGCAGACTCTCATCGTTGCTGGCAACAACTTTTCCATTGTCTGCAACAATAATCGTTCCGTCCCTCTGGACGCTGTAACCATTTAAAAGACCCTGTATCGTCAGGGTATAGTTTCTGGCAAATTCAGGAGATGTGTGATAGTAGATCGCAACGATACCCGGTGCATCTTTTCTGGCACAGGCTGCAATGTCGACATATGCCCCGTCTTCCCTTTCAAACCGTTCCGAATACGTTCTTTCTTTATATCCGGTAAAATCCATGATAATGTCTTTTTGCAGATAGTCCGCGATTTCACCTGCCAAAGACTCATCCGTGCTGTATTCACAGTCCGTCTTTCCTTCCTGATCCAGCACAATGATACCATCCACCCAGAGCGTCTGCAGATTTTCTTTCAGGAACTCCCGGCTTAGCTGACCGCCGTTTTCTGTTTCCATGTTAATATTCGTGCTCATCTGTCTGGCACTTTCGATCGCACGGAGAAGACTTTTGGATTCCGAAGATCATTATAGTGGGTGTAAGTTGAGCACTGCACTTTGACATAATTTACAATCTCCACCATTCTTTTCTCTGCTTCCGCTTTTTCCGCATGAAAAAAAATAAAACAACGAGACTGCAGCCACACAGATTCCAAGCAAAATCCCGACTATTTTTATTCCTTTTTCTTTTATTCTTTCCTTAATACCCAAGATCATCCACCTCCAGGTACTTCTTTGGATCATCCAGATATTTTTCGATGATTTTCAGAGATGTGCCATCCTTGCGCATCTCTTCCAGGGCCTGATCCATCTGCTCACAGATCCCCCGCTCATCCTCTTTGCAAAGCAACTCCTATCCCCACGATCATCAGAGGTTCTTCCAGAATGCGGAAGCTTGTATCATAATCTTTCATATACTGGACGATGGATTCCTCATGTGCGGCAACTGCATCCACATATCCTTTTCCCAGAAACGTATAGATCAGTTCCCTGTGCCCGAGCTGATCAGATTCCAGTTTTGGGATCCTCGCATCCGTCCGGTTCAGAAAGATGCCTTCCGGTTTGGTTGTAGACTGAACTGCCAGGTTCTTTCCCTCTAGGTCACTCAGTTTATAGATATCACTGTTCTCATTTACAGCAACCACCTGGCGGCTTGCTATGTACGGTCCTGCCCAGCGGTAATCGTCAAGACGCCCTTCCATGGAAAAACAGCCCATGATACCGTCGATCTCCCCGCTCTCCACCAGTTCTTTTTTCTTCTCCCAGTTAATCTGGACAACGTCCACCTGATACCCCATTCTTTTAAAAGCTTCCGTAGCCAGTTCTACATCAATCCCTGTCGAGATTCCGTCTTCATTCAGATAATTGTATGGCGGATAATTGTCACTGCCCAGGGTGATGACCGGTTTTTCTGTTTCTTTTTTACTGATATCCTCATTTTTGCATCCTGCCAGGGTAGCTGCTAAAATTCCCACAAGCAGAATAGCTGCAATCACTCTTTTTCCTTTCATATTTCTTCTATACCTGCTCTGTTGTATTTTCAGATTTATTCTTTAAAAACCTTTTATATTTTACACCAGTATCTCCTGTTCATGCAAGAAAAACGTCATCTTCTTTCATGGAAAAAATCTGTTTTTGCTATAAGAAACCCATTCCTTTCTCTGGCTGTGGAAAAAACGGCCGAGCCATGTTACAATGAATGATATTTCATTCGAAAAGGAGTATCTTATGATTTCAAACTATGAAAAGCAGGTGGATATCGGCAAAGCTCATTTCCTGAAATATGATCAGGAAGCCCTCTCTGCCAAATTCCACCTGGATCTTGATAAAGATTATATTTATCTTACTTATCTGAATACGCCCTGCAAGATTGAACGCCCAAGCGGAACTGTTTTCGAAAAAACGTCGGATGGTTTTGCAGAATGTCGCTCTTACGAAACAGTCATGACCATCTACGATATGCTCTGTCACGGCCAAGAAACAGAACTGCCCCCTCTTGGAGGCAAATGGACTCCAATCGCAAATTTTGCTGCTGCCGGTGCAAGCCCAAGTGCCGAAATTTTTCGCAGAAATATGCAGATTTCTTTTCCGGCAAAGTAGATGCCGTCAAAAAAGCATGTGTTTCCATCGGCGGGATTTTAAAGCCAGCTCTTGCCGGTGCTGATATCACTGCAGAAATCCCGGCATTTTCTTTCTTCCCGGTTCTGCTTCAGTTCTGGGAAAGCGATGAGGAATTCCCGCCGCAGATTAAAATCCTGTGGGATGATCAGACGATGCGTTATCTGAATTTTGAGACTACCTACTATCTGCAGGGCGATCTGCTGAAGCGTTTACAGGAACTTCTGTAGAATAGCAAAAGCGAATATTCGCAATCCACTTTGCTGCTTGATTTGGTTAAAAAAACAGTATGCCGGGATGATCTCCCTGCATACTGTTTTCTTTTCCATTGTACTTGCCATCTCCCACCTTAGAGGTCGGAGTCTTCTTGCTGGAAGAGGATAAAAGAGACTCCATCCTGATGTTTTAATATTCACCCTTTTTATTTTCTGATGATTCTTCAAATTTCATCATACGGTATCCGACGCCGACATGCGTCTGGATATACTGAAGAGACTGTGGGTTTTTTTCCAGTTTCCGCCTCAGTGTTTGCCATAAATACCCGAAGCGAAGCAATGTCCTTTTCCCAGTTACTGCCCCAGATATTTTCCATGATAAAGGTATGGGTCAGGACTCTTCCTGCGTTCTGTGCCAGCAGACACAGCAATTTATACTCGATCGGTGTCAGATGAAGCTCTTCTTCCCCAAGATACACACAGCCCGCCGCATAATCAATGCGAAGATCTCCGTTTACAAAAACTGCACTCTGATTCAGTGCGTCACTTTTCATCATCTGCAGTCTGCGTCTGGTCACACGAAGCCTTGCAAGCAATTCTTCTACTGAAAATGGTTTCGTCAGATAATCATCTGCTCCCGCATCGAGTGCTTCGATCTTGTCAACATCTTCGCTTCTGGCACTGATCACGATGATCGGCATCTGCGACCATGTCCGCACTCTTTTTATTACTTCAATTCCGTCTATGTCCGGAAGTCCAAGATCCAGCAGCATGATCTCCGGGTTGTGGCTCGCTGCTTCCAGGATCGCCACTTCTCCATTCTCCGCCGTCAGAAAATGATAATCATGTGCTTTCAAAGTTGTTGTGATCAGATTTTTCACCGAATTATCATCTTCCACAACCAGTATCCGTGGTTTGTTCATACAAATATACCTCCCCTGCCGGTAATGTAAACTGAAAAACTGCTCCATGTGGATGTGCATCTGAAACTTTGATTTCTCCTCCATGGACATTTACGATGGATTTGCAGAGTGCAAGTCCAAGTCCAAGACTTCTCCTGCTGTCTGCAATCTTATTCGTCCCGGTATAAAAAGTTTCAAAAATATGTTCTTTCATTTCATCGGAAATTCCAGGTCCGTCATCTGCAACTGAGATTACGGCATTTTTCCCTTCTCTTTCTGTCCTGATATCAATATGGGATCCCTTCTGCGTATATTTGATCGCATTATCCACCAGATTGATGACCATCTGCACGATCAGCCTGGAATCCATTCTGGCCAGAAGCAATTCGTCCTCATGCTCAACCGTGATCGTGTGTTCATCTTTTTTCCGGTCTACATGGCGAAGTGCTCCTGGATCACATCATCCACCAGTTCTACTGATATGTTCAGATTCATCCGACCTTCCTCCAGTCTGGTCACGGACAGCATATTTTCAATCAGATTGATCAGCCACATAGAGTCATCATAAATATCCAGATACAGCTGCTTTTTCGTCTCTTTGTCAAAATAATCTGCATTGGAAAGCAGATTGCTCGCATTTCCGGAAATCGAGGTCAGCGTGTCCGCAGATCATGTGAAATCGCCCGCAGAAGGTTTGAGCGAAGCTGTTCATTTTTTGCCAGAATTGCCGCTTTTTCTTTTTCAATGGTAATCTGTTCATTCTCCAGTGCCAGTGCACACTCGCCGATAATCGCCTGAAGGATACTTTTTTCAAAACTTTCCAGCTGCTTCTTTTCTATGCTGATCCCCAGTACTCCATAAACTGTTTCATTTACACCGACCGTCAGATAAAGCATTCTGCACCCGGGAAATTCCCTGTGCCTGCACCTGCACGTTTCCGGTGTTTTAAAACCCATTCTGCCACATACTTTTCTTTTTTCAGCTTCTGCTGTTCTGACCACTCCCTGTCTTCCATCATAAACACTTTGCTTTTTTCCAGTTCATGATCTTTTACACTGTAAAAATCACATTTCTTCCAAGGAGTTTCCGAAGCTGCTGTCCCGTTTTACTGATGATTTCTTCCCTTCCTCTGGCACACTGCAGAATCTGGTTTGTATCAAACAAAATCTTTGTGCGGAAAGCACCATTTCTGACTGTTTTGCCTGATTTTTTAACTTCAGTGCCAGCGTTCCGGTCAAAAATGCAATACCGAACATGATCAGAAAGGTAACCGGGTATCCCTCTCCGTAAGCATGAAATGTATATCGCGGTTTCGTAAACAGAAAATTAAAAATAAGTACACTCAGCACGGCGGCGATCATACTGTAGGCCCTGTGATTTGTAAGCACTGCGATCAGCTGTACTGCAAACACAAACACTGTCATGATATTGGCATTTGCAAAACCCAGACTGTTGAAAAAATATCCCATCACACTGGCTGCCAGTAAGATCAGAATACTAGTAAACAGATCACGGAAGTTCTGTACTTCTTTTCTCTCTGAAATGCAGCGAGCAGTTTTTCCAGGCGGCCGTTCCGTTCTGCGGAAACAGAAGAGGAAAGGCAGTCATCCATCACCTGTTCTGCACTTTCCTCTTTTTCTTCCGGTACCGCATCCTCCTCCAGCCAGAGATTCTGTCTGTTTGCATCACAAAATGCATCAAATTTTTTCAGCATTTCATACATAAATATAAAAATGCCTCCCACTGCCGGCAATAAAAGAAATTCTTTCATATTACCATCTTCTTTCGTTTCAGATATGGAACTGTTTCTGGATGTTTTTAATATTTCCCAGTACCAGCATGGTCTGGTCATCTCCAAGCAGAGTTTCCGACGCAATATTCATATCCAGCACGCCGTTGCACCGCAGTGCCATGATATTTACATTATATTTCTTTCGGATGTCCAGTTCTCCAACCGTTTTTCCGATCCAGGCATCCGGAATGGAAATTTCAAAAATGCCATGTTCTTCATCTAGCTCCACATAATCAAAAATGTGATCTGCACTGTAACGGATCGCCGTCCAGGATGCCAGCTGTTTCTCCGGATATACAACCTCATCTGCTCCGTTTCTTAAAAGGAACTTCGCATGTACATCTCTTGCTGCTCTGGAGACTACCATCTTTGCTCCCAGCTCTTTTAACAGAGACGTTGTTTCCAGAGAACTCTGGAAATTATCTCCGATCGCCACAATGCAGACATCGAAATTGCGCACGCCGAGTGAACGGATAAAATCCTCATTGGTCGCATCCCCGATCTGTGCGTTACGCACATACGGCAGAACTGCCTCTACTCTGCTCTCATTGTTGTCTACTGCCATAACCTGATGATTCAGTTCATCCAGTTTTATCGCAATATGCCTTCCAAATCTTCCAAGCCCGATCAGTAAGATTGATTTCATGTCTTCTTTTCCTCCATCTATAGCTTTTTTCATTTTTCATCTTGATCGCATCATAAATATCCTGCTTTTTCCTGCAAATCAAGCACACTCTGTATCTGGTGGATACTCCTATCCTACGGTAATCTTTTCCTGCGGATATTTATACTCCGTCCGCTTCCCGGAAACGGTCGCAAAGATCAGCGTCAGTCCCCCGACTCTTCCAAAGAACATCAGACAGATCAGTACCAGTCTCGAAGCCAGATCAAGTGTCGGCGTCAGTCCAAGAGAAAGTCCTACCGTTCCGATTGCCGATCCAGTCTCAAAAAATGCCGTCACAAGCGGTACTTTTTCCACATAGCTGATGACCATCGCACTTCCTGTAAACAGCATCATATATAAAACAAAAATTGTAGCGGCATTTCGCTGCGTCTCTTCTGCAATTCTTCTGTTATAAAGATGTGCCTGCTCATTCTTTCGAAATACGGAAATCGCCATGGCAAACAGAACCGCTGCGGTTGTTGTTTTCATCCCGCCTGCTGTAGATCCCGGAGATCCTCCAATCACCATCAAAAGCACCATTCCCATCTTTCCGGAATCTGTCATTTTATCGAGATCAGCAGTATTAAATCCAGCTGTTCTTGTTGTCACAGACTGGAAAAAAGAACTCCAGATCCGTTCTCCCAGCGGCATATGCTGAAATTCCAAAAAAAAGAACATGATCGCCGGAACCAGGATCAGAAAGGCACTGACTCCAAGAACTACTTTGCTCTGCAGCCGGTATTTTTTAATATGCCATTTATTCTCCTTGATATCCAGCCAGGTAAAAAATCCAATACCGCCAACCACGATCAGTGTCATAATCACAAGATTCACAACCGGGTTTGCCGCAAAAGAAGTCAGGGATGAAAATTTTCCTTTTACTCCCATCAGATCAAATCCGGCATTGCAGAATGCAGATATCGCATGAAATACAGCGTACCAGATTCCTTTGCCAAGTCCAAATTCTCTGTAAAAAACCGGAAACAGAATAACTGCCCCGATCAGTTCGATCAGAAACGAGGTTTTTAAGATAAAAGTAGTCATCCTCACAATCCCGCCCATCTTCGGAGCTGCGATTGCTTCCTGCATGGTACTTCTCTGCATCAGTCCGATCTTCCTGCCGGCGATCGTTGCGATCGATACTGCCACAGTCACAACGCCGAGACCGCCAATCTGGATCAGCAGCAAAATAATAACCTGACCAAATTCAGACCAGTAAGTTGCTGTATCCTGCACGACCAGCCCTGTTACACAGACTGCTGATGTCGCAGTAAATAGTGTATCGGAAAAAGAACTCCATCTTCCGCTTCTGGATGCCCACGGAAGCATCAGCAGCAAACTCCCTGCCAGGATCACTCCCATAAATCCCAGTATAATGATCTGAAACGATGTCATATGCCGGTGTCCGGCTTTTTTCTTTATCTTCATGATTCTTTTTGTCTCCCAGTTCTGTTTTCATGACTATCATAACACCATGTACCTAAAAATAGTATTAACAAATTTTTATCCACATTAAAATTATATAAAGATACCTGCAAAAATGTATCACACTTTTGCAGGTATACTCACTTTTTAGAATTTTCCGCTGTGACCTCCGTGTACTTCACCGGATGAGCTGACATGCGTGCTGCTTCCGCCGCCTCCACTGTGTGAATCATTATCATTTTTTGGAACCGGACGGCTTGTAACCACTTTATTAATAAAGCGATCCTGTTTCACGGTAAGATTCAGACTGTCTTTTTTCATATATTCTTCTGCTGTGGTCCGCTTCACAACGGAAGTCAGTTTGGAACGTTTGATCGATGCTGTGATCAGTGCAATCACAAATCCGATTGCCAGGCACACAACCAGCCAGAATGCATAGGCAAATGGCTCTTGCGGCATATTATCTACATCATATGGCTCGCCTGTCTCTGCCTGTGTCAGGAAACGGTCGCACTGTTCTGCAAAACAATTAAATGCTTCTGCGTACTCACCATCACCAAGGTAGGATACCAGCTTTTCTTCTATATAACTAAGTCCGGCATCCGTAAATGCGTGATCGCATAACCATGTGTGCTTGTTGCCCAGTTGCGGTCGCCCATATCCACCAGGAAAAGTATCCCCGCTTTGTCTTCGCCAAGTCCATAGCCATCGTAATCAAATGCATCATCGGCGTATTCGGTTACCGTTTTTCCCTCCAGGGACTTAACGGTCATTACCACTGCATCACAATGATGCAATTCACTGACTTCATCCAGTTTTGCCTGGATCTGCTGCTGTTCTTCTGCCGTGAGCAGCTCTGCCTGGTCAACAAGTCTTGCCGGATGATCCGATGCTGCCTGAATATTCAGAATGGTACAAATAAAAATAATACCATACTAAGCAGCAGAGACATGATTTTCATTTTTGTTTTCTTCATCTCGCCACCTCCTTACAGCAACACCATGAAAACCCAGAGCAGTGCATAAAGGACAAGTCCGATCCCTGCTCCCCACATGGCAATAAATCTCCAGAATGCTCCATTGTCTGCCGGAAGATCACCGACAATCTTTCCGGTCTGACCGTTCATGGCAAAAATATATTTTTTACCTTTCCAAGTCGTATTTAAGATCCATACCGGATAGAGAGCATACTTTGCCTGGTCTTTGATCTCCATATTTGCTTTTTCCTGATCGATCACATGATAACCTTTAACGGTATTTCGGAATTCACGCTCTGTGCTTCTCCGGATACGTTTTTTCGCACGCCCGATGCACTCCTCTTTCGGCACATCGTAGCGGTCTGCCAGATAGCCTGCCATATACGCCATGCGAAACGGCACTGCTTCCTTAAAATCATATGGTTCTACCGATTCCATCAGCGTATCATCCATCTTTTTTGATCCGTCTGCCGGAACTTTTTCAAACTCTACCGTTCCTGCTCTTTTTACTTCAAAATTCTCATGCTCGGTGTACTCAATATCATTTGACACCCATACACGCGTCTTTTCCGCATGATAGGAGAAATCTGCCTTTGCTTTCAGATCAAATATCCAAAACGGAACATAAACACCTTTGATCTCGTCGATATGGTTCTGCTGTTTGAAAACACCCGGCAAAAACTTTTTGCCTTCGAGATGTTTCCGGTATGCTTCTTTTGCCTGTTTTTTGTCTTTTTTAAATGGAATGATATAATCCGGTCTTAAGGCACCGTCAAACTGCCCTTTCATAACAACTTTGTTGCCGCAGTACGGACAGCTCGTGGCACCGGTCGTTTTATCTGCCAGGATTTCACCACCGCAGGATTCGCACACGTAGAGCATCATTGCTCCTTCTTCTGCTGCTTCCTGTGTTTCTCCCTGTTCTGCCCCTTCTTTGGAAGCTGTTTTCTCCGACTGCGTTTCTTCAAAGTCGGACAGATCTGCAACCGTATCACAGTAAGGGCATTTCATTTTCTGCGTTTTGCTGTCAAATTCCATTGCTCCGCCACAGGCAGGGCATTTGTATTCTTTGATATCTGCCATAGATTCATCCCCTTACTGTACAATATCACCATCGTTGAACGGATCTCCGCATTCCGGACAGAAACGCGGCGGATTTGTCGGATCTTCCGGCTCCCATCCACATTTATCACAGCGGTATTTTTTTGCTGCTGCCGGTCTCGGACTGCCGCATTCACTGCAGAATTTACCTTTGTTCAGTGCCCCGCAGCTGCATCTCCAGCCCTCTTCCGGCTTTGCTGTTCCGCATTCCATGCAGAATTTGCCGGTATTTACAGCTCCGCAGCTGCACTGCCAGCTTCCTGCCTGTGCGGACGGACGCATCGGCTGTGCCTGTTTTTCTTCCGGTATATACTGCTGCTGTCTTTGTGCCTGCTGTCTCTGATTTCCCATCTGGAGAAGATCCTGGATATTGCACTTCCGGCTCCTCCTGCCATATTCAGTCCCATAAAGCCCATCATCGCACCGTTTGGATTGGATGCGGCTGCTTTCATGGCTTCTGCCTGTGCACTGCCAAGCGTTGCCGCCATCATCGTCGGATCTCTCAGAACAGCAGCATCCTGGATTTCCTGGATCTTCTTGAGGTCTTCCTCTTTGAGGGTGATCGGGTTCATCGCTACGGATACCACGGAAATACCGCGTTTTTCCGCCCACTTTTTGGTGAGTGCTTCGTTCATCGCCTCTTCGAGATCTCCCGCATGTGCCGGGATATCACTTGGCAGAAGCTCCAGTCTTGACAGCTGTGCAAATGCCGGCTGCAGTGCGGAGATAAACTCTGTCTTTAACTGTCCGTCGATCTCTTCTCTGTCGTAAGTCATCTCTACATTTCCGCAGACATTCTTATAGAAAAGGATCGGGTCGGTGATGCGGTAAGAATAGATACCGTTGCATCTTACCTGTACTTCACGGCTCAGTCCGGTATTGTGATCTGCAACATGGAACAAAAACGGATTTGCCGTGCCGAATTTGTTGTCCATGATCTCTTTCGTATTGACGTAATACACTCTCTGATCTTTTCCGGTATCGCCGCCGTAGGTAAAACGCTTTCCGAAGGTGGCAAAGGTCTTTTTCAGACCTTCGCCCAGTTTTCCGGTAAAAATACTTGGTTCTGTGGAGCTGTCGTAAGTAAACTCTCCCGGTTCTGCACAAACTTCCACAATTTTGCCCTGTTCAACGATCATCATGCACTGACCGTCTGCAACTGCAATGCCGGAACCGTTTGAAATGATATTCTCACTGCCCTTTGTGTTTGAGGACCGCTTCCCACCTGCTTCTGTCCTTTTACAACCAGGGTATCTGCATCCATTGCCTCACAATAGAAAAACTCCCTCCACTGATCTGCCATTGTTCCGCCGACTGCTCCGACGGCTGCTCTGGTAAGTCCCATAATATTTTTCTCCTTTCTTTCCTTTTGTTTCTGTTACTTTCCCTTTACTATTTTATCTTTACCTTTTTGGAAAGTTTCGCTTTGTTCAAAAGCTTTGCATACTTTTTCTTCTGTGCTTTCGGCACTTTGACCGTTGCTTTTTTATTTATGTTTTTGAACGCATTCTTTCCAATGGTATTGATCTTTTTACTCTTAATAGTAACTTTTTTCAGCTTTCTGCAATTTGCAAAGGCATTCTTTCCAATCTTTCTGACATTTTTTCCAATTGTCAGACTTTCCATCTTCTTGTTGCCTTTTAATGCATTTGCTGCCACACCGGTTACTTTCCATGTTTTTCCGGATGCCTTGATCTTATCAAAGATCTTCACACTCTTCTTTGCTTTGCCTTTTGCAGTGATAGATTTTACCTCTACCGTGTCTTTTCCGGTTACTTTATAAGTAAACACTCCATACTGACCTTCTGCTTTGATCACCTGACCAACTTTCACCGTACCATCGTTTGGAGTTTCCGGTGTCTGTGGATTTGTAGATGGTGTTTCCTTTTCCGTAGACGGTGTTTCCTTTTCCGTAGATGGTGTTTCTTTCTTAAGTGCAGAGGCTGCATTGCGAAGAGCTGTTAAAATCTGCTGCATCTCTTCTTCGGTTGCTGTTTTTTGCTCTACGGCTTCTTTCGCTGCATTCAGTGCTTTTTCATAAACTTTCCAGGTTTCTTCTGTATAGTCACTTTCTTTCCTGCCTTCTGCTGCTGCGATTTCATTTTTCACTTCATTCACCAGTTCTTCCGGTGCCGGAACTGGTACATTTGGAATCTCCACAGTCACTTCACAGGCTGCTGTTTTCTCTCCATCTTCGGTCGTTACGGTGATGGTTGCTTTTCCGTTTGCTACTGCACTTACTTTTCCGTTTCCGTCTACGGTTGCTACTTTTTCGTTGCTCGTTGTAAACGTTACCTTTTTATTTGTTGCATTTTCCGGTGCTACTGTTGCAGTAAGATCTACTGTCTGACCTTTTTCTGTCAGTTTCGCTGTGCTCTTATCCAGTGTAACTCCGGTTACGGCTATCGTTTCCGGAGTAGTGTCATCTGCCAGCTCCGTGATGAATTTTGCGTCTGCAATCTGCGTGATCATTGCTGTCGCTGCCATTCTGATCCACGTTCAATCTGAGGATTTTGACACCTTCCACAGAAATATCCAATTTTGCCATCTCAGATGCTCTCGTAACAGCTTCACCTGTGTAAACCTGTTTATTATCCGTATAAACATTGAATTTTACATTTCCATCCTGGTTTGCTTCACGGTCAACGCCCATATAAGATGTAAATTTCTTAAAGCCCATACCTTCGATATTGTAATAGAGATTTGCGGTCGCATGAATACCCATACCTTTCTCAAAGGTTTTTTCCTGGCTTCCGTCATAAAGTGTCAGTGTCTTTCCGTCTACAGATTTGTCTTTCATGATGGAACCCCATCCAGTTGCAGAATTGCTCTCGTAACTTAAATCAGAAAGGTAAACTTCGCTCTTGCCTTCGACTCTCCAGATATAGGTTTCGGTTCTGCTCTTGTCTGCAGATTCTACTGTAACCTGTAACTGGTTGTTTCCTTTTTTCATCGTTACAGAAGTCTCTACGCTTCCCGTTCCGGTTGCAGCAGTTACATTGTTGCATTTTACAGTAATTTTTGCATTTGCTTCCTGTGCGGTAAACGTTACCCTGGAAGTTCTTGTCATGGTTGATGCCGTATACTCTTTGAGATTGGCATTAAAGTTTCCATTGCTCTGGATGGTACTGCCAAACTGTACTTTTTCCAGTTTTGCATTGCTGTCAGATGGTACACGCAGACTCAGGCTATAGTGCTCTGTTACGCCGCCGTCTGGTGTGATTGCAATACCAACGGTCATGTTATCGCCTGAAACAGGAATGCTTTCTTGCGGGTTATATGTTTTTCCATTTACATTCAGAACTGCTTTTGCACCTTCGCCAAGATTTTTCAGAGCGATTTTGACTTCGGTCTGCCCTTTTGTCAAAGATGCACTGTAGGATTTTTCAGAAACATCAAAGCCTGCCACTTCTTTGTTATCTACGCTGATGCCGCCGATGGATGCATCCTGTGCTCCGGTACGGGTAATCAGGAAACGATAAATTTCCTGTGTTGTTCCGTCTTCTGCGATTACTCTTGCTGTGATGATATTTAAGCCTGCCACAAGTGCAACTTCCTGCTCTGTAATCTGGTTTTTGCCGTTTTCTGCGGATACGATCTCATTGACATTTTTCAGTCCGACACCATTACCGACACCGTTTCGGCAGATTTCGATTTTTGCATTTTCATCTTTTGCTTTCAGAGAAATCTTTACACTCTTTACATTCTTATCTGCAGTTGTCACATAGCTCTTTGTCTCAGATGAGAATGTCGGGAAGGATACACCGGATACAGATGCACTCTCCAGAATCGCATTTCCTGATTTTACTTTTGCAAGATTTTCAATATTTCCGCTCTCTCCTCCGGTTGCTGCATCTTCGGTCAGTGCTACTGCCTTGCCATTGACCTCCAGGTCTGAGAAGGTAAATGCGGTTCCTTTTGTGCTGTTTCCGGTACCGGCAACCAGTGCCACGCCAAAGGAATTGCCGATTTTATCGTTTGTGATGCTGTTTCCTACTTTTGTCCAATTTTCTTTATCAACACTGCAATATCCGGTAAAGGTATTTCCGGATTTCTCCAGTTTCAGCCAGATTGCCTCTGCATTCGGATTTTCTGTGTTCTGATCTTCATTTGCACTTCCGTTTGCTTCGGTTACGACATGAACCTTCGGACTGTTCGAGCCATGTTTTCTCTCGACTGCCACATAGTTATCAGCATCTTTGTAGATAAACAGACCTGCTTCGTCCCAGTTGTTGACGGTCTTACCGCTCATCTTGACGATGGCTGTGAAGGTTCCGTCACCGCGGTTTACATTTTCACCGCTTACGATCACGTTATTGGCTGTCTGGGTTGCCAGAGTCCCTGTCCCATTGCTTTGATGGTCACACTGTCACCGCTGACACTGTAGCCGCCGTCGCTTGGATTTTTCACGGTCAGATCTTTTGCAAGCACTTTCTCTGCTGTCACGGTTCCGATGCTCTGATCTGTCACCGTAAAGGTCACAGGATCTGCCTGGAATTTACGTCCGCCGACCAGCTCATAAGCTGTCACGGTTGCTGTTCCCTTTTTCAGACCTGTCACATGACCGGTGCCATCCACACGTACAACTTCCGGATCGCTGCTGACATAGATCATTTCGCTTGCCGGCTGTGTGCCACTGCCGATGCTTACGCCTTCGTTTTCACCGATTTTCACTTCACTGTTCTGCATATTCGTGATATTGACTCTGCGTGTCACGCCTTTATCATAAATATTATCAGAAATATTTACGTTGCGGCATCCGTTGAAAGTAAATGCATTGATATTTGCACCTTCCACAGCTGAAACATTCATGGCAACGCTCTCGCCGATCGCCAGCGTGGTTTTGCCGGATTTGCCTTTTCATTTACAGAGAAACGCAGAACTTGTTTCCGGTAAAGTCAGTCCGTTTACGCTCTTTGCATTGATGATATTGCCGGTTCCGTTTGTAAAATAGAATGTATTGTCTTTGATTCTTACATTTTTATGTACCGGTTCCGCTGCTCCGTTGTTGGTCGGATCAAACTGGATAAATGCACTGTAAGAATTCTGGTTGACACCACAGCGTCTGAATACATTACCTTCGATCAGAACATCTTCATCATGCCCTGACTCGTACCAGCTGTTTACGTCATCGGAAATGTAAACGGCTGCACCGGCTACGTTGTCAAATTCGTTGTTGCAGATCACGACCGGTTTTCTGGTTGTCACCAGAATACCACGTACCGGCATCTCACGGAATACGTTGTTCTCAATCTCAACACTCGGTGTATAAGTAACATTTTCCAGAGCTGCTGCATTTGCAGACACGGAAGACGGCATATTTGTATCCAGTGTTACAATGATCGTATCCAGATCCGTTTTGGAAGCATCGGCTTTGTCACCATTTCCGGCAACCATGGTTCCGCCATGTCCGTCCGGACCTACCACTCCGGTTACTTTTGCTTTTGCCCCGTCGATTGGAAGCAGTGTTCCCTTAGAAACAAACTCTACTTCATCTCCCACATAATAGTTCGGAAAACCGGAAGTTTCGTGGTGCTGATAGTGAACTTTGAACTTATTATCAGAGATTCGTTCTGTTACCTGTAAGAATGTTCCATGGATGTTGATCGGGTCATCCTGCGGATCTTCAAATGTGCTGTTCACAATGCGGATTGTTCCGCCGCAGCCGGACATCTGCACAAAGTCAGCAGAACCAACGCCGGTTCTTCCGCTTCCTTCATAGTTGCGGAAATTTACATCATCCAGTGTAATGTTTTTGGAAAGCTGTCCTACCACACCAAATGCATGCAGAAAATGCAGTTCGACATGCTGCATCGTCACACCATCACTCTCCCAGAAAAAGGCTGCGGAATGATCACGTGTAGTCCTTCTCATCTGCTGACCATATCCTGCCTTGAAGGATGGTGCAGAATTGTAAGTCACCTTCAGACGATGTCCGTCCAGTTTTTCCATGCTCTGTACGTTGTTGAAAAATTTATCGCCGGAAGTAGTCAGGGTAGCGGTTGTCATATCAAATCCCTGTACATGTCCGACATTGTTCGTATAGCTCCAGTATGCCTGTCCGGTGTATGGGCTGACATCGCTGCTCCATGTAACGGTTGTTCCGCTTACGGAATAATTATAACATTCCGGAACATATAAAATCGCTGTATTGCCTTCTACTTTTTCTGCTGTTACACTGACTACCGACGGTACCTGGAAATCGGTGTCAAAATTCTGGATTCTGATGTTTTTACATCCGATCGTGGAAAACATCATCATCTTGCCATGGAAGATCAGACTGGACTGATTTCCTTCCAGTGTCACATTTTCCATATTTTCCAGCAGAATACCGATATTTTTCATTTTGTACGTGCCACGGTCACCGTTATTACGGCTTAAGTATTTGAAATATACAGTTCCCGTTTCTGTGCATGATCCGGGTAAATCTGATATTCCCCTTTCGGGAAATCCAACACAACCGGTCCGTTCACTTCTTTTGCTGCCTCGATAGCTGCCTGTATGCCCTCGGCACTGTCTTTTACTCCGGTCGGGTCAGCCCCATACTGTGTGACATCAATAACTGTTACCTTATCAGAAGCTGAGGCTGCATTTGACACCCCCCACTACTGGGAAACACCAGTGACAGCAGCATACAGATCACCAGCATGACTGAAAATGTTTTTCTTGTTTCATGTTATTCTCCTTTTCTTTGCTCACCTCTTATTTGCAGTATTTCAAAAAATATCAGGCAGAATGACTGAAATAGGAAGCACAAAATCATTCATATGACATCTTTATTTTAATACCTACTAAAAAAATACTATATTTTCGTCATTTTGTCCAGTTAATCTCAACATCATTTCCTGATAAATCCACAAAATATCTAAATTTAACAGCCCGGATACCGATTTATTATCTTTTTCCTATTGACATAAAAAATGCAGCATACTCTTCTTCCTTTTTGTATGCTGCACTTTCTATTTTTTTATACAATTACAAGGTTTCCTTATGTCTTTACAATCTCTCCGTTATCCGCTCTGATATTAGCATATCGTAAAACTTACGGTCGCTTTTATACTTTTTATTTTCATATTTATCCTGCATAGCTGTTTCTGATACCACATGCCTGCTCAAACTCACGCAGTTTGCGTCTGGCTTCCGGAGTAATGTTCCGTGGCACCTGTACCTGGACGGTCACATAATGATCTCCGTGTACCTGCGGGTTCTCATGGAAACAATACCTTTGCCTCGCAGACGAATCTTGCTTCCGGACTGTGTGCCTTCCTTACTTTGCAGATCACATCGCCGTAGAGCGTATGGACTTTCGCTTCGCCGCCAAGGACTGCCGTGGAAAACGGAACATTGACGGTCGTGTAAACATCCATGCCTTTTCGTTCAAAGCCCGGTTTCTCTGCGATTTTAACTTTCAGAAGCAGATCTCCTGCCTGACCGTTTCTGCCATCTGACCTTTGCCTCTTAAACGGATGCTCTGACCGTCATCAATACCTGCCGGGATATGCACCTGAAGCGACTGTGTCCTGCCCGGTGCAGAAGGATCCGACAGATTGATCACCTTGTCACCGCCAAGTGCTGCTTCATCGAGCTGACGGTGATATCGGCGTGAAAGTCACTGCCCCTGCCGTCAAAGCTACTGCCTGTACCGGAAAATCCATCGCCGAAACCACTGTTTCCGCCTGAGAATCCGTCTCCAAATCCGCCGCCGAAATGATAAGATCTGCTTCCGCCGCCTGCTCCGGCACTGCGGCCGGAGAATCCGCCGCCAAAGATATTTTTCAGGATATCATCCATGTCACCGCCATCAAAATGGAACTCCTGGTATCCGCCATTTGCTCCGCCAAACGGTCCCTGACCGCCCTGGTAATCGGCACTGCCGAACTGGTCATACATTTTCTTTTTCTCCGGATCACTGAGCACCGAGTAGGCTTCTGTGATCTGTTTGAACTTCTCGGCTGCCTGTGCATTTCCGGCATTGGTATCCGGATGATATTTCTTTGCCAGTTTACGGTATGCCTTTTTGATGGTATTTCATCTGCGTTTTTATCTATTCCAAGGATTTTATAATAATCTTTTCTTTCTTCCATTTCTGATTCCTCCTCTGATCATGTCAAATCTTATATCCATAACGTTTCTTTTGAAATGCCATGTCTGTCATCTCAGGGTCTTCATTCACCAGAATATTCTATCTGATCTGATTTTACAGAAATATCCGAAAGCTTTTTTATTCAATATAATGTAATCGGATATTTTTGTTCTATCAGAACTATAACACCCGATTTTCAATCTGTCAATACTTATGCACAAAAAACATGGCCGATCAGCCTGGAATCTTCTTTCTTCAGCAGAATTTCCCTCACTTTTTCAAAAACCGCCTCTGCCAGTGCTGCATGTCCTTCTCTTGTCATATGCTCCTGATCCTTTTCCCCCGGCAGTGCCACATCCGATGCCGCCAGAAATGCAATGCCTCTTCTTTTTGCGATCTGTTCATAGACTTTTTTCAGACCTTTTGACACTTCCACGGAACGGCGGTCAAATTCCCGGTCGTATTTCTCCACGTCTGCTCCAAGATGGATCGGTGAGATCAAAAGCACCGGAAGATCCTCTCTTTCCCTCCAGATCTGATCCAGAAGACGCTCAATGCCCACGCCGATCTTCTCCGGTGTCGTCTCATAAGCCGCTTTGCAGTCGTTTGTCCCGAGCATAAGAACCACCAGTTCCAGAGGGCGGTGCGTCTCCAGGATGGCCGGCAGCATATCGATCCCACTTCTTCCGGGACGGTAAGCATCTGCAAACATAGTCGTTCTGCCGCACAGTCCTTCCTCGGCAACCCGATAGCCGTAAAACTGCAATTTCTCATCTAAAATGCTCGTCCATCGCATTCCCCAGCTGTAACGGTTCGCTGTTCCGGGATCAATCCGTACGTGTTTGAATCACCAAAGCATAAAATCTGTCTCATATCCATATCCTTCTTTCTGTTTTGCTGTTTTGTTTTGCTGTTTTGTTTTGCTGTTTTTGTTTTGTGTTTTGTTTATTTCTTTTTGACCTGTTTCTTATTTATGTTTTTTTACTTTGCTTTATATTCCTAGTAATTTGATATGTTTACTATATATTATCTTTTTCCATTTGTCAAGTACAGGCTTGCACAGAATTAAAAAACATGCTATGGTCAGAGTACCTGATGCCATAGACCATCGTTTAGTGCCGACCGAAGCGGATCGTAGCTTGCGAAAGTTACTCTGTTACAAAGCAATTCGCAGGCATCCTTTAACTATCGATAAATTCGCAGGCATCCTCTGACTGCTAATATTTGACTGTTATTATCATATAGAAGGGATTCATTATGGAAAACACAGAAATGAAAAAATCATCGACCGCAGCGTACTTTCTTTCAGACTGGAACGACACTGGATGTCTCTTTTCGCATCGCCGCACTGAAACGGCTGCAGTATATGATCCGCCGCCACGAAAAAGAGATCGAGGCAGCTCTTCTGCTCGATCTGAAAAAGAGTTCTTTTGAAAGTTATATGTGCGAGACGGGTCTTGTTCTGGATGAGATCCACTATATGCTCCGCCATATCCGCTCATTTGCAAAAGAGCAGGATGTCAGAACACCGCTGGCACAGTTCTGCTCCAGAAGCTACCGGAAACCTTCTCCTTACGGTGTCACGCTGATCGTAAGTCCCTGGAATTATCCGATCCTGCTGACTCTTGATCCGCTTATTGATGCCATTGCAGCCGGAAATACGGTGATCTTAAAGCCAAGTGCCTACTCTCCTGCCTGCAGCGATCTGCTTGCGAAACTGATCCATCGCTATTTTCCGGCAAAATACCTGACGGTGATCACCGGAGAACGCTCTGAAAATACCGCCCTGCTTCAGCAGCATTTTGACTATATCTTTTTCACCGGAAGCAAAACGGTCGGAAGGGAAGTGATGCGGCAGGCTTCTTCTCACCTGACTCCTGTAACACTGGAACTTGGCGGCAAAAGCCCGTGTCTGGTCGATGAAAGTGCCGATCTTGCACTCGCCGCCAGACGCATCGTATTCGGGAAATTTTTAAACTGCGGACAGACCTGCGTTGCCCCAGATTATATTTACTGTGATGAAAAAAGAAAAGAGGCTCTGATCTGCGAACTGAAACGTCAGATCACGAAACAGTTCGGCAGTGAGCCTCTGAAAAATCCTTCCTACGGAAAGATCATAAACCAAAAACATTTTGAACGCATCCGAAGACTGCTCAATCCTGAAAAAGTAATCTTTGGCGGAAATGTCAATCCGGATACTCTCCAGATCGCTCCGACCCTTCTTGACCACGTGACCTTTGAAGATGCTATCATGTAGGAAGAGATCTTCGGACCGCTCCTACCGGTCATCACTTACTGCACACTGGATGAAGCAATCGCCAGGATCAATTCCATGGAATGTCCGCTCGCCCTCTATCTTTTCAGTAAAAAGAAAGAAAATATAGAGAAAGTGACCGCAAAATGTCAGTTTGGCGGCGGCTGTGTCAACGATACCATCATCCACCTCGCCACCCCGTACATGGGATTTGGCGGCTGCGGCGAAAGCGGCATGGGAAGCTACCACGGAAAAGACGGGTTTGAAACCTTCTCCCACACCAAAAGCATCGTCGCTAAAAAACAT
>ENA-OQER01000339-OQER01000339.1-human-gut-metagenome-genome-assembly--contig:-NODE-339-length-26319-cov-2.101481_pt1 | contig 26319 bp, 34 predicted proteins | sample MGYA00242797_ERZ504639 | MGnify/ENA primary metagenome ERZ504639 (study PRJEB26092, sample SAMD00036306) | human gut metagenome | host: Homo sapiens | study: EMG produced TPA metagenomics assembly of...
CGTCACGCACTTGCGACCTGACGTCATTCCCTGCAAGAACTATACGCACCAGACCCTATACAAGCTGCCGATTCCCCCGTCCCCCAATCTGCCGAACATGAAGTCCATCTTATCTGTACCCCTCGACCTGCTATTTCGAGCCACTCCGGTCAGTCTGGAAAGAGGAACCGACCTCCCCTTCCAGGTCTACGGGCATCCCAACATGACGGGCTACAGCTACAGCTTCACCCCGCGCAGTGTTCCCGGAGCCAAGAATCCGCCCCAGCTGGGCAAGCTTTGCCACGGCGTGAACCTGAGCAACATGAGCGACGAGGAAATCTGGAAACGCGGTATTGACTTGAGTTACGTGATAGACGCTTACCGGAATCTGAACATGGACGACCACTTCTTCCGTTCCTTCTTCGAACTGTTGATAGGCACCGACTACGTGCGCAAAATGATAAAGGAAGGGAAGAGCGCCGAAGAAATCAAGGCAAGATGGAAAGACGACGTAGAGAAATTCAAGGTACAGCGCAAGCCCTACCTGCTCTACGAAGAATAAAGACATGTACAATTCACTATTTACAATGTACAATTTCAGAGAAGGTACAATTCAAAAGTAAATGGGAAGGTACAACAGTTTATACTAAAGAAACGCCGCATGGCAAATTGTAAATTGTAAATGAACAAATTGTAAATAAACATTATGACTCCACTATCCGTAATCATCACCATAGCCGCCTACTTCGCGATACTGTTCACGGTATCCTATATTGCAGGAAGGAAGGCAGACAACGCCGGCTTCTTTGTGGGTAACCGCAAGTCATCCTGGTATGTCGTGGCGTTCGCCATGGTCGGTTCCGCCATTTCAGGTGTGACCTATGTATCCGTACCCGGCATGGTTGCCGCCAGCAGCTTCGGCTATCTGCAAATGGTACTGGGATTTATTGCGGGACAATTAATCATCGCCTTTGTTCTGACCCCTTATTCTACCGGATGAATCTGGTTTCCATTTACGAATATCTGGAGAATAGGTTCGGCATGTCCTCATACCGTACAGGGGCCTGGTTTTTCTTCATCTCCAAAATGCTTGGAGCGGCAGTACGGCTGTTCCTCGTCTGCCTGACATTACAACTGCTGGTATTCGAGCCATTCGGATTACCGTTTATTCTGAATGTAGCCATCACCGTAGCTTTGGTATGGCTGTACACTTTCCGTGGAGGCGTAAAGTCGCTCATCTGGACGGACTCCTTGAAACGTTCTGCCTTGTGGTATCGGTTGTATTGTGCATCTGCTATATAGCTTCCGACCTTAATTTGTCTTTCACCGGTATGCTCGGTACAATTGCCGACAGCGATATGTCCCGCATATTTTTCTTTGATGATGTCAACAGCAAGCAATACTTCTTCAAGCAGTTCTTTGCCGGAGCATTTACCATGATAGCCATGACCGATGAAGCTTTCAGGCAACTTCGTGAAGACGAAAAGCGTCTTTTTCTGAGAAATGAATTGAAAGAACATAACAAACAATTGGTTGAGGCAGCGCAGCAAGCTGGGGTAGCGACAGCTATCGATTTCGCCATATTTCAGAATCATGGTTACCGGGGGCTGTATGGTGGATTAGATCAGAAAGCCATCCATCAGCGGAAGGGGCTGAAAAAGAGTCAGAAGATCCTGGATCATATGGGTTCAACAGAACTGGCGGCTAATCTCTTTCGAGCTACCCAAACAGAAGAAAAACTCAAGCGGGATGGCGTGAATTCAAAACAGCAAGCTAATACCACACACTTTGACGTGGGTAGCAAGGTGAGGCAAACCATTCAGGAACTTGGCGGAACCATGCCTGAGGAGTTGCCGACCCCGCAGGTCAGCATCAAGCAGTTGGAAAACAGTGTAAAAATTACAGAGAAGAAATAGCAGAAACTAAAAACTCTTTTTGTTGATTGAGATACCCGATGCGTAAGCCAAAGTCCAGGTGCGGTGAACACAATGGCTAAACATTGCACCTTTCTTTTCCACCCCTCAATTTTAACCTATTTTTTCTTATGCATTTTCTCAGACAAGAAGTCAGAAGAATGCATCTACGCTACAGAAAATAGCGATTTCACATAACTACAAGTTATCAATTTCCTCTCACCTTAAAAATCTCAATCGTGACAATACGCACAAATCGCTACCCTGCCAGACAGATTTTTAGGGAGAGAACCATGCTGTTACACATTTTGTATTTGGTTGGCATTACTGCCGAAGCCATGACGGGGGCTCTGGCGGCCGGGCGACGCCGCATGGATACATTTGGCGTAATTATTATTGCGACCGCCACCGCAATTGGCGGAGGTCAGTGCGCGATATTCTGCTGGGCCACTATCCGCTCGGCTGGGTCAAACACCCGGAATATGTGATTATCGTCGCTACCGCCGCAGTACTCACCACTATCGTTGCTCCTGTAATGCCTTACCTGCGCAAAGTGTTTCTGGTGCTCGATGCGCTTGGCTGGTGGTCTTTTCTATCATCGGCGCACAGGTTGCACTGGATATGGGGCACGGCCCAATTATTGCCGTTGTCGCGGCGGTAACCACCGGCGTGTTTGGCGGCGTTTTGCGCGATATGTTCTGTAAACGTATCCCACTGGTATTCCAGAAAGAGTTGTATGCCGGTGTCTCATTTGCCTCCGCCGTGCTGTACATCGCGCTGCAACACTATGTTTCTAACCATGATGTGGTAATTATCTCCACCCTGGTATTCGGCTTTTTTGCCGCTTACTGGCGCTACGCCTTAAGCTGGGATTACCGGTCTTTTACTACAGCCACGAAGGACACTAAGGTTCAAAACCTGTGATCTGCTGGGCAGCCAGCCAACTGCCCAGCTTCTTGATTTGCGCATTTTCCTTCCATTCAATAACCTGTCTGGCGCGCCCCGATCCAGTCCCCGGCAGCTGCTGCCAGAACTGCTCCGTGCTAAATAAAAGTTGCGACCAGGACCGTTCATCACTGGCATTAAGCGCCGCCCGGGTTAGCGGTATTCCCATTGCCATCACCCAGCGAGTAAAAGGCTGCTTACGAGCAGATTAAACCGATGCCATAGCTGCGCACTTTTACTTTTCGCGATCCCCGGCGTGTTCTGTAATTGCTCTGGCGTTAATAAAAGCAGGAAAAGATATGCTCAAAGCGATGAGTCTGATGCAGCGCGCGCCAGCCGGCCTCACCAATACCATCCAGCCCCAGAACCTGTTTTGACCCCAGCCAGACTAAGCGTGAAATGAACTGTTCCTGACAAACATCAGAAGCAAAGTAGCAGGTCAACGAGTTAAAGCGGTTTTCTGGTGGTGTCGGTTTTGTACGTTCTGCACCGCGCCAGACCACATCATCAATGCGAGGAATACCCTGACCGGCAAGGCTGACGAGGATCTGATCACCAGGCGCAATATCCCACTCCTGCCAGCGCCTGACGGAACCAATATTCACCCGCTGGACTTTTTATCATCCAGCATGACAGGTGCGAGTGACGCAACCACCGATATTTTACCGCTCTTACCCACCGCAAACTGAATCGCCTTCACTTCGGCAACCTGAGCTACAGGTTGATATTTCCAGGCCACCAGCATTCTGCCTGGCCTGGTAGCCAATGGCGGGATTCGGGTTCTTTCGCCCCTCGCACAACCACGCCATCGGTGACGAAGGGTAATTTCGCTTTCCACCACTCATTGCGTACGCGCGCAACCTCATCAGCATTTTTAACCGCACGGGTATACCTCTGCGTTAGAGTAAAACCTGCGGTAGCCAGCTCCTTTAAACGATCGGTCATTAACTGCGGTCCATCCGGCCATGCCCAGACAAAAACGCCCAGAGAATTCAGCGTGTCGCTATCGTCCTGGCGCATCATCAGCCAGCAACTTTGCGCGGCATTTATTCCCCCATTTGTTGTTGGATATGCCCCTCGCGCTGGAGAAATATTTCCCCCTGAAGCGTACTGTTGCTAAAGGCCCGCTAACGGTTTGCGGCACAGCGGAAATTAAGCTAACTTTCTGCGTCCAGTCCTCGCCTTTCAGGCCATTACCGCGACTGATTGCTTTGTTCAGTTTCCCGTCCCGATAAACCAGGGTTACCGCAACGCCATCAACTTGGCTGCACCCAAAGATCGCTACGTTCTCGCATCCACAGACTTAATGCGTTTTTATCCACCATTTTGCGTACACCCGTATGGGCAACCGGATGCATAACCGCACCATTTAAAGGCGGCATCATCACGTCGCGGGGCTCGCTCCCAAAGCAGCGTTGCCACTGCGTAAGACGGGCGCTTAACTGATCGTAAACACCGTCTTCCACCTCACTTTTTCCTTCCTTCCAGTAGTCATCGTCCCACTGTTTTATTTGCTGTTGCAGGCGGGAAATTTCTTCCTGTGCTCTGGCTGGCGACCAGCCGGACAGACCGCCCACACAGATGATTGCCAGCACAAGATACTTATTAATATCGCCATCCATACTTTCATCATCACCTCCGCTGTAGGTAGTCAGGCAGATATACAACGTGATGAAAGCAAAGCCGAGTGGCAAAAACGGAGTCTGCGAGGACGCTTCCTGAAAATCGTCTTTATTGCAGTGAATGACAGGCAAATGCGGAAGCAGCTACGCAAAACGCAACAACTTGCGCAAAAAGTGTGAGCAAGGGCTACGTCACATGGCCGCGCCGTGTATAATAAGCTCGTATGTAGCTTATTTCGCTAATCACATACGAAAGATACTCATGGCTCAAGGCACGCTTTATATTGTTTCTGCCCCCAGTGGCGCGGGTAAATCCAGCCTGATTCAGGCTTTATTAAAAACCCAACCGTTGTATGACACCCAGGTTCTGTTTCACACACCACACGCCAACCGCGTCCTGGTGAAGTCCACGGTGAACATTATTTCTTTGTTAATCATGATGAATTTAAAGAAATGATTAGCAGAGATGCGTTCCTCGAACACGCAGAAGTTTTTGGTAATTACTATGGCACTTCGCGTGAGGCCATTGAGCAAGTACTGGCGACCGGTGTCGATGTTTTTCTCGATATCGACTGGCAGGGCGCGCAGCAAATTCGCCAGAAAATGCCGCACGCGCGGAGTATCTTTATTTTACCGCCGTCCAAAATTGAACTGGACCGCCGTCTACGCGGTCGCGGTCAGGACAGCGAAGAGGTCATTGCAAAGCGTATGGCGCAAGCTGTTGCAGAAATGAGCCATTACGCCGAATATGATTATCTGATTGTGAATGATGACTTCGATACCGCGTTGACCGATTTGAAGACCATTATTCGCGCCGAACGTCTGCGCATGAGCCGCCAAAAGCAGCGTCATGACGCTTTAATCAGCAAATTGTTGGCAGACTGAACCTGATTTCAGTATCATGCCCAGTCATTTCTTCACCTGTGGAGCTTTTTAAGTATGGCACGCGTAACTGTTCAGGACGCTGTAGAGAAAATTGGTAACCGTTTTGACCTGGTACTGGTCGCCGCGCGTCGCGCTCGTCAGATGCAGGTAGGCGGAAAGGATCCGCTGGTACCGGAAGAAACGATAAAACCACTGTAATCGCGCTGCGCGAAATCGAAGAAGGTCTGATCAACAACCAGATCCTCGACGTTCGCGAACGCCAGGAACAGCAAGAGCAGGAAGCCGCTGAATTACAGACGTACGTTACCGCTATTGCTGAAGGTCGTCGTTAATCACAAAGCGGGTCGCCCTTGTATCTGTTTGAAAGCCTGAATCAACTGATTCAAACCTACCTGCCGGAAGACCAAATCAAGCGTCTGCGGCAGGCGTATCTCGTTGCACGTGATGCTCACGAGGGGCAAACACGTTCAAGCGGTGAACCCTATATCACGCACCCGGTAGCGGTTGCCTGCATTCTGGCCGAGATGAAACTCGACTATGAAACGCTGATGGCGGCGCTGCTGCATGACGTGATTGAAGATACTCCCGCCACCTACCAGGACATGGAACAGCTTTTTGGTAAAAGCGTCGCCGAGCTGGTAGAGGGGGTGTCGAAACTTGATAAGCTCAAGTTCCGCGATAAGAAAGAGGCGCAGGCCGAAAACTTCGCAAGATGATTATGGCGATGGTGCAGGATATCCGCGTCATTCTCATCAAACTTGCCGACCGTACCCACAACATGCGCACGCTGGGCTCACTTCGCCCGGACAAACGTCGCCGCATCGCCCGTGAAACTCTCGAAATTTATAGCCCGTTGGCGCACCGTTTAGGTATCCACCACATTAAAACCGAACTCGAAGAGCTGGGTTTTGAGGCGCTGTATCCCAATCGTTACCGCGTAATTAAAGAAGTGGTGAAAGCCGCGCGCGGCAACCGTAAAGAGATGATCCAAAAAATCCTCTCTGAAATCGAAGGGCGTTTGCAGGAAGCGGGAATACCGTGCCGCGTCAGTGGTCGCGAAAAGCATCTTTATTCGATTTACTGCAAAATGGTGCTCAAAGAGCAGCGTTTTCACTCAATCATGGACATCTAGCTTTCCGCGTGATCGTCAATGATTCTGACACCTGTTATCGCGTGCTCGGGCAAATGCATAGCCTGTACAAGCCGCGTCCGGGTCGCGTGAAAGACTATATCGCCATTCCTAAAGCGAACGGCTATCAGTCGTTGCACACCTCGATGATTGGCCCGCACGGCGTGCCGGTTGAGGTCCAGATCCGTACCGAAGATATGGATCAGATGGCGGAGATGGGTGTTGCCGCGCACTGGGCTTATAAAGAGCACGGCGAAACCAGTACTACCGCACAAATCCGCGCCCAGCGCTGGATGCAAAGCCTGCTGGAGCTGCAACAGAGCGCCGGTAGTTCGTTTGAATTTATCGAGAGCGTTAAATCCGATCTCTTCCCGGATGAGATTTACGTTTTCACACCGGAAGGGCGAATTGTCGAGCTGCCTGCCGGTGCAACGCCCGTCGACTTCGCTTATGCAGTGCATACCGATATCGGTCATGCCTGCGTGGGCGCACGCGTTGACCGCCAGCCTTACCCGCTGTCGCAGCCGCTTACCAGCGGTCAAACCGTTGAAATCATTACCGCACCGGGCGCTCGCCCGAATGCCGCGTGGCTGAACTTTGTCGTTAGCTCAAAAGCGCGCGCCAAAATTCGTCAGTTGCTGAAAAACCTCAAGCGTGATGATTCTGTAAGCCTGGGCCGTCGTCTGCTCAACCATGCTTTGGGTGGTAGCCGTAAGCTGAATGAAATCCCGCAGGAAAATATTCAGCGCGAGCTGGATCGCATGAAGCTGGCAACGCTTGACGATCTGCTGGCAGAAATCGGCCTTGGTAACGCAATGAGCGTGGTGGTCGCGAAAAATCTACAACATGGGGACGCCTCCATTCCACCGGCGACTCAAAGCCACGGGCATCTGCCGATCAAAGGCGCTGATGGCGTGCTGATCACCTTTGCGAAATGCTGCCGCCCCATTCCTGGCGACCCGATTATCGCCCACGTCAGCCCCGGTAAAGGTCTGGTGATCCACCATGAATCCTGCCGTAACATCCGTGGCTACCAGAAAGAGCCAGAGAAGTTTATGGCTGTGGAATGGGATAAAGAGACGGCGCAGGAGTTCATCACCGAAATCAAGGTGGAGATGTTCAATCATCAGGGTGCGCTGGCAAACCTGACGGCGGCAATTAACACCACGACCTCGAATATTCAAAGTTTGAATACGGAAGAGAAAGATGGTCGCGTCTACAGCGCCTTTATTCGTCTGACCGCTCGTGACCGTGTGCATCTGGCGAATATCATGCGCAAAATCCGCGTGATGCCAGACGTGATTAAAGTCACCCGAAACCGAAATTAATGTTTTATGAACCCAACACGTTATGCACGCATCTGCGAAATGCTCGCCAGGCGGCAGCCTGATCTGACCGTCTGCATGGAGCAGGTCCACAAACCTCATAACGTTTCTGCGATTATTCGTACCGCAGATGCCGTTGGCGTACATGAAGTTCACGCCGTCTGGCTGGTAGCCGCATGCGCACCATGGCTTCGGCAGCGGCGGGTAGTAACAGCTGGGTACAGGTGAAAACACACCGCACCATTGGCGATGCCGTCGCTCATCTCAAAGGCCAGGGAATGCAGATTCTGGCAACCCATCTTTCTGATAACGCTGTCGATTTCCGCGAAATTGATTACACTCGCCCGACCTGCATTTTGATGGGACAGGAGAAAACGGGCATCACGCAGGAAGCATTGGCCCTGGCGGATCAGGACATCATCATTCCGATGATCGGCATGGTGCAGTCGCTGAATGTTTCCGTTGCCTCAGCCCTCATTCTTTACGAAGCCCAGCGTCAGCGGCAAAATGCAGGCATGTACCTGCGTGAAAACAGCATGTTGCCGGAAGCAGAGCAACAACGCCTGTTGTTTGAAGGCGGCTATCCGGTGCTGGCGAAGTCGCAAAACGCAAAGGCCTGCCTTATCCCCACGTCAATCAGCAAGGCGAGATCGAAGCTGATGCCGACTGGTGGGCTACTATGCAGGCTGCAGGGTAAGTGCCATGAAAGGTCGCCTGTTAGATGCTGTCCCACTCAGTTCCTAACGGGCGTTGGCGCAGCACTTAGTAACAAACTGGCGAAAATCAACCTGCATACCGTGCAGGATCTACTCTTACACCTTCCCCTGCGCTACGAAGATCGCACCCATCTCTACCCCATCGGAGAACTACTGCCGGGCGTTTATGCCACGGTGGAAGGCGAAGTGCTGAACTGCAATATCTCCTTCGGCGGTCGGCGGATGATGACCTGCCAGATCAGCGACGGTTCCGGCATCCTCACCATGCGCTTTTTCAATTTCAGCGCGGCAATGAAAAATAGCCTGGCGACGGGCCGCCGTGTACTGGCTTATGGCGAAGCAAAGCGCGGTAAATATGGTGCGGAGATGATCCACCCGGAATACCGCGTGCAGGGCGATCTCAGCACGCCAGAATTACAGGAAACGCTCACGCCGGTTTATCCAACAACGGAAGGCGTAAAGCAGGCCGCGCTGCGTAAATTAACCGACCAGGCGCTGGATCTGCTCGACACCTGCGCCATTGAAGAACTCCTGCCGCCGGAACTGTCACAAGGAATGATGACGCTACCGGAAGCGTTGCGCACTTTGCACCGCCCGCCACCGACGCTACAGCTTAGCGATCTGGAAACCGGGCAGCATCCGGCGCAACGTCGTCTGATTCTGGAAGAACTGCTGGCGCACAACCTCAGCATGTTAGCCTTACGTGCCGGAGCACAGCGTTTTCATGCCCAGCCGCTGAGCGCCAATGACACGCTGAAAAATAAACTCCTCGCCGCCTTACCGTTCAACCAACGGGCGCACAGGCACGCGTAGTGGCGGAGATCGAGCGCGATATGGCGCTGGATGTGCCGATGATGCGTCTGGTGCAGGGCGATGTAGGTTCCGGTAAAACGCTGGTCGCCGCCCTCGCCGCGTTGCGTGCGATTGCCCACGGCAAACAGGTAGCATTGATGGCACCAACCGAATTACTCGCCGAGCAGCACGCCAATAACTTCCGCAACTGGTTTGCACCGCTCGGTATCGAAGTGGGCTGGCTCGCCGGTAAGCAGAAAGGTAAAGCACGGCTGGCACAGCAGGAAGCCATCGCCAGCGGTCAGGTGCAGATGATTGTCGGTACACACGCCATCTTCCAGGAACAGGTGCAGTTTAACGGCCTGGCGCTGGTGATTATCGACGAACAGCATCGTTTTGGCGTGCATCAGCGTCTGGCATTGTGGGAGAAAGGCCAGCAGCAGGCTTCCATCCGCATCAGTTGATCATGACCGCCACGCCGATCCCCCGCACGCTGGCAATGACTGCGTATGCCGATCTCGATACCTCGGTGATAGATGAGCTGCCGCCAGGCCGCACGCCAGTGACTACGGTCGCTATTCCTGATACCCGCCGTACCGACATCATTGACCGCGTGCGCCACGCCTGCATAACTGAAGGTCGTCAGGCATACTGGGTTTGTACGTTGATTGAAGAGTCGGAATTGCTGGAAGCGCAGGCGGCGGAAGCTACCTGGGAAGAGTTGAAACTGGCGCTACCAGAGTTGAACGTTGGCCTGGTACACGGGCGGATGAAACCTGTCGAGAAACAGGCGGTGATGGCGTCGTTTAAACAAGGTGAGCTACACCTGCTGGTTGCCACAACCGTTATTGAAGTCGGCGTTGATGTGCCTAACGCCAGTCTGATGATTATCGAAAACCCGGAGCGTCTGGGTCTGGCGCAGTTACACCAGCTTCGCGGGCGTGTAGGTCGTGGTGCGGTGGCTTCTCACTGCGTGCTGCTCTACAAAACGCCGCTCTCCAAAACCGCGCAAATTCGGCTGCAAGTGCTGCGCGACAGCAACGACGGTTTTGTGATTGCACAGAAAGACTTAGAGATTCGCGGACCGGGTGAACTGTTAGGTACGCGTCAGACGGGTAATGCTGAGTTTAAAGTGGCGGATTTACTGCGCGATCAGGCGATGATCCCGGAAGTTCAGCGCCTGGCGCGACATATTCACGAACGTTACCCACAACAAGCAAAAGCCCTGATAGAACGCTGGATGCCGGAGACGGAACGTTACTCCAACGCATGACCAGACTCATCACAAGACAAGTCACGCAGTAAATCTTCAATCTGGATAGTGAGGATATCCATTGCCTCATACGCATCCTGTGCAATTCGCGCCGCCATTGCGCCTTCCGGTTCACCACGCAGAATTTCAGCCGCTGCCTGTACGCCAGCCACAATCATTTCAGGTGTTAACATTTGGCGAAGAAAAGCGCGATTATCAGAGGACCAGCCATCTTTATGGCCTAATGGATGCCCCCAGCCTATCCATTCTTGCGACCATAACGGATTGGCTTCTATGGGATAAATTAGATGCGCGGCATACTGAATAGCACACACCGCTTTCCTGGCGTATCCAGCGCCCACCAGCGCGACCAGAGAGAATGAATTAACGGCGCGGCCCCACCCAGAGTATTGAACACCGCCAGCCAGCAAAGAACGTTATTGAAACCACGCTCGTTATCCATACGCTGCAACGCGGTGTCCAGTAAAAATTGCCGTACCTGCTGGCGTTGGGAAGCATTCATCATCTCCTGCCAGAGATAGGGCCGACACAATGCCTTCATTAAGGATCTTCGAAGTGATCACCATAACCGCCAGCTAAAACGGTTTCATGCCATTGCGCCAGGCAGAGCGGAAACAGATAGCGAAACAACTCTATTTGCATCGGTTCGTTATAAACGAGATTGAGTACATAGTAAGCACTCAAATCCCATACGCTGATCTGCTGCCACTCTTTAGCCGCCAGCGCCTTGAGTTCGGCATCTGCGTAATCAAATTCCGTTTCCCATACACAGAGCACTGGCGGCTCATCACCAAAAATATGGCGACAGTGTTCACGTAGCGTTTCCGGTTCCTTCCGACGCTTTTTCATTTTTAACCGGCAAAAATCGGCAACATTAAATACAGCTTAATCACCAGCGCATTGACGATATCGATAAAGAACGCACCGACCATCGGCACCACCAAAAACGCCATGTGCGACGGGCCAAAGCGTTCAGTGATCGCCTGCATGTTGGCGATTGCCGTTGGCGTTGCACCGAGCCAAAACACAGTGACCCGCAGCCAGCACTGCCGCATCGTAGTTTTTGCCCATCATGCGCCAGGTAACGAAGATGGCATACAACGCCATGAAGATGGTCTGTACCACCAGAATCGCCAGCATCGGCAGCGCCAGCGAAGCCAGCTCCCACAGTTTCAGCCCCATCAGCGCCATCGCCAGGAACAACGACAGGCTTACGTTACCCAGCACGGATACCGCACGCTCAAAGACGCGGTAAAAGCCCATCATTGACAGACCGTTGCTCAGAATCACGCCAACAAACAGTACACAGACGAAGGTCGGCAGTTCAAAAGCAGTGCCAGCCAAAAGTTGCGCAACAATTTTCCCCACCGTCAGGCAGATAGCAATCAGCGCGATAGTTTCAATCAGCACCAGCGAGGTGATCATGCGGCCACATCCGGCTTTTCAAACGCCGTCGGGACTTCCTGGTCATCCGGAATACCGTTCGGCGTGGTGGAGTGTTTCACCAGATAGCGCGCCACCGGACCGCCAATCAAGCCGCCCAGCACCAGACCGAACGTTGCACAGGCCATCGCCACTTCCGTCGCATTGGTGAAGCCATAACGTTCAATGAACAATTTACTCCACGCAGCGCCCGTACCGTGACCGCCGGAAAGCGTAATAGAACCGGCCAACAGCCCCATCAGCGGATCAACCCTAACAGGCTAGCCATACCAATGCCAATGGCATTTTGCATCACCAACAGACCAACAACCACAATCAAGAAGATGCCAACCACACGCCCACCGGCACGCAAACTGGCAATGTTGGCGTTCAGGCCAATGGTGGCGAAGAAAGCCAGCATTAACGGATCGCGCAGGGACATATCAAAGTTGACTTCCCAGCCCATGCTTTTTTTCAGTACTAGTAGCGCCAGCGCCACCAACAAACCACCCGCAACAGGTTCCGGTATGGTGTATTTCTTCAAAAAGGAGACGGAATGGACCAACTTACGCCCGAGCAGCAACGTCAGCGTTGCGGCAACAAGCGTTGCTAAAGTATCGAGATGAAACATAGTTACTCCTTTGTATCCGCATCACTCTTTCATACTCGTCATACTTCATCGCGCAGTGGCAACTTCATGAACTATGACGGGTATCGAGTTATGCTTTCCTGGGTCAAATTCTCAGCTGTTAATGAACAAATGGCATGGATTTTAAGCAGAAAAATACCAAAAGTTATATAAAAAAGTGCATTTATCTCATTTAAATATTTAGATGAGGATGTGGCAAACGTTTGCTTTTCTCTTTCGGTCAGCTAAAAATGCCCGCTTTGCTACCACGGGATTGTTTTCGATGTCTGTTTCCACCCTCGAGTCAGAAAATGCGCAACCGGTTGCGCAGACTCAAAACAGCGACTGATTTACCGTCTTGAAGATCGTCCGCCGCTTCCTCAAACCCTGTTTGCCGCCTGTCAGCATCTGCTGGCGATGTTCGTTGCGGTGATCACGCCAGCGCTATTAATCTGCCAGGCGCTGGGTTTACCGGCACAAGACACGCAACACATTATTAGTATGTCGCTGTTTGCCTCCGGTGTGGCATCGATTATTCAAATTAAGGCCTGGGTCCGGTTGGCTCCGGGCTGTTGTCTATTCAGGGCACCAGCTTCAACTTTGTTGCCCCGCTGATTATGGGCGGTACCGCGCTGAAAACCGGTGGTGCTGATGTTCCTACCATGATGGCGGCTTTGTTCGGCACGTTGATGCTGGCAAGTTGCACCGAGATGGTGATCTCCCGCGTTCTGCATCTGGCGCGCCGCATTATTACGCCGCTGGTTTCTGGCGTTGTGGTGATGATTATCGGCCTGTCGCTAATTCAGGTTGGTTAACGTCCATTGGCGGCGGTTACGCAGCCATGAGCGATAACACCTTCGGCGCACCGAAAAATCTGCTGCTGGCAGGCGTGGTCTTAGCCTTAATTATCCTGCTTAACCGTCAACGTAACCCTTACTTACGCGTGGCCTCACTGGTGATTGCGATGGCGGCCGGATATGCGCTGGCGTGGTTTATGGGCATGTTGCCAGAAAGCAACGAACCGATGACGCAAGAACTGATTATGGTGCCAACGCCGCTCTATTACGGTCTTGGCATTGAATGGAGTCTGCTGCTGCCGCTGATGCTGGTCTTTATGATCACTTCGCTGGAAACCATTGGCGATATCACGGCGACCTCTGACGTTTCCGAACAGCCAGTGTCCGGTCCGCTGTACATGAAACGCCTGAAAGGTGGCGTGCTGGCAAACGGCCTGAACTCGTTTGTTTCGGCGGTGTTTAACACCTTCCCGAACTCCTGCTTCGGGCAAAACAACGGAGTGATCCAGTTGACTGGTGTTGCCAGCCGCTATGTCGGTTTTGTCGTCGCGCTGATGTTGATCGTGCTGGGTCTGTTCCCGGCAGTGAGCGGTTTTGTACAACACATTCCAGAACCGGTTCTGGGCGGCGCAACGCTTGTAATGTTTGGCACCATCGCCGCTCCGGTGTGCGTATCGTTTCTCGTGAGCCGCTGAACCGTCGGGCGATTCTGATTATCCGCGCTGTCGCTGGCGGTTGGTCTGGGCGTGTCTCAGCAGCCGCTGATTTTGCAGTTTGCCCCTGATGGCTGAAAAACCTGCTCTCCTCCGGGATCGCCGCGGGCGGTATTACTGCCATCGTGCTGAATCTGATTTTCCCACCAGAAAAACAGTAATTCACTGGCGGCGGTAAGATAATTACCGCCGCAGTCTCACCTCTTTCACCATTCCCGCCTTGAGGATTGCGCGTAAATCGTGCATAACTCCCTTATGTGCATTTCACGGGATGGAAGACCATGAAATTTATTGGGAAGCTGCTTCTCTACATTCTCATCGCTCTGTTAGTGGTGATCGCTGGCCTCTATTTTCTTCTGCAAACCGCTGGGGAGCAGAACATATCAGCGCATGGGTTTCCGAGAATAGCGACTATCATCTGGCCTTCGGGGCGATGGATCACCGTTTTTCCGCGCCATCTCATATCGTGCTGGAGAACGTCACGTTTGGCCGTGATGGCCAGCCCGCGACCCTGGTGGCAAAAAGTGTCGACATTGCGCTAAGCAGTCGGCAACTGACCGAACCACGCCATGTCGATACCATCCTGCTGGAAAACGGGACGCTGAATCTCACCGACCAGACCGCGCCGCTACCGTTCAAAGCCGATCGTCTGCAACTGCGTGATATGGCGTTTAATAGCCCGAATAGCGAATGGAAACTGAGCGCGCAGCGGGTAAATGGCGGCGTAGTTCCGTGGTCACCAAAAGCCGGTAAAGTGCTGGGTACGAAGGCGCAGATTCAGTTTAGTGCCGGATCGCTTTCGCTCAATGATGTTCCTGCCACCAATGTACTGATTGAAGGCAGTATTGATAACGATCGCGTTACGCTGACTAACCTGGGTGCCGACATCGCCCGCGGGACATTAACCGGAAACGCGCAGCGTAACGCCGACGGCAGCTGGCAAGTGGAAAACCTGCGCATGGCGGATATACGTCTACAAAGCGAAAAATCGCTAACCGACTTCTTTGCGCCATTACGCTCTGTCCCGTCGTTGCAGATTGGTCGCCTGGAAGTGATCGATGCTCGTTTGCAAGGTCCGGACTGGGCGGTGACCGACCTCGATCTCAGCTTGCGCAACATGACCTCAGTAAAGATGACTGGCAGACACAGGAAGCAAACTGTCGATGAACGCTAGCGAGTTCATTTATGGTTCGCTGCATTTATTTGACCCGATTATAAACGCGGAATTTCCCCGCAGGGCGTAGCGCTGCGCCAGTTCACCAGCGCTGGGAAGGGGGTATGGTCAGAACGTCAGGGAACTGGCTGCGTGACGGGAAAACGTTGATCCTTGATGATGTGGCAATTGCCGGGCTGGAATATACCTTGCCGAAAACTGGCAACAGTTGTGGATGGAACGACACCCGGTTGGTTAAACAGCCTGCAACTGAAGAGATTTAGCGCCAGCCGCAATCTGATCATTGATATCGACCCTGACTTCCCGTGGCAGCTCACCGCGCTCGATGGTTACGGTGCCAACCTGACGCTGGTTACCGATCATAAATGGGGCGTCTGGAGTGGCTCGGCGAATCTGAATGCCGCCGCCGCGACATTCAATCGTGTTGATGTTCGTCGCCCGTCGCTGGCGCTGACCGCCAACAGCAGCACGGTGAATATCAGCGAACTGAGTGCATTTACTGAAAAAGGCATTCTGGAAGCCACCGCCAGTGTTTCACAAACGCCACAACGTCAGACACATATCAGCCTGAATGGACGCGGTGTGCCGGTGAATATTTTGCAACAGTGGGGATGGCCTAAATTACCGTTGACTGGCGACGGCAATATTCAGCTTACCGCCAGTGGCGATATTCAGGCCAATGTCCCGTTGAAACCTACGGTTAGCGGGCAATTGCATGCCGTGAACGCCGCAAAGCAGCAAGTGACTCAAACCATGAATGCTGGCATCGTTTCCAGCGGTGAAGTTACATCGACGGAGCCGGTGCGGTAAACATCAATCTCGCCGGGTACGACTCAGACGTACCGGCATTCCATCAATAGATTACAACGTAATTGTCAGCGCATTCCCTTGAGGCTTCACCACCAGCCCCTGCTCACTTTCAGCCTGCGAACCGTCTTGCAGACCATTTACTTTCACAACATTGCGCAGGCACAGCGTCCAGTTCTTCGCCTCGCCCGCACCAGTCACAGTAATCGTGTTGCCAGTACGTGCTGCTTTTAAAGGTAAAGATCACCGATCCGTCAGTAGCGGGCACTTCACAGACGCTTCATGCCCGTCTTGCAGATTAAAGAGGTGGAATGCCGTGCCTTCGTGCCACACGTAATCGGGACGTTGATCGTTGTTGCCCAGCGCCAGTAGGTGTTATCTACGCCACTAACTTGGGCAGACTCAGGAAGCTGTGCTGCTGTTTATGCCAGCGACTACCGTCGAGCTCATCGTTGTGCCACAGGTGTGTCCAGCGACCTTCCGGCAGGTAGAACTGCACATCGCCCGCTTCAGTGAACACCGGCGCAACCATCACGTTGTCGCCTAACATGTATTGACGGTCAAGGTAATCACAAGCCGGATCGTCCGGGAACTCCATCATCATGGCCCGCATCATCGGCGTACCCCGCGCGTTCGCACGCGCAGCTTCACGATACAGATACGGCATCATGCGGCATTTCAGTTGCGTGAAGAAGCGCACCACATCACAGGACTCATCATCGTAGGCCCACGGCACACGATAAGATTTGCTACCGTGTAAACGGCTATGGCTGGAGAGCAAACCAAACGCGCACCAGCGTTTGTAAACGTGCGCCGGAGCGGTATTTTCAAAGCCGCCGATATCGTGGCTCCAGAAGCCAAAACCTGAAAGGCCAATAGACAAACCACCGCGCAGCTTTCCGCCATTGATTCGTAGTTAGCGTAACAATCGCCACCCCAGTGTACCGGGAATTTCTGCGCACCGACGGAGGCCGAGCGGGCAAACAAGACAGCTTCTTCCTCACCAACGGTGTCCTTGAGCACGTTCCACACCAGTTCGTTGTAGATGTACGCATAATGGTTATGCATTTTCTGCGGATCGGAACCGTCAAACCACTGAACATCAGTTGGGATACGTTCGCCAAAGTCGGTCTTAAAGCAATCAACGCCCATCGCGACCAGACCTTTCAGTTTGTCGGCGTACCATTTGCAGGCATCCGGATTGGTAAAGTCATAAATCGCCAGACCTGGCTGCCATTTATCCCACTGCCATAGCGAACCGTCCGGGCGTTTGAGTAAATAGCCTTTCTCTTGTAACTCTTTAAAGACGGGGGATTTTTGACCGATATAGGGGTTAATCCAGACGCAGATTTCAGTCTTTCGCTTTCAGGCGGCGGATCATCCCTTCCGGGTCAGGGAAAGTCAGCGGGTCCCACTCAAAATCGCACCACTGGAAGGCTTTCATCCAGAAACAGTCAAAGTGGAAAACATGCAGCGGCAGATTGCGTTCCGCCATACCATCGATAAAGCTGTTTACCGTCGCTTCGTCGTAGTTGGTGGTAAATGAAGTGGTTAGCCACAGGCCGAAGGACCACGCGGGCGGCAGCGCCGGACGACCAGTAAAGCGGGTATAACGATCAAGTACCGCTTTCGGCGTCGGGCCGTCGATAACAAAGTATTCGAGATATTCACTCTCAACGCTGAACTGCACTTTGGAGACTTTCTCCGATCCCACTTCAAAAGAGACACACTGGGATGATTGACCAGTACCCCATAACCACGGTTAGTCATGTAGAACGGGATATTTTTATACGCCTGTTCAGTACTTGTGCCGCCGTCCCGGTTCCAGGTCTCTACCGTCTGGCCATTGCGCACCAGGGCAGTAAAGCGCTCTCCCAGACCGTAAACTGTTTCGCCAACGCCAAGATCAAGCCGCTCAAACATATAATTGCGTTGATTATTCGTGTCCTGCACGTAGCCATTATTTTTCACCTGACTACCGGTAATACGTTCGCCGTTGCGCAGAAAATCCAGTGACCAGAACTCACCTTTGCTGACACGCGCGCTTAAGTTGCCACTTTTAAACTCAGCATAACGTTCTGTGTTTTCGATTGTGACCTTCACGTCCTGCAAAATATTGAGCGGATAATGAGGACCGTTATTCAGCGCCCCCTGAAAATGCTCAATCCGCACACCGACAATACCTTCCTGTGGGGAGAAAAAGCGCAACGTAAATAAAGGAGTATCAACTGCCAGGTACGTTCACGCACATCACGGGGGGCAGCATAGACCACCATTTCATTATCCTGCTGTTCAACCTCGAACACCTGAAGCGGGTGAATCAAATTGAGGCCAGGTTGAATCAACCAGTTTCCATCGCTAATTTTCATTGCCGTTCCTTAGTTCTGCACTTCTTGAGAGGTGAATTGTTGCTGGCAACGGCGTTTACCCTGAGCCAGCTGTTCCATAACGGTTTTCAGATTGTGCGTCGTGAGTGAGTAGTAGCGTTTAGCGATAATCGCGCTCAGCAAATAACAGATCGCCGGAACAATCGTGAATAGCGCAATAATGATGCTAATCGTGGCGCTGTTCTGCGCTTTTTCTGCCGCATCATATCCGCCATAAGCCAGCATCCAGCCGATAAGAGCGCCGCCGAAGGCCAACCCCAGTTTGAGCACAAACAGCGTGCCAGCAAAACTGATCCCGGTCAGGCGTTTACCATTGCACCACTCGCCGTAGTCGACGGTATCGGACATCATTACCCACTGGATAGGTGTCACCAGTTGATGCAACACACCAATCACGAAGATGAAGACAAACATAGTGATGCTGGCCTGCATGGGAACAAAGAACATCGCGAGGCTAATCACTGCCAGCAGGGCGTTCGTCCACCAGAAGATAGTGACTTTACATTTCCAGTCGGTCAGAGGTTTTGCCAGTGCGGAACCAATCAGGTTACCCACGCAATAAGTGGTGAGAAAAGCGACAAACACTTCCGGCGTGCCCAAAATCCATGTGACGTAATACATCATCGCCCCACCGCGTACGCACACCGCCAGGATATTGAAAATGGTTAGTAAACCGACAATCCGCCACTGGTCGTTTTGCCAGATATCACGTAAATCTTCCCGCATAGACGTTGTTGTAGGTGGTGCTTCAACGCGTTCTTTAGTGGTGAAGAAACAAAATGCCAGCATCATGAATGCCACCACGGAAAGGACCGCGATACCGCCCTGGAAACCGAGTGGTTTATTATCACCGCCAATTAAATTAACCAGTGGCATCATCAGAACAGTAGAAAGCATGCCTCCCGCGGTCGCCAGCACAAAACGCCAGGATTGCAGCGAGATACGCTGAGTCGGGTCATTGGTGATTACACCACCCAATGCGCAGTAAGGGATATTGACGACGGTATAAAGTAAGGTAAGTAGGGTGTAAGTAATTGCTGCATAGATCATTTTGCCGTTCATACTGAGATCTGGCGTGCTATAGGCCAGTACACAGACGATCCCGAATGGCAGTGCGCCAAACAGTACCCACGGACGAAATTTACCCCAGCGAGAGCGCGTTCGATCGGCCAACAACCCCATGCAAGGATCGGAAATCGCATCCAGTGCACGAGCGACCAAAACATGGTTCCGACAAATCCGGCAGGAATGCCAAAAATATCGGTATAAAAGAACATCATATATAACATTACGTTATCGAAAATAATGTGGCTGGCGGCGTCTCCCATGCCATAACCAATTTTCTCTTTAACGGACAACACTTCACTCTTCATCTGCTTTTCCTTGATGCTATAGGGGTGCTGAGACCGATAACGCATTTTGTAAACTATCCCTGTGAGAGCGAATATTCCGATATCTGGTTATTAATTTATGATTCTTGTTTTATGTGATCGTGGTAGCGTTAATTCCGCTCATATATCATTGTAAAATATGGGTTTTATATGAACTATAATGCTTTCGTGATAATACGCTGCGTGTATTAGGCGGAAAAAACTGATCTGGGGGATGTAGAAACTCAAGGAAGTAGCTATAATGCGCCCCGCCTCCATGTAGCAATCGAGGCGCGGAAGATCGTCGTCTCCGGTGAGGCGGCTGGACTTCAAATCCAGTTGGGGCCGCCAGCGGTCCCGGGCAGGTTCGACTCCTGTGATCTTCCGCCAAATGCCTCTCCTGACGTTCTCCAACCCCTTGTAATACTGTCAATCCAGATATTTTCTACTGCTCAATATTCAATCGGCTTCAGGAATACCTGGTCTAAGGTTTTGTGATGGACGATGAGCGGCTGAAGAATCCGCCTGTCGGTTCTTCTGTCCTCGAACGCATCCGCGATATTCACGCCAGTATGCGCCGTGTTTATTTGCAGGTGATTTGCCCCCCTGCTGACTCTCAGCCAACTGTATCGCCATTAAGGTGAAGATGTTGTTTTACTCGCCCCAGAACACCCTTTTTATACGACTATTCTATTTCTTTAACCGCTGGCGAAAAAAACTGACTATAAACTTCACCAATAATCAGACTGCCATCAAGATTAATTTGTTCATTTAATATATCAAATCAACTTGTTTTATTTTTACTATCAAAAATAGCTCATTGCCTTACTATAATTAATATATAAATTCGGTAATTAATTCTTAACATGCTTTTACTAATAATCTCAATTGCTGGCCCTATAATATTGCGCTAGCATTGCTTTCTGGTTGTATCAGCGATACTCAAAAATTCTTAATACAATACTCATTCGACTGGTACTTATTTGTAACTCAGTTATATTTTTTTCGCCCGGTGATTCAGAAGAATGCAAAAAACGGCTACCACTCCATCAAAAATACTTGATCTCACTGCCGCGGCATTTTACTTGTCGCCTTTCTGACGGGTATTGCGGGCGCTCTTCAGACTCCTACCCTAAGTATATTCCTCGCAGATGAACTGAAAGCCCGTCCTATAATGGTAGGTTTTTTCTTCACCGGTAGCGCTATTATGGGAATTCTGGTCAGTCAATTTCTGGCAAGGCACTCCGATAAACAAGGCGACCGTAAATTACTGATTCTGCTATGTTGCTTATTTGGAGTGCTGGCCTGCACGCTTTTTGCGTGGAATCGCAACTACTTCATTCTCCTCTCAACGGGCGTACTTCTGAGTAGTTTTGCTTCCACCGCAAACCCGCAAATGTTCGCCCTCGCCCGTGAACAAGCCGACAGAACAGGCCGTGAGACGGTCATGTTCAGTACATTTTTACGTGCTCAGATCTCGCTTGCCTGGGTTATCGGGCCACCGCTCGCTTATGAACTGGCAATGGGATTTAGTTTTAAAGTGATGTATCTCACCGCAGCCATCGCATTTGTTGTTTGCGGACTGATAGTCTGGTTGTTTTTGCCATCAATACAAAGAAATATTCCTGTCGTTACCCAACCCGTAGAAATTTTACCCTCCACCCACAGGAAGCGGGATACGCGGCTACTTTTTGTGGTCTGTTCAATGATGTGGGCGGCGAATAATCTCTACATGATAAATATGCCGCTATTTATTATTGATGAACTGCATCTAACCGATAAACTGGCTGGAGAAATGATTGGTATCGCTGCCGGTCTGGAAATTCCGATGATGTTAATCGCAGGCTATTACATGAAACGTATTGGCAAGCGACTATTAATGCTCATTGCTATCGTGAGTGGAATGTGTTTTTACGCCAGCGTACTCATGGCGACGACTCCGGCGGTTGAGCTGGAATTGCAAATTCTTAATGCCATCTTCCTTGGTATTCTCTGTGGTATCGGCATGCTTTATTTTCAGGACTTGATGCCTGAAAATAGGCTCTGCGACAACGTTATATGCAAATACTTCACGCGTCGGCTGGATTATCGCCGGCTCTGTTGACGGAATTATGGTTGAAATCTGGAGCTACCATGCGTTGTTCTGGCTGGCGATAGGGATGTTGGGTATTGCGATGATTTGCCTGCTGTTTATTAAAGATATTTAGCTCACCAGTCTGGGCTAAGAAAAATCGGCGTGGCGCAAACAGAGCCATCCTCGCCATTTTTGCTATCATGCCTGCATACATAAACGACAAAACAGTATGCAGAGGGAAAAATGGGTTCCACCAGAAAGGGGATGCTGAACGTTCTGATTGCCGCCGTGTTGTGGGGAAGTTCAGGGGTCTGCGCGCAATACATCATGGAGCAAAGCCAGATGTCGTCGCAGTTTTTGACTATGACGCGTTTGATATTCGCCGGTTTGATTCTACTGACGCTGTCATTTGTTCATGGCGATAAAATCTTTTCTATTATTAACAATCATAAAGATGCCATTAGCCTGCTGATTTTTTCCGTGGTTGGCGCGCTAACTGTACAGCTCACTTTTTTTGCTAACCATCGAAAAATCGAACGCAGCCACGGCAACGGTGCTGCAATTCCTCTCACCGACGATTATCGTCGCCTGGTTCTCACTGGTGCGTAATCGCGCCCGGGCATTCTGGTTTTCTGCGCTATTTTGACATCGCTGGTCGGGACTTTTTTATTGGTGACACACGGTAATCCGACGTCATTATCGATCTCTCCTGCCGCGTTGTTCTGGGGCATTGCCTCGGCATTTGCTGCTGCATTCTATACCACCTATCCCTCAACGCTAATTGCCCGCTATGGCACGTTACCAGTCGTCGGCTGGAGTATGCTGATTGGCGGTCTGATTCTGTTGCCTTTTTATGCCAGACAAGGAACAAACTTTGTCGTTAACGGCAGTTTGATTCTGGCGTTTTTTTTATTTGGTGGTCATTGGTACGTCCCTGACATTTAGTCTGTACCTGAAAGGAGCACAATTAATTGGCGGTCCAAAAGCCAGCATTTTGAGCTGTGCAGAACCATTAAGTAGCGCGCTACTCTCTTTGCTGTTGCTGGGGATCACGTTCACATTACCGGACTGGCTGGGAACGCTGCTGATTCTGTCATCGGTGATTTTGATTTCAATGGATTCCCGTCGCCGCGCCAGAAAAATAAATCGTCCGGCGCGGCATGAGTGAGAATTACCAGCAGGCACCGCGCCACCGTTAAAAATGGTTTCTGCCGCTTTAGCGACTTCGGGTGATTGATAAGATTGCAGAAATTCCTTCACGTTTTCTGCATTCTTATTATCTTCCCGTGCCACCAAAATATTCACATACGGCGAATTCTTATCTTCAATAAATACGCTGTCGTGCACCGGAGAAAGCCCTGTCTGCTGAATGTAAGTGGTGCTGATAATCGCTACATCAACTTTGGGATCATCCAGTACGCGCGGGAGCTGCGCCCCCTCGAGTTCCATAATCTGCAAATGACGAGGATTATCGGTTATATCCAGCGCGGTAGGTAATAACCCTTTTCCCTCTTTCAGAGTAATTAGCTTCTCTTTTTGCAACAGTAAAAGTGCGCGACCAAGGTTGGTCGGGTCGTTGGGGATCGCCACTGTCGCGCCTTCTTTTATTTGCGCCACGGTTTTGATTTTTTTGGAATAACCCGCCATAGGAAGACAAACGTATTTCCCACCGCTACCAGTTTATAACCATGCGCCTGATTATCTTGTTCAAGAAAGGTCGATGCTGGAAGACATTCGCATCAAGTTCGCCATGATTTGTCGCATCGTTCGGTAGCAACGAACCGCTAAATCCTACCAGTTCAACATCGAGGCCATATTTCTCTTTTGCCACCTTTTTAGCGACTTCCGCGACATCTTGTTCTGCGCCATTTATAACGCCAACTTTAATGTGTTTTGCATCGCTGCTACTCTGGTCGCAACCTGCCAGCAGAATTCCGGCCAGCAATAATGCGGCCCCTGTCCGTAGATGATGTGTTGTCAGTTTCATTTTTTTATCCTTTTATTAATGATTACCTGACTATAGCGGTAAGGTCGCTGCGGTTTAAAAAACGAAACGCTATCGATAAGAATAAAAAGGAATAAAAGTGGAATATAAAGTCTGGCACTTCTTACTGACCACGCAAGCGCGTTTCGTACAGCATGATGAGAGCGATGAAAGCAAACTACACTTATGCTTCATTCGATACACATTTGTAAAAGGTTGAATCCATGAAACCAACGACACTACTGCTTATTTTCACTTTTTTCGCTATGCCAGGCATCGTATACGCCGAGTCGCCTTTTAGCTCACTGCAGTCCGCAAAAGAGAAAACCACGGTATTACAAGATTTACGTAAATTTGCACGCCACAGGCGTCATTATCAGATGAAGCGTGGGAAAAGTTAATGTTGTCAGATGGAAAACAATAAACAACATATACGCGAGGCCATCGTGGCGATGGAACGTAATAATCAGAGCAATTATTGGGAAGCGTTGGGTAAGGTAGAATGCCCGGATATGTAAGAACAGCAACAACTACTGACCAACGCTTCTTTACCTGATATCAGGATTTCTTCATTTTCACCTTTGCAGTAACCAACAATGCAGTCAGCAACATCAATGTGCCGGACAACATCAACGGCGAAGTCAGACCAATATTATCCAGCGCATAACCGCCGATTGCCGCGCCACAGGTATTAGCAAGCTGAATAACCGCCACCTGAATAGACCCGGCTTTTTCTGCCTGATCGGCCAGCGAGCGGGTGATCCACGTTGACCAGCCGACGGGAACCAATGCAAAAGTTAGCCCCCAGATAATCGCCACGCCGGTAGCAACGATTTTATCGCTTCCCCACAACGTCAGCACCAACGCACTCACAGCCAGTATTAACGGCGCGCCTGCTAAGGCCAGTTTTACCGAACGTTTAAGAATGAACGACGAAAGCGACGTACCAATAAAGCTGGCGATACCAAAACTCAACAGCACCAGCGTTAAGCCATCCACGCCGAATCCCGCCAGGTTCATATACACCGGGCGAATATACGTGAAGAAAGCAAACTGCCCGGCGAAAGACATGAAGATGGCGATCATCCCTGCCATCACACCCGGACGTTGTAATAAGCGGAAAGTATTTTGTTTCTGATGCGAGGGTTCGCCTGGCAGTGAAGGCAATGATTTGATAATCCAGAAAATACACAGCACGCCCATCACCGCCGCCGCATTAAAGACATTGCGCCAACCGATAAGCTCGCCTAAAAAACTGCCCAACGGCGCGGCAATCACCAGCGCAATAGAAACCGCGCCGAAGATCACCGACAGTGCCTTCGGCACCGTACGCGGCGGCACCAGACGCATGGTCAGCGACGCCGACATCGCCCAGAACCCGCCCAGCGCCAGCCCCAGACAGGCACGACCGATTAAAAGCAAACTGAATGAGTTAGCAAAGGAAACCAGCAAGCAGGAGAGCGTCAGCAAAACGGCAAACAAAATAACAACGTAGCGGCGGTCAGTAGCCTGAATTGTCTGGGTAATAAACAAACTGGCAAACATTGCCACAAAGGCGGTCACGGTCACCGATTGCCCGGCAACCCCTTCCGAAATGCCTAAATCCTGGGCCATTGGCGTCAACAAACTGACGGGCAAAAACTCAACGATAATCAGACAGGCGACACAAAACGCCACCGAGAAAACGGCTGACCAGTTCGGTCGGGTGATGGCATCCGCGCCGCGGTTTTCGGCAATAAATTCACTCATGGTGTTACCCGTGGCATGTTTCAGGGGAAAAGCCGACCACTTTAACATTGAAATGTGTGACGCATTTAACGTTTTGCACTTTTACGGTGTTGCTTGAGCTGGAGTTAAGATCGAAACGGAACAGGGCAAAGATTACCGGATGCGGCGTGAACGTCTTATCCACCCGACAGGTCAGGCGCGGTCTGTAGGCTGATAAGACGAAACGGTTTCAATGCAACCAGTGAACGCCCTCGGCAGGCTGAAAGAACGCGTTATAGCGCATCTGAAAAGCATTAATATCCTGCATTTCAGGTTCGGTTTCGCGCAGAAAACCTAGCGCCAGCCTGACCTGAGCGTCGGTAATCGGCGCGGCGAGGCGAGCTTTTTGTAAAATCCGATGCCATTGCAGCAGGTTCTGTTCGCTACCATCGACAATGACAATTTGCCAGATGAGCAACACCTGCGCGGCGTTTTGCAGGTGCGACTCATCCGGACGATGCAAATAACGTAAAAATTCGTCACCAGCTGACTTTCCCATTTGATCGACCATCGACTCCACGGGTACGACATCGATGTTCAGCCGATCGCTGAGACGGCGAATCGCTTTTCTGGCCCCGGATGTCAGCACCCGAAAACCAACCACAAACACTACCGCC
>ENA-OQER01000340-OQER01000340.1-human-gut-metagenome-genome-assembly--contig:-NODE-340-length-26293-cov-9.987350_pt1 | contig 26293 bp, 27 predicted proteins | sample MGYA00242797_ERZ504639 | MGnify/ENA primary metagenome ERZ504639 (study PRJEB26092, sample SAMD00036306) | human gut metagenome | host: Homo sapiens | study: EMG produced TPA metagenomics assembly of...
CCATTGTTCAACACTTTTCTACGATATTTAGGACAAAATACTACATGATATTTACAAGAATATACTATATTATTATTTGATTTATATTTCATAAAAGTATTATATAACTATTAAAAATATAATACAATAAAAAACAATGATATCGAATCATTGTTTTTAGCGAGCTTATATCCCCATAAATAAATTTAGGGGCTTTACGCTCGTATTTGGTAAAAAATCGTCAAACAAAAGAAAAAGCTACTATTGAAGCTGAAAAAGTTTTATATTTATGTCTAGAACAAGGATTGAGCTTTAAAATATCTCAAGGTTGTGTACTCACCTTAGCACCACCATTAATTATTTCTCCTGAGGAGTTAAACCTTGCTATGGATAAATTAGAATATGCTCTAACACAAGTTTTTAGACATAATATTTAAATAAAAAACTACTATAGAATTTAGAAATTAAATCTATAGTAGTTTTTATTTTATTAAATTGTTGTATTTTCACCGATTAAGCCAATAAAGCCGCCATCTTTATCTACGCCACTTTCACTATGTCCAATAAGCCATTTATTAGCAGCAAAAAGTAATTGATTTTCACCTTTATTTTCAACTGGTTTTACCTGTAATGGAAGATTAGTTCCTTTTGGTAAAACTACACCACAACGGAATTCTTCATTATTTTCTTTACATGGTGCATAGTGAAGAGTTGTCGCATAAAGTTCTACTGCTGTACCTGCTGGTACAAAGAAGCACTCTATATTTTTAGTTTCATAAGTATTATTTGTGTAATCGATATCTTGCTGACGACCAAGCATCAAAATTAAATCTGTAGCTGCAATATCAATTTCAGAAGAACGATGATATTCTACTGCATTTAATTTATTGTTATAACCACTACAAAAACCAAATTCCACTTCTAATCCGCCATAAACTTCATCTTGCATCTGTTTAAATAAAGGCAATGCTTCTAAATCCGCATCAGAAGGTTCATATACTACACCTTCTTTAATAGCTTCTTTTGCTTTCATTGTTGCTACAAATTCAGCAGTATCAACATCTAAAACTCTACCGTATTGCTTGAATTCAATATCATGTACACTTTTCATTATCTTTACCTCATAAATTTTCTAATATTTTTATCTCATTTTTCATTATATGTCTACTTTTATCAGGCTAATACCATTTACTAGATATTCAAAAACAATCTGCATAGCTCTTTGACCTTGTCTATAAGGGTGTTGATAAATCACTGCTTTAATTACATTTTTCTTCATCATTTCCACTGTAGTTGGCACTGTATCAAAAGCAATTATCGTCAAATCATTCTGTTTTTCTAATGATAATACCGCTCTACAAGCACCATATACACCAGCTGCTACAATAAATATTGCATTTATTTCTTTATGTTTTGTCAACATCATCTTAGTCTTATCATATGAAAATATGTCATCATCATCATTTTCTTGAATATCGACTTCACTAATCTTAGACAAATTATATTTTATTTCTATTTTAGACATTACTAATTTTAATAAAATCATTAACTCTGATAATTCTAATTTAACTTCATCTAAAATAGGATTTTTTATAAAAATTTTATATTTAACACGATTTAACATAGGTCTTAAATGCAATAATAAAGCTCTGTATAATTCATCATTGAAATGAAATTCTATTGGAAATATATTTAAACAAGTGGTAATAATTTCATCTGCTATTTGTTTTACATATTCATCCTCAATACTATCAATATTTTTTCTTTTCCTTTAAACCACCTGATGATGCTAAATATCTATACAAATAAAAAAATTTCTGCATTATTTAATTCCACATTAAAAGTATTTTCTATATCTTTTGCCATTTTTACTGAAGCTTGATAAAAAGCTTCATTATAAAATTTATTTTGTAAATCTAACTTAGAATATATCGTTTTATCTCTTTTTATTCTATTTATTAAAATCAAAATATGTGTTACTAAATTAATATAATATGGATCTGTTATTTTATAATTCAAAAAAGCCTCTGCATTTCCAATTATTTTTTCTATTTTTTCTATATTTTTATTTCCAAAATGTTCTTCTAATTCTTCTAAAGTAGCATTATCAATACGTGAATATACTTTTTTTATTGAATTATTATTATAATTTATCATTTGATTTAATATATCTACCAAAGCTTTTCTAATATTAGTTTCTTCACCTATTAATTTAGTTCCAGACACATCTTTCTTTAATTTTAAACCATAAACACTTAATTTTTCTTCAATAACTTTAAAGTCATTTACAATACTGGTCTTACTCACAAAATAATTATCTGATAATGATTGTATCGATAATTTGGTTCCATCTAACAAATCATATAAAATTTTCATTCGTCTTTGTTCTGTCGTTAATTCTAATTTTCTAGGTTGCTCATCTAATAAATCATTTATCAATATCTTATTTTTATTAGATAATCTTATTCCTTTTCCAGATATCTTTTCAATTTTTATACTTTGTTCTTCAAAATATTTCAAATCATTTCTAATAGTTTTATCTGAACAAGATAATCTTTCTGAAAAATATCTAACAGGTTTAAAATCATTAAGCTCTATTAAATATTCTAGAAGCTTTTTTTGTCTATATTGTAATTCTTTCATATCAAGCTCCTCCTATCTTGTTTCTGGTATTATAATATCATTTATAATATTTTTCCTAAATACCAAAATCTTTCCACAATTCCTCAATATATTTAGTATACTAAAATTACCATATTTAAATATAGAAATAATAAAAACACTTTATATCAATAAATTTATTTATATCGATATAAAGTGTTTTTATCACAATATATTTATCTTCATCAAATATTAAATTCTACTTTGCCACTTATTCTGGCTTGTTCTAATATTTTCATGACAATTAAGCTATGTTCTAATGTTTTATAACAAGTAGCTAAATCTTGTTGTTTAAATATTTCTGTGAAGCTACAAATTCATTGACCATACGATGATTGTATTTTTCTTTATTTATCAAGATTTCTTCTTCGCCTTTTTTATGAACTTTGACTAACGCACAAACATTTGGTGCTCCTACTAATTCCATATAGCCTTTTTCGCCTTGAAATACAATTCCGCTGATACTTTCGGAGTCTTTAGCTGCACTACATACTACTGTATAATTATCATAATCTAATAATGCTGTACCGGAAATATCTATGCCATTAAAACCAAGGTTTGGTCGATAAATAACTTCTTTTGGTGTGCCTAATACGCCCATAACAAAATGTAAATTATAAATATTTAAATCATATAAAGCACCCCCTGCATGTTCCGGGCTAAATGCTGGTGCTACATCTTTATTTAAATATCTATCATAACGGCTAGAATATTGTGCATAATTAGCATGAACATAACGCAATTGACCGATTTGATTTAAATTTTCTTTTATATATTGATAATTTGGCGCATATAAAATAGTGATAGCTTCAAATAAAAATAGATTTTTAGCTTTAGCTAAATCTATTAATTCTTGTGTCTGTTTTGCTGTAATCGTAAAAGGTTTTTCACAAATGACGTTTTTCCCTGCTTCTAGTGCTTTTTTTGTATATTCATAATGCACACTGTTGGCTACAGCTACATAAATAAAATCTATTTCGCCATCTTCTAGCATTTGATTATAATCTGTATATATCTTAGCAATATTAAATTTATCTGCTATTTCTTCTGCTTTTTGTCTGCTCTGTGGTCGACTACATATAGCTACAATTTCTAAATCTTGAATATTTTTTGTAGCTCCTATCATTCATGTACAATTTTGCCGTTTCCAGCAATACCTATTTTCATAAGTATTCCCCCTTTAATATTTAGTTATATTTTGAATTATTTTTATCCCTGTATTTATTTCTGCTAAAGACAAAGTGGCAAAACTCAAACGTATCTGTTTATTAGGAGCATTGCGTACAAAAAATGGTGCCCCATCGCAAATTATTACCCCTTCATTTCTAGCTTTTTCAATTATCTCACTTGCATTCAATCTATCCGGCAAATTCAGCCACAAAGATAATCCCCCTTGTGGTTTTAAATAATCTATATCTTTAGGCAAATATTTTTTGCCATTCTAAGAGCAAATTCAAATTGTGTTTTATACACACTGCGAATAGAATTTAAATGTTCTTGCCATAATCCTTCACGCAAATAATAATCAAAAACTCTCTGTGTAAGTCCAGAAGTTGCTATATCTGAAATATGTTTTACATTTAATAAAGTCTGTGCCAATACTTGGGGCATGATTAAATAAGCAAGCCTTAATCCTGGCATAAAAATCTTTGATAAACTGCGAATATAAATCACGCGATCATCTGTATCATATGCTTTTAAAGGTATAGGAGATTTTTCTTGATAACAAAGACCACTTATATAATCATCTTCCAAAATATAAGCATTATAAAAACGAGCCAATCCCATTAAACGACGACAATTAGCTTTTGTATAAGATATACCTGTAGGATTTTGAATATTAGGCATCACATATATCAATTTAGGTCTAAATTTCCTTAATTTATTTTCGAGGTCAACTAAGTCAATACCTTCTTTTGTCAATCTAATATCTATAATTTTCGCCCCACAAGAACGAAAAGCCGCTATCGCACCTGGATAAGTTGGATTTTCTACAAATACAATATCTCCATGTTTTAAAATAGCACGTGCACTATATCTATGCCTTGTTGTGCACCTGAAATAATCTGAATGTATTCTGGCGTTGTATTTATCCTTTTTTTCGCTAATTCTTGAGTAATCGATTGGCGAAGTGGCAAATAGCTTGACTGTCTTGATATGTAAATGCATATCCTTTGTCTCTTTCTAAAATTTTATTTACCACTTGCTTAAAAGTCTCTATGGAAATCATATCCGGATTTAAGGATATCGTACTCATATTTATCACATTTTTTTGACCTTGCAAAATTTTTAAATCATCAGTTAAATCAACGGGAATGTGATTATTTTCTTCTAATTCATCTACAGTATTAATCACTTGTTCAGCTACATAACTTCCACTGCCACGCTTACTAAAAATAAAACCATTTTTTTCCAATTCTTTGTAAGCATTAACTACTGTACTTGGATTTACTTGTAAATTTTGAGCTAGATTTCGCACAGCTGGTAACTTATACCCTGGTGATAATAAATGCTGTTTTATCATTAATTTTATTTGCTCATATAATTGTACATATAAAGGCTCTTTTAAATCTTTGTCTAATTGTATCGATACAAATTCAATTAATTTATCCTTCATTCTTGCTATTTTTTTCTCCTTTATCTATAATTTATAAAATTTAATTTGCAAATTTAAATATTGTATTGATACAATTTTATCATTTTAATTAATATACTACAATCAAAGGAGCCTATCATGAATAATCGTTACAATCTAAATAAAAATCTTGCACAAATGCTCAAAGGCGGAGTTATCATGGATGTAACCAACGTAGAGCAAGCAAAAATAGCTCAAGAAGCTGGTGCTGTTGCAGTTATGGCACTTGAACGCGTACCTGCTGATATACGTCGTGAAGGTGGAGTTGCTCGCATGTCAGATCCTAAAATGATACGAGAAATTAAAGAAGCTATTTCTATCCCTGTTATGGCAAAAGCTCGCATTGGTCACTTTGTTGAAGCTCAAATATTACAAGCTATCGGCATTGATTATATTGATGAATCAGAAGTTTTAACACCAGCTGATGACGAAAATCATATCTATAAACAAGATTTTGATATTCCTTTTGTTTGTGGTGCTAGAAATTTAGGTGAAGCACTTCGTCGAATTGGTGAAGGTGCTAGTATGATTAGAACAAAAGGTGAAGCAGGTACTGGAAATGTCGTTGAAGCTGTTCGTCACTTTAGAACTATGCAAAAAGATATTAATAGAGTAAAATCTGCCACATCTAGTGAGTTAATGCATATCGCTAAAGAAATGGGAGCACCTTTTGATTTAGTTTGTTATGTACATGAACATGGAAAACTTCCTGTTGTTAATTTTGCAGCTGGTGGTATTGCCACTCCTGCTGATGCTGCCTTAATGATGCAATTAGGTGTTGATGGTGTATTTGTAGGCTCTGGTATCTTCAAATCCGGTGATCCACAAAAACGAGCAAAAGCTATTGTCGAAGCTACTACTTTTTACAATGATCCTGAAAAACTAGCTAAAATATCAGAAAATCTCGGTGAAGCTATGGTCGGTATAGAAATAGATACTATTCCTCAAGAACAACAAATGGCAAAACGTGCTGGTAATGTGATATGAATAAAATAATTGGTATTTTAGGTATGCAAGGGGCTATTGCTGAACATCAAGAAATCTTATTGCAAATACCACATACAAAAACTCGTATAGTAAAAACAGCCAAAGATTTAGATTGTATTGATGGGCTTATTTTACCTGGTGGCGAGTCTACAGCTATAGGAAAACTTCTTGATTATTTTAGCTTAAAAGAAATTTTACAGCAAAAAATCATTTCAGGTTTACCTGTATTTGGCACTTGTGCTGGTTTAATTTTACTTGCTAAAAATATTGAAAATCAAACAAATACGCATCTTGCAACTATGGATATAACAGTTAAACGCAATGGCTATGGCTCTCAATTAGATAGTTTTTCTACTAATTTATTAATTCCTACCATAGATAAAAATATGCCTATTCCTTTAGTATTTATTCGTGCTCCCTACATTACTAAAACAGATAAAGATGTACAAATTTTAGCTACTTTAGATAATAAAATCATAGCTGCACGTCAAAAAAATATGCTTGTAAGCTCTTTTCACCCGGAATTAACTTGTGATTTAAGATTTCATCAATATTTCTTATCTATGATATAAAACTAAAAAACAGCCTCCTAAAAATAATTAATTTTAAGAGGCTGTTTTTATTAAATTAATATTTATCTATCAACTTTTTTTAGAATTCTAACTACAACAAAATGATATATCAATAATCCCACTAAACCAACTATGCCTACTCCTAATAAAACACCTGCATAGTGATTTACTAAATCTGATGAAGATATACTAAACATTAAATCTTTTTTATCTATAAAATATGCTGAATAAGTAAAACCTACCGACATCGCAATATTAATACATAAATTATAAAAACCTAATGCTGTACCTGCGTTTTCTACAGGAACTAATTTTAATCCTATATCAATAAGTGGTGCATACATAAAAGCATAAAAACAAGAGAAAATAACTATTATAATTGTAAATAAAATTATTGGCTGTCCAATTAATAAAATACTTACAAATACACTTAATATTATCATTGTAATAGCTAAATATACACATTGTTTACTTGAAAAATATTTGCTAAATTTTCCTGATAATGCGCCAACTATTGCTGCTGAAATACATGCTGGAATAAACATTAACGATATAGTATCTAAATTTACTTTATATACTTCAGTCAATAAGAACGAAAATGAACTTAAAGCATATGAAGCATACAATGAATAGATTATAAATGCTACAATTAAAACGCTAGCATATAATTTATTTTTAAAAAAATCTATACTGATAAATGCCTTTTTATTTTTAGTTATATATGCAAAAAATACTGCTACAGATAAAATAAATCCGCCAAATATATACCAATCAAATAAAGAAATACATATCAATATAGATGTAGCTGTAACCGCTACTAATATCATACCAATGATATCTACATTACTTTTACTGCCGCTATCTTTCGGTAAATATTTCCATAAAAACGGTATTAATACAAGTGTAAATAATGGTATTAAAAATAATTCATGCCACTGTAAATAAGTAGAAATAAATCCACCCGTTAATAAACCAATAACAGTTGCAATCTGGAAACTACTCGTACTAAATCCCATATATTTCTTTTGCTCTTTAGGATTTAAATATTTAGCTACTGTAATTAGATATAAAGTCTCTGTAGCACCTAAACCTGTAGATTGAATAACACGAGCTGCCACTACTAACCAATAATTTTCATGAACTACATATCCAATTAATGAGCCTGTACAAATTAAAATTATACCTGCTACTAAAAGATTTCTAATACTTATAGAGTCAGATAATGCTGCATATACTACAGCTCCAATACCAATTACCAATCCAGATAAAGTCACTTGCCAACTAACTGTACTTGCTGATACTCCAAAATAATTTACTAATTCAGGAGAAATAATCTTAAAAGAATTATCTATAACTAATGAAAAAATCATTAAAAATAAAATCATAGGTACAATTATATTAACTTTTATAGGTGTTTTATCTGCAGGAGTTTGTAAATTATCCATTAAAATGCTCCTATTCTAATAAACCTAAAAAACTTTTACCATTTTCCATAGATTTAACTTTAAAATTATCTATAATTGTCGCTGATATATCGGCAAATTTTCCTATAGGTAATACACCCTTTTGTTTAAATTGTTTGCTATATGCTAATAATGGTACATATTCTCTCGTATGGTCAGTGCCTTTATATGTTGGGTCATTGCCATGGTCAGCTGTAATTATCAATAAATCATCATCATGCATATTTTCTATAATCTCAGGAATTCTTGCATCAAATTCTGCTAGTGCTTTAGCATAACCTTCTACATCACGTCGATGTCCATATGAAGCATCAAAATCCACTAAATTAGTAAAACTCAAACCTTCAAAATCTTGTTTTAATACATCTACTAATTTATCTACACCATCCATATTACTTTTTGTATATACGAATTCTGTTATGCCCTGTCCATTAAAAATATCATTTATCTTTCCAATAGCAATAACATCTTTTCCTGCTTCTTTTAACATATCTAAGGCAGTTTTTCCATGAGGATTTAAGGCATAATCATGACGATTACTAGTGCGTACAAAATTTCCTTCTGCACCTAAATATGGACGTGCAATTATTCTTCCTACTAAATATGGTTCTTTATCTGTTATACTGCGAACATATTTGCAAATTTTATACAATTCCTCTAATGGTATAATTTCTTCATGTGCTGCTATCTGTAAAACTGGATCAGCTGATGTATAAATTATTAAATCTCCAGTTTCCATTTGATGTTTACCATAATCATCTAAAACTTTTGTACCACTATATGGCTTATTGCATACAACTTTTCTACCAGAAAAATCTTCTATTTTTTTAATTAATTCTTCTGGAAAACCTTCTGGATACACTTTAAATGGTTTTTCAGTTTTTAAACCCATCAGTTCCCAGTGACCTGTCATAGTATCTTTACCAACTGATACTTCTTCTAATTTTGTAACATAACCAATTTGATGTTTATTTTTATCTATTCCTTGTAAATCACGAATAGCACCAATACCTAATTTTTCTAAATTGGGTATATTTAAATTCGTATATTTAGCTATATTACCTAATGTATCTGCTCCTTCATCATTAAATAACTTTGCATCTGGAGCTTGTCCAATTCCTACAGAATCTAATACAATTACATGCACTCTTTTAAAAGACATTATCTTCACCTCAAATCATCTAGTAGCAACTTCAAGCGCAATATCCATCATTTTTGTAAAAGAAGTCTGTCTTTCTTCTGGAGTTGTTTTCTCGCCTGTAATAATATGGTCGCTAACTGTCATAATACTTAATGCTTCTACACCTAAATATATAGCATTCCAATAAAGTGCTGCTGTTTCCATATCTACTGCTAATACATTTAAATCCATCCATTTTTTTAATGCATCAGCATCTGCATTGTAAAAGAAATCAGAAGATAATACATTTCCTACATGTGATGTTTGAGCGTGTTTTTCACAAGTAGCTTCTGCATCTTTTAATAAATTAAATGAAGCTATTGCTGGTAATGTACCTGGTAAATTATATTGACTTGCATAATTAGAATCAGTTGCTGCCCCCATGCTAATACAACATCATATAAATTCATATTCTTTTGCATAGCCCCACAAGTACCAATTCTAATCAATCTTTTCACATCAAAAAATTTGATTAATTCATAAGAATATAGCGCCATACTTGGCATTCCCATACCAGTTCCCATAACAGAAACTAGTTTTCCTTTATATTCTCCTGTATATCCAAACATATTTCTTACAGAATTAAATCTTTGTGCATTTTCTAAGAAATTTTCAGCGATAAATTTTGCTCTTAATGGATCTCCTGGTAATAAGATAGACTCTGCAATTCTTGCGTTATTTTCTAATTTAATATGTGGTGTATTCATGATTATTTCCTCCAATGTTTTTAAAACGATAAATTTTCTAAAAAATTATACAATATATTAACTTGTATATTTTTTTAATTATTTCCCATACAAGTATTTATATCATTTCTTAGAGTGATTTGTCAATATAAAATTTAAAAACCATTATAAAATCAACAATTATATGTCTATTATTTTATAGAACCATAAAATAACCACTAAAAAAATAAATATACAAGTTGTTGAAATTGTTCTTTTTTCTGTTAAAATATAATTAAGTATTAGAACACATTTTACGAGAAAGAGCTGAATTATTTTGAAAAAAACTGCCAAAATTCCTTTATATGTAAAAACATATGAATGTTTATTTGATAAGATAAAATCTGGTGAATTTAAAAATCAATTACCTAGTGAAACAGATTTATCTGCTCAATTAAAAGTTAGTCGTACTACACTTCGTCAAGCTTTAGCCCTTCTACAAGATGATGGCTTAATCAAAAACCTCCACGGTATTGGTAATTTCATAGTTGACCCTAATGACATCAATAATACTGCTACCACACTTGAAAAAGTTTCCAATCCACTTTATCAAACACATAGTGAAACTTTTGATGATCATGATATTTCTTTTAAATTAGTTTTAGATAGTGAATATACTAAAGATATATTTCATCAACGTTCTTCTGCTGTTGTATCTTGTGAACGTTGTTATTTTAAAAAGAAAAAGTCTCTTGCTTTTGTTTTTACCTTTTTGCCTATAAATTCTATTGATTTACTCAATATAGATTTAAATAATAAAGATTCTCTATTTAATGCATTAGAACATGATATTTATAAAATCTGTACTAAATCTGATTTAGAAATCAAAATATCTAATGCTGGAACGACCATTACACAAAAATATAAAATGTTTGATAGCAATCAATGTGTCTTAATTATGGAAACTTTATACAAAGATGATAAGGTTATTTGTCACAATAAATTCTATATTCCCAAACAATTTGCCAACATAAAAATATCCAGAAAATAAAAAAAGCAGGAAAAATCCTGCTTTTTATTTATTATAAACTTGCCCTAAATAATGTGTTACAAACTGTTGTGCTATTCTGCCGGAACGTCCAGAATGTTCTTTTTCCCATGCCCCAGCTTTTACGCGCAATTCTTCTTTAGATAATTCTATGCCATGCTGTTTTAATAAACCATCTACAATATCTAAATATTCTTGTTGGTTTGGTGCCATATAATAAATGATTAAACCAAATCTATCAGAAAGTGAAATAGTTTCATTCAATGTATCACTGCGGTGCATATCATCATCATTTGCCCCTCTATCTTTATAACTTTCTTTAATCAAATGACGTCGATTTGATGTAGCATAAATAAGTACATTTTCAGGTTTTGCCGAAGCACCACCTTCAATTGCTGATTTTAAATATTTATATTCCACTTCAAATTCTTCAAAAGATAAATCATCTAAGAAAATGATGAATTTCTTACTGCTAAAATCTCGCAAACGCTCCATAATAACAGGTAAATCTATCAATTGCTCTTTAGTTAATTGAACTAAACGCAAGCCCTTATCAAAGAAAGAATTAACCACTGCTTTTACACCTGAAGATTTTCCTGTACCTCTTGCCCCTACAAGTAAAACATTATTTGCTGGCTTATCTTCTACAAAGGCTTTCGTATTGGCTAATAATTCTTGTTTCTGATATTCATAGCCTATTAAATCTTGAAGCTTCATAGTTTCAAAATGTTTAATACCAACTAAACTATCCTCATCACTATCCCAACGGAAAGCTCGATAATCTGCCATATCTCCACTGCCAAATGTTCTATAATAATTAATAAAAACATCTGCCTTATCTTTGCTAGTTTGTGCTTTATCTAGATTTTCTACTAATAAATTAAACGCTGTAGATTGATTAATATTTGTCGGTTCATAATCATCTAATAAATCGCAATCCAAAAGTAAACTAGGTTTTAAAAGCAATAATTTTTCTATTAATTCAATATCATGACAAAAAGCTTGATACAAACTTTTACCAATTTTACCACCAGATTTTTCCACTGCATAAGACACACAATTACTTTGATGAGCCACAGTATAAATCATATATGAACGTATAATATTTCCAGATAAACCCAACTGCTCCGCTTTATTAATCAACTTAGCAGCAACAGACCCTTTATTTAAATTTTCTCGAGAAATAGTTTTCTCGATATCTCTAAAAACATCATCATTGAATAAATCTTGAAATACTAATAAATTATGTAAATCCATAAAAATACTCCTTTCAAACGCGTTTCCTTATAGTTTACAACATTTCAACCAAAAATAAAATACACTCCAAAAGATTATTTTATAAACTATGCAAAAGTATCTATGGAAAAAACAAATATAAAATAAAAACCTCGAGAAACATAAAACTACCTTTCTCGAGTTTTTATTATTAATAATATAAACTTCTGTTATTTTCCGCTATATTATTATTTGTCAAATACAGAGATATCTAATTGGTCAAAACCACTTAATAATTCTTTCATCATAGCTGTGATTTTTGCACAATCGCCTTCGCCATTACCTTCTACATTAAGTGGCATATTAGGATCATGCAAAGATTGACGAAGCAATGCCCAGCCATTTGCTTCACCTTTAAAGCTAATACGTACACCTTCATAATTTGGTGTTACAATATGATATCCTTTTTCTTTTGCACGAGCAGTAAATGTTTCTAAAACTTTTGCCCCATAATCTTTGAAATCTTCACCTTTTAATTTTAAGCGATATTCTGCTGTTTCAAATTGTGGTTCAAGTTTTTCAATCAAGCTATTTAAAGTTTTACCTTCTGCTTTAGTTTTAGCTGCAGCAATTAAGAGTTTAACTGCCATATATGCACCATCATCAAGATAATAATTTTCTTTAAGTGCACCATGACCACTTGTTTCAATAGCGAGTGGAGATACTACGCCTTCTTCATTTAAGCGTTTGCATTCATTGATTACATTTTTATAGCCACGTTGGAAACGATGATGTTTTAACTGTAATTCGCCTTCTAAAAATGTAGTCAATTTATCGGAAGTTACAGAGTCAGTAACGATAGTGGAATTTGGATAATCTTTCACTAAGATAGCAGCCATCATAGCAATGAGTGCATCACGATTTACTTCTTGACCATCGCTAAATACAGCAGACATTCTATCTACATCAGTGTCAAAAATCAAACCTAAATCAGCTTTATTATTGAGCACTGCTCCACGAATAGCGTCCATAGCTTCTTTATTTTCTGGATTTGGAATGTGATTTGGGAAATGTCCATCTGGATCTAAGTATAAGCTACCTGTAGTATCTGCACCTAACTGAGCTAAAACTTTTTGAGCAAAAAATCCGCCAGCACCGTTACCTGCATCTACTACGATATGATTGCCTGTAAGTGGTTTATCATAATTATCTTTGCTGTTGATACCTTCACGGATTTTTGTGCAAAGATTTTCAGCATAAAGGGAAACTAAATCAAATTTTTCTACATTACTAATATCCACTGTTTGTTCAGTCAATTCGCAAGCGATTTTGAGCATATCAGTGAGGTCTTTCTTTTCCATACCGCCATTTTCTGGTTCAAAGAATTTAATACCATTGCGATTAAATGGAAGATGGCTTGCAGTAATCATCATAGAACCATCATATTTTGTTTTTTCATATACTAAAGACATAAACATTGCTGGAGTTGTAGCCATAGAACAATCAACAGCTGTTGCCCCTTGAGCTACAATTGCCATTAAAGCTTGTTGTTTTAACATTGGTGCAGAAATACGAGAATCATGACCTACTGCAATTTTTAATTCACTTGCTTTTTTGCCACTTTTTTTGCTGAGCCATAAAACGAAAGCTTGCACAATACGATTAGCATATTCTGGTGTCAAAGTAACAGGTTCATCAGCTACACCTTCAACTGCTACACCTCTGACATCACTGCCATTTTGTAATTTTAAAATTGGATCCATAAAATCTACCCCTTTTTCTCTTAATCTATACTAAATATCTTTACGATATGTAGCTCTTTATCACTGTTAAAAATTCCTCACCATATTTTTGTAATTTAAATTCACCTACACCGCGAATATTCTTCATCAATTCTAAATCAGTCGGTTTATCTGTTGCCATCTGTGTAAGTGTAGCATCAGAAAAAATCATATATGGTGGTAATTTTTCTTTTGTCGCTAATTCTTTACGCAAACTACGTAAAGCTTCAAATAATTCACCTTTAGCCTTGGCTTTTTTAACAATTACCATCTTTTGCCAAACCTTTTTTTGACCGCGAAGCACTTGCCATGACAATTCATTTAAAGTAACCACTGGATATTGGCTTTCTGTGATATCTAAATATTGCATAGCACTAAGTCTCAAAATTAAATCACTGATATCTTTTAGCTTTCGCTCTTTCATCAAGCCATACGTAGATAAACGCTCAAAATTAAATTGTTTTACCTTCGCACTTTTGGAACCTTTCAAGACTTCAGCTATCATTTTCACGCCGAAGCGTTCATGCATACGATAAACACACGATAAAACCTTTTGCGCATCAATTGTAATATCTATCAATTCGCCTTCTAATTTGCAATTACTACAATTATCACAATGTTCTTCCACATCAAATTCACCAAAATAATGCAAAATAAATGCTCTTAGACATTGCGGTGTATGACAATAATCCACCATAGACTGCAATCTTTTATATTCTAATTGTTGGCGAATTTCACTTTCTGTAGATTTACTTATTAAAAACTTTTGAAGCTGTGTATCTTGTGGACTATACAGTAAAATACAATTTCCTGAAAGTCCATCACGACCTGCTCTACCTGCTTCTTGATAATACGCTTCCATATTTTTTGGCATATTATAATGAATAACATAGCGCACATTTGGTTTGTCTATGCCCATACCAAAAGCATTTGTCGCCACCATGACAGAAAGATTATCATAGAGAAAATCTTCTTGCATTTGATTTCTTTCCTCATCTGTCATACCGGCATGGTATCTGCCTGCTTTAACGCCCTTTATTTCCAATAAAACTTGCAAAGCATCTACATCTTTTCTAGTGCCCACATAGATAATTCCAGCTTCATCTTGATGTTTTTTTACATAATCTATGACAAATTTATCTTTTACTTCTCCTCTTAATACGGAAAAATATAAATTTGGTCTATCAAAACCAGTTACAAATACATTAAGTTGTTTAAGCCCTAATAAATTTATAATATCTGTTTTTACTTCTGGTGTAGCTGTTGCTGTAAAAGCACTGATAATCGGCTTAATGCGCAGTGAATTAGTAAAATTTAAGATATTGCGATAACTAGGACGAAAATCATGTCCCCATTGTGATAAACAATGCGCTTCATCAACTGCTACCATACTAATATTTAAATTTTTAAAACTATCTGGTAAATATTCAGATGTCAATCGCTCTGGTGCTATATAAATAATTTTATAAAAACCAGCAGATATATTTTGTAAATCCTTATATAATTGAGCCTTACTGACAGAACTATTAATATATACTGCTGCTATCCCTAGCTGGCGCAAACTATCAACTTGGTCTTTCATCAAAGAAATAAGTGGCGATATAACAAGTGTTACCCCTTCAAATAATAATGCAGGGATTTGAAAACAAATAGATTTTCCCGCACCTGTAGGCATAATCGCCACTGTATCATTTCTATTTAATAAACTTTCAACTACTTTTTTCTGCCCTGGTCGAAAGTCTTCATATCCATAAAATTTTTGTAGTATTTGTCTTGCTTTATTCAGCATCATAATATTTCAATAAGGCTTGAGTGCCATTATTTTCATAACCTTCTTTGGCTAATTTTTCATATAGAGATTTTGCCAATTTCAATCCTGGTAAATCTAAATTCATTTCATCAGCTGACTCTATAGCTATTTTCATATCTTTAATAAAATGTTTAATGAAAAATCCTGGTGCAAAATCACCTTTTAACATTCTTGGTGCTAAATTGCTAAGCGACCACGAACCTGCTGCACCTGTAGAGATTACATCTAATAAATCTTGAGGATTTAGTCCACATTTTTTCGCATAAGCAACAGCTTCACAAACACCCATCATATTAGAAGCAATAGCTATTTGATTGCTCATTTTTGCATATTGACCAGAACCAGCTTTGCCAAAATAGCAAATAGTTTTTCCCATAGCTTCAAAAATCGGCAAAACTTCTTCATAAACTTCTTTATCGCCACCGACCATAATGGCAAGTGTACCATTTTTTGCTCCTACATCTCCACCAGATACAGGTGCATCTAAAGATTTTATTTCATATTTTTGAGCTTCTTGATAAATCTCTTGAGCCAGTTTTGGACTAGAAGTAGTCATATCTATAATTATGCTTTGTGGTTTCAAATTTTTAATTACACCATTTTCACCTAAATAGATTTCTGCTACATCTTGAGGATAACCCACCATAGAGATGATTACATCTACATTTTGGGCTAAAACTTTAGCACTATCAAACCATTTTGCGCCTTTAGTTAATAAACTTTCAGCTTTTTGCTTTGTACGCGTATAAACCATGACTTCATATCCAGCTTTTAAGAGATTATCTGCCATGGATTTTCCCATTACACCAATGCCAATAAAACCAATTTTTAGTTTTTGCATATATTTCACCACTTTCTTTTACCTGAAACTTATTACAACATAAATTTATAATATAAAGCAGCTACACAAATCGTATAACTTATAAAATATTCCCATGAACTGCCCACGCGAAATAATTTTATACCTATTTTTCGCTTTCGCCAGATAAGTGGCACCTTGCCACAAATTCCATCTTCAATGATATGAAGTAAAGCGCCTACACAGACAAATATCGGAACTTGTGCTATTTCCCAAAATAAATCTTTTAATACACCAACTTCATGTAAATAAATAAATAGCGATTATCGCTAAATAAGGCACTGTCCAATGTGTATTTTGACGATGCTTTGAGCGCCACTTCCAATAGCTTTACTTCTTTTGGTGGTTTACCTTCTAATCTATCTGGCAATACACTGCCAAAAAAACTATATGCTGCATATAAAAAAATTTCCTGTTCCTGCAAATACAACTACAGTCGTTACTAATTTATGATTAGCCCACTTCACAAAAATTCTCCTTAAAATTATTATCTATGCCATAAAGGATAATCTCTATGTAAAATAAATCTATTATAGACTATAGCAATAAAAACTAATAAACAAATTCCTGGTATTACATCAAATAAAAAATAATTGATAATACCTTGTTCATTCGCTTTTAATAATATAATCGGCATAGCAGCAGATGGTGGGTGAATTGCTTTAAACCACGATTTCACTAACATAGCTATAGCTACTCCTAAAGCATAAACAATCCAATTATGCCCTAAAATATAAGCCATTAAAATACCTACAATACTTGTAATAATATAGCCTAAGATAATATTTCTCGGCTGAGCATATTCACTGTCATATAATAAAAAAGCGATTATACTTGTCGCTCCAAATGGTGCTAATAATAAATTATTATCAATAGATTTAGATACTAAAGCTACAATACCAATGCCGAAAAAAATACCAATAGCTGATAGTATTTCATCTTTTTTCATAAAATTGAAATCCTTTATATTTTTTCCTTAAATCTAATTGCAATTATATCAAAAAATAACATTAATTTATAGCATACTATTGAAAAACTATTACGGTTTGAGAAAAAAGATAAATGCCATTATAATATACTTTAAAGAAAACGAACCGCATTCATTTTTATAAAATATAAATAAACAGGTGATTATTTTGGAACATACACTTAGTAAACGTGAAGCAAAAAAAATAAAATCAAAAAAACCATCATTCAATCCGCTATCGTATTATTCGCTCAAAAAGGTTTGAAAGATACTTCTATTGCTGATATCATGCAAAAAGCTAATTTAGGTATTGGCACATTTTATAATTATTTTCAATCTAAAGATGATTTACTCCGTAGTCTGCTCATTCAATTAGCTATGGATATTCGTCAACATTATCTTGAATCTATAAATAAAGAAAAAACTCAAGCTCAAGTATTAGAAGGACTCGTTTTATATACTGCTAATCTACTAGACCAAAATCGTTTTATTTTGCCATTATTTATGCGCGCTGTAGATAGAAGTGCATTGACTATACAGCCACATGTTTCGATAAAAAAACCACTTCCATTCAAAGATATTTTTGATGAAATCATCAAAACTGGTCAAGATAATGGCGAATTTCGCAGTGATATTCCAGCTGAAATTATCACAGAAATGTTTCATTCTCTATTTCAATCTGCTTCTTTTAGTAGCCTACCACTTAAATATCAAGAAAACATTCGCTATAAATTAAATTTAGTGCTTTCAGGTATTATTTTAAAATAAAATTTGTACGTATACAAAAAACAAATAAACATTTTAAAAGATATTTTGTGCGTATTTTTTCTAAAAGCTACAGTATAGTTGTAAATTCACTCCAAAAAGAGTATAATTTCGTTATGTTATTTTTATATAATATACAAATATATCTTTAGGAGGTCTTTTATAATGACAGCAAAAATGATCATTAATAAGCTCGGTACGCTTATTCTCATTGCCATGATTTTAGGCATTGCTGTTGGTTTGGCTTTAGGTGAAACAGCACAAATCTTTGCGCCAATCGGCGACTTATTTATGCAATTAATCAAAATGGTCGTAGTACCTATGGTTTTATTCTCATTAATTGGTGGTGCGGCTTCACTAGGAAATTCTAGTTCTGCTGGGAAAATCGGTCTTTTAACATTTATTTATTATACAATTACTACTATCATTGCTACTGTTATAGGTCTTATTTTCAGTGTAGTATTTAAACCAGGTGAAGGAATTAGCTTAGCTAGTTTAGGAGTTCAAGCTTCTAGTGAATATGCTGATAAGGGCGGTATTCCTGGATTTTGGGAAACTTTAATCGGTTTTGTTCCTGCAAATCCTTTTGAAGCTCTCATTTCTGGTAATATTTTACAAATCATTGTATTTAGCTTATTTATCGGTTTTGCTATCGCTAACTTAAGCGGTGAAAAGAAAGAATTCTTACTTAAATTCTTCAATTATATGACTGAAGTTACTGTAAATATTATGACTGCTATTATGTGTATTGCGCCTCTTGGTGTTTTTGGCTTAATGGCAGGCTCTATCGGTAAATTTGGTTCAGAAATTTTAGTAAAACTAGCTTATCTTGTAGTATTATATATTATCGTTCTCCTCATCGTTAATTATGGTGTTATTGGCGGTAGTGTTGCTATGTTCTCTAAATGTACTACATTTAAACAATTCTTTAAATCTATGTACAAAGTTCAATTATTCGCTTTTACTACTGCATCTTCCATGGCTACATTACCTCTCAATATGAAAACAACTATTGAAGAATTGCATGTTTCTAAAGAAACTACTTCTTTTGCACTTCCTCTCGGTGCCACTATCAATATGAATGGTAATGCTGCTTATTATGCTATGGCTGCTATCTTCTTTGCTCAAATGTTTGGTATCGAACTCACTATTACACAATATATAGCCATTATCTTTACTTCTACAGTTGGTGCTGTAGGTCAAGCAGGTGTTCCTGGCCCTACACTTTTAGTAGTAGCCGTTCTCATGTCTGCTAACATTCCAATTGAAGCACTTCCAATTTTATTCGGTGTTGACCGTATTTTTGATATGCTTCGTACTGCTGTAAATATCACAGGCGATGCTGCTTGTGCAACTATCGTTGATAGATTTAGAGAATAATACAAAAAGTCGTTTCTTCACGAAACGACTTTTTCTTTCTACATAATTTTAATTTATATAATTACTTAAGGTGATTTTATGCTTCATTTAAATAATCTAATATTAAAAAAACGATGTTTATTATATTTAATAGGGCTTAATATCATGTCTATTGGCATTGTCTTAAGTGCACGAACTCATTTAGGTGTAGCTGCAATTAGTTCTGTAGCTTATTCTTATTCCATATTTTTCAATATATCTTTTGGTCTATCCAATGTAATTCTTTATGTCGTTTTCATCTTAATTCAAATTTTATTGATGAAATCTCTTTCTTATAAAATACTAATGCAAATTCCTATGGCTGTTTTAGCTGGTATTTTCATTGATATCTATGATAATTTAATTGCTCTATTAAATTACAATTTCTTAATAAATTTCATATTATTACTGACTTCTAATATTTTAACTGGTATAGGCGTATATTTTATGACAAAAGCTGATTTAGTCTTAGACCCTGGAAATGGTATTGTTAATACTTTATGTATTTTTTTCAAAAAGCCATTTTCTTATCTAAGAATACGCTTTGACATCTCCTTAGTTATTTTCACTGCTATATCAGGGTTAATCCTTGTACAAGAGATTATCGGTATTGGTCTAGGTACTGTTATTTCTGCTTATTTAATCGGCAAAAGCGTTGGAGTTACTAAAACACTTCTCGAAAATAAAATTAATCACTATTTAAAAAAGGAACAATAATCATTGTTCCTTTTGTTTTTATTTATATTTCATTTTCTTCCATTAATTTTAGTTTTTTTCGCCAATAACGTGAATAAACTACACCAAGTGGATTGTGAGCAAGTACTCTATCTTTTGCAACTAATGTAGTTACAGGGCCATTACAATTTTTGTTAAATATAGCATCATGACCTACACATAGACCACAAGAAATAAATAAATCACAACCTGCTTGATTTAAAAATTCAGCTTGATATTTAGGATTACACATACTTTCTGTTGTACTTTGGGGATTTATTTTTTTCAAACCTAATTTATCTTTTGCTATCGCACAATTTTTACAGCAAATAGATACTACTTCAAATTCACGTGCTAAAAATTTATTAATCAAATAAGCTTCTTTATTTAAACCGATACAAAAAGCTAAACCTAATTTTTTATAGCCCATTTGTTTGGCAAATTCTACAGTTTCTTCTAAACGTGTAAGCTCACTATAATATGTGGCTTCCACAAAAGCTGCCGCTTTCATTATTTTTTTCTCTTCATCTGTATATAAATCAATTACTTCATCTTGATTTATTTTCTTGCAACTAATACCTCTGCCTGCACAAATATGACTTTTACAATTCGCACAATCACCAATCATATTAACACCTCCAAATAAGTATATATTTATTTTATTATACAACAAAACCCTAAAAGTATTAAAACTCTTAGGGTCTTAATCAAGATAATTCCAAAATTTAATTATATGTATAATTCATAATAAATCTAAACAAAACATATACAATAAATTTAATCCATATAAAAACAAAATGATAGCACAAATAAGATTAATATATTTAACAAATCTATATAATTTATTTATAAATTTATGTGCTATAAAAGCTAATGAAGAAAACCATAAACAAGAAGCGATACAAACTCCTATGATAAAATATATAGAACTATCTCCTGCTAAAGATGTTCTAAAGCTACCTAAAATCAATGAACCATCAATAATAGCTTGAGGATTTAACCATGCGACAGAAAAAGCCGAAACAATTATTTTTGACAATCTATAATCATGAGTTGATTTTATTTCTAATTTGCTATTCGTTCTCCATAAATCAAAAGCAATATAGAAAATAACCATAGCTCCAATAAACATTACAAAATCACGTAAAAATTGGTATTTATCTAATAAAATTCCAATACCTAAATAACAACTAATAGCCAACGAAATATCAAATATAATTACAAATATCGTAGTCAAACAAATTATTTTTACATTTCTTTGCATAGCAGAATTAATAACATACATATTTTGTATGCCAATAGCATAACATAAGCCAATCCAAATAATAAACCCTGCATAAAATATATCATTTTTATATCCTCGACAGTTAAACTTCATTTTTTATAATAAATATCAACCCTAAACTAATAAATATACCACCTATAAATTCATATGTAGTCGGCATTTGTTTTAAACATAATACCCCTAAAATAGTTACTATGAAAGGTTCTGACATTTCTACTAACTGAACATTACTTATTTTCGTCATATTTATAGCTTTATTTGTACAATAAAAACCTCCAATCGTAGGTACAAAAACTAGCAATAATATATATGGTAAATTATATATAGATAAACTTAGTTGTATATTATTTAATAATAATGATATTCCTAAAAAATAGAACCAAATAAAAATAGATAACATAATGTTTTTAAATCAGACATTATTTTCCATTTTTTATTTAAAAAAATATATAAAGAATATCCTATTCCAGCTGATGTTGCTAAAAATAAACCAATAATATTTCCATTAAACACAATATTATTCATAAAAATTATACTTATACCTAAAAAAACTGATATTATACAACATATTTTTATAATAGTTATCTGCTCTTTAAAATAGATAAAACTTAAAATTATAGTTAAAATTCCTGAAAAATATAATAAAAAAGATACAAGAGATATATTAATATATGATATAGCCATTGTTTCTCCTAAATACATCACATTCAATCCAAAGAATGCCAATATTATATATCTTAAAATCTCTTTTTTGTTTACCATTAATAAGTTCGTTAGCTCATATTTATATAAATAAAATAATGCTATTAATATAAAAGCTATCAGACAACGCCAAAAAGCTATTTCTTCACTAGATAAACCTTGTGATATAAGTACACTAGAAAATACTCCAATCAAAGAATTACATATCGCTGCCAATAGAGCAAAAATATACCTTGCATATTATCGTACCTTTACATATAGTTTATATTTTTTAGAGAAAAGCCGCTGAAAATTCCCCATATTATTGAATCCACATTCCAGACAGATTTCTGTTATCTGTGCATCACCTGTCTCTAACAGCCGGATGACCTTATTCAAACGGTAATCGTTAATATATCGATGGGAGTTTTCCCGATAGAACGTTTGAAAAAGCGGCAGAAATACTGCTCGTTCATATTTACCTGGGAAGCCAGATCCTGCACATACAGTTTTTCATGGTAATGATCCGTGATATAAGAAAGCACGGTTTTGATGGCTGTGATCTTCTGACTTTCTGTTCTGGGCGACTGGCACATCAAACCGGCTTCCATGAGAATCCCGATGAGCTGAAGTATCCCTGCCTTGATCTGCAGCTGAGAGATGACATCATCCGTAAGAATCTGTTCGCCGGTGATCAGAGTTTCTTTGCTTTGCGAAAAAATATGACTGATCTGTTGATAACAGCTGCGGAAGGCAGAAAAAAAGGGGCTGGTCTGATCGAGAAAACGGGGAAATGTCAGCTTATTCTGCGTCAGTGGAAGTAAAATGGATTCATCGATCGAGTCATAATCCTGGAAAAGGAGCATAGATGGTGAGAAAACAACTGCCTGTTCATCAAATTCCATACTCAGGGAACGCAGAGAATGAAGTTCTCCGCTGTTAATAAATAAAAAACATTCCCGGTCAGTTCCGTAAGGTTCCATATTGATATCCAGTTTGAAAGAACCGTGATAAAGATAAACGATTTCAACCTCCTCATCCAGTGATGGCGGACACGAAGACGGTGACTGGGATTGCAAAATGATAATAAGCACAGGGAAACAGGCGTGTACCGTGGGACTGCTTTTCTTTCAGAGACGGTTGCTGAGATGTCTGATTCATATAAAGTTCCTCCTGCTGATAAAATTATTTGGTAATTATCCGGAAGATAGTATTCCACTAAAAACCGAAACAGTTGCGATACGTCTATCTTATCATACTAAACGGGTCTTTTCTATCATAGGATACATAGGAGGGGTAAAAATGAAAAGAATCTGGGAGCGGGAGATGTGGATAGTGCTGGGATTTCTTGCCGGATGTTTTGCTCTTGGAATGGCAGGCGGGATCCTGTTTGCCAATCTTGCATATCCGTGCCGAAACGGACAAAATCAGATATTAGAATTGTATGCACTGACGCAGATTAAAAAGAAAGAAGGAAAATCAACAGAATATTTCTGTTATCTTCTGGAAAACAGAATATTTGCAGTTCTGTTTTTTATACTGACGGGACTTACAGGTGCCGCGCACTTTATTGTGGTGGCAGCGGCAGCCTGGATGGGATTTCTTGCAGGCGCGGTGGGAAGCCTTTTGATTCTGGAACTTGGACTGGATGGATTCCTGATTTTTGCAGGTTCTTTATTTCCACAGGCTTTGTATATTTTCCTGCAGTTGCACTGTTGATGACAAAAATTTACAAAGAAGGGGGAAATATCTGGAAGAAACCGGTAAAAGTAATAAGAATCTATTTTCTGACCGGTCTGATCGCAATGATTCTGTGTCTTTCAGGTGTTGTTTTTGAAGCATATATTCATCCGGTATGGATGAGATGGATTCTGGGACGATTATGCTGAGAAATATTTTACAAGATATGGTAGACATAAGATTTAAGCGTTCGATATGTTGTAGTTTTGGATGAAAATTGGGAAATGTAGAGATAAATCTGAAAAATAAGGGTTTGCTTTTCTGAAAAAACACAGTTATAATAAAATTTACATGCAAAAACAGGTGAGGTTTTTGCTCTATCATTATACAATGAGGACACGGGAAAATATGGAAACAGAGATAAAAATATTTATATCTTATTTACATAATACAAAAAGAATGTCCGGCAATACGGTGGTGTCCTATGAGAGAGATCTGAAGAAAATGATGCAGTATTTTCAGGAAGCACATCAGATTACCCGGGTACAGGATATCACGGAAACCAGTCTGAATTCTTATATGTTGTATCTGGAAAAGAATCATTTTGCAGCGTCTACGGTATCGAGAAGCGTAGCTTCCATGCGTGCGTTTTTCCAGTATCTGTATCAGGAGCATCTCATAGAAAATAATCCGGCAGATCATCTGCATCCGCCCAAGGTAGAAAAAAAGATGCCACAGATTTTGTCTGTGGAGGAAGTGGATCTGCTTCTTCGTCAGCCGTCGGACAGGACGCCGAAAGGATTGCGGGATCGGGCAATGCTGGAACTGTTGTATGCCACTGGAATCCGGGTCAGTGAACTGATCCATCTGGAAATGTCGGATGTGAATCTGGCGATGGGATATATTAATTGTCGGGATACGGACAGTGAGCGGGTGATCCCTTTTGGAAGCCAGGCAAAAAAGGCATTACAGCAATATATGCATACAGTGCGGAACGGGTTCCTGAAGGAGCAGGAAAGCGAAGTGCTTTTTACAAATTGTTCGGGAAAACCGATGAGCAGACAGGGATTCTGGAAAGTACTGAAACACTATGCACAGACTGCCGGGATCGAGAAAGATATTACGCCGCATACTCTGCGGCATTCGTTTGCTGCACATCTGATCCAGAACGGAGCAGACTTAAAAAGTGTGCAGGAGATGTTGGGACATTCGGATATATCGACAACGCAGATGTATCTGAATATGAATGTGTATAAAATCAGGGATGTTTATACCAAAGCACACCCGAGGAAATAAGAGGAGAGAAATTATTATGAGTATTCAACTGTTGAAAAAACTGCCAACACCGACGGAGATCAAAGCTGATTATCCGGTGACACAGAAAGTGGCACAGATCAAAGCGGAAAGAGATGAGATGATCCGAAAAGTATTTACCGGGGAGTCCGATAAGTTTCTGGTCATCATCGGACCTTGTTCCGCAGATAACGAAGAGGCAGTTTGTGAATATATCAACCGTCTGTCCAGGGTACAGGAAGAAGTGGCAGATAAGCTGATCCTGATTCCGAGAATCTATACAAACAAACCGAGAACAACCGGAGAGGGTTACAAAGGGATCCTTCATCAGCCGGATCCGGAGAAGAAACCGGATCTGCTGCATGGTCTGATCGCTATCCGTAAGATGCATATGCGTGCCATCGAGGAATCGGGTCTGACAGCAGCCGATGAAATGTTGTATCCGGAAACCTGGAGATATCTGGATGATATTCTTTCTTATGTTGCTATCGGAGCACGTTCTGTGGAGAATCAGCAGCATCGTATGGTAGCAAGCGGTATGGATGTTCCGGTGGGTATGAAAAATCCAACCAGTGGGGATCTGTCTGTGATGCTGAATTCTGTTGTGGCAGCACAGATCAAACAGAACTTATCTACAGAAACTGGGAGGCTGAGA
>ENA-OQER01000341-OQER01000341.1-human-gut-metagenome-genome-assembly--contig:-NODE-341-length-26254-cov-2.096643_pt1 | contig 26254 bp, 27 predicted proteins | sample MGYA00242797_ERZ504639 | MGnify/ENA primary metagenome ERZ504639 (study PRJEB26092, sample SAMD00036306) | human gut metagenome | host: Homo sapiens | study: EMG produced TPA metagenomics assembly of...
CCCGTATATCTTCCTCCGTGTCCTAGAAATGCAACACTTTTATATGGAGAAAACAAATATGACATAATACATACAAAAAGAAATAAAAATATTAATTTTTTCCATAAATCCATATTTTTTATCTTATCTTTTATATCATACACTTTACTTATGCTCTGACTTTCAGCACTATACGCACCTTCCTGAATATTAATAAAATCAACATTGTCATCATCATATTTTTTCTTATCGCTAACTCTTTTTAATATAAAACTTGCCAGTGAATTAATACACAGAACCAAAAAACCCGCATATGAAACAATAATAAAGAAGAAAAACCTTGTTAATGTAACATCATTTAACTTATTATGCATAACAAACGGATATATTATCAATAGCATATATACTACTGTTTTTCCGAGAACATAATTAATTTTATCAGTTATTTCCATACTTCCTCCATCCATATCCTTATTCTTATGTATATATTATACAAAAACCAGTGCTATAGACAATATAACACTGGTTTTATTATTAAATATTGTGATATTTGAATTTTTAGTTTGCTCTCTTCTTACCGAATACAACAACTAATCCCATAGCTGAAACTGCTGCTAAAGATAATAATACATATAACATTACATTTGCATGATCACCTGTTTTATAGGTGTTCCAGCAAGTTCTCCTGTTGCAGGGTTAACAGCCTTTACTTCATCTGCTGTATGGCCTGAAAGGAAGTATGTTGAGCAGTGATTTATATCAAAATCAACATATCCATCAACAACATTTAACCCCTCGTTATCTCCAACTACCTCAACTCTATTAAGTTCTTCGTTATAGTAATAGAGATATACTACATCCCCATTCTGGAACCACTTGCCAACATAAGTATGTAATGTAGCTGTTCCAGGAAGTTCTCCATGATATGCAAAGTTAAGATATACTAATTCATCTACACCTGTTAATGCTACTATATCATCATTCTTAGTATCAGAAACATTTAATGTAAGATCAACGTTCTTATCTGTGTTATTAAGTGTTGCTGCCTTAAATGTCCATGAATATAAAAGATAATCCTGTGAATTAACAACTCCAACTGTGATATCTTTGTTGTTAGCCTTTACTGCTGAGAATAAATCAGCTGAAAGTGTAGGTGCTGCATCACTTACAACATCAACCTTAGTCTCTGTTGATGAAGTAACTTCTTTATTAAGAACATCATTAACAGCATCAGACTTTACTATTTCGTCCTTTGCAACTGTCGATGGAAGTGAATGATCTCCCTGTGGAAGGTTTCCAATTACATCTGAGCCTGTTGAATCTGGTGTACCTGCATTATTACCACCTGTAGTATCAGAATTTGTTGAGTCTGATGGTGTTGTTACATTTTCTGTATTACCCTTATCAGTATCATCCTTACCTGGCTTTTCTGGTTTTACATCTGAACCTGTTGAATCAGATGGTGTTGTTACATCTGAGCTTGTTGAGTCTGATGGTGTTGTTACATCTGAACTTGTTGAGTCTGATCCTGTTAAATCAGATGGTGTTGTTACATCAGTTTGTGTAGAATCACTTGCAGTTACATAATTGTTCACATAATCAGAAAATGTTGCTGCTGCAACTCCTGAATACCTGAACAGCTAGTAATGAAGCAACTGTAACAGTTAATGCAAGCTTTTTAGTAAAAAACTTTCTCATTCTTATAGTACCTCTCTTCTATTGTTTTTACAATAAAAGTCATCACAAAGTAAATTAATCCCCCTCATTTGTATGCATCACATTCTCCAAGTAAATCCAGTGGATATAACACTTAATGCTAACTTTATTGCTCTAAACATTTTACCCCCCCCCGGTATATTTTTGGCAATAGTTTAGCATGTATTTTTTATAAACATTTTCAGTTTCAAACAGCTTTTATAAATATTTACTTGTAATCATCCATAGCCTTTTTTAATGCTTCATCAAGGGTATGCCATCCAAGAACAGCACATTTTACTCTTGCAGGCATATGCGATATATCTTTAAGTGCTGATGCTTCATCAAGCTCATCTATCTCTTCATCAGTTGCCTCTCCCTTTATCATCTTAAGAAAAAGATTTCCAAGCTTTAATGCTTCATCCTTGCTCTTTCCTATAATCATGCCAAGCATAATGTCTGCTGAAGCCTGCGATATAGCACATCCATCTCCCACAAAGGCTCCATCCTCTATTATGCCATTCTCCACTTTTAACTTAAGCCATATATCATCACCACAGTTAGGATTAACTCCTTCCAGTACTATATTAGCATCTGGAAGATCATGCTTGAACTCTGGTCTTATATTATGCTCTGTCAGAATCTCGTTATAAAAGCCTCTATTCATCATAACCCATTCTCCTTCTTACATTAATAGCACTCTTAACAAATGCACGTACTTCATCCTCTGTATTGTAGAACATAAAGCTTGCTCTTGTAGCATTATATACCTTCAAATGTGTAAGAAGCGGCTGTGCGCAATGATGTCCTGCCCTTACATCTATTCCATCCGAAGATAATATTTCACTGACATCATGAGGATGCACATTATCTATAGTAAATGCTACTATACCTGTATGGTTATCAGGATTCTCAGAACCAATAACATGAATATGTTCATATTCTTTAAGTCCTTCCATAGCTATACGCGTAAGTGTTTTTTCTCTTTCTTCAATATAATCAAAGCCAACTTCATTAATATACCTGATTGCTGCAGCAAGTCCAGCTGCACCTGCTGCATTTACTGTACCAGCTTCAAACTTATGTGGAAGTTGTGCATACACAGCGCCTTCTCTTGTAACAGAATCTATCATTTCTCCACCAGTCATGAAAGGTCCATCTTCTCTAAAAGCTCCTGCTTTCCATAAAGAACACCTATTCCCATAGGTCCCATAAGCTTATGCCTGAAAATGCAAGAAAATCCGCATCCATATCCTTAACATCAATCTTCATATGAGGTGCACTCTGTGCTGCATCAACAACCATAATAGCACCTGCTGCATGCGCCATAGCTGCGATTTTTTTAACAGGATTAACGCAGCCAAGCACATTTGACACCTGGCCAACCGCTACTATTTTTGTATTCTCATTAATACCTGCTGCCAATGTTTCATCTGAAAGTGTTCCATCTTTTTCACAATCAAGATACACAAGCTTTGCTCCTGTCATTCTCGCTGCCATCTGCCATGGAAGCATATTGCTATGATGCTCCATAATAGAAACTGCTATCTCATCTCCGGCTTTAAGGTTATTTAGAGCGTAACTATATGCAACAAGATTAATACCTTCCGTTGTATTTCTTGTAAATATTATCTCCTTTGTAGAACCTGCATTAATAAACTCCCTTACAGTTTCTCTTGCATCTTCATATTCTTTTGTTGCAGCTATACTAAGAGGATAAAAGCCTCTTAATGGATTAGCATTATTTTTTTCGTAAAACTCAGCTTCTGCTTTAATCACGCATTCAGGTTTCTGTGACGTAGCAGCATTATCTATATATATTCTGTCATTATTTTTTATAAGTGGAAAATCATCCCTGTAATTGCGACTCATATTTATCTCCATTCTATAATCTTTGGACGGCATTTTCACCAAGCACCTTGCAAAGCTGTTCATTAGCAAGCTTCTCAGTTTTTTCATCTTCTATCTTTCTTGCTACGACTTCCAATCTTCCCTTAGTCATAATATCTTCTGCCGTCTCTGAATCTATACCTCTTGCTGCAAAATAGAATAAGGTTTGTGGATCAAGCTCACCAATAGTTGCACCATGTGAGCCATTGACATCCTCCTCTGCGCAAAGAATAACAGGAATAGTCTTATTTACAACATCTTCACCCAGCAATAACACATTTTCAGTTTCAGCACCTGTAGAACCAGACGAACCATTCTTAAAGTCAATAGTTCCCTTAAATACCTTTTTAGCAGCATCCTTTAGTGCTCCATCAACGCTTATCCCGCAGTTTGTCTTCTTACCAATGTGGTTAACTATAAGATTTATGTCAATATTCTGTTTAGCAACGCCAAAATATCCTATATCACACATAAAATCCGACTTATTTCCATTAAGATCTGTTCGTATGCCATCATAAAGACTGCCTTCTCCAAGAAACAGCTGTACAAGCTTAAAACCTGCTTCATCTGCACACCTGCTTCCAACATCGCAAAGCACGTCTTGCTCCTTTGGCTGTAAGAACACCTGTACAAGCTTTACATGACTGTTTTTTCCAGCATCTATAAGAGTTCTGAATGCTGTATTACCAGCACTTCCTCTGAGCCTGTAAATGTTTCTATTATTGTAAATGTTACATTATCCTCTACATTAACAACAAGCTTTCCTGCCTGATTCACTTTGTTTTCTACAGCAACAGAATCATCTATATTAAGATATATCACTTTATTATCCGCTTTCTTATCTGCATTTATCACTAAAGATGTGATATTTTCATCTGCAAATAAAACATCAGCGGCATCTGTAGCGCCTGTTTTTACTGCTGCACTGATATCTGCATAATCATTACTCTGTGCATCATAAAATGCATCGGCATATCCATCTGTTTCAATATTACATGGAACAGTCTTACTATCCATGCCACCCTTGTATCATTCAGATTAAGCCAGTACCATGTCTTAGATGGAAGCGCATTTATCTTTAATTCACTAACATTACTCATCTTACTCTCCATTCCTGTGTATATCCGAATATCACACATATTTATATATCAATTAACCGATACTTCCCTTCATCTCAAGTCTTATAAGATTATTCATCTCGATAGCATACTCAAGAGGAAGTTCCTTAGATACATTATCAGCAAAGCCACTTACGATACATGCCCTTGCATCCTCCTCTGTCATGCCTCGTGACATAAGGTAGAATACAGCCTCATCACTAATGCTTCCTATCTGTGCCTCATGACCTACATTTGCTTTTCTTGTTCTGATATCCATAGCTGGTATAGTATCTGAACGTGATATCGAATCAAGCATAAGTGACTGACATGAAACTGCTGCTTTAGCATTTTCTGCCTGCTTGTTTACAACTACCGATGATCTGAAGGTACTTATACCGCCATCCTTTGATATAGATTTTGTATTGATATAAGAGCTTGTGTTCTTAGCCGCATGAACCACCTTCGCACCCGTATCAAGATTCTGCCCCTTACCTGCAAATGTTATTCCTGTGAATTCCATTCTTGAGCCTTCTCCCTTAAGAATACTCATAGGATAAAGATAAGAAACATGTGAACCAAATGATCCAGATACCCACTCTATTGTTCCACCTTCTTCTACAATAGCTCTCTTAGTGTTAAGGTTATACATATTCTTAGACCAGTTCTCTATAGTTGAATATCTAAGCTTTGCATTTCTGCCTACAAACAATTCAACACATCCTGCATGCAGATTAGCAACATTATACTTAGGTGCTGAACAGCCTTCAATAAAGTGAAGATTGGCACCCTCATCTACTATAATAAGCGTGTGCTCAAACTGGCCAGCACCTGGTGCATTAAGTCTGAAATATGACTGAAGTGGAATTTCAACTGATACTCCCTTTGGAACATATACAAACGAACCGCCTGACCATACAGCACCATGGAGTGCAGCAAATTATGGTCAGCTGGCTTAACAAGCTTCATAAAATGTGTTCTTACCATATCTGCATATTCACCCTTAAGTGCACTTCCATATCTGTGTATACAACACCAAGCTTTGCAACATCTTCCCTTACATTGTGGTATACAAGCTCTGAGTCATACTGTGCCCCGACACCGGCAAGTGACTTTCTTTCAGCCTGTGGAATACCAAGTCTTTCAAATGTATTCTTTATATCATCAGGTACATCTGACCATTTTGTCTTCATATCCGTATTAGGTCTTACATACGTAACAATGTTATCCATATTAAGGCCTTCTATTGATGGACCCCAGTCTGGCACCTTCATATTGTTATATATCTGTAAAGATTCAAGACGGAAATTCTGCATCCATGCTGGATCATTCTTTTCCTTTGAAAGCTTTTCAACTATCTCTGGTGTAAGACCTGCATTGATTCGGTATGCATCCTTTTCCTCATCCTTGAAATCATATATATTCCTTTCTATGTCCTGAACATATGTTTTCTCTTTCATAGTTTTAAGGAACTCCTCTCTTTTTCTTTAACATTTCATATATATCCATCTGCAGTTAAACAACTACAACTGCACGCGCTGCGTATTAGTTTTCGTACTCTGCGAAACCTTCTGTGTTAATCTTGTCAACTAATGAAGCATCGCCTGTGTTAATTATCTTACCTTCTATCATAACGTGTGTATAATCAACCGATAAAGATTCAAGAATCTTAGTACTGTGTGTGATGATAAGAAGACTTCCGTCACATCTCTTCTGGTATTCCTCGATACCCGCTGAAACTGTTCTTACAGCATCTACATCAAGTCCTGAGTCTGTTTCATCAAGAATTGCAAGCGATGGCTTTAACATAAGAAGCTGTAATATTTCAGCCTTCTTCTTCTCACCACCTGAGAAACCAACATTAAGGTCTCTTTCTGCATAAGACTTATCCATATTAAGAAGCTCCATGGTCTTTTCAAGTTCTTTCTTAAATTCCATAAAACGTGTTCTCTTACCAGTCTTTAATTCAAGCGCATTTCTTATAAATGAACTTAAAGTTACGCCTGGAACCTCAAGAGGATTCTGGAAAGATAAGAATATTCCATCTTTAGAACGTTCATTAACAGCTTCGTTCGTTATATTCTTTCCATCAAACCATATCTCACCTTTTTTTACTGTATATCTTGGATTACCCATAATTGCATACCCAAGTGTTGATTTACCTGTTCCGTTAGGACCCATAAGTACATGGGTTTCTCCCTTTCCAACAGAAAGATTAACTCCATGAAGAATCTCCTTATCCTCTACATCTACATATAAATCTTTTATATTTAATAAATTCTTGTCTGACATAATATAGTTTCCTTTCTTATCTTAACCATTCATGTTTTACTTATAATATTTACAACCTGCTAATTATTTGCTTACAGACTCTGTAACATCATTTTGTTCCCTGATGGCAGCCTTTGCTACATCTTCAAGTGTCATATTGTCAAAATAATCATTAATCAGCTTAGCAAGTCCTTCCCATATAGGAAGTGTGTAACATGCACTTGAACGTTCACATGTATTCTGTTCATCCTTAAGACAGGCAACTGGTGCAAGCGACCCCTCAGTAAGATTAAGTATTTCACTTATCGAATACTCTGAAGGATTCCTTGTAAGTCTGTAGCCACCGCCATGTCCACTTGCTGCTTCTATAAGATGAGCTTTAGATAACATTCTGGTGATTGTTTCAAGATACTTCTGCGACAAATCCTCCTTCTGTGATATTTCTTTAAGAGGAATATAATCATCGCTGTGATTAACCGCCAGATATACCATAACTCTCAAGCATATCTGCCTTTAGAAGAAATAACCATAACTAAATATCCCTTTCTACATATAGTAACTTTTACTTAAGACTAATAATTACATACACTCCTTAATATTAAACTGAACAGATATAATGTAAATTATTCTCAATAAAGCGTAACAAAATAATATACCTATTCGCCTACTATGTCAATAGGTGATTATCTGTTGATACTTTTTAGGTTTACCTGGCAATCACGAGCAAATTATCATAAATAATAAAAAAATGGATGAAAGCGAATCCGTCAGAAAAACCCGTTATCATCCATTTATTTTTATTATATTATGCTTCTCATATATATTATATTTCGTTGTGTTTTATATTCTTTCGTAACACAACGCTCTAATATAGCTTTCTTAGTTCTTCATCGCTTATTTTGCCATCAAGAAAATCTTCCCAGAAGCTTTTAGAGCTTGCAAACTTTAAATCAGAATTTTTGTCAAAGCTGTTTAGAAAATCTGTAATCTTTTCATAATCACCCTTATGTTTATAACTCATTCTCCAAAGCTCTGTTTTTACACCATCCTTAAACTGTGTACATGTTATGCCATCCTCTGTAAACACTGTAACTGTCCATGTCGTCTTAGCATCGCCAATATCCTCAGCAGAAGCACATTCTGTTACTCCATCCGTACTGCTTACACCTGTACTTGTGCTTCCTGTTAATGCAAGTTCCTGTTCTTTAGTAAGCTCTTTACGTGTCATTTCGTTATCATTTAAGGTTTCTATAATATCCTTAGCAGTTTCTTCAAACTTTTCTTTGTTTTCCTTGCTTACTTCATTTTCATACTCGACAGCCTCTTTGAATTCATCAATAAATTTGTCAACATGTTCTATGAGTTTATCCCATTCCTTATTGCTCATATCCCTTATGTTTGTTGAAGAAGCTTCCTTTGACTTATCTGCAGCAACATTCTCTTCTGCTCCATCTTCATCAAAAGTTATCACCGGCATATTGCCAGCCTTTTGCCATGTTTTTGTCAAAAGTCTTATTATCTGCTGTGTTCACAGCAGCCTTACCGCCCATATAATAGTTATATGCATATCCTGTGTTTACTTCATCCTTATCCTTTCTGCGGTCACTCTGTCATTCACAACCGCACTGCTTTCCTATAGCGGTCCAAGCAGTTATTTAGTAATAAATATGCAAAAAGGCACTTTATTTCGAATCAATCCGTTGAAATAAAGTGCCCTCCTGGCAATATGTATATCGTCATATAATGATAAAAGCTTAAGTAAAATACATATCTCCTGTGATTTTTTATAGGATTTTTTATCTGACCAAAGCTATCACATTTTCTGTATTATCCGTAAAAGGAAACATATCAAAAGGCTTGCATCCCTTAACCTTATAACCACCCTTTAAAAGCACCTCAACATCTCTTCTTTGCGTATCTGGATTGCACGAAACATACACAACCCTGTCTGGCTTTATCTTAAGAATAGCATTAAGGAACTCCTCACTGCTGCCACTTCTTGGCGGATCCATTATAACAACATCAGCCTTTTTCTTTGCAGCATATTCTACCAGAAATTCGCCCGCATCAGCATTGACAAACCTTATATTCTTAATATTATTTATCTTAGCATTTTCTTCTGCATCCTTGACTGCCTCTTTATTAAGCTCAACACCTATAACCTGTCCAGCCTTTCCAGATGCAGCTATTCCTATAGTTCCTATACCGCAGTAGGCATCTATGACTGTGTCCTTTTTAGTGATCTCTGCCATGTTTATTGCAGCCTTGTATAGCTTTTCTGTCTGCTGATGGTTAATCTGATAAAAGGATGATGGACTGATTCTGAATCTGTAACCACATAACACATCCTCTATGTAGCCTTTACCTGTAAGTACAATATTTCTTGGGCCAAGCACCATACTTGTATTGTACGAATTTACATTCTGGACGATTGTATTAATCTCTGGATGTTTTTCCTTAAGTGCCTTTAGAAAATGTGTTTTAGATGGAAATGCGACCTCACTTGTGACAAGTACAAGCATAATCTCCTTTGTCGAAAAACCTTTTCTTAAAAGTATATGTCTTATAAATCCAGTTCCCTTATCCTCATTGTATGGCTTATACTTAAACGACTTAAAAAGTTCTCTTAATGTAGCTATTATCCTGCTGCACTGGCTATCCTCCAAAAGACATTCTGACACGGGAACTATAACATGGCTGTTCTGTTCATATGTTCCTGTTATGATATTTCCATTCTTATCCTCGCCTACAACCGCATGCACCTTATTGCGGTAATATACCGGTCTGTACATACCTGTTATCTCATCTACAGGACATACTTCTTTAAACAGCTTATCTATATAATTCTGCTTCACCTTCAGTTCGTTATCATACTTCATACCGGCATAAGCACAGCTTCCGCATCTTTCTGCACTTTCACAATTTATTACACGTTTCTTCTCGTCATATGAATTAGCCATATCTATTTTCCTTCCTGACATTGCTTTTCTGTAATCCGCCTGAAATTACTCCACAAGCTTTATATAACTTATATACAATTATACTGCCCTTTCGAGCAGCTACAAGTCACAATATTAAATTTCTTATCTGATATTACAGCCATAAGTATTATGCAATACTCTTACATAACCTCACTGTCATCACCATTACCAACAATCTTTACCTTACCTTCGTAAAGCTCTTCTACAGCGATTGAAAGTGGCTTCATATTATCTGCATTATCGATAAGTGGTGTACCAATCTGAAGCTTTCTTGCTTCTTCTGGTGTTAAAAGTGGCTTTGGCTCACCCTTTTTGCCATCTTTATCCTTTTCCTTAGGAGCATTTTCAGCTTCAATACGTGCTTTTCTGACTTTCTCTTCTATAGATCTTGCATCAATTATTTCTTTAGCTCTGGCTGCTGTAGCCTTTACTATTGAGTAACGGCTCTGTACTAATGGCTGCTCGCCTCTTCTACCTCACTGTTAACAACTGCCATTAATTCTGAATATGATGGATGTATCATTATTATTCTCCTTTCGAATTAAGCCTTAAGCTCTTCTTTTATATTATTAATTAAATTGATGTTATTAGCTGCCTTTCTCTTCTCACTCTTAACTATAGAATCTATAGTTTCAACACAGGCATCAACATCATCATTGATAACTATATAGTTATAATTCTCTACCCCTGTGCCTCTTCACTTGCTCTTGAAAGTCTTGCCCTGATAGTAGCTTCATCTTCTGTTCCACGACCCACAAGCCTTCTTTCAAGTTCCTTTGCACTAGGTGGCATAATGAATAAAAGTACTGCATCCGGGAACATGCTCTTTATGTTAAGCGCCCCCTGTATCTCTATCTCAAGTATAACATTCTTTCCTTCTTTAAGCTGTTCTTCTACATATGCCTTAGGTGTTCCATAATAATTGTCCACATACCTTGCATATTCTATAAGTTCAGATGCTTCTATCATCTTTTCAAACTCTTCTTTTGATTTAAAGAAGTACTCTCTTCCGTCCTGCTCGCCCTCTCTTGGCGATCTTGTCGTTGCTGAAATCGATAAAGCATAATCGTTATGCTGTTCTAAAAGTCTCTTAACAACTGTTCCTTTACCAGCACCTGAGAATCCTGATATCACAAGCAGTAATCCTTTATCTTTCATCTCTAATCTCCTATCTGTGATCCACTTTATAAGCCAATCAATATATTGCTTCAACGCACATACATGCCTGAACCAAATATAAATATATACACTTACGCAAAAGTGTACAAGTTATTATACAGAAATCTTTCATTTCATGCAAGTATTTTTAAAATATTTTTATTAATAATATTTACTAAATAGTAACTACTCAATATTCTGTATCTGTTCCCTGACTTTTTCAATCTCTGTTTTAAGATCAATAGCTGCATTAGATATCTCTATGTCATTGGCCTTAGACAGTGTTGTATTAGCCTCCCTGTTCATCTCCTGTGCTATAAAGTCTAACTTCGTCCTATTCCACCATCCTCTGACAGGCATTGTCTTGCATGTGCAATATGACTTCTTAATCTTACTGTTTCCTCGTCAACGCATATCTTATCTGCATACAATATAACCTCAGCTGCGATCCTGTTTTCATCTATACTTGTATCAGCCAGCACCTCTGCCATCTTTGTTTCAAGCTTCTTTCTGTATTCACTTACTATCTGAGGACTTCTTTCTTCTATAAAGCCAACCAGCTCTTCCATGTGATCAAGCTTATGTAAAAGATCATTCTTTAAATTCTCACCCTCTGTTATTCTTGTTTTAACAAATCCCTCACAGGCTTCTTTAACCGCATCCTGTATGAAATTCCAGAGTTCTTCTTCATCTTCTTTGGCTTCCTCCATAGTTATAACCTCTGGATATCTTGAGAGTGCTCCCACTGTGATATCATTCCTGATAGCAAACTCTTCCTCCATCTGCCTGAATATATCCATATATCTTTAGCAACTGCTGCATTATACTTAATATTGACATTGTTTTCTGAACTGTCTTCATAAGTTATAAATACATCAATCTTACCTCTCGAAGCATATTTTTATAACATCCCTTATTCTTGCCTCAAACACATTCAGCTTCTTAGGCATCTTTATACTTGCTTCTAAAAATCTGTGATTCACAGACTTCATCTCAACCATTATTTTACGGTTACCACTGGCAATCTCACTTCTGCCAAAACCAGTCATGCTTTTTATCATTATGATTCCCTCACTTATGTTTTATAGCTTATTATACCAATTTTACATATTCTAAACAAGTAACCTTATCATGTATTTTACATTTCCCCATCATTTTTCAGTCATCATAAAAAACAACCGGATCTGTTGTATGCTTATATATCACCCCCTGTTGTATGCCTATATATTAAACTCGACAGCTTCCTATAAACATGGTATTATAAGCAACAGCAGTAAAACAAATAAACAACTTATATATATTGACACTGGTATCATTATATTGATTTATAAATCATAGAAACGGAGCAATTATGGCATTTGACGGAATCACTATATCCAATATAGTACATGACTTAAACAATACAATACTCGGAGGCAGACTTTACAAAATAGCACAGCCTGAAAGTGATGAACTTCTTCTTACAATAAAGACAGGCCAAGGACAGTTCAGGGTAGTTTTATCTTCAAATGCATCACTGCCGCTTGCATATATAACAGATGATAACAAGCCTAGTCCTGCAACTGCACCGAATTTTGTTATGCTTTTAAGAAAGCATATAAATAACGGAAGAATAATCTCCATAACACAGCCCTCTTTTGAAAGAATAATAGACATTGAGATTGAACATCTTGATGAATTAGGCGACCTTTGCAGACGTCATCTCATCACAGAATTCATGGGCAAGCATAGTAACATCATATTATGTGATGATAAAAACAATATTCTTGACAGTATCAAGCATGTATCTGCACAGATGAGTTCTGTTCGTGAAGTACTTCCTGGAAGGACTTATTTCATACCAAATACTGCTGGCAAGCATAATCCTATGGATACCGATTACGAACGTTTTAGTACATCCGTACTCATCTGTCCTAAACCTCTTTCAAAAGCATTATGTCAGACATATACAGGTATAAGCACATGTATTGCAGAAGAAATATGCTTCCGGGCTCATATAGACAGCAGTAAACCTGCAAATTGTCTTGATATTGATGAAAGCAAACGTATTTACAATGCATTTGACAATATTATGAATGATGTTAAAGAAGGCCATTATGCACCTAACATTGTATATGACAACGGAAATCCTGCTGATTTCGCGGCTGTCAGACTTACTATGTATGATAACAATACTCCTTTTGATTCAATAAGCAAATGTCTTATTGCATATTATCATGAAAAGGATGTCCGCACACGTATACATCAGAAATCAACAGATATAAGACGTATAGTTACTACTCATCTTGAGCGCTCTTACAAAAAACTTGACATACAGGAAAAGCAGCTCAAAGATACTGAAAAACGTGATAAATTCCGCATATATGGTGAACTTATAAACACCTACGGATATGGCATAACACCTGGTGCAAAACAGTTTAATGCACTTAACTACTACACCAATGAAGAAATAACCATTCCTCTTGATGAAACATTGACACCTATTGAAAACGCTAATAAGTACTTTGCAAAATATAATAAGCTGAAAAGGACTTACGAACCGGAACACCGACTTATTGCTTGAGATTAAAGATGAAATCATGTATCTTGAATCAATCATAAATGCTATAGACATAGCAACAACTGAAAACGACCTTAATAACATCAAGGATGAACTTGCAGTAACTGGTTATATCAAAAGAAGTGGAAAGTCAAAAAGCAAAGGAAATACACACAACAAACCTATGCATTATGTATCATCTGATGGCTTTGACATATATGTTGGAAAAAATAATATCCAGAATGATGAACTCACCTTCAAATTCGCCACTGGTGGTGACTGGTGGTTTCATGCAAAGCAGATGCCAGGTTCCCATGTTATAGTCAAAACAGAAGGAAAAGAATTGCCAGATAAGACATTTGAAGAAGCTGCTGCCCTTGCTGCATACTATTCAAAGGGACGTGACCTTGAAAGGTAGAGGTTGACTATGTATTAAAAAAAGAGGTTAAAAAACCTGCCGGCGCTAAACCAGGCTTTGTTGTTTACTATACGAACTATTCACTTATAGCCATTGCAGATATATCAGGTATCAGACTTATATCTGGCTAATACAGCATCTTAAAAATCAGGAGTTAAGTATAATACGCAATAACATTTTACATATTATACTTAACTCCTGATTTAGTCATCCTATAGCTTATGCCTTTAACCCTGGACATAGCAGCCAATACTATGACACTTACAATATCTGCCACGACACACGCAGCATACATAATAGAAAACGTTCCTTTTATCTTATAAAACAGAGTAATCATTATTATTCCAGCTGCACATGACATAAGGATAACTATACCTGCCACTCTTATATCAAGTCTGTCATTAACAGTAAGAACGATAAGTACAAATACAAAAATCACTGATACAACATACCTTATCAGATACCACGTAAATGCTGCCTCTGTCATATCACATATTGTATTATCAATCGTAAGATATCCAAACAACGCCGGTGGATTCATCCAGTATATGAATGAAGCTATTATAATTATAACTGATGGCACTGCTATTTCAATCATCATCCTGCTTTTCATGCTTAATGTATTTATAGACTTTAGCAAAATCGCAACACATGTAACTATAGTAAACAATATAAGCCATGACCAGGAAAAGAAGAATTTGCTTCCTATATAATAATCATTAATATACGCTGCCACTGTTCTTAAATTTTCATCCATTGATGCAGTCACAAGCCTTGATATTACAAGATTTCTTATAATCTCAAGGACAATAAACCCGCTAAGTGCAGGAAATATATATATAACCGCATTGTTAGTCATATTTTTTTCATTATATATCTTAATATGATTAATTGTACTGCTCTTTACCATTGCAAGCCCAAGCAAAGAAAGAATAATAATCAGAATATACGCTATAGGTATTCTGCTCATAAGATGTATCTTTTCTATCTGGCCAATCTCTGACTTATCCATGTAAAAGCTGTTCACAAATCTGATGATTTTATCTGAGCCTTCACCTATCTTTGCAATCAAAAGATATATGCCGGTTATAAGTGAACATATATTAGCCGCTACTGCAATCCTTCCTGCCATACTTACTTTTTTATACACAGCTACAGATGCAGCTGCCAACAAAAGAATTGTGACTGGGAATATTATTTTATATATATTCCCAAGTCCTGCATAGTAATAATAATTATATATTGATGTATCAAGTGATTGTCCAGCATATACATTACTATTCATTTTATTAAGGATATTCTGAAATACATGTTCTCTTGCAAATACCAGCAAAAGTATAAGATTCAGAACCATAATTCCAATAAGACTCATAAGCCTTATAAAGGTAATTTCACTTTTTTTTCATGCCTATCCTCGTTCTTTTAATATCAGGAAGCAGCTAAGTTTTCACTGGCTGCCTCCAAAAATAACATACTATTCTTACGCTTGTACCTTTATGAAAGACTTCTTACCCTTCTTAACAACAACACCATCACCGGCAAAAACTTCCTTATCAAACTTTGCAGCGATATCAGATACTTTCTCACCTGCAACAGAAGCACCACCCTGTGCAACAACTCTTCTTGCCTCTGACTTAGTAGCTGCAAGACCAGCTGCATGAATTAAGGATACAATGTCAATGCTGCCATCTGTAAATGCATCTGCCTCAAGCTTAACTACTGCCATATTAGCAGCATCACCTGATGTAAATATAGCCTTAGCTGTTTCTTCTGCCTTCTTAGCTTCTTCCTCACCATGAACCATCTTTGTAAGCTCATATGCAAGTATTTCCTTAGCCTTATTAAGCTGTGCACCTTCCCACTTATCCATCTCATCAATCTGCTCAAGTGGTAAGAATGTAGCATACGGATACACTTTAATACATCTGCATCTGCTACATTTCTCCAGTACTGATAGAACTCATATGGTGAAGTCTTTGCTGGATCAACCATACAGCACCGCTTACTGTCTTGCCCATCTTCTTACCCTCTGAGTTAAGAAGAAGTGTAATAGTCATAGCAGAAGCATCCTTGCCAAGCTTTCTTCTTATAAGCTCTGTACCACCGAGCATGTTGCTCCACTGGTCATCTCCACCAAACTGAAGATTACATCCATATTTCTGGTATAACATATAGAAATCATAGCTCTGCATGATCATATAGTTAAACTCAAGGAATGTAAGACCTCTTTCCATTCTCTGCTTATAGCACTCTGCTCTTAACATATTGTTAACTGAGAAGCAAGCACCTACTTCTCTTAAAAGGTCAACATAGTTAAGCTTTAAAAGCCAGTCTGCATTGTTTACAAACAATGCCTTGTCATCTGAAAAGTCAATAAACTTGCTCATCTGCTTCTTAAAGCACTCGCAGTTATGCTCAATCTGTTCTGGAGTAAGCATCTTTCTCATATCTGTCTTGCCTGATGGGTCACCAATCATACCTGTTCCACCACCAACTAAGGCTATTGGCTTATTACCTGCCATCTGAAGTCTCTTCATAAAACAGAGTGCCATGAAGTGACCTACATGAAGGCTGTCTGCTGTTGGGTCAAATCCAATGTAGAATGTAGCCTTTCCATTATTAATAAGATTCTTGATCAACTCTTCATCTGTCACCTGTGCAATAAGTCCTCTTGCAACTAATTCATCATAAACTGTCATTTCTGCCATTTCTTTTCTCCTGTTCTTATTATGTTATTATTTGATATTTATGATACTACCATTAACCATCAAGCCATTAGTGCTTTAAGACAACAAAAAGGAGCATATCTTTCATCCGTGTTAAAGGACGAAAGCCTATGCTCCGTGTTACCACCTTTATTCATAAACAACTCACGCTGCCTACCTTAATGGGTCTGATGATCCTGATACTATAACGTGTATCACTACGTCGCCCCTACTAAACATTACATGCTTTTCAGTTTGCTGCTCCAGAATGTATTCAGAATAACCATCCACCACGCCTCTCATCAACCGGCTGTTTTCTGTTGCTTAATGTTATACCTACTTGTTTCCATCAATGCATTATATATAATTATGTGCTTATTAAAGCTTATACCATATACTTAGTAATTTTGCAAGTATTAATTTTACAACTCACATATATTACTCATATATTGCTTATATATTACTCACATATTTTCAGCTACATTAAGCTTCCTTTGATTGCATATATTTGTTTTCTTTATGTTTACACATATTTTTATATATAACATATGCTATCATAAGTCCGATTATACTCCCTGCAGCATCTATAAGCACATCCCTTAAGCAGCCATATCTCCCTGGCACAAACCTTTGATGAAACTCATCTGTAGCTGCAAATACTGTTGCTATAATCGCTGATATCACTGGAAGTCTGATGCCTTTTAGTCCGTCAACTATAAGTGCAAGCATGATAAGAACTGAAAGGACAGCATACTCTGTCATGTGAGCTGCTTTCCTTATTGGAAACTGTACAGACTCTATCATACTATCCCTGTTGTTATCATTATAATCAACTATCCCAGCCTTATCACATACTGTAAGTATTATATCTGCTGCCTTATAACTAAGTCCCGTAGATTCTTCACCATCCTGCTTTGAAAAGCCAAATATAAGCATTGCCATGATAATAGCAGGAATCCATATCAGTATCTTCTTTATATCCATATCCTTACTCCCTATATGTATAACCCCGTATCCACTTACAAACCTATGCTTTACACACCTATAAACATAAACAAATTAATGCCAGAGCTAAATAACGATGATTCAACCCTGGCATCTATATTAACTATAATAATTCATATATACTAGATAGTAACAACTCTCATAGTATTAGTAAGCCCTCTCTTAGCAGAAGGATCTGATGATGTAGCAATACCAGCAGACACAATAACTGTATCGCCTTCTTCTACAAAACCAGCCTGCTCAGATACTACTAATGCATGCTCAATAATCTTATCAGTAGAAACCTCTGTTGCAGTCTTTAAAGGTCTTACTCCCCAATATATCTGCATTTTTCTAAGAACGTTATCATATGGTGAACAACCGATAATCTCAGCGTTTGGCTTAAGCTAGATGTAAGTCTTGCTGTAAAACCAGAAATAGTTGGGCATACAATAGCCTTAGCGTTAAGATTCTCTGCTGTCTGGACAGTAGCGTTACATACTGCACTTGATATGCTTCTCTTGCTATGAACCTTAGATATATCAGAAGCTCTGCCCTTGATATCCTTTTCTGTTCTTTCTGCAATCTTAGCCATCATCTTTAAGGCTTCAAGTGGATACTTACCATTAGCAGTCTCTCCTGAAAGCATAACTACATCTGTACCATCATATATAGCATTAGCAACATCAGTAACCTCAGCTCTTGTAGGACGTGGATTTCTAATCATAGAATCAAGCATCTGTGTAGCTGTTATAACTGGCTTGTATGTTGCGTTACACTTCTTGATGATTTCCTTCTGGTAGTGTGGAACATCTTCTGCTGGAATCTCAACACCCATGTCACCTCTTGCGACCATGATACCATCAGCAACCTTAATAATCTCGTCAAGATTCTCAATACCTTCAGCATTCTCAATCTTAGCGATAACAGGAATATCTGAACCATGCTCCCATAAAAGCTGCTTAATCTCCTGGATACAAGCTGCATTTCTTACAAATGAAGCTGCGATAAAATCAAATCCCTGCTCTATACCAAATATAATATCATCCTTATCTTTGTCTGTGATACCTGGAAGCTTAATGCTTACGTTAGGAACATTAACGCCCTTCTTAGAACCAAGCTCACCACCATTAATTACAGTACATATAATATCTGTACCATCAACAACTTCTTCTACTCTAAGTTCAATAAGACCATCATCAATAAGAATAGTATTACCATTCTCTACATCTGCTGGAAGTCCTGCATATGTAATCATGTCAATATTTTCATCACCTACAACCTCTCTTGTTGTAAGAGTAAACTTCTGTCCTTCCTTAAGAGTAACCTTCTTATCATCCTTAAGTACGCCAGTTCTGATTTCTGGTCCCTTTGTATCAAGAAGTGTAGCTATAGGCTTGTTAATCTCTTCCCTTACACTCTTAACTAATGCAAAACGTCCAGCCTGTTCTTCATGATCTCCATGAGAAAAGTTGAATCTTGCAATATCCATACCATTTAATGCAAGCTGCTTAATAAGCTCTCTGTCATTAGTGTTAGGACCCATAGTACATATAATCTTAGTCTTCTTCATTCTAACCTCCAAAAATAAGTAAAAATAATTAATAAAAAACAAAACAATCCAAATGATTATACTTAATAACCCCAAAAATAGCAATAGCCATAACAATATTTATAAATAATTTAACTATCGCATATTCTTATTGTCATTAGCTGTAATATGAATATGTGTATACAAATGTTCATTACAATACTCATAGTTTCCTGCACACTTAGAGCAGAATCTGAATACCAGGCTTTCGTCATCAAGTTCAGTTCTTCCACACACAGCACATCTATGCTTAGGCTGTCCGCTTCTTACAGGCTTATATGGTTTATTAGCACTATCCATGTTGTCTTCTCGCTATTGGCGTTATACAGCTTTTCATTAAATGATGTTCTCTTAGCATCTGTTCTGTTCTTTTCTGCTTTCTTCGCTGTATACATAGCCTTGTTAAAATTCTTTTGTGTTGAAGATTTATAAGGAATTTTTCTTGACACAATCATAAATACTATAAAGTTAAGCATTGAAACAAGTGCTGCAATAGCATTTGCATAACATCCCATACCGCTTCCTGATAACAAACCTGCATTATATAGTCCCTGCCACATTGCATAGCCTGCACTTGAACCAGCTGCTGCCATAGAAGGCACCGCAAAGCCACATACTATAGTTATCGCAAATACAATCCCATCAAGCAGTGCCATCCACTTTATCTTTATAGGGATGATAAAGAAAAGCAGCACCTCCATATCCGGCTGTTCCATGCAAAAGCCATAAACAAAGCAAGATTGATGTAATGTGTACTCATATTAAAGCTGATACCAAATATAAGATATATTATAAGGGCTGCAACAATATTTAACAATACTCCTGAAAAGAAATATACATTAAACTTGAATGACCCCCATATATTCTCAAGCACTGTACCTATAAGATAATAAAAATAAAGTGAAAAGAATACAAAAATAATACTTGTTGAAGGTGGCTGTATTATAAATGTGACAATACGCCATACCTGTCCAGCAAATATCTTAGAAAAATCGAGTGAAAGATATGCACTGTAAACACCTGGTGCAAACACTTCAAATACAAAATCCAACAGCATACAATATAATTATATAGACCATGAGATTCTTTATTGCATACTTTGAATATTTCCTTTCAAACTTAGAAAACCAATTCATCAAACTCCTCATTTCCGTGAAAAACATCACTAATTAATGATATAACATATACAAAGTATAAAAATAATAATTTCCTTTGTCAATTAAGTTCTCATTTTAGTATTATTAATTTTATATAAACAGTCATATTTATGGTGTTGAATTATTCTGTTATTTCTTATATAATATGTCAGTTGTAATTTATTCGATGTGATTTTTCATTTTTCGACATTGTAATTTTGGAATACTTTAACATTTACATCAATATATACTAAAACAAGGAGGACGCTCTGCCGTAATGAATATGAATAAATACAGATTAGGTATTGATATTGGTTCAACAACAGTAAAGATCGCAATTCTTGATGATAATAATAATATTTTATTTTCAGATTATGAAAGACATTTTGCCAATATCCAGGAAACTTTACAGGGTCTGCTTGAAAAGGCTGTAACAAAGCTTGGTGAATTCGAAGTATATCCTGTTATAACAGTTCGGGCGGACTTACTCTTGCAAAGCATCTTGAAGTTCCATTTACTCAGGAGGTTGTCGCTGTATCAACAGCACTTCAGGACTACGCTCCACAATGTGATGTTGCCATAGAGCTTGGTGGTGAGGATGCAAAGATTATCTACTTCACTAACGGTATTGACCAGCGTATGAATGGTATATGTGCTGGTGGTACAGGCTCTTTTATCGACCAGATGGCTACTCTTTTACAGACAGATGCAGCGGGTCTTAATGAATATGCTAAAAGCTATAAATCTATCTATCCTATAGCTGCAAGATGTGGTGTATTTGCCAAGTCTGATATACAGCCTCTTATCAATGAAGGTGCAACTAAGCAGGACTTAGCAGCCTCTATATTCCAGGCCGTTGTTAACCAGACTATTTCAGGTCTTGCATGTGGTAAGCCTATACGGGGTAACGTTGCTTTCTTAGGTGGTCCTCTTCACTTCCTTTCAGAATTAAAACAGGCATTCATCCGTACATTAAGCCTTACTCCTGAACAGACTATTGCACCAGAACATTCACATCTTTTTGCTGCTGTTGGTTCTGCCATGAACTACGACAAAAACGTATGCGTTGATGTATCTGACATAATTAAACGTCTTCAGGGTAAGATAAAGCTTGACTTTGAAGTTGAACGTATGGAACCACTTTTTGCAGACCAGCTTGCTTATAACGACTTTATCAAAAGACATAGTGTCCATCATGTTAAAACTGCGGACATATCCTCTTATGAAGGTAACTGTTATCTGGGTATTGATGCTGGTTCTACTACAACCAAGGTAGCACTTGTAGATGAAGATGGTAATCTTCTTTATTCATTCTACTCAAGCAACAACGGTTCTCCGCTTGCTACTACGATAAAGGCAATAAAAGAAATATATTCACAGCTTCCACCTAAAGCCAGAATCGTACAGGCATGCTCTACAGGTTACGGTGAAGCCCTTATTAAGTCAGCTCTCATGCTGGATGAAGGAGAAGTTGAGACAGTATCACATTTCTATGCTGCTGCATTTTTTGATCCTGATGTTGACTGTATCATAGATATTGGTGGTCAGGATATGAAATGTATTAAAATCAAGAATCAGACAGTTGATTCTGTACAGCTTAATGAAGCATGTTCTTCAGGCTGTGGTTCATTTATCGAAACATTTGCCAAGTCACTAAACTATTCTGTACAGGATTTCGCAAAGGCTGCTCTTTTTGCAAAGCATCCTATTGACCTTGGTACAAGATGTACTGTATTCATGAATTCTAAAGTAAAACAGGCACAAAAGGAAGGGGCTGAGGTATCTGATATATCAGCAGGTCTTGCTTACTCTGTCATCAAAAATGCATTATACAAGGTTATTAAAATAGCTGACCCAGGTGATTTAGGTAAACATATCGTTGTCCAGGGTGGTACATTCTACAACGATGCTGTGCTTAGAAGCTTTGAAAAGATAACAGGTGTTGATGCCATAAGACCTGATATCGCAGGCATAATGGGGGCTTTTGGTGCAGCACTTATTGCAAGAGAACGCTATGATGGTATATCAGAATCATCTATGCTCTCTATTGACAAAATAAACAGTCTTACTTACGAAACTACTCTTACAAGATGTAAAGGATGTACTAACAGCTGTCATTTAACTATTAACAAATTCTCTGGTGGACGTTCCTTTATAACTGGTAACAGATGCGAGCGTGGACTTGGAAAGGAACGTAATAAAGAAAAGGTTCCTAATCTTTTTGATTATAAGTTCCACAGACTTTTTGACTATGAACCTTTATCAGCTGATCTGGCTGTAAGAGGTGTTGTAGGTATACCAAGGTACTTAACATGTATGAAAATTATCCTTTCTGGTTCACCTTCTTTACAAAGCTTGGTTATAAGGTTGTTCTTTCACCACAGTCAACAAGAAAGATATATGAGCTAGGCATAGAATCCATTCCATCAGAATCAGAATGTTATCCTGCTAAGCTTGCTCATGGTCATATAAGCTGGCTTATAAAGAAAGGTGTTAAATTCATCTTTTATCCTTGCGTTCCATATGAACACAAAAGAAATAGATGGTACTAACAACCACTACAACTGTCCTATTGTTACTTCTTATGCTGAAAATATTAAGAACAATGTTGAAGAACTCAAAACTGAAAATATAGATTTCAGAAACCCTTTTATTTCTTTTGAAAACGAAGCAATCCTGGCTAAAAGATTGCATGAAGAGTTCCCTGATATCCCATCGGGTGAAATAAAAGCTGCTGTTTTGGATGCATGGAAAGAACTTATGCAGTCCAGAGAGGACATGCATAAAAAGGGTGAAGAAGTCATCAAGTATTTAAAGGATACTGGTAAACGTGGTATCGTTCTTGCAGGAAGGCCTTATCATATTGACCCTGAAATCAACCATGGTATACCTGAACTTATAAACTCATATGATATTGCCGTATTAACAGAAGACAGTGTTTCACATCTTGGAAATGTTGAACGTCCTCTTATCGTTATGGATCAGTGGATGTATCATTCAAGATTATATGCTGCAGCAAGTTTTGTTAAGACACAGGACAACCTTGATCTTATACAGCTTAACTCTTTTGGCTGTGGACTTGATGCCGTAACAACAGATGCTGTAAATGATATATTAACTAAATCAGGTAAAATATATACAGTATTAAAAATAGATGAAGTTAACAACCTTGGAGCTGCACGTATACGTATAAGATCTCTCATCGCTGCACTTAAAGTAAGGGATAAGAAGAATTATAAACGCACTCTTGTTTCATCTGCATACAACCGTGTTGAATTCACACCTGAGATGAGAAAGAACTACACTATTCTATGTCCTCAGATGTCACCTATACATTTTGACTTATTAGAGCCAGCACTCAATTCATGTGGCTATAATTCGAGGTACTTGATAACGATAACAAATCATCAGTTGATATGGGGCTTAAATATGTAAATAATGATGCCTGCTATCCTTCCCTGATGGTTGTCGGCCAGATTATGAATGCTGTCCTTTCGGGTAAATACGATCTTTCAAAAACAGCAATCATTATTACACAGACTGGTGGTGGATGCCGTGCCTCTAACTACATTGGATTCATCAGACGTGCTCTTGAGAAAGCCAACTTAGGATATATACCTGTAATATCTCTTAGTGCACAGGGGCTTGAAACTAACTCTGGTTTTAAGTATGACCTTAAGATGCTTAAAAAAGCTATGATGGCGATTGAGTATGGCGATATATTCATGAATGTTGTATACAGAACAAGACCTTATGAAAAGGTTCCTGGCTCTGTTAACGCTCTACATGAACACTGGAAGGAAATATGTATTAAACAGATTACACAGGACAAGGTAAAAATGAAAGACTTTAACAATAATCTCCGTGCTATCGTTAAAGACTTTGATAACATTGAGTTACTTGATATAAAGAAGCCAAGAGTTGGTGTTGTTGGTGAGATTCTTGTTAAGTTTCTTCCTGCAGCCAACAACTATCTTGTTGATCTGCTTGAATCAGAAGGTGCAGAGGCAGTTGTTCCTGATCTTATGGGATTTCTTCTCTACTGTGCAGAAAATGCTAACTTTAAGCATAAATACCTCGGTACATCTGGAAAATCTGCATTTATTAATAATACAGTCATAAAGATTCTTGAATGGTTCAGAAAAGCTGGTAACCAGGCACTTGCAGAAAGTAAACGTTTTGATGCACCTTCATCCATAAAGGATACTGCTGCACTTGCAAAGGATCTTGTATCACTTGGAAACCAGACTGGCGAGGGATGGCTTCTTACTGGAGAAATGATTGAGCTTATACATAATGGTGCCGGCAATATAGTATGCTGCCAGCCATTTGCATGTCTGCCTAACCATATAGTAGGTAAAGGTGTTATAAAAGAATTACGTGCTGCTTTCCCTGAGGCTAATATTATTGCGGTTGATTATGACCCAGGTGCTTCAGAAGTTAACCAGCTCAACAGAATCAAACTTATGCTTGCTACTGCTAACAAGAATATTAACAAATAAGTTTTTGACTTATCATAAAAAAGTTGTATAATAATAAAAGAATATTCGGAGGATAAGCATATGAACTTTTTATTATTTTTAGGACCTATTATAGGTGTTGCAGTTTCAATATTTGCCGTTGTTGTTATCATTCAGTTATCGGCGCAGTTGCTGGATCTGAAGAAGATATTGATGAGTAAATAAACAAATATTGATACAAAAATCCGCATCCTGATTATTTCATGACGAAATAATACAGGATGCGGATTTTTTCATATGTTACTATTTTTATATATTTTCAATCTGCCAGTCTATTGGTGTGACTCCATGATTTTCAAGAAACTCGTTACATTTGCTGAAATGCCTGCATCCAAAAAAACCTCTGTTAGCCGATAGTGGACTTGGATGTGCACTTGTTAATATAAGATGCTTAGGATTCGTAAGCATAGGAATTTTATCCTTTGCTGAATTCCCCCATAACATATAAACTATTGGTCTGTCCTGTGCATTAACAGCGTTGATAACTGCATCTGTAAACTGCTCCCAGCCTCTTCCCTTATGTGAAAATGCTGCATGTGCTCTTACCGTAAGTACAGTATTCAACATAAGTACTCCCTGGTCAGCCCACTTTTTAAGGAAACCATTGTTGGATAATAGCACCCAATATCAGACTGTAATTCTTTATATATATTCTGTAATGACTTAGGTATAGGATTACCCGGAAGAACTGAAAAGCTAAGACCATGAGCCTGATTCACCTCATGATATGGATCCTGTCCAAGTATAAGCACCTTTACACTTTTAAGTGGTGTAAAATGAAATGCATTGAATATATCATCTGCTGGGGGATATACCACACAACTGTTATATTCATCCTTTACAAATGTATATAATTTCTTGTAATAATCCTTTTTAAACTCATCACTTAAAGCTTCCTGCCAGTCACCTGTTATCATAGACATAATTATGTTCCTCTTTTCCTCATATACTTCCTGCAGCATGTATTATATGATGTAATGATTATCCCTTTTGTGTTGTAACACAATATATTATAATCTCATAGGAATACCCTTATCAGACAAATATTTCTTAAGGTCTTTTATTTCCATCTCTTTATAATGGAATAAAGAGGCTGCAAGGGCTGCATCAGCATTACCCTTTGTAAATGCATCATAAAAATGCTCCATATTACCAGCACCACCAGATGCTATAACAGGAATTGACACATTTGATGCAACTGCACTAGTAAGCTCTATATCATAACCTGCCTTTGTACCATCACAATCCATGCTTGTAAGCAGTATCTCACCAGCACCAAGACTCTCAGCT
>ENA-OQER01000342-OQER01000342.1-human-gut-metagenome-genome-assembly--contig:-NODE-342-length-26222-cov-1.827285_pt1 | contig 26222 bp, 35 predicted proteins | sample MGYA00242797_ERZ504639 | MGnify/ENA primary metagenome ERZ504639 (study PRJEB26092, sample SAMD00036306) | human gut metagenome | host: Homo sapiens | study: EMG produced TPA metagenomics assembly of...
TTCAACTTCTTTTCGGCTGATAAATCTCCGATCCGATGGCTCCCACAACAATGATCACTGCACCTAAAATCTGAAGCATAGTCATATGCTCATGAAATACCACAAACCCGACCAGAGTTCCTACAACAACTTCCAGTGCAGAAGGATACTGGTTGTAGTTGCTTCCACATATTGTGTAGATTTGACGCAGGATACATTCGCCACCATGGTACACAGAATTCCGATTCCAAATAAATTCCAGAGCAACACTCCTGTTGGTGTACTGCTCATATGGGAAGATACTGCACCAAAATCCATACCAAACATCAATACAACAGCTGCCCCGAGAAATCCATACACCAACAGTGTATCCCTCTCATAGTCTTTTGCAAAATATTTCGGGAGCAGAATCTGAAGTGCTACTCCGACACCATTGATCACTCCAGCTAAAATTCCGATTCCATCCAGCTTGATATCTCCGCCTCCGATGAGATTTGCTACAAATACTGCGCCGATCAGACAAATCAAAATCGTCACCATCTTGCTTTTTGGCAGTTTTTTCTCCAAACATAAACCGTCCCAGGATTGCCACCCAGATCGGACTCATAAACATCAGCACAGTTGCCACACCCACCGGAATTCTGGAAACTGCCACACTATAGCTCACAAAGCTGATACTGTATGCCACCGCTCCGTAAAGAAGACAAATCACCAGCCCCTTCAAATTAATCTTTAGAGCCGAGGGTTTTGTAAACAGCAAAAACAGGAAATAGGCGCCACCTGCCAGTGCGCAGCGGAAAAATGAGATTTCAAAAGTTGTAAACGCATACCCGGTCAGTCCTCTTACAAACATCCCCATGATTCCCCACATTACTGCAGTGATGATTGCCAAACTGATTCCTTTGGTACGATTATTCATGATTCGCTTCTCCACTTCTGTAATTACTTCATTTTCTTTGATTGTCATCCAGACTTGATCTCTGCCAATTCTTCCTTGGAGTTTTCAGAGGATTTTTCTCCAACACTACAAAATCCGCATATTTCCACATTCAATGCTTCCTTTTCATGTTCTTCAAAGTACTGATACGCCGCATAAATCGTAACTGCCTTCAATGCATCCAATACTGAAATCTTCTGATTTTCACCGATGACCCTTCCACCTCTTGAAATACGATTGACTGCGCTGCTTATCGTACGCATCATGTCCGGCGGGATCACAGGTGTATCCTGATGGAACGTATATTTCATTCCGTAATCTATGGCATCTTTCACCGGTGAATCTGGCTGCCTCTTTTTTCTCCGAAATTTTGAAGATGGATATCTCCCCAGTAATACGTATGAGCCACAAAAAAAGCTTGGGATCATCCCGATTGCCGCCATTCTCTGCAGCTGGTCTTTTCTCACAAGCTGTGCATGTACCATGACTGCCCGATGCAGATCTTTATCCGTTCTCTTTGACAGTGCTTTTTCAAACTGTCCGATATACTGCTCTGCTGCCGCATCTCCATTACAGTGTGCCAAAAGCTGCTGTTTTTTCTCTAAGGCAAGCTCAATATAGTGATTCAATTCCTCATCTGTATGGATCGGATAGCCGCAATAATTCTCTTCCCCTTCATAGGCTTTGTCATCCACGCAGTCCTTCCCTGCGGTGAGCCATCCAGAAAAATTTTATATCCTCCCATTTTTAAATGACCGGTATACCGGTTTGCGTATGCCCTTTCTTCCTCAAAAAAGATCTGCCGCCGTCATAATATCCGCATACCCTACTACATCCAGCTTCAACAGCCCATTGGCAGAGGTATATTTTAACAGCTCAAACAACGGTTTTCCTACCATTCCATCCTGAACCGTAGTCACGCCATAACTCGCATACATTTTCTGCGCTTCCCCGATAAGCTGCATCAGCTCCTCCATAGATGTCATCGGCAGTTTTGACTGAAACGCAAGAAACGCTTTTTCTTCCATATACCCGTCCGGGATTCTTGTCCCTGCGATTCTCCCATATTTTCCTCCCGGACAATCTTCTGTCTTTTCATCAATCTGCTGAATTTCTAATCCTTTGCTGTTTACCACTCCCATATGAGAGGAAGCATGGATCAGCAATACCGGATTTGTATGGCTGATCTCATCCAATACATATCTGTCCGGATGTCGTTTTTCCTCCAGAAAATTCTGGTCATAATTACAGCCTACGATCCATGCATCTTTGGATAAATTTCTTTTTTCGGCAAACATTTTCATGGCATCTACAATCTCCGAAAAATTTCCACACTCTGACAAGTCGCATTGTGTCATTGCATTGGCAGCTCCTACAAAATGAGAATGTGCATCCAAAAATCCCGGAAGCATCGTTTTTCCCTGCAAATCCACCATCTCGTCTCCATCTGTTTTATACTGCATCACATCATCCAGAGTACCTACTGCCTGAATACGTCCATTTTCCACGCAGACTGCTTCCGCATACAAGTTTTCTTTTGCAACTGCCAGCATCTGCCCGGATTGATCAATTCCAATGATATGATATTTATTTTGTAAAAATTTACCCGCCAAGTTTCCTGTTCCGACACCAATTTCAAGTATCTTTCCATCTTTTCTCTGAAATTTTTCCACTTCCTCAAAAACCATTTGTAATACTGTCTCATAATTCTCATAGATTTTAATGCACCTGTGTCCCTTTTCACATCCTCATCATATGCCCTTGCCCAGCCATCAAAATCCCACTGGTCTTTCCACTCATTTTTCACCTGGCAAAGCAGATTACTCTGTTCAATAATCTTCAAAAAATCTTTTTCTAAATCCTGTCCTTCTGTTTCTTCATATACTTTGTCCAAAACCATTTCCAGCGATTTTCTAATTTCACTCAATCTGTGGATCTCATTATTGACTGCCATCCATTGGTTTTGCATATGTGTCAGATAATTTTCTTTCTTATTGCATTGTAATATATTCTGAATGGCTTCAATACTCAATCCCAACGAGCGATAAAGCAGAATCGTCTCCAAACGGAAAATATCCTCTTCGCCAAATTTCCGATACCTATTCTGCGACTCTCTCATCGGAGTCAGAAGTCCTTTCTTTTCATAAAATCTGATCTTGTTTGTTGTAATATGCAGTTTTTCTGCAATTTGACTGATTGTATATTCTGTTTTCATACTGTGATCTCTCCTTTTTTTATACTACACTCATTCTAAGTCTTCACCTTGGGCAAAGGTCAAGAGATCTTTCAGCCAAATTCTATTTCACTCCTGAAAACATATAAAACTGCTCTGTATCGATCAAAATATCGAATGCTAAAACAAGTCTCCCATAGACGGCTCTCTTCTTTTGCAGACAACAGACCGGACGTAATCTCTTTTGGCACATTCGTGTGACAACCATTTATTTTCTCCCTGCATGCTCCATGTGCCACGATAAATCTCCCGCCTGGATTTAACAGCTCTGCCACCTTCTGTACTACCTTGTCTTTCTCCATAAAATGAGGGTATGCATTATAGATGATAATCCTGTCAAATGTCTCCTGCGTCATCTCGAACAGATCCCAGCACTGCAATTCAAACAAGGAGTCCCCCTCTACTTTGCGGGCAGCGATCTCGATCATCTTTCTGACAGATCGACTGCTGTGATATGAGAAGGTTTTCGTTCCCGCAGCGCCTCAAACATCGCCCCTGTACCACAGGCAACATCCAAAACACTCATTCCCTCCTGAATATCACTTAAAAATGCGATCATACGTCTGATCTGATCGACCGATTGCTCCCCGTCATCCCAATGTGCGGCTCTTTGATTAAAATATGTTCTGATATCCATGGTAACTATCTCCTTTTCGGCTCTGCAATCCCTGCTTTCTGTAATGCCAGCACAATGACCGGAATAAAAATCAACTGAATCAGAATTCCTGGTATCCCTGTCAGAAAACTGGATGTAATAAAGATCTTGAAGCTATATTCTCCCACATTGAAAATAAGTGCTTTTAAAATACCGCTGACAATTCTCCCTGCCAGCATCGCTGTGATCAGCGAACCATATATTTTTACAATTTGCTTTTCTGTATGAATGCCGTACACACAGATCCCCGTAATCAATCCATAGACTGCCAGTTCACAAAGCATTGCCGGAAGGATTGCAGCCGGAGGCATTCCTGTAAACAGACTGGATAATACAGGCGCTAAAATCCCACATATCAGCCCATACTGCCATCCACAGAGCAGACCGCAGATCAATACCGGAATGTGCATAGGCAAAAAAATACTTCCCGCATTCTGAATCGTATGGAATGCCATCGGAAGAACGATCCCCAAGGCCACACACATTGCCGCCATCACTAATTTCTTCACTTGATTTTCTTTCATCTTGTTTCCCTCTCTTTTCATATCTCCTCTTATTTATGATATGGCTCACCATTTATAATCCGATAACTTCGATACACCTGCTCCAACAGTATCACTCGCATCAGCTGATGCGGAAATGTCATCTTTGAAAAACTAAGTGCGTAATCTGAGCGTTTCAACACCTCTTTCCCGAGGCCAATGGAGCCACCGATCACAAATGCAATGCTGCTCTTTCCCTGAATTCCCAGTTTTTCTATTCTTTCTGCCAGTTCTTCTGATGTCAGCATCTTCCCTGCGATTTCCAGTGTGATCACATACATATCATCCTTGATATACCTTAAGATTTTTTCTCCCTCTTTGCTGCGAATTCCCTCTTCCACAGTCTCACTTGCCTGATCCGGGGTCTTCTCATCCGGTACTTCAATTATATCCAGCTTACAATATTTGCTCAGACGCTTGGAATATTCTGCGATGGCATCCTTTAAATATTTCTCTTTGATTTTTCCTACTGTAATCAATGTAATTTTCATGCTGTCTGTCCTTTTTTCTCTCTGTGTTTTCCTGTAAATTCCGAAACCTCAATGCAATACACTGCAACCCGCTGCAGCATATGCGGAAGAAATTCAATTTCGGCGCCCGCTTCTACGTGCTGCATTAAAAGCGTAAGTCCGTGTCTCTTTTCCTCCTCGTTCTCCACCATACGAATTCGTCCGTTTCCCATGATACTGGAAAATGCAAAAGAATAACTGCATGTATAATCTCCACGGATCACCTCATGGCCACAGTCCATTTCAATTGCTACGTTCGGGTTTTCTGCAAATGCTTCCGCTTTCCGTCCTTCCTTTGCACTGTGGATATACAATTTTAAGCTGCGCTCTTTCTGACAAAATTCATATCCGAAATTTACAGGAACAATAAACATCCCCTCCGCATCCATTGTTCCTATACGCACCACTTTACATGCATCCAACACTTTTCCAGCTCTGCCGGTCCTTAATCTCTCTTTTTTTCTAAACGCATCTGACGCATCACACATTCCTCCTGTTCGCTTCTTATCGTTTTAACCGATCAATTCCACTTTTTCTTCTCTGCTCACCCGATAGGATTCCCGGATTTTCTGGATCGCTTTATTATGTGTAAAATCATCCATCTCATTTGCCAGCAGCAGTCTCTTTGTCTGAATCGGAAATTTGACATAACAGACTGATACAGCCCATGCCACTGCCATTTTCACATAATACCCCTCATGACTGGTATGATTCAGAATCTCAAGCACCTGCTCAATATAGGCTTCGTTAATGTAATGCGCCAGCAGGGATACGATAAAAAACGGACTTCAAACTCCCTGCTGCTGTTCCGATACTTCCGGAGATAAGAAAACCACACTTCCTGCTCTTTTTCCATGAACTTATATCCCATACAACAGCTGTCGCAGACTGCCCAGTTATGAATCTTCGGAACAAACATATCAAGCGCCTGCATTCTCTGTTCGATACTCATCTTTGCATACCCCAGAACAAGTCCGTATAACATAATTTCTTCATGCGCAGACCGTTCATCTATTTCTGTCTGTGCTTCTTCCAGATACTGTTTCGAATCTGTTTTTGCAATTCCTTTTGCCAGCTTTCGAAGAGCCGGCATACGAACACCGATCACATGATCGTCCCTGGGATCAGCTTCTGATTAAACTGCTTATAGCTCTCTTCCCCAAGTTGATCTAACTCTTCTCTGATTTCTTTTATCATGTTGTACTCCTGTCATTTTTTGTCCCTTTTACTATACCATGCCACCCTAGAAACCTCCACATGAAAATAAGGAGCCCCTTCGGACCAATGTCATTTAGTTAAGACATTGAGTCGGCAGCCTCTTGCAGAGCAAGGTATATAAAAAATATATACCCTGCTCTTTTTTTGTAAAAAATCCTTGACAAATATAGAAAAATTTGCGGCGAAGCACTTAAATGTATTACATTTTGGAGGTAACGCTTATGATATTTGCGGAACATGTAAAAACAAATTGTCATCTTTAATCCATGAAATGCGACCGCCCCATGGTTGTTTTCAAAAAATCCAGAAGTTGATTTTTCACGGAACAGAAAACTTGATTTTGTATCTACAATTCAATTTCTTCTTTCTATGGAAAGTGGAAGCTTAAAAAAAGAATTGCTGGATTATTTCCAGTTCTCTGTCGATACCCCGTCTGCTTCAGCGTTCTGTCAACAGAGAAACAAACTACTTCTGGAGGCATTCCAGTTTTTGTTTTATGAATTTAATTCTTGTTTCTCATTCGAAAAAAAGTATAAGGATTATCAACTATTAGCTTGTGATGGCTCAGATTTGAACATTGCCCGTAATCCAAACGATGCAGGCACTTATTTTCAGTCTCAACCAACTGATCGGGGATTTCATCAGATTCATCTGAATGCTCTTTTCGACCTGTGCGAGAAGCGATATATTGATCTTGTGATACAACCTGCAAGGCTAGAAAACGAATCATTGGCAATGACACAAATGATTGACCGTTATAAAGGAGAGAAAAAAACAATTTTTATCGCAGACAGAGGATATGAAACATATAATATTTTTGCGCATGTCCAAGAAAAAGGAATGTATTATCTGATTCGTGTAAAGGATGGCGGTGGGGGAAGCATGACAGGAAGTTTTGACCTTCCTGATGAAAATGAGTTTGACCACGACATGCAACTTATATTAACCCGAAAACAGACAAAAGATGTGAAAGCTAAACCCAAAAAATTTAAATTTATTGCAAAATCCAGTCCATTTGACTATCTGGATTTATATGACAAAAAATTTTATACGTTGAATTTTAGAGTAGTAAGGTTTGCCATTTCAGAAGATTCGTATGAAAGTATAATTACCAATCTTCCAAAGGAAGATTTTCCAGTAGAAGAAATAAAGAAGGTTTATGCAATGCGATGGCATCGAACATCGTTCAGGGAATTGAAATATGCTATCGGATTATGTTGCTTTCATTCAAAAAAGGTGGAGTATATCATGCAAGAAATATACGCACGTTTAATCCTTTACAATTATTGTGAGCTCATTACAATGCATGTAATAATCCAACAAAAAGGTTCAAAACATGTTTATCAAATGAATTACACAATAGCAATTCATATATGTCGTTATTTCCTGCGAAATGACATTTCCCCACCTGACGTTGAGACGCTGATACAGAAGAATCTTTTACCTGTAAGACCCGGGCGTTCCGACCCTCGCAAAGTCAAGCCTAAGTCAGCAGTAAGTTTTCTGTATCGAGTTGCATAACATCGATAAAAGTATATCGTTAATTTAGGCAGATAGCAATCTGTCTTTTTGTGCTGCATAAATATAAGAGCAAGTTTTTATAAAAGAAAAATCAGGCAAAGATAGTGAATTTTCTACCTCTGCCTGATAGGAATACATCTGCTTAATGTCTTAACTAAATGACATTGGGCTCACAGCTGCTCTCTTGTGTTATGTGTGAAATATTATTTGATCTGCTGTATACATTTCTCCAAAACATAGCGGATCGGTTTGAACAATACGAGACATACAATGAAATTGCTGATACAGTGTATGATATCGAATAGAAGTCCTGACGTCCAATATGCAAATGCACCGGAAATCCCGCCTGATTGCAAAGTAGGGGATGGTACAGAGTGCTCCGAATGTAATACCATAGATCCCGGAGAGGATACTCCAGAACCATACGGAATCATCCGGAAAAGGAGAGTGATGAGTGCCTGTATGCTCCAGACATACAGGTAGTTTATCCACCAGAGTCCAAATCCATAGATCAGACCTTCCAGAAAAACAAAGATGTAAATGATGAAGAATACTTCTTTCGAAACACAAGTGTATACACAAGGATCAAAAGGGTGACGATCTCAATATTGGGCAGGAAACCAAGGGAAACCTGAGCAGCCAGAAGGACTGCGCTCAGGATACCGTATATTACAATTTCCCGTGTTTTCATCAATATCCTTCTTTCAATGTAAGCTCAAATGCATCTCCGTCAGAAACTGGTGTCTGATCTGCGGAAGTGTTGACCTGTTCTCCGCCTTTTGTGATACACCACCATTGTTGTTTGGAATCATCCGCTGTTTCTTCATCCACAGTTGTAATAAACAGACCATATTCTCCAGACTCACCGTCCACGAGATTCTCGCTTTCTAAAACTTCTCCAAGATATTTTGCATCTGTGTCAAATTCGAAGACATTCTCTGTCTGGTCTCCGTGGATGACGGTCACCGTAATATGTTTTTCTCCTTCACTGGCTGCAGGCTTCATGTTCTGATATAAAACCCCGGCTCCAATGCACAGCAGGATTAAGATGACAATTCCTGCAATCAGTCCGCTTTTTTTTCTTCATGTTTTTATCCTTCTGCATTCTTATTTTTCATTTGAAATCATAAAGGTACATCCTGATTTTGTCAAGGAATATACATCTTACAGAAACAAACCGGTTTTAATCCATAGAGAAAAATATGAGAATTTTACGGGAAAAATTTCCGGTTGACAGTTTTTCTGTTTTATATTAGAATACAAAACGTAACATTTTTGTAATATTTGTAATATTTACGAAATTTAGTTCATATAATTTACAAGAACTACGTAATAATATTGCAATAATCAGGAGGTTATTTATTTATGAAACAGAGAAAACGATGGATGGCAGTACTTACTGTATGGACAATAGCGTTGTTATTTGCAGCAGGTTTCACGAGTCAGGCATCCGTTTCCAGTTCCAAGATGATTCAGGAAAAAAATAGCAAATATACAACAGGGCAGGGGCGATTGCTGCTGCGATGGAGAGTATTCCGGCAGAGGCAGTAGAACTTACCAAAGCCGAGGCGCAGAAAGCGCAGGAAGCCAGAGAGCAGGCAGAAGCAGAAGCAAAACGAAAAGCGGAGGAAGAAGCTGCGAGAAAAGCGGCAGAAGAAGCTGCACGGGCACAGATCGCTGCAGAAGATCAGAAACTTCTGGCATCGATCATCTTCTGTGAGGCAGGAAATCAGCCTTATGAAGGACAGGTTGCGGTCGGAGCAGTGATCATGAACCGTGTCAGAAGTGGTGTGTATCCGAACAGTATTTCCGAAGTAATCTATCAGTCAGGGCAGTTTGGCCCGGCGATGACAGGATGGCTGGATACTGTCCGCAGCTCGGAAGGATATACGCAGACTGCTATGCAGGCAGCGGCAGATGCGATGGCGGGAGTCAATCCGATCGGAGACTGTCTGTATTTTGGAAATGGAAATTATGGAATTCAGATTGGAGATCATTTCTTCCATTAAAAATTGAATAAAGATAGAAAAGAATAAGTCGCTTTACGGAATAGACGCCCCCACGAGTTGCAACCTCGTGGGGGCGTCTGTCCAGTTGGATATCAACTTCATTTGCCAAAGCAGACCCTATAACTGTATCTTCGAAAATGCTTCCGCAAAGGCAGTGTTGATCGGCTCTTTTGCTTCTTTTGCCTGTTTCCGTAAATAATGATTCACGTCTTTTTTGCTTGCGCCTTTTCCTTCTTTTTTCTTTCGTTCCTCAAAAGAACTCAGTTTTTCTTTGTGTCCGCAGACGCAGACAAATCGTTGTCCGTCGCCTTTTCCTACAAGGTCCATTTTCTTATGGCATACCGGGCAGCGGGCATTGGTATGGCGGGAGATGGTTTCTTTGTGTCCGCATTCCCGATCCTGACAGACGAGCAATTTTCCGTGTTTTCCGTTGACTTCCAGCATGAATTTGCCACATTCCGGACATTTGGTGCGTGTCATATTGTCGTGGCGGAAGGTACCGTCTGCGATTTGATCTCCTGAATTGAGAGCCTTTGTGTAATTGTCGATCTCCTTTCATAAAGGTTTTGTCGGATTCTTTTCCTTTTGCGATCGCCTGCAGGCGCATTTCCCAGGAGGCAGTCAGTTCCGGACTCTTTAAGTCAGAAGGAACCAGGGAGAGCAGTTGTTTTCCTTTGGATGTGATGTGAATCTCATTTCCCTTTTTCTCCATCAGAAAACTGTTGAATAATTTTTCGATGATATCTGCTCTGGTGGCGACTGTACCGAGTCCTCCGGTCTCTCCCAGCGTTTTTACGACATCCTTATCCTTATGTTTGAGATACTTGACCGGATTCTCCATGGCGGCGATCAGAGTACCTTCGGTGAAGCAGGCTGGCGGTTTGGTCTTGCCTTCTGTGATCGTCAGTGCGGTGACAGGAAGTGTCTCGCCTTTTTGCACATCCGGCAGGGAAATCTGGGAGAATGTGGTCTGTTCTTCGTCCTCGTCTTCGCCGTCAGTATAGCCCGACTCATAAACTTCTCTCCAGCCGGCAGATTTGATAAAATTGCCTTTCGCGCTAAAGCGTTCTTCGCCGATGGTGCCGCTGATGGAAGTCTCTTCATACTCGCAGGCAGGAGAGAGAATCGCCAGAAACCGGCGCACGACCAAATCGTAAATTTTGCGCTCTTCATTGCTCATGTGGTCAAGCTGCACAAACTGTTCGGTCGGGATGATTGCATGGTGATCAGACACTTTGCTGTCATTGACAAAGGATTTATTTGCCTGAAGTTTTTGCATGGAAAGCCGTCCGGCAATCTTGCTGTAAGGACCTACTGCGCAGGCTTTTAAGCGTTCCTTTAAAGTCGGCACGATATCGGTAGTGAGGTAACGGGAATCGGTACGAGGTAGGTGAGTACTTTGTGATTCTCGTAAAGTCTTTGCATGATATTGAGGGTCTGTTTTGCGGAAAATCCGAATTTCTGGTTGGCTTCCCGTTGAAGTGCAGTCAGGTCATACAGTGCAGGTGCGAATGTTTTTTTCAGCTTTTTGCGTACATCCGTTACAAGCAGTGACGGAGCGGAGGCCTGTTTGATCGCCTGGATGCGGTCTTTATCAAAGGAGCGGGAAGAGCCGGATCTGGCATCTGTCCATGTAAATGTGATTCCGCCAACCGCAGCTTTGAGTCCGTAATAAGGAACCGGCTTGAATGTGCGGATCTCTTCTTCTCTGGCAGCGATCATAGCGAGTGTCGGGGTCTGGACACGTCCGCAGGAGAGCTGTGCATTGTATTTGCAGGTCAGCGCTCTGGTGGCATTGATCCCGACCACCCAGTCGGACTGTGCACGGGCAACAGCAGCGCGGTACAGTGGCTCGTAGGATTTGCCGGGGCGCAGATTCTGAAAACCTTCCCGGATGGCTTTGTCTGTAACGGAGGAGATCCAGAGTCGCTTCAGCGGCTTCTGATTTCCGGCTTTGTCAAGGATCCAGCGTGCCACAAGTTCCCCTTCTCTGCCGGCATCGGTTGCAATGATGATATCAGAGACATCTTCCGGAAAATCAGCTCTTTGACAGCGTGGAACTGGCGGCCGGTCTGTTTGATGACTACCAGCTTCCAGTGCTCTGGGAGCATGGGAAGCGTATCCATGTTCCAGGTCTTGTACTGTTCGTCGTATTGCTCCGGATCAGCAGTGTGACAAGGTGACCCAGCGCCCATGTGACGATATAGTCTGTTCCTTCTATATAAGTATTTGTTTTTTTATTGCAGTGTAAAACCCGGGCGATGTCCCTGCCCACGGAAGGTTTTTCTGCAATGACGAGATGCTTCATAGTGTTTCTCCTTCTTCTGTTTAAAATATTCAGACGTTATGGAAGCCTTTTCCGATGATCTCACTTGTATTGGAGATGAGAATAAATGCGGAAGGTTCTTCATCTTTGATAAAATTACGGAGCCGGACAGCCTGCGGGCGGTTCAGTGCCGTGAAGATGACGTATTTGTCTTTTCCGGAAAACGCGCCCTGTGCATGGCAGACAGTAGCGCTTCGGTTTAATTCCTGTACAATAAAGTCGCAGATCGGCTTTGGATTGTCACATACTACGTTAAAGTATTTGGAAAGATTGAAACTTTCAATAAAAGTATCGATCATAAACGAGCGGATTGCAAGTCCAAGGAATGAATACAGCCCTGTTGCAATGTCGAACATGAAACAACCAGCAACGGTGATCAGCACATCTGTGATCAAAAGAGCATGTCCGATATCTACGCTGGAATATTTTTTCAGGATCATGGCAATGATATCCGTACCGCCGCTGGAAGAGCCGATGTTAAACAGGATCGCGGAACCAAGAGACGGAAGCGCGATGGCAAAACAAAGCTCCAGCATCGGCTGATTTGTCAGTGGTGCACTCATCGGATAGATCCGCTCCAGTGCGGAGAGCGCAACTGACAACAGAATGCTGCAATAGGCAGTCTTTGCGGCAAATTTTTTTGCCGAGAATAAAAAATCCGATGATCAGCAGAATCATGTTAGTGATAAAGTTGAAATCTCCTGCGGACATCACGCCGGTTTTGGCAACGAGAACCGCAAGACCGGTGATTCCTCCAAATGTAAAATGATTTGGAAATTTGAAAAAATAAGTGCCTGCCGCCATCACCAGTGTACTGAAGGTCAGCAGGAAAAAATGTCGTAGTTTACTTTTCATGTCGAATACCCCCGAATAAGATAAGAAAATTGTAGCTTGTGCTTTCTCAAAAGTCAATGAATTATCGTCGGATTATTGGAAATACTAACTTTCAACAAGGAGGGTGAAAAAAAGATGTATCAGGATTTACCGATTCAGGATATTTACGCAAGAGAAATTTTAGACTCCCGGGGCAATCCGACGGTAGAAGTGGAGATACTTGCCGGGGAGAAAATCGTGGGAAGAGCAGCGGTTCCATCCGGCGCATCAACGGGAAAATTTGAAGCAGTAGAGCTTCGTGACCGGGAGAAGCGGTATGGAGGAAAAGGGGTAGAGCAGGCGGTGCGTCACGTCAATGAAGAAATCGCCGAGGCTCTGATTGGAAAAAATGTGTTGGCACAAACGGAGATCGATCATATTTTAAAGGAACTCGACGGCAGCATTGACAAGCATAATCTGGGGGCAAATGCAATCTTAGGTGTCTCGCTGGCTGCGGCAAAGACCGCTGCGGCTGCACTTAGGATTCCGCTGTATGACTATCTTGGAAATGTAGGAGAAAAGGTAATGCCTATTCCTATGATGAATGTGTTAAACGGCGGTGCTCATGCGGACAATAATCTGGATATTCAGGAGTTTATGCTGGTTCCTTATGGACCGGACAGCTTTAAAGAAAGATTGCGCATGGGGACAGAAATTTATCACGTACTGCGAACACTTTTGAAGCAAAAAGGATTGACTACAGCTGTCGGGGACGAGGGCGGATTTGCACCGGAATTGAGAGATTCCAGAGAGGCGATTGAATTTCTGATCGAGGCAGCACATCAGGCGGGATATCAGCCGGGAAAAGATGTAGGGATTGCTTTAGATGTGGCGGCTTCAGAAATTTACCGGGCAAAAGAACAGCGGTATTATTTTGTGGGGGAAAGCAAAAAGAGCGGGAAAAAGATCGCGAGAACATCGGATGAGATGATGGAATACTATGAAAGATTGATTCTGGATTATCCAATCTATTCCATTGAGGATCCGTTGGATGAGGAGGATTGGGATGGCTGGAGCAGACTGACAGCAAAAATTGGAGAAGTACAGCTTGTGGGAGACGATCTGTTTGTGACAATCCGGAGAGAGTCGCATTGGGGATACAAAAAAAGCAGCTAATTCGGTGCTGATCAAGGTGAATCAGATCGGGACACTGACAGAGGCGGCAAGAGCGGTGGAGCTGGCGCATCAGGCAGGGTATCGGACGATTATGTCTCACCGATCTGGTGAAACGGAAGATACCACGATCGCAGATCTGGCGGTGGCATTTCATACCGGACAGATCAAAACCGGTGCACCGTGCCGCTCGGAACGTGTGGCAAAATATAATCAGTTGCTTCGAATTGAAGAAACATTGTGGAAATCCATGTGATGAGAGGACCATTCCGGAGAGAGTGAGAGATCTTTTTCCGGAGTGGTCATTTTATTTTACAAACTGTACATATTTGATATTGACAGTAATTACAATTTGAGATATACTGTACTTACAAGGTAAGTACAGATATGACAGAAGGAGTGATGAAGTGGAAATTATTTTAAGTAATGCCAGTCCGAAACCAATCTATGAGCAGATCACTTCCCAGATAAAAGCCATGATCATGAACGGAGAGCTGAAGGCAGGAGACCCGATGCCGTCCATGCGAAAGCTTGCAAAGGAGCTTCACGTCAGTGTGATCACGACACAGAGAGCTTATGATGATCTGCAAAAGGACGGATTTATCGTGACAGTTCCGGCAAAAGGAACCTTTGTATCTGCACAGAACCAGGACTTTATCCGGGAGGAGAACAGAAGACGGGTAGAACTGCTTTTAACAGATGCGGTAGAACTGGCAAAGGAAAACGGAATTGAACTTGAGGAATTGAGAACGACATTAGACGTATTGTATCAAGAGGAGGATGTGTGATGGAATTTGCACTGGAAGTCAAAGGACTGCGTAAAACATACAAAGAATTTGGATTAAAAAATATTTCGATGAAATTGCCCAAGGGCTGTGTGCTCGGCTGATCGGAGAGAATGGCGCCGGAAAATCTACTCTGATTAATGCGATTCTCGGGCTGATTGAATGCGACTATGAGTCTTTAAAGGATTTTTGGACAAGAGTATGCAGGAAATGAAAGCAGATCAAAGAAGAGATTGCGGTGATCTTTGACAAGACCTGTTATGATCTGAATTTTACACCGCTGTTTATCGGAAAGATATTGAGTAATGTGTATTCCAACTGGGATATGGAAAAATATCATATGTATCTGGATCGGTTTGAACTGCCGAAGAAAAAGAAATTAAAAGAATTTTCCAAGGGAATGAAGATGAAAATGGAATTTGCCGCAGCCCTAAGCCACGATCCCAAGCTTCTTATTCTGGATGAGGCGACAAGCGGTCTGGATCCGGTATTCCGGGACGAGATTCTGGATATTCTCAGAGAGTACACCGAGGATGAAGAACATACGATTCTGATGTCCTCTCATATTACCAGTGATCTGGATAAGATTTCGGATTATATCGCATTTATTCATGATGGGGAGTTGTTGTTTACAAAGACCTATGATGAGCTTCAGGAAAATTACGGCGTCTTAAACTGTGGACAGCGGATCTTTGACGCACTGAACCGGGAGGATATTGAGGCATACAGAAAGGATACCTATGGATATCGGGTTCTGGTCAACAATAAGCAGGGAATCCGGAAGGTATTTTCAGATCTGGAGATTGAACAGGCAACGATCGAAGACGTGATGCTGTACTGCGTGAGAGGAGAGAAAGTGGCATGAGAGGGATTATTTTAAAAGATTTATATGAGGGATTCTGTATTAAGAAGAATCTGATCAACTGGCTGGCTTCTATGATATTTACGTCTGCGCTGACAGCGATCAGTGAATTTATGAGAGGTGCCTATGGATTTTTGCTGATTGTAGTACTCCTATTTCCTGTGATGGGAAGTACACTGCTTCAGATGACGGTGGAACAGGATGAAAAGGCAGAATTTGACCGGATTCAGCTCACCTATCCGCTGAGCAAAAGCGAGATTGTTCTGTCCAAATATCTGGGCGGTCTGATCGTACAGGGAGGTATGACACTTATTCATTTGTGTTTGTATTGATCTATGTGTATGGATATCGGACGATCACCCTGGAAGACGCACTTCCGACATGGGGAATCGGTGTAGTCGGAGGTGTGATTTACTTTGCAGTGAGCTATGTAGCATATTTCTGGCTTGGTAATTTGAAAGGTGTGATTTTTACATTTCTTGCGATGGTAGGACTTGTAATTGCGTTTTTTGCTCAGCGTGTTTAATATCGGGCTGGAGGAAATCATGCAGGTGGAAAAAAGTATTTGGATCATTGGTTGTCTGGTGATGGCAGCAGTGTTGATGGTGATCAGCTACTTTCTATCTCTGAAAATATACACAAAAAAACATTCTTGAAATAGTTATTTTGCACAAAATATTTATGCAGAAGAAATGTTGACATGTAAACAATATAAATAATAGAATAAATAAGAACAAAACCTATTTGCAGCAGAGACAGGACTGGTTTTTCGTGCAGATAGGTTTTTATTATGTATTAAGAAGGGGAAAAGATGCGGATAGACAGGATATTGAACAACAATGTCGTGATCATAAAAGATGAGAATGGAGAAGAGCAGGTTGTCTGCGGAAAAGGAATCGCCTACAAGAAAAAGGCGGGAGACCTTTTATCAGAAAAGCTGATCAACAAAGTGTTTGTTTTGAAGGACACTGCTCAGAAACAGCATTTTCAGGAGATTATCTCTGAGATTCCTGTGGAATATATTCAGATCACGACAGAGATTGTAGAGATGCTCACACAAACACTGGAAAGAAAACTAAATGAAGCAATCTATATTTCGTTAAGCGACCATATTTATATGGCAATCACCAGATATCTGGACGGTGTTGTGGTGAAGAATTCCATGCTGTGGGATATCAAGCGTTTTTATGAGAAAGAATATCAGGCGGCGAAGAAGGTCTGGAAGATGATCAATCAGACGTTCAAGGTAGAATTACCGGAAGATGAGATTGGTTTTATTACCCTGCACATTGTCAATGCAGAGATGGACAATGAGAACTTAAAGCAGACGATGGAAGTCACAAAGCTGATGCAGGAGATTTCCAATATTGTCCGTTATTATTTTTCCGTAGAGTTTAATACAGAATCGGTTTATTATTATCGTTTTATTACCCATTTGAAGTTCTTTGCACAGCGTCTTCTGACAGATAAAGAGTATGAAGACGATCAGGACAACGAACTTTTCAATACAATTCGGCAAAAGTACCGCACTTCTTATAAGTGTGTGGAAAAAATCGCAGAGTTTATATCGCGTAAATATGAAAAGGAACTTTCAGATGAAGAAAAATTATATCTGACCATTCATATTGAACGCGTTATATATAAGAGCAGAGATTAGCGAATCATCGGAAGCGCGCACAGATGAGGAGTGTTTCTGCTTTGTCAGGATGGTAACATTAAGTTGGCTACACCTTTATACAATGAAAACTGTATATAAGGAGGATGACATGGGTAAATACTCAAGTTTAGCCGCAGACATTATTAAAAATGTCGGTGGAAAAGAAAATGTTGAAAGTTTAAGACACTGCGTTACAAGATTAAGATTCCGTCTGATTGATGAATCCATCGCAAATGATGAGGTCATCAAAAATATGGACGGTGTGGTGACCGTGATGAAAGCCATGGGAGAATACATGGTAGTCATCGGGGAGCACGTGGCGGATGTATACGATGAAGTATGCACCAGCTTGCTTAGACGCCATGCAGGCAGAGAACAAAGAACAGAAAAATGCGAAAAAGAAGAGTCCCCTCGAGAAAGTTCTGGGAACAATCATGGGTGGTATGGGACTGACTCTTCATCTGCTCTGTGCCTGCGGTATTATCAAAGGGCTGTTAGTCCTTCTGACATTTGTCGGAATCAAACCGACAGATGGAATTTATATGCTGATGAATGCAGCAGGAGACTGTTTCTTCTATTTCCTGCCGCTGATTCTTGGATTTAACTTTGCAAAAAAATTCCAGATCGATCCATTCTTCGGACTGATCCTGGCAGCTGCAATGTGTTATCCGGCAATTCAGAATGTAGACATCAATTTATGGGGATATGTCGTAAATACGACCTATACTTCTACATTCCTGCCGATTTTGTTTGGTCTTCTGGCAGCGGTTCCGCTGTATAAGTGGTTTGACAAAGTGCTTCCGAAGATGATCAAAGGTTTTATGACACCGATGCTTACATTGATCATTATTTTCCCGCTGACCTTTATTGTGATCGGACCTCTGGCAAATATGATCGGTGCGGGACTTAATGTTGTTCTCACAAGTATCTGTGAATTCTCACCGCTGCTTGCAGGACTGATTCTGGGCGGATGCTGGCAGATTTTTGTATTGTTCGGTATCCATGGTGTTCTTACAATTTTTGCGTTTATGGATCTGCTCGCAGGAAATCCAAGCCAGCTGCTGGCATTTTCCTACGGTGCATCCTTTGCTACATGCGGAGTTCTGCTCTCAATCATCTTAAAGACAAAAGATGCAAAACTCAAAGAAGTGGCACTGCCGTCCTTTATTTCTGCAATCTTCGGAGTGACAGAGCCGGGAACTTACGGTGTGACACTTCCTCGTAAGAAGATGTTTGCCATCTGCTGTATCGGTGGTGCTGCAAGTGGTGTTGTAGTTGCACTCAGCAACCTGGCGATGTACAGCTATGCGGGAATGGGAATCATCGGTCTTCTTGGATTTGTCAATCCGGACGGACCGAACTTTATCGGAATCGCATTATCTGCGAGCGTTCCGTTTGTGGTATCTTTTGTTCTTGGTATGCTGGTTTACAAAGATTCCGATTATGAATATTTGAATGATGTAGTAGAAACAGACATCAAGTCAGTGTCAAAAGAAGAGAAGACGGAAGAGAAAAAAAGAAGCTGCTCCGGCGCTTTTAAAAGAAAAAGAGATGCTCGCAATGCCGGCAGACGGTATGATCAAGCCACTTTCCGAAGCGGCAGATGAGGCATTTGCGAATGAAGCGCTTGGAAAGGGTTGTCTTGTAATCCCGGAAAATGGAAATGTATATGCACCGTTTGACGGTACTGTACGTGTGCTGTTCCCGACAAAACATGCGATCGGGCTTGCCAGTGAGGGTGGATGTGAAGCGCTCATCCACATCGGAATCAATACGGTGAATCTGGATGGAAAATATTTCGAAGCTCATGTACAGCAGGGAGACTGCGTGAAAAAAGGGCAGCTTCTTGTATCCTTTGAGAAAGAAAAAATCGAACAGGAAGGTTACAGCTGTGAGATTCCTGTGATCATAACAAACACGGATGAGTATTTGGATATTGTAGAAAAAGATCATGACCGCCATGTACATGGTGAGGACATGCTGCATGTGATTCGATGAAAGGAGTAAAAGAGCAATGAGTTTTCCAAAGAATTTTTACTGGGGCGGCGCTACAGCCGCGAACCAGTGTGAAGGCGGCTGGAACGAAGGTGGAAGAGGACCGGCCAAAACAGATGTGACAACAGGTGGTTCCGCAAAGAAATCAAGAGGGATCACGTACCGCAATGCCGGACGGAACAGAAGGCATGGTGGGCGGATTTTCCCGGATACCGGAAGGTGCATCCTATGCAGTGCTGGACGGATATTATTATCCGAACCACAAGGCGATTGATTTTATCATCATTATAAAGAAGACATTGCATTATTTGCAGAAATGGGATTTAAGATGTTCCGTATGTCGATTTCCTGGTCCCGGATTTTCCCGAAGGAATTGAAGAGGAGCCCAACCGTGAGGGAATCGAATTTTACCGGAATGTATTTACAGAACTGAGAAAATACGACATCGAGCCGCTTGTGACGATGTGCCATTATGATACACCACTGTATCTGGAGGAAGTGTTAGGCGGATGGACGAACCGTCAGTTGGTGGATGCGTTTGAAAAATATGCAAAAGTGATCTTTGAAGAATATAAAGGACTGGTCAGATACTGGCTTACATTCAATGAGATCAACAGTCAGCTGATGATGAAGAATTTCGTTCCGAATGCTCCGAAACAGATGCTGGAAAATGCGTATGCAGGACTTCACAATCAGTTTGTGGCAAGCGCCAGAGCGGTAAAGCTTGCTCATGAGCAGTATCCGGAATATGTGGTAGGATGCATGATCGCAGGTATGGCGACATATCCGCTGACTTGTGATCCGCAGGATGTTCTGCGTGCACAGCATAAGATGCAGGAAGATTTCTATTACAGCGGGGACGTGATGATCCGCGGACATTATCCGGTATTTGCGAAGAGAATGTGGAGAGAAGACGGCGTGTCATTTGAAGTCCCGGAAGAGGATTTGGAGATTTTAAAAGAAGGAAGAGCCGATTTCTTCAGTTTTTCCTACTACAGCACAAGCTGTGAGACGACACATACAGATGCACCAAAAGACGGGGCAGGCAATCTGGTACTCGGATATAAAAACCCATACATCCAGTATTCTGACTGGGGATGGGGTATGGATGCGGACGGACTGCGATACATTCTGAATGAGATCTATGGACGTTATCAGGTGCCGATTATGATTGTAGAAAACGGACTCGGTGCGATTGATACTGTAGAAGCGGATGGAAGCATCCATGATGACTATCGTATCGCATATTTGAAGGATCATGTCAGAGCAATGTCAGAGGCAATCGATGACGGAGTAGAACTGATCGCATTTACACCGTGGGGATGTATTGACCTTGTCAGCGCATCTACCGGAGAGATGAGAAAACGATATGGCTTTATCTATGTAGATATGGATGATGACGGAAACGGATCTATGGAAAGAAGCAGAAAAGATTCTTTCTACTGGTATAAGAAGGTCATTGCATCCAACGGAGAAGAATTAGAATAAGAGACAGGGGACTATTCGAAAGAGTAGTCCCTTTTGTGTAAAAGGTTAAAAATCTGCCACATTTTTCTGAAACAGTAAAATAATGACATAAAGTAGTAGTTTTGTAAATTTACTTTCCGAATTGATTATGTTATAACCATTACAAATCTTCAGTTTAAGGTGAAGAAGGAGGTTAAGAGAGGTATAGTCAGTAAGATTTTATTTTAAATTTTGAGAGGAAAAAGGGTATACATGAAAACAAGGAGAAAGAAACAGACAAAACGTGTTCTGGCCAGTGCACTGGCAGCAGTGGTTGCAGCATCTGCCAGTTCCGGTTTCCAATTCAGTCGTTCATGCAGAAGAATCTCAGGACAGGAGCGAATTAAAGCTGAGATATACAAGCGCAGCACCGGATAGTTATGATGGATGGGAAAAATGGTCTCTTCCAATCGGAAACAGTGGAATCGGGGCAAGTGTATTTGGTGGTGTGCAGACAGAGCGTATTCAGTTGAATGAGAAGTCACTCTGGTCCGGCGGACCAAGCGAAAGCCGTCCGGATTATAACGGAGGAAACCTGGAAGAAAAAAGGAAGAAACGGACAGACAGTAAAAAGAGATTCAGCAACTGTTTGCTAATGGGGACAATGATGCAGCAAGCAGTAAGTGTGGAGACTGGTAGGTTTTAAGTGATGATGCAGGAGTAAACGGATACGGATATTATCTGAGTTACGGAAATATGTATCTGGATTTTAAAGGTATCTCGGACAAAGACGTTGAAAATTACGAGAGAACACTGGATCTGAATACGGCAATTGCCGGAGTTGAGTATGATAACGGGGATACACATTATACTCGTGAGAACTTTGTAAGTTATCCGGACAATGTACTTGTGACACGACTGACTGCGGAAGGTGGCGATAAGCTGAATCTGGATGTCAGAGTGGAGCCGGATAATGAAGCAGGCGGTGGAAGCAACAAAAATACAATACAGGCGCAGTCTTACCAGAGAGAGTGGGAAACAACAGTTAAGGATGCGCTGATTTCCATCGACGGACAGCTGAAAGACAATCAGATGAAATTCAGTTCTCAGACAAAGGTTCTGACAGAAGGCGGAACAACAGAAGATGGTGACGAAAAGGTTACAGTCAAGGATGCAAAGGCTGTTACGATTATTACATCGATTGGAACAGATTACAAGAATGATTATCCGGTATATCGCACAGGGGAAAGCCAGGAGCAGGTCGCTTCCAGAGTGCGTGCTTATGTAGATAAAGCAGCAGATACTGTAGTAAATGATTCTTATGATACTTTGAAACAGGCACATGTGGATGATTACTCTTCTATCTTTGGCCGTGTCAATCTGGATCTTGGACAGGTTCCTTCTGAGAAGACAACAGATAAACTGTTGAAAGCTTATAATGATGGTTCAGCAAGCGAGCAGGAGAGACGCTACCTGGAAGTGATGCTGTTCCAGTACGGCCGTTATCTGACAATTGAGTCTTCCAGAGAGACACCGGAAGATGATCCGTCCAGAGCGACACTTCCGTCTAACCTTCAGGGAATCTGGGTTGGAGGAAATAACTCTGCATGGCATTCTGACTATCATATGAATGTAAACCTGCAGATGAACTACTGGCCGACCTATTCTACGAATATGCAGAGTGTGCGCAGCCGTTGATTTCGTACGTAGATTCTTTAAGAGAACCAGGACGTGTTACTGCAAAAATTTATGCAGGTGTGGATCAGGGATTTATGGCACATACCCAGAACAATCCGTTTGGATGGACTTGTCCGGGATGGTCATTTGACTGGGGATGGTCACCGGCAGCGGTACCGTGGATTCTTCAGAATTGCTGGGAATACTATGAATTTACAGGTGATGTATCCTATATGCAAAATTACATCTATCCAATGATGAAGGAAGAGGCAATTTTCTACGATAATATTTTGATAGATGATGGAACCGGACATCTGGTATCTTCACCAAGTTATTCACCGGAGCATGGACCAAGAACGGCAGGTAATACTTATGAGCAGACACTGATCTGGCAGTTATATGAGGATACTATCAAAGCAGCAGAAACTCTTGGTGTTGATGCGGATCTGGTGGCAACATGGAAAGATCATCAGTCCAGGTTAAAAGGACCGATCGAGATTGGCGATAGCGGACAGATCAAAGAGTGGTATGAAGAAACGACTGTAAACAGTATGGGACAGGGATACGGGCACAGACATATTTCCCATATGCTGGGACTTTTCCCGGGAGATCTGATCTCATCTGATACACCGGAGTACTTTGAGGCAGCAAGAGTGTCCATGAACAACCGTACAGATGAAAGTACCGGCTGGGGAATGGGACAGCGAATCAATACATGGGCAAGACTGGCAGATGGAAACCGTGCATATAAGCTGATCACAGATCTGTTTAAAAACGGAATTATGACCAATCTCTGGGATACGCATCCGCCATTCCAGATCGACGGAAACTTTGGGATGACATCAGGTGTTGCAGAGATGCTTCTGCAGAGCAACATGGGATATATCAATATGCTTCCTGCACTGCCGGATGCATGGGCATCAGGAAGTGTCAGCGGACTGGTTGCACGCGGAAACTTTGAAGTATCCATGAACTGGAAGAACAAACATCTGACAAGCGCAGAGATTCTTTCAAATAACGGAGGAACAGCAACTGTTCAGGTTCCAAATGCTTCCTTTGCAACAATTACAGATGCAAATGGAAATGTTGTAGATGTAAAAGTAGAATCTCAGGACAGAGTCTCCTTTGAGACACAGGCCGGACAGACATATTATGTTAAAGATGTTCCTGTGAAAGGGGAGGCACCGACAGGATTATCTGCAAAACGTACCGATGATCATACAGGAAAACTGACATGGGATGAAGTCAAGACGAAAAAAGACAAAGACATTACTTACAATGTGTATCGTCAGATTGAGTCCGGAGACGTACAGAAAATTGCAGGCGGTGTAGAAAAAACAGAATACATTGATAAAAATGCAGATAAGGCATTGGGTACGATCCGATATCAGGTATCAGCAGTAGTCGATGGCAAAGAGACAAAGCTCAGTGAAAAAGTAGAGCTGACAGAGCCGCTTGGAGCAGGAAAGATTGATAATAAGGATCCGCATATTGTGTATACAGGTGCATGGGGTGACTGGGACACAGCAAACGAAGGCAACTACAAGGATACGATCAAGTATCTGAACAAACCGACAGGAAAAGAGACTGTAGAACTGGAGTTTGTGGGAACAGGCATCGAAGTGATTACTTGCACAAATACAGACCGTGGAAAATACGAAGTATTTATTGACGGAGAGTCTTGCGGAAAGGTAGATACATACAGTTCTACTACAAAACGTCAGCAGGTTGTATTTAAAAAGGATGATCTGAAGCATGGTACACATACATTAGAGCTGAAAGTGCTCAATGAAAAAGTAGATGCAAGTTCTGGTACAAAAGTAGAACTGGATGCTCTGAATATTCTGGATAATACGATCACACTGCCGGAGAAAGTAGAAGTATCTACAGTTTCCGGAATTAACAACGATCGGAAAAGAAGGCACTGTACAGATGCAAGGCAAAAGTAACACCGGAAGATACAAAAAGACAAGAGTGTTACATGGACTTCTTCTGATACAAGCATCGCATCTGTAGATGAAAACGGACTGGTGACAGTTCACAAGAAAAACGGAGAAGTGACGATCACAGCAACAGCAAATGCCGATTCTGAAGTGAGCGGAAGCTGTAAACTGACTGTGCACTCTTTGGAGACCTTGGTTCCGGAGAGACGATCGTAGAAGATGCATCTGAGGATGGAAAGAGAAATGAATGCGATTAGCTGGAGCGGCTCTGAATGGTCTACATGGCTGGAGAGCCGGAGAAACATCATGGAAAGACAAAGACAGAAGTTCCTTCAACTGGAAACCAGGCAGGTAAATATTTTGAATATACGTTTACAGGAACTGGAATTGAAGTTTATGCACAGAAACATGCAAACTTTGCAAGTTATGATGTAAGCATTGATGGTGGAAAAGCTGAAAATGTATCATTAGCGGGATCCGGTGGAGGAGATCCACAGCAGAAGATTTTTTGAAGCAAAAAATCTTGAGAACAAAACAGCATACAATCAGATGCACAATTGTAGCTCGTGACGGAAAAACACAGGCAAACCTTGACTACTTAAAAATCTTCGCACCGGTACAGGCAGCGGAGGTGAATAAAGCGGATCTTCAGACAGCCATCGAAAGCGGGGCCGGACTCATAGAGGGCGCATATGATGCGGACAAATGGGAAGCATTTAAGGAAGCATACAAAGTGGCAGTAGAAGTAATGAATAATGCGGATGCAGATCAGGATGCGGTTGAAAAAGCAGCAGCAGCTCTGAATGCGGCGATGGAAGCACTTGGAGATCCAAATGTTCCGGAAATCGGAGAAGTACAAGGAGAAGCAGTACATGTTGAAAGTTCAGCTGTGATTCTGGAATGGGGTCAGGTAAAGGGTGCAGCATCTTATCTTGTAAAATGGAATGATCAGGAAGTCAAGACCTCAGATACGCGAATCCGGATTGAAGGATTGGAATCGGGTGTGACTTATGACTTTAACATTTTTTGCGCTGAATACAAAAGATGTGCCGTCTGAAAATGCGATTGAAATTCACGGAATTACAACAACAGATGTGGTAAAACCGGGAGTCGTTACAGAAATCAAAGCAACACCTGTTGATGAGGATTCAGCAAAGCTGACATGGACAGCACCGGCTGACACAGACGTGGCAAGCTATAATATTTATCAGAATGGTGTGAAGATCGGAGACAGTAAGACCACAGAATTTACAATGGACAAACTGGAAGTCGGAACTGTTTATGAGGTACGTATTACAGCAGTAGATAACGCAGGAAATGAATCAATTCCAGCTCCATTTAAGTTTACATTTACAGAGCCGGAAAAAGAGAACTTCACATTGAAGGCAGCAGCGAATGCAGAAGAAATGGGAATCGTGAGTGTAGAACCACAGCAGGATTCCTATGAAGCAGGAACTGAGGTAACAGTCAAAGCAGAAGCGAAGGAAGGATTCCGCTTTGTAAACTGGACAAAGACCGGAACAGAGGAAGAAGTCAGCACAGAAGCAGCGTACAAGTTTGCAATCACAGAAAATACAGATCTGACTGCAAACTTTGTGAAAGAAGAAGTGCCAGAAGAAATCTTCCGTGTAACGCTCAAAGCAAATGACAATACAATGGGAACCGTAACCATTGATTCAGCAGACGGAAGCTACAAAAAAGGGGAAAAAGCAGAAGTCATCGCAGTAGCAAACGAAGGATTCCGTTTTGTAAACTGGACCGATGCAGAAGGTGTGGCAGTCAGTGACTCCAACCCGTATGTATTTGAGGTGACAAAGGATCTGGACCTGATTGCAAACTTTGAAAAGATCCCGGCAGAAAAAATATACATTTTCTGTTGCAGCAAATGATGAGAAGATGGGAAGCGTTGCAGTAGAGCCGCAGCAGGATATCTACGAGGCAG
>ENA-OQER01000343-OQER01000343.1-human-gut-metagenome-genome-assembly--contig:-NODE-343-length-26173-cov-7.849075_pt1 | contig 26173 bp, 33 predicted proteins | sample MGYA00242797_ERZ504639 | MGnify/ENA primary metagenome ERZ504639 (study PRJEB26092, sample SAMD00036306) | human gut metagenome | host: Homo sapiens | study: EMG produced TPA metagenomics assembly of...
ATGCACCTCAGGTATGGCAACATTGTCATAGCTGATAGGTGCATTTTCTTTATCAGTGTCCTCGTGACTTTCGGTGCTTTTTACGTGCACCTCTGGGATTGCCACGTTGTCAAAAGTTAAATCGTAATTATGTTTTTCTTTTTCTTCTCTGTTTTTAAATATTTTTCTCAGTTTTTCAAACATATTTTTCTCCGGTTGTTTTACATTAGGTTTATAAAGAATGTGATTACAAGGCTGTTCAAAAAGTCAGCAAACAGGCTTCCTACGAGCGGTATGAGCAGATATGCCTTAATGGATGGCACATATTGGTCGCAGACAGCCTGCATATTTGCCATGGCGTTTGGTGTGGCTCCGGTTCCGAAGCCGCAGGTGCCTGATACAAGTATGGCTGCATCGTAGTCGCGCCCCATGATGTTGAACTCGATAACATACGTGAATATGATTATGAGAAGCACCTGTGCTGCAAGCAGTATGACGAGCGGGAGAGCGAGTGATGCAAGCTCCCAGAGCCTTAGTGTGATCATTGCCATGCCTAGGAATAGAGAGAGGCTTATACCTCCCAGGTCATTTATCTCTCCCATATGGATGGTGGCAATTCCTGTGTATTCACATATGTTTCGCATGAGTGCGGCTGCGAGCATCGCTCCTATATATATTGGGAAGGTGAGCCCTGTCTTTGTGAGCAGCATTGTAAAGATTGTTCCGACACCTATTGCCAGGATGAGCTGGAATACGGCATCAGCATACATATTTGTGTGGCGCTCATGTTTTTTCTCATCCTCCACCAGCAGGCTGTCATCCTCGTTTGCTGCTGTATTAAGCAGGCTATGCTTTTCAATCAGTCTTTTTCCAAGAGGTCCGCCTATCAAGCTTCCAAAGATGAGACCGAAGGTAGCTGCAGCTGTACAGATGGTCGTGGCGCCCTTTATGTTTAGGTCCTCTAGCACCGGGCCAAAGGCTCCTGCGGTGCCATGTCCGCCAACCATAGGAATAGAGCCGGTGCACATGCCGATTAGCGGATTTAAGTTTAAGAGCTTTGCAAGCCCCACGGCGGTTAAGTTCTGTAATATAATAAGCACTATAACCAGTCCCAAGAATACGATGAGCGATTTGCCTCCGCTTTTTAATACCTTGAGATTTGCCTGAAAGCCTACAGATGTAAAGAAGAATACCATGCAGACCTCGCGCAGTGTGTCATCAAAGGAAAATTCTGCGATTCCTGTGACATAGCATATGCATGTCATGATGGCAAAAATCAGTCCGCCTATGACAGGCGCCGGAATACAGAATTTCTGAAGAAAATATATTTTCTTTTTTAAATAGTTTCCAAGTAGTAGTACAAGCACTGCAACGGCCAGTGTCTGGTACATGTCAAGTTGTATTTTCATGTGTTACCTTTCAATTTTAATTGATTATATTCTTGTTATTTTCTTTTATATTTTAGAACATTACGTAATAGGTCGAAAATTAATTCGCGAATTAATTTGTGCTATATCCACAGGCTTCATAATACCTTTTCGCTCCATTGTGGAATGGGATAGGTATACCGTCTGTTGCAAAGTCATATGTCAGCTCAAGCTTAAGAGAGTTGGAGTAGGAGAGCTCATTTTCTTTTTCAAACAGGAGCGATGTAAGCTGCTCAATTGTATCATCGGATACATCAGACTTTGTGATAAGCACTGATTTTACACCTATAGTGCTTATATCTGTGGTCTGGCCTGTGTATGTGCCGGCAGGTATGACCTCGCTTGTGTAGGCAGAGCTGCTTTCAAGCATCTTGCTTATCACAGTGTCTGTCAGCGGGATAAGCCTTATGTCGCATTCCTTTGAGAGCTCATCTATGACAGTGGTGGTGAGTCCGGCAGTGCAGAAGAAGGCATCTATATCACCGGCTTTTAGCTCTTTTGTGGCCTCGATATAGTCCAGGTTTTTGGTGGCAACAAGGGATGATGGCATACCGGCGAACTCAAGAATCTGTGTGGCATTTCGCTCGGTACCGGATTCCTCTGCTCCGATGCTTACAGTGTGTCCTGACAGGTCGTCAAGAGTCTGTATGTCTGAATCAGCGCGGACCACAAGCTGACAGGTCTCGGTGTAAAGCCCTGCTATAGCCCTTAAATCTTCATTTGTCTTGTAGGCGTCGGCTATCAGGTCTGCCTGTGCGATGCCTATCTCTATATAGCCATCGGATAAAAGCCTTATATTGGCATTAGAGCCAGCTGTGGTACGGACCTTGCAGGTAAAGTCATAGCCCTGTTCATTGGCAAGCTCCGTAAATGTATTTGCAAATGAATAGTACATTCCACCGATGTCGGCTGCTCCGAAGCGTATTGTGCTGCCGGAGTTGGTGCAGCCTGTCAGGGCGAAGAGTACTATGCAAAGCATGATACTGATTTTTTTCTTCATGTTTTGTCTTTGTCCTTTCACTTTTTCATAATTGCTATGAGTATTTTACAAAAAATTTTCTAATATGAAAAGATTTAATTTAAATTTTTCTTAAATTCCATGGACTTGTGATTGGAAAAATAATATAATAAATTAGTTGTAGAAAATATCTTAAAGGAAGGAAATTTATTTATGGAAATCTTTGACATTATCAAGTCTGTTATATTTGGAATTGTGGAGGCATTACAGAGTGGCTGCCTATCAGCAGCACCGGCCACATGATTCTTTTGAATGAGATTTTACCACTTAGAATAGGAAAGAACCCGGACGATTTTTACAGTATGTTTGAGGTGGTTATCCAGCTTGGAGCCATTTTGGCGGTTGTTGTTTTGTTTGGAGCCAGATCTGCCATTCGGCAGGAAGAATAACAAAGCTCCTCTTGCAAAGACAGGTATCGGTGCATGGGTCAAGACTGATATCTTCGTGCTGTGGTTTCATATTCTTGTTTCAACTGTTCCGGCAGCTATTATCGGAATTCTTTTTGATGATGTATTCGAGAGACTGTTTTACAATTTCCAGACAGTAGCTATCATGCTTATACTCTTTGGTATCGCTTTTATTGTGATTGAGACCAGACATAATGGCAAGTCTGCCAAGATTAATTCACTTGTCGACATAAGCTACACGACTGCGCTTATGATTGGATTTTTCCAGCTTATTGCAGCTGTTTTTCCGGGTACATCACGTTCAGGCGCTACTATTGTCGGAGCTCTCTTAATTGGTGTTTCAAGGACTGTTGCCGCTGAGTATACATTTTTCCTTGCTATTCCGGTTATGTTTGGTGCGAGTCTTCTGAAGCTTGTTAAATTTGGATTTCATTTTACAGGGGAAGAGGCTGCTATTCTGATTATCGGCATGATTGTGGCATTTGTCGTTTCACTTATTGTTATCAAATTCCTGATGGGCTACATAAAGAAGCATAACTTTATTGTGTTTGGATGGTACCGTATAGTTCTTGGTGCGATTGTGCTGCTTTGTGGTATCGCAGGGCTTCTCTAAATACATTTTGACGCAATTTTGCAGGAAGAGGGTTTAAGACATGCATGATGAATTGACAGCAAATGATATAAAGAAAATGGAGGACGAGATAGAGTACAGAAAGCTCGTTGTCAGAAAGAAGGCTCTTGATGACGTAAAGGTGGCGAGAGCCAGGGTGACTTGAGCGAGAACTTCGAGTACAAGGCCGCCAAGCAGTTTAAGAACCAGAACGAGAGCCGTATCAGATACCTTGAGAAGATGATTAAGACTGCCGTTGTCATATCCGATGAGTCAAAGGATGATGAGGTGGGTATGTTCAATACGGTTGATGTGTATTTTGAGGATGATGATGAGACTGAGACATACAAGATTGTCACAACCGTAAGGGGCAATTCCTTAAAGAATCTGATAAGCAAGGAGTCACCGCTTGGTGCAGCTATATTCGGGCACAAGGTGGGTGACAGGTGTGAGGTAAAGGTAAATGATGATTACTCATACTTTGTTAAGATAATGAAAATACAAAATACTGTCGACGACGGCAGTGATGATTTGCGTAAATTTTAATCTGAATTTAATTTTTGCACTTTATAGGGATTTCAAAAAGATTAATATGTTTATGACTATATAAAAATGTTTAATGTCAGAAATGGGGAGATTTATATGATTAAATTAAAAACTTTTGGCAGCTTTACGGTAGGTAATGGCTTAACATCTGTCCAGGAAGGGGCATGGAGGTCTGAGAAGCTTGAAAAGCTGTTTGTATATCTGGCGATGAACAGAAACAGGGGTGTCTGTATAGAGGATATTTCAGAGGCTATATGGCAGGTTGAGGAGGAGACTGATAATCCGGTAGGAGCCCTTAAGAATCTGGCATACAGGCTCAGAAAGGCTCTAAGAGATGCCTCCTTTGGCGAGGAGTGCATAGTTTCTGTTAGAGGCGGCTTGTACAAATGGAATGATGATGTGGAAGTAACCATTGATGTCGAAGAGTTTGACAGATATATAAATGAGGCTGAGATGGCATTTTGCAGGAGCAAGGAGACCGCTATTGAAAGCTATGAGAAGGCCATAGCCTTTACCATGGAGATTTCCTGCCTCTTAGGACAGATACACACTGGTTTATGACGCTCAATGCATTTTACCATTCCAGATACGTAAATACAGTAAAGGCTCTGGCAAAGCTGTATATTGATACAGGCTGCTATGAGAAGCTTGAGCAGCTTTGCACCAGGGCTATTGTATATGAACGTTCGGATGAGCAGATATACTCATATCTGATTGTAGCACGCATGCGTACCAAAAAGGTACAGATGGCTTTTGATACTTATGAGACTGCAAGCTATTATGGACAAGGATCTTGGCGTTAGAAAGACTGTCATGCTCAACAAGGTGTATGAGGAGCTTTTATCTGTCACAAAGGGTGCTTCAAGCTACAATATAGATGAAGTGAAGGACGATATCAGTGAGGAGAGCATGAATGGTGTTTTCATGTGCGGATATCCTGTGTTCAAGGAAATCTATCAGCTGGAGGTCAGAAAGAGTGCCCGTTCTACGATTCCGGAGAGTCTGGTGCTTGTCACTGTTGTGCCAATGTATAGCAGTCAGCCGGATAAGAATCATAGTCAGATGAAGGATTCCATGCATACACTTGAAAGAGCACTTAGAAAGTGCCTGCGTGTGGGGGATGTGGCAGCAAAGTACAGTGATTCACAGTACATTGTGCTTTTGTCGAAGTGCTCATGCGATACAGCCTCCGATGTCATGAAGCGTATTATCGATAGGTTCAATCATACGTGTGACACACATAGTAATATGACGATACAATTTGATATTGAGCCGGTAAGCTGCTACAGCAGTTTTGTGAGTGACAAATGATATTTTCTGATATAGAGGTGCTTTTTTTGAAGAGACTTATTAACATTATTTCCAGTATAATTTTATTAATTCTTGCTTTAATTATTGCTGTAATATTTGCTCCCAAGCTGTTTAGTATCGAGCCGATGGTAGTTGTAAGCGGAAGCATGGAGCCTTCTTACATGAAGGGGAGCCTATTGTATGTAAAGGAGGGTGCCGGTGGGATACAGACAGGTGATGCCATTACCTTTTACAGAAATGGCGAGCTTGTGACTCACAGGGTAGTTGAAATAAATACAGATGAAAAGACCTACACTACAAAGGGCGATGCCAATCAGGTGAATGATGTACAGCCGGTTGCATGGTCTGATGTGGTCGGAGTGCCTGTGTTTGATATCCCGGGGCTTGGTTATCCGGCTTCTTTTTTAGGAACCTCGCAAGGTAAATTTGTATTCATTGTATTGTTGATTATTTTTACCGGTATTACAGTACTGACTGATAAAAAAATGGAGAAAACAAATGGTTAAGAAAGTAATTAGATTTATAGTTCTGATAATCGGTTTGTCTCTTGTGGCTTATTCGGGTTATCATCTGTTTAAGATTTATTCTGACTATAATACCTCGGATAAGACATATGAGAAGCTTCAGGATGAGTATGCAGTGGACGATTCAAAGAAGGATGATGACAGCACGAAAGGCAGTGAAGCACAGTCACCGTGGTATGATGATATAGATATTGATTTCGCCGGTCTAAGGAGCGAAAACCCTGATGTGGTTGGCTGGATTTATTTTGAGAATGAGGATATCAGCTACCCTGTCATGTATTCGGGGGATAACAGCTATTACCTTAGAAAGACCTTTAAGAGAGAGCATGCCACTGCAGGCTCCATCTTCCTTGAGGGTTCAAACAAGACTGATTTTAGCGACTGCCATACAATCATTTATGGACACAATATGAAAAACCTGTCTATGTTTGGAAAGCTTAAGTACTATAACCGTGATGAGAATTACTATGACAGCCATCAGTATTTCCAGATACTTGTCGATGGCAAAAAGTATAGGTACCAAATTTTCTCATATGAAACGGTAAGTGATGACAGTGATGAGTATACTGTGGGCTTTGAGCCTGACGAGACATTTGGCAAATTCGTACAGAGGATGGCTGCCTCATCAATGAAGGATACAGGCATAGTTCCGACAAAGGATGACAAGGTTGTGACTCTTTCAACCTGTTCCACAAGCGGTGAGACATACAGGTTTGTGGTACATGGTGTGAGAGTTGATGAGCATTGATAATGAAAACAGGTGTATAATATGAAAAAAGAAGATGAATTACTTAAAGAGCTTACCGATATGGTAAAGGAAACAAAGAAGGGGCAGATTAAGTGGAAGCTTTCCTGTCAGACTACAGAGTACAATGATGAGCCGTAAAGCCGACAGTTACAGAGGATGGCATCACCTGGACTGTTGATGAGTGCTACGTGTCATATGAGTGTACCTATAAGGGCAGTGATTTTGTGATGATTACATATGAGATGATTCATGCTGCCGGTGATAAAAGACAGACAACCAACCTTGTTTTTTTACCGCCGCTTGGCATCAGATACTTTGATATCAGCACACTGCTTCCATACTCAGTGCCTGCATCCAATATTCTCACATACGAGATTCACACGCTGTGGCTGTTGCTGCTTGAGATGTATAAGAGTGACAACACAAGCGTAGAGCTTGACGCGAGCTCCAGGGAGCTTATGATTGAAGAATAGGGGATATGATATATGTATGCAGTGATTACAGGAGCAAGCTCAGGAATAGGTGAGCAGTTTGCAAAGAGACTTGCGAAGGAAGGGTATGACCTGATTCTTGTTGCCAGAAGGCGGGAGAGGCTTACAGCTCTTTCTGATAAGCTTAAAGCCACTCATAAGGAGCTTGAGTGTGATATTTTTACCGCGGATCTGATGCAGCTTGATGAGTGTCAGAGACTTTCGGACTATCTCGAGGAAAAAGATATAGAAATATTTATAAACAACGCAGGCTACGGTGATTGCGGCCTGTTTGAGGAGACTGATATAGCTAAGGAAATGGGCATGATAGATGTCAATGTGCGTGCTGTACACTTCCTGACGAAAAAGCTTTTAAGACAGATGAGGGTAAAGGACAGAGGTTTTATCTTAAATGTGGCAAGCTCTGCGGGTCTTATTCCTGCCGGCCCGTACATGGCTGCTATTATGCCTCTAAGGCATATGTTGCGAGCCTTTCAAGGGCTGTTGCATGTGAGCTTCGACAGAGCCACAGCCATGTGTATGTGGGGTGTCTGTGTCCGGGACCGGTTGATACAGAGTTCAATGATGTGGCGAATGTGCGATTTGCGCTGAAGGGGATTTCCGCTGAATACTGCGCCAATTATGCCATAGACCGGATGATGAAGCACAAAACGGTCATAGTGCCTACTCTCAGGATGAAGCTTGCTACAACCTGTGGCAGATTTCTGCCACAATCTTTGTATATAAAGATTGTTTCACATCAGCAAAAGAAAAAATGGCACATTGACTAAAAAGTCTTTAAAAATTGGTTGAATTGCCCTATTTACAGTTATTGTAAATTTTATTATAATGTATACGAAAATAAACGAAAAGGATAGTATTATGAAATTAGGAGCGATTTATTCAAAGGAAAAGACAACATTTACACTGTTTTCGCCTGTTGCGGACAGTGTTTTTGTTATTTTTTATGATAAGGGAAATGATTCGACCGAGACAGGCAGGCTTGAGATGATGCGCACAGAGGGAGAGCTTCGCAGTATTTTTTCTGCTACTGCAGAGGGTAATCTGGATGGTGTTTATTATACATATGAGGTTCATACCGCAGATGGCACATTCAGCTCGCATGATCCGTATGCAAGAGCCTGCGGTGTAAATGGGCACAGGTCTATGGTTATTGACCTGTCAAAGACTGATCCTGATGGATTTGCAGATGAGGACAGACCAAAGCTTGCAGACCCCATGAGCATGGTTATCACTGAGGTGTCTGTCGCGGATGTGTCTGCCGGTGCATCTGCTCATTCTAGGTATCCGGGTAAGTTTAAGGCATTTACTGAGGATAAAACTCTTTCGTATTTCAAGGATATGGGAGTGACACATCTGCAGCTTATGCCGTCGTATGATTTTGCCAGCATTGACGAGAGTGATTCCTTAAAGGAGCAGTATAACTGGGGCTATGATCCGTACAATTACAATGTGCCGGAGGCTCTTACTCGACAGATCCGTTTAATGGAGCCGTGAGAGTGAGAGAGTATAAGGAGATGGTACACTCGATTCATGAGGCGGGTCTTGGTGTAATCATGGATGTGGTTTACAATCATACCTTCAATGTTCATGACAGCTGCTTTTACAAGACTGCGGGCAATTATTTCTACCGCATGCTGGATGCTGCAAAGTACTCTGATGCATCAGCTGTGGCAATGAAATAGCCTCAGAGAAGCCTATGGTCAGAAAATATATCATTGATTCGCTGTGCTACTGGGCGAGTGAGTATCACATTGATGGCTTCAGGTTTGATCTGATGGGAGTACTTGATATCGAGACATTGAACGAAGCCAGAAAAGCTCTCTTAAAAATAAATCCTGATATAATAATGTACGGAGAGGGCTGGACAGGTGGAGAGAGCACTCTGCCAGAATCAGAGCGTGGCATGAAAATTAATGCTCCAAGGACACCGGGCATCGGCATGTTTTCGGATGATATACGTGATGCGGTAAAGGGACATGTGTTCTATATGGATGAGCTGGGCTTTGTCAATGGAGCTGCAGACAGAGGTGAAGAGCTAAAGCAGGCTGTTACGTGCGCTAAGTGGGCCAAATCGCCTATGCAGTCGATTAACTATCTGTCATGTCACGACAACTATACTCTCTGGGACAGGTTTATTATATCCAATTCACATGAGAGTGAAGAGATGCGTATCCGTATGAATAAGCTTGCAGCAGCCATCCTTTTTACAGCGCAGGGAATTCCGTTTTTCCTGCATGGAGAGGAGTTTGCGAGAACAAAGATTAGTGAGGCTGATGGTGCTCCTGTAGAGAACAGCTATTGCAGTCCTCTCTCTGTCAATGCAATAGATTATGACAGGGCTGAGCAGTTTTCGGACCTTAAAGCCTACTATAAGGGGCTTATAGCACTAAGAAGGGCTCACAAGTCATTTTATCTTGACACAGTAGATGAGATTAAGAAATCCATACATTTCATGGATGATATGCCTGATGGCGTTGTAGCATATACTATTGATAACGATACAGAGAAAGTGTTCGTAGCTTACAATGCCGGCAAAAATAAAATCACAATTAAACTTGCAGATGCTTTGTGGGAGGTTCTCGCAGATGAATCTTCTGCGGGAGATAAAGCTCTTTACACAATAAAAGACCAGGCAATAATACCTGGGGTATCATGCCTGGTTGCAGTTAGCAAATGTTAGTGAGTTGATTTATTTATGTAGCTTGTCTTGTATTTTGAATATACGATTTTCTGGCTGCGATACAGGCCAAAGTATCCTGACAGCATATAGCTGAATGGAATTGCCAAAAGAAAGTACGGCATGCCGTCGTAGCCAAACAGCTCAAAGCTGATGAGCAGCGATGTAATCGGACAGTTGGTGACACCACAGAACAGTGAAATCATGCCGACAGCTGTACACAGCGATGGCTCAAAGCCTGTCAGGTTGCCGAACAGGCATCCAAAGGTTGCGCCTATGAAAAAGGATGGTACAATTTCGCCGCCCTTAAAGCCTGCGCCAAGAGTCAGTGCGGTGAAGATGATTTTTAGCAGAAATGCTTCAGGTCTGACAGAGCCGTCTATACTGCTTTGGATGACACTCATTCCGGTGCCGTTGTAGGTCTGGTTTCCTACAAGCATAGTTGCTATGATGACAAAGCAGCCACCAATGAATACTCTTGTATATTTGTTAGGCAGATATTTTTTACAGCGCCTCACTTGAGTGAAGGGCCACACAAAAGAGTATGCTTACGAGTGCGCACAGTATTGCAAGCGCAGATATTTTTACTGAGTTTAAAATAGTAAAGTCCGGTATGTTTTCAATAGCAAAAAATTCATTTGTAACATTGAAGTATGATGCGATACCGTGAGCGATGAGGGAGCTTATCACACATGGAACGAGTGCTATATAATACATGACACCGACGCTTATCATCTCCATGGAAAAAATAGCGGCTGCCATCGGAGTACCAAACAGTGCACTGAATGCAGCGCTCATGCCACACATAATCATGACATGCTTGTCCTTTTCATCAAATCTAAATACCCTGCCTATAGAGCTTCCGATGCTGCCTCCCATCTGCAGTGCAGCACCCTCACGGCCGGCAGAGCCACCGAACAGGTGAGTGATAAGTGTGGATACAAATATAAGCGGGGCCATTATAAAGGGCACCTTGTCGCCTGAATGGATAGCTGATATTACCAGATTGGTTCCGGTGTCGTTATCGTCTTTACACAGATGATAGAGTCCTACAATGGCAAGTCCGCCGATTGGCAGAAAGTAAATGAGCCAAGGGTATTTCATTCTGAAATCGGTTACGACCGACAGGGCAAAATAAAATGCGGTGCCGCAGCTTCCTGCGACTATGCCGACAACGATAGAAAAGATTACCCATTTAATGGATGTTATAAGGCGTTTCGTATTATGCTTTACCTTATGCACAATCAATTGCCTGGTTGTTTCATTCATTTTGTTACACCTCTTTTAAACTTTTTCTTAATTTGATATTAACATTAACTAATTTAATTTACAAGTTGCACTTTATGATGTTATAATAACTAAATAAAACGAAAATATCATATGATTTCATATGTATATTATATATTATTTTAAAATACAGGCTCACGCAGCCAAACAATGAGTATACAACAAAAGGGAGGAAAAATAACATGAGAACTAGCGGTGTATTAATGCCAATCTCATCACTGCCATCACAGTATGGTATTGGAACTATGGGAAAGGAGGCAAGACGTTTTGTCGATTTCCTTGAGAAGGGAGGTCAGACATACTGGCAGATTCTTCCAATCTGTCCTACCAGCTATGGAGATTCTCCATACCAGTCATTTTCAAGCTTTGCAGGCAATCCTTATTTTATCGATCTGGAGCTTTTATGCAAGGACAAGCTTCTGACAAAGAAGGAGTGCGAGTCATATAAGTGGGGCAAAAAGCCACAGTATGTAGACTATGGCATTATGTATGTCAACAGATATGCTCTTTTAAGAAAGGCATATGAGCGTTTTTCAAAGAAAACACCGGCTGACTATGAAGCATTCTGCAGTAAAGAGGCAGAGTGGCTTGATGAGTACACACTCTTTATGGCATTAAAGGATGCCAATGGCGGAGTGGCATGGAGCGAGTGGGATGATGCTCTTAAGTTTAGAAAACCTGAGGCTATGGAAGAAGCAAAGGAGAAGTATGCAGATGATATTGCCTTCTACAAGATGCTCCAGTATCTCTTCTTCAAGCAGTGGACTGCTTTAAAGGCATATGCTAATGAAAAGGGCATAAGAATTATCGGAGATGTACCTATTTATGTTGCCATGGATTCAGCAGATGTATGGGCTAATCCTACACAGTTCTATCTCGATAAAGACTTAAATCCAATCGAGGTGGCAGGATGTCCTCCTGATGCCTTCTCAGCTGACGGACAGCTCTGGGGCAATCCTCTTTTCAGATGGGATGTTATGAAGAAGGACAGCTACAGCTGGTGGACAAAGCGTATCAGTGCTATGGCAAAGCTATATGATATAGTACGAATCGATCATTTCAGAGGTTTTGATTCATTCTATGCTATTCCTGCAAAGGATGATACAGCAAAGAACGGTGTATGGAAAGATGGACCTGGCATGGATTTATTCAACGTGCTTGAGAAGAAGCTTGGCAAGCTTCCTATCATCGTGGAGGACCTCGGCTTCCTCACACCTTCCGTAAAGAAGCTTTTAAAGGATTCAGGCTTCCCTGGCATGAAGGTTATCCAGTTTGCCTTCGATTCAAGAGAAGATAGCGATTATCTGCCACATAACTATCCGCAGCACTGTGTTGTATACACAGGTACCCATGACAATGACACAGTTATGGGCTGGATGAAGACAGCTCCAAAGGATTGCGTAAGGTTTGCAAAGGATTACTTAAACCTCACAAAGGAGGAGGGCTACAACTGGGGCATGATGCGTGCGGCATGGTCATCAGTTGCCGATATGGCTATTGTTCCTATGCAGGATCTGCTTGGACTTGATTCAAAGGCCCGTATCAACATTCCTTCAACTACCGGTGGCAACTGGCAGTGGAGAGCTACTCCTGAGCAGATAGACAATAAGCTTGCAAAGAAGCTCCACAAGTGTATGCAGATGTATGCACGTCTGAGAGAGGAGCCTGAGGAGGCTTCTGACAAATCAGATGCTAAAGAAACAGCTGATGCTTCTACAAGCAAGACAGCAGGATGTGAGAAAAAGGCTGCTAAGTAGTTTGGTTTAAAATACTATATATTATTACAAAAGACCACAGGTTATCTGTTTTGAAGCCTGTGGCCTTTTTATGTGTAATAATTCAAAGAGCAGGTGAATACACTTTGATTATAGAATAAAGTGTATGGAGGAAGCTTTTATGGACAGTACTATGGACAGTAAAGAGTTTGATTTATATAAAGATATCAGATGCCGCACAAACGGCGAGATTTACATAGGTGTCGTCGGTCCTGTGCGCACAGGCAAGTCCACATTTATAAAGCATTTCATGGAGCTTTGTGTAATTCCGAAGATGGACAATGAGTATGCTAAAAAGCGTGCAGTCGATGAACTGCCGCAATCAGGCAAAGGAAAGACTATTATGACGACTGAACCGAAATTTATTCCACAGGATGCGGTTACTATCAGTCTGGATGATGGCAGCGCTGTGAAGGTACGCCTTGTGGACTGTGTGGGCTTTACAGTGGGGGATGCTGTCGGTTATCTCGAGGAGGACGGCGAGCGTATGGTCAAAACACCGTGGTTCGACGAGGATATACCTTTTGAGGAGGCTGCAGTTGTAGGTACAAAAAAGGTAATAGAGGAGCATTCGACAGTGGCTGTGCTTGTAACCACTGACGGCAGCATAGGCGATATAAAAAGACAGAGCTATGAGGCAGCAGAAAGAGAAACAGTCATGCAGCTTGAGGCTTCAGGAAAGCCATTTGTAATTGTGGTAAATACTACAAAGCCTTTTGCGGCAGAAACAAGACTTTTATGCGAGTCACTTAGCAGAGAGTATAAAGCGGCTGCTATTCCTATAGACTGTGAAAAACTTTGCATGGGACAGATTACAGATATCATGGAAAAGCTCTTATATGAATTTGCAGTCACGAGAGTGGACTATGATATACCGAAATGGGTGCAGCTTCTGCCTTATGACAATTATGTAAAGCAGGCCGTAATTACATATGCAAAGACTTTTCTTGCAAGGGCTTCAAAGCTGAAGGATGTCGCACTGATGAGCACTGATATGCCTGAATCGGATGGGGATATATTAAAAGAGGTATCTCTTGCCGGGATGGGGCTGTCTGATGGTGTGGTAAAGGTCAAAATTGAGATTGCAGAGAAGTACTACTACGAGAATATTTCCGCGCTGTGCGGTGTGACTGTTTCCGGGGAAAAGGAGCTGATTTCCCTGATTCTTTCACTCACTGAGGAAAAGAATGAATACGAAAAGATTAAGGATGCTTTTTCATCGGTGCAGCAGAAGGGTTATGGTGTTGTGATGCCACAGCTGTCTGATATACGAATGGAGGAGCCGGTGCTTATAGCCCATGGAAACAAGTTTGGTGTAAAAATGAAGGCCATTTCACCGTCAATACATATGATAAGGGCTAATATCGAGACCGAGATAGCGCCGATAGTCGGAAGCAGAGAACAGGCAGAGGATCTGATAGATTACATAAAAAATGGTGAAAACAGTGACAGTGGAGTCTGGAAGACTAATATTTTTGGAAAGTCTGTCGGTGAGCTTATGGAGGACGGAATAAGAAGCAAAATAATGCAGATGGATGATGAGTGCCAGATAAAGCTTCAGGAAACCATGCAAAAGATTGTGAATGACTCAAATGGTGGCATGATTTGTATAATTATATAATGATATGGGGGTCAAAAGGTATTTTGACCTTTAATCATATAATTATTGATTGGTAATTAGAGTTTAATTACTATATTATACGAAATATAAGTTGACTATATAGCATAAAGATAGCATAATGATACATAAAGACTGATTTAAAAGCGAAAGAGAGTAGGTTACATGCAGATAATTTTTATACATCACAGTTGTTTTCTTGTGGAACTGGATGACAAGGTGCTTATATTTGATTATTTTGATGGAGACAAGGTGGAGGGTATGCATTTTACCGGAAAGCTGCCATCTTATGAGCCGGATACAAAAATCTATATGTTTGCAAGTCACAGCCACAAGGATCATTATGATATGGATATTTTGCGTCTGACTGACAAATATTCGAATATACATTATGTTTTTTCAAAGGATATCCGTATCAGTCCGCATTTTTTGTCAAAGCATGGCATTGATCCTGCTGTCAGGGACAGGGTGACATTTGTTTCACCTGACAATACATATCATGTGGATGATCTGGATATAATGACACTTAGATCCACCGATGCCGGTGTGGCGTTTTACGTCATTTCTAACGGAGTGAGCCTGTTTCATGCCGGTGATTTAAACGACTGGGAGTGGGATGGCGCAGGAGACCTGATAAACGGCAGAGTGCGCAGAGCCTTCAGGCATGAGATAAAAAAGCTTTCGGAAAAACCAATAAACGTGGCTTTTTTCCCGATGGATCCAAAGCTTATGGAGTATCAGTCAAGGGTTTTGATTTCTTTTTACAAAATACCTCGGCAGAGTTTGTGTTTCCTATGCACATGTGGCAGGACTACAGCGGTATTACTGAATACAAAAAGAGGCTGAGCAATAAGGACATGGCTGACAGGGTGATTGAGATTGAACGTGAAAATCAGACGTTTGCTTTTGGAGAGAACTATTGAATTATTTCACAAATTCATTTATAATAAATTAGTTCAATAAATTTAGGAGGGTAATTATGGGGGACTTTTTCATGTGCGTAGCACAATATGTTATTATTATGATTGTTTTGGCGGCCATAGGTTTTTGTGGGGCTTTAATAGGGGTAAAGCTTCGTAAAATGAAGGACGCAAAGACAAAAGAATAGGAGATTCAAGTAATGAAGAAGAGTTATGGCGTTAACGAATTACGTCGTATGTACCTTGAGTTCTTTGAGAGCAAGGGACATCTCGCAATGAAGAGTTTTTCACTGGTGCCTCACAATGACAACAGTCTGCTTCTTATTAATGCAGGTATGGCACCGCTTAAACCATATTTTACAGGACAGGAGGTTCCGCCAAGACGCCGTGTGACTACATGCCAGAAGTGTGTCAGAACAGGTGATATCGAGAATGTAGGTAAGACAGCTCGTCATCTTACATTTTTTGAGATGCTCGGAAACTTCTCGTTTGGCGATTATTTCAAGCATGAAGCAATCGCATGGTCATGGGAATTTTTGACAGAGGTGCTCGGTCTTGAAAAGGACAGGCTTTATCCTTCCATCTATGGTGAGGATGATGAGGCATTTGATATCTGGACTAAGGAAGTAGGAGTGCCGGGAGATCGTATTACACGTTTCTACAGAGATCCAAAGACCGGTGAGTGTGACAACTTCTGGGAGCATGGCGCAGGTCCTTGCGGTCCTTGCTCTGAGATTTACTACGACCGCGGTGAGAAGTACGGCTGTGGCAAGCCTGATTGTAAGGTAGGCTGTGACTGTGACCGTTTCATGGAGGTGTGGAACAATGTATTCACACAGTTTAACGGTGACGGACACGGTGGATACACTGAGCTTGAGCACAAGAACATTGATACAGGTATGGGACTTGAGCGTCTTGCTGTTGTAATGCAGGATGTTGATTCGGTATTCGATATTGATACAATGAAGGCTATCCGTGACAAGGTCTGCGAGCTTTCAGGCAAGAAATATCATGTCGATGAGATGGACGATGTTTCTATCCGTCTTATCACAGACCATATCCGTTCGTCTACATTCCTTATTTCTGACGGAGTTATGCCATCTAACGAGGGCAGGGGCTATGTGCTTCGCCGTATCATCAGACGTGCCGCTATGCATGGACGTACACTTGGCATACAGGGTGCATTCCTTGGCAAAATCGCGCAGGTTGTTATTGATGAGAGCAAGGACGGTTATCCGGAGCTTGAGGAGAGAAAGGATTTCATCCTTAAGGTGCTCACTCAGGAAGAGGAGAAGTTCGCGAAGACTATCGACCAGGGACTTGGTATCCTTGCAGATATGGAAGAGCATATGAAGGCTGACGGGGTCAAGGTACTTTCAGGAGAGGATGCATTCAAGCTTTACGATACATACGGCTTCCCTGTAGACCTCACGGCAGAGATTCTCGAGGAGAAGGGCTTCACATATGATGAGGCTGGCTTTGAGAGTTGTATGGAGGCTCAGAGACAGAAGGCAAGAGGAGCCCGCAAGGAAACAAACTATATGGGTGCTGATGCCAATGTTTACAATGATATAGATTCTGAAATTACTACAGAGTTCACAGGCTATGACAAGCTTACTGACACAGCTGAGATTGCTTTCCTTACCACATCGGATGATGTAGTCGAGGCTCTTTCAGATGGTGATAAGGGTTCTGTAATCGTGCCAAACACACCTTTCTATGCCACAATGGGTGGTCAGCAGGGTGACAAGGGTATCATAAAGACAGAGAGCGGTACATTTGTTGTTGAGGATACTGTAAAGGTAGTCGGCAACAGATATGCACATGTAGGATATGTGTCAGAGGGTATGATCCGCACAGGCGAGAAGGCTACACTTCTGTTGATACAAAAACAAGAACAAACACATGCAGAAATCACTCTGCCACTCATCTGCTTCAGAAGGCACTGCGTGAGGTACTCGGCACACATGTAGAGCAGGCAGGTTCTTACCAGGATGCTGAGAGAACACGTTTGATTTCTCTCATTTTTCTGCTATGACTGCTGAGGAGCTTAAAAGGGTTGAGGATATCGTAAACGAGAAAATCAACGAAGCTATTGAAGTTCGCACAGATATCATGACTGTCGATGAGGCTAAAAAGACAGGTGCCATGGCTCTCTTCGGCGAGAAATACGGTGAAAAGGTACGTGTCGTATCAATGGGCGATTTCTCAAAGGAGTTCTGCGGTGGTACACATGTAAAGAATACATCTGATATCAAGGCATTCAAGATTCTTTCGGAGAGTGGTGTGGCTGCAGGCGTAAGACGTATCGAGGCTATCACAGGCGACAATGTATTCGCTTATTACAGCAATATGGAGAAGGAGCTTGAGGAGGCTGCTAAGGTTGTTAAATCAACTCCTGCCAACCTCAAAGAGAGACTTGAGCACCTGATTGCTGAGATGAAGGCACTTCAGAGTGAGAATGAGTCTCTTAAGAGCAAGGCAGCAAAGGATGCGCTTGGCGATGTTATGGATCAGGTAGTTGATGTAAACGGCATCAAGCTTCTTGCAACAAGTGTTGACGGCGTTGATATGAACGGACTGCGTGATCTTGGCGATTCCCTCAAGGAAAAGCTTGGCGAGGGAGTTATCGTGCTTGCTTCTTCAAATGAAGCAAGGTAAATCTTGTTGCCATGCAACAGACGCTGCCATAAAGAGCGGTGCGCATGCAGGAAACTTAATCAAGGCAATCGCCTCAAAGGTAGGCGGTGGCGGCGGTGGACGCCCTAACATGGCTCAGGCCGGTGGAAAGAACCCGGCAGGTATTCCTGATGCTATTGCTTCAGTAAAGGACGCACTTTCAGGTATGATTAAGTAACAAAAATGCTTATATAGTGCTTTAAAATGCATCTTTTAAAAAATAGGTCTAAATTTGTTAAAAAAATCAAATTAGACCTATTTTTGTGAAAGTATGGTAAAATTGTACTAAATTATAAATTGAGATTAAACTGAAAGGATGAATATGTATGAAGAGGTTAATAGCTGCAACACTTGTGGCTGCCATTGGGGTTTCATTACTTACTGGGTGCGGAGTATCAAATAAATCACATGACAATACACAGGTGGGGACGACGGAGAATTCTTCGGATGAAGCGAAGAATAAGGAAGTAAAGATGCACGTCTGGTGTTCGAAGGATGATGTGGATATTACTACACAGATGATTGAAAGCTTCAAGGAGGCTAATAAAGGAACTGATTTTAATATAATTATCGAGGAGTCAGAGGATTCTGATGCCAGAAATAATATATTATCAAATGTGCATAATGGTGCGGATGTATTCCCTATAGCGGATGACCAGATAACTTCTATGGTAGCGGGAGGCGCTCTTTATGAGATAGAGGATGTGGATGCCGTTAAAAAGGCTGACGATGAAGGTGCGGTTGAGGCTGCCACTATCGATGGCAAATTATATGGATATCCGCTGACCGCTGACAATGGATATTTTATGTATTACAATAAGAATTATTTCTCAGACAGCGATGTGGCTACGCTTGATGGCATGCTCGACATTGCAGGGGCCAATGGTAAGTACTTGACTATGGACTGGAGCTCAGGCTGGTATCTGTATTCATTTTTTGGAAATACAGGGCTTGATTTTGGCGTGAATGATGATGGTGTGACAAACCACTGCAACTGGAATGCTATCATCACGGACATCAAGGGTGTTGATATAGCACAGGCTATGCTTGATATTGCGGCTAAGCCGGGCTTTAAGAACTGTGTACAGGACGATTTTATTGCAGGAGTACAGGACGGAAGTATTATTGCCGGTGTCAGTGGATGCTGGAATGCAGCAAAAATCAAGGAATTATGGGGCGATGATTATGGTGCTGTAAAGCTGCTACATACACATGTGCCGGACAGCAGATTCAGATGTCATCGTTTAAAGGCTATAAATATATGGCTGTAAATGCATACACCAAGTATCCTGAGTGGGCAAATAAGCTTGCCCAGTGGTTTACAAACGAGGATAACCAGAAGCTACGCTTTGAGATGAAGAATACAGGCCCTGCCAATAAAGCGGCAGCCGCAGATGATGCGGTCAAAAAGGTTCCTGCTATTATGGCTGTTATGGATCAGGCACAGTACGGAAAGCTCCAAAGAGTTGGAAATTCTTACTGGGATGCTGCGACGGAGTTTGGCGAAAAAATGGCGGCCGGTAATCCTGATAATACAGATCTTCAGGAGATAATGGATAATTTTGTTGCGGGGATAACACAATCTGTAGCTGAGTAGAGGGGTATATAACATGAAATTAGATTCAAAAAAAAGTAAAGCAGCTGTTAAAAATAGCGCAGTAAAACAAAAAAAGGTGAAAGCAAAAGCAGCAAATCCTGCAAAAGCACCAAAAGTTAAAAAAACTCTCAACACAAAAAAAGCTCAAAAGGTTAATAACAAACCAAAGGTCAAGGGAAAGAAAAAGTTAAGTACAAAATTGATACTTATTCCTGTTTTTGTTGTAGGCTTTGTAAGTGTTATTTCAAGTGGTTTATCTCTTAAAAATTTATCAAAGGTAAATGATGCGGCTTCTCAGATTGTGGACACCTCAATGGTTGGCACGGAGATGCTTAATGATATTGAGATGGAGACTGTGAATATTCATACACTGGCACTGGCTCATATTATATCGACAGATCTATCATCAATGATTGATATTGTAAGTGAAGTGAGAAATCACGAGGAAAAGCTAAAGCAGCTCCTTGATGATTATAATCCTTATGTAACCTTGGAGACCAAGAGAAACTATAGAATTATCTGTGAAAACTATACAAGCCTGGTCAAGGAGTGTGGCAATGTAATGGCCTATTCTGCCGCCGGTAAAAACGAGGAAGCGTATAAAACGGCAAATGGCTCTATTGCAAAATATTCTAATAACATTGAAAAAGCTATTTCGTCAATGCGTGAGCATGTCAATTCTGTTACACAGGAGGAGAGAAAGAGCCTCGAAAGTACTTATCGCGCATCTGTTGTCACATGTACATTTACTATTGCAGTAAGTATAATTGCGTTACTGTTTGTTGTTTTTGCTGTTGTCACCATGGTTATCAAGCCTCTGCTTCGTACACAGAAGGAAATCAACGGCATCATAGTCAATATTGATAACAAGAAGGGCGATTTGACGCAGAGGGTTACTCCTATCAACAATGCTGAGGTTGACGCCGTAGGCAAGGGCATCAATGTCTTTATGACAAGCTGCAGGCTATATTTAAGGCTGTTGTCACCAATCAGCCAGAATGGAGAGAGTTGTTGATGATGTACGTCAGAGTGTTCAGACAAGCAACAGCAGTGTGTCTGATCTTTCAGCTTTAACAGAGGAGCTGTCTGCGACCATGCAGGATATCTCCGAAAACGCATCTGTTATTAATACCAACACAGATAATGTGGCAAAAGAGGTTGAAATTATTGCAGAAAAGACAGAGGAACTGACCAGATACACCAAGGATATGAAGGTTCATGCACAGTCGATGGAGTCTGTTGCGCGTACTAACATGGAGACAACAGACAGGAAGGTTTCAGAGATACTTGAAGTACTGCAAAAGGCTATTGAGGATAGCAACAGCGTTAAGCAGGTTAATTCTCTTACCAATGATATTTTAAACATTGCAAGTCAGACCAATCTGCTGGCATTAAATGCTTCAATTGAGGCAGCCAGAGCAGGAGAGGCAGGTAGAGGCTTTGCGGTTGTAGCCAGTGAAATCAGTCAGCTTGCTGCGGCCAGCCAGGAGGCTGCCAACAATATCCAGCGTATCAATGCAGTGGTTACCAATGCGGTTAACAATCTTGCCGACAACGCCAATGGTCTTGTCAGCTATATGAATGATTCAATCCTTCCTGAGTTTGAGAGATTTGTTGAGTCCGGTGTGGAGTACAACGACAAGGCTTCATTCATTGAGGGTACCATGACTGATTTCAAGGAAAAGACTGATTCACTTAAGCAGTCAATGCTCGAAATTTCTTCTTCAATCAACACCATTTCACATGCTATAAATGAGGGTGTGAACGGAGTTGTTTCAGCGGCTGACAGTACGCAGCTCATTGTTGAGGATATGGACAACATCTCGCATAAGATGGATGAAAACTATGAGATTGCAGATTCGCTGAAAAAGGAAACATCAATCTTTATCAAGCTTGATTAGAGTCATTTTGGAGTGATGTTTTACCTGATATAATTAAAATAATAATTTCTTGAAAAAATATCCGGATTTATCTTGACAAATCCGGATATTTTGATAAAATACATGTTAGTGCAATTAAGTATAGATACCTAACAGTTGATGCACAATACACAACTGGAGGGAGGTTAGGTTTTAGGTTATGTCTAGTGTAATAGTTAAAGAAAACGAGACTTTAGATAGCGCATTACGCAGATTCAAGAGAAACTGTGCAAAAGCAGGCATCCAGCAGGAGATCCGTAAGCGTGAGCATTACGAGAAACCAAGCGTAAAGCGTAAGAAGAAATCTGAAGCAGCTAGAAAAAGAAAATACAATTAATGTATTAGAGAGGACTACCGCATGCGGTAGTTCTTTTGTTATGTGTCAACATAATTTAATAATAAAAATTTAATTTGCATATTTGTATTATTGCTAGTAAAATAGGACTTAGTGAAAAGAAAAGGAGTGAATTACAATGACAAAAATTGACATTATTTCAGGTTTCCTTGGAGCTGGAAAGACTACATTTATCAAGAAAATGATAGATGAGGCTTTTAAGGGTGAGCAGATAGTTCTCATAGAGAATGAGTTCGGTGAGGTTGGTATAGACGGTGGCTTTTTAAAGGATGCCGGCATTCAGATTACTGAGATGAACTCAGGCTGTATCTGCTGTTCACTGGTTGGTGATTTTGGTAAGAACTTAAATGAGGTTATTACTAAGTATCATCCTGACCGTATCTTAATCGAGCCTTCCGGCGTGGGTAAATTATCAGATGTCATGAAATCTGTTATAGATATCGAAAAAGAACAGCCGGTCAAGCTTAATGCACTTGTTACAGTGGTAAATGCACTTAAGGCAAGCAAGCAGATGAAGGCTTTCGGTGAGTTTTTCAACAACCAGATAGAGTATGCTACAACAGTGATCTTAAGCCGCAGCCAGAATGCTACACCTGAGCAGCTTGAGTTTTGTGTAAAGCAGATTCAGGCTTTAAATCCAAAGGCTTCAGTTATCACTACTGATTGGGATGCTATTAAAGGAGAGCAGATTCTTAAGACTATGGAAGGTCAGGACAATCTCGAGATGAAGGTGCTTGCTGAGGCGCGTCATGCACAGGATGAGGCAGAGCATCATCATCACCATGACCATGATGAGCATGAGCATCACCACGACCATGACGAGCACGAGCATCATCATGACCATGATGAGCATGAACATCACCACGACCATGATGAGCATGAACATCACCATGACCACGACGAACATGAGCACCATCACGAGCATGGAGAGGGCTGCACTTGCGCTGTCATGACCATGAGCATGAGCACGGACATCATCATGCTGATGATGTATTTACAAGCTGGGGCAAGGAGACACCTCACAAGTTTGAGCGCGCTAAGCTCGAAGAAATCCTTAAGCAGTTTGTGGAAGATGACAAGATTCTTCGTTCAAAGGGCATGGTAGAGGGCACAGACGGCAAGTGGATTTACTTTGATATGGTTCCGGGCGAGTACGAGATTCGTGATGGCGAGCCTGACTATACAGGACGTATCGTTGTTATCGGAACAGATATCCACGAGCATGAGCTTGAAGAGCTCTTCGGACTTGCTTAAATGTATTTAACATAGTTACACAATAATCAGAAAGGAACTAACAAAATGGCTGAAGAGATTCCAGTATATTTATTTACCGGATTCATGGACAGTGGCAAGACTTCACTGATTAAGGATACCATTTTCGAGAATGATTTCGCTAATGGCTCAAAGGGCTTATCATTATGTGCGAGGATGGTGATGTGGAGTATGATATGGATAAGCTAAAGGCTGCCAATATCCAGGTTGCAGAGATCGACTCGGAGGATGAGTTTACAGCTGCAAAGCTGAATGAGCTCAACATGCAGTATTTGCCTGAACAGGTGTTTATCGAGTACAACGGCACATGGGGCATTGATAAAATAATAGAGGCTGAGCTGCCAAAGGGCTGGGTTATCGTGCAGTCGCTTGCCACAGTTGATTCCACTACATTTGACCTTTATATGAACAATATGCGCGCGATGATGCAGGAACAGGTATTTGCGAGTGATGTTGTCATATTTAACAGGACGGACGATGATACAGACAGAGGACACCTAAGGCGCACCATAAAGAATATCAACCGCAAAGCCCAGATAGTCTACGAACGCAAGGACGGTACTATTGATGAGCGTCCGGAGGAACTGCCGTTTGATATAAATCAGGATGTGATTGAGCTTTCAGATGCAGATTATGCCATCTGGTATATGGATGCCATGGAGAATTACAAGAAGTACGATGGCAAGGTTGTCAAATTTCTTGCTCTTGTATACAATCCTGATAAGCTTAGAAAGGGTGTTATGGTACCGGGCAGGTTTGCGATGACCTGCTGTATAGAGGACGTGACCTTTATAGGCTTTAAGTGTAAGTATGAGGATGAGAGCAGTATTCCTCACAAATCGTGGATTACCATCACCGCAAGGGTGCATGTGGAGTTTGCAAGAGAGTACAAGGGAAAGGGACCGGTGCTTTATCCGGTTTCCATCGAGCCTGCCGAGAAGCCGCAGGATGAGCTTGTATATTTCTCATAAAAGCTGATAAATACAGGAACCGGTTCATTTTTTGCATGAATTGGTTCCTGTTTTTGATATAAAGTACCGGACGAATGTCAAAAGATAACACAATTTCATAAGCATATAACATATTTTTATGGAATATCCAAAGAAACATATTGAAAAATTATATCATTTCATTTAAAATTAAAAAAGTATGAAATAAATGAGTATCAGATTACATATGTAATGGGATAAGATTTAACTAGGAGGAAGACTATGTATCCAATAGTTCGAAAAGAAAAATTGGCTGACAATATTATCCTTATGGATATAAAGGCACCACGAGTTGCAAAAGAGTGTCTGCCTGGTCAGTTTATCATCGCAAAGACAGATGAGGTAGGAGAGAGAATCCCACTTACCATCTGTGATTATGACAGGGAAAAAGAGACTGTTACTATCGTAGTACAGACTATCGGTGCAGGAACAGAGAGAATGATGGCTCTTAATGAGGGGGATTCATTAGAGGATTTCGTCGGACCACTCGGCTGTCCATCAGAGCTTTGTCAGGAGGATAACCTCGAGGAGACAAAGAAAAAGCACATCGTATTTATCGCAGGAGGTCTTGGTACAGCTCCTGTATATCCACAGGTTAAGTGGCTTAAAGAGCATGGTGTGGATGCTGATGTCATCATGGGCTTTAGAAATAAGGATATCCTTTTCTTTGAGGATGAGATGAAAGCTGTTGCAAAGAATCTCTATGTTTGTACAGATGATGGCTCATACGGCTTCCACGGCAACGGCAGCCAGCAGCTTCAGGCACTTGTTGATGCCGGCAATACATATGACTGCTGTGTAGCTATCGGACCTATGATTATGATGAAATTCACATGTCTGCTCACAAAGAAGCTTGAGATTCCTACAATTGTTTCAATGAACCCAATCATGGTTGATGGAACAGGTATGTGTGGTGCATGCCGTCTGATCGTGGATGGAAAGGTTAAGTTCGCATGTGTTGACGGACCTGAGTTCGACGGACATCTTGTTGATTTCGATCAGGCTATGAAGAGACAGCAGCAATATAAGACTGAGGAAGGCAGAGCTAAGCTTGCCTATGAAGAGGGCGCAACACATCACGGTGGCTGCGGAAACTGCGGAGGTGACAAATAATGGAAGTCGATGTATTAAAGAGAGTACCTGTCAGAGAGCAGGATCCTAAGGTTCGTGCCACAAACTTTGAAGAGGTTTGCTACGGCTACAATAAAGAAGAGGCAATGGCAGAGGCAAGCAGATGCTTAAACTGTAAAAATGCACAGTGTATGAAGGGCTGCCCTGTTTCTATCAATATTCCTGCATTTGTTGAGCAGGTTAAAAATGGTGATTTCACAAAGGCTTATGAGATTATTTCAGAGTCATCAGCACTTCCTGCTGTATGTGGACGTGTATGCCCACAGGAGAGCCAGTGCGAGGGCAAGTGTATCAGAGGCTTCAAGGGTGATCCTGTCTCAATCGGAAAGCTTGAGAGATTTGTTGCTGATACAGCAAGAGAGAATGGCATCAAGCCAAAGACAGCCGCAGAGAAAAACGGCAAAAAGGTTGCTGTTATCGGTTCAGGTCCTGCAGGACTTACATGTGCCGGAGACCTTGCAAAGCTTGGCTATGATGTAACTATTTTTGAGGCACTTCACGCTGCCGGCGGAGTATTAAGCTACGGAATACCGGAGTTTCGTCTTCCAAAGGACAAGGTTGTTGCGGCAGAAGTAGAGAATGTCAAGGCACTTGGTGTTAAAATCGAGACAAATGTAGTTATCGGAAAGTCAGTTAAGATTGACGAACTTATGGAGGAAGAAGGTTTCGAGGCTGTATTTATCGGTTCGGGAGCAGGACTTCCAAGATTTATGGGAATCCCTGGAGAGCAGGCCAACGGTGTATTTTCTGCTAATGAGTTCCTTACAAGAAATAACCTCATGAAAGCTTTTAAAGAGGGTTATGAGACTCCTATCTCAAAAGGTAAAAAGGTTGTAGTTGTCGGTGGTGGAAACGTAGCCATGGACGCAGCCAGAACAGCTCTTCGTCTC
>ENA-OQER01000344-OQER01000344.1-human-gut-metagenome-genome-assembly--contig:-NODE-344-length-26142-cov-11.346915_pt1 | contig 26142 bp, 24 predicted proteins | sample MGYA00242797_ERZ504639 | MGnify/ENA primary metagenome ERZ504639 (study PRJEB26092, sample SAMD00036306) | human gut metagenome | host: Homo sapiens | study: EMG produced TPA metagenomics assembly of...
ACCTCGCAGTAGTGTTGAAGTCTCTGTAATGGGGATGGAGTGAAGGGGGTAGCGTGCTTAGCCAAATTTAAAGTCCAACTTAAGAAATTGAGGATGAAACAATGAACGAGGCAAAACCTTTTGTAATAGACAAGCGATTGGTGTGGGAAGCTTACCACAAGGTGAAAGAAAACAAGGGTAGTGCGGGTATCGATAAGGTTGACCAAAAGACATTTGATAAAGAAATGTCCAAGAACCTTTATAAGATATGGAATCGCATGAGTTCCGGTTGCTACTTTCCCAAAGCGGTGAAGCTGGTAGAAATACCAAAATCCAATGGAGGTACTCGCCCTTTGGGCATACCAACGATTGAAGATAGAATAGCGCAGCAGGTAGTAGTATCAGTACTGACTCCTATTCTCGAACCTATCTTCAAGGAAGATTCCTACGGCTATCGTCCAGGTAAGGGAGCGCACCAAGCCATAGCCAAGGCTAAGGAGCGCTGCTATGTGAACCCCTGGGTGCTTGATATGGACATCAGTAAGTTCTTCGACACAATCAATCATGATTTGCTGATGAAGGCTGTCCGCAAGCATACAGAGGAGAAATGGGTACTTCTATACATTGAGCGGTGGCTCAAAGTTCCCTATCAGACATCGAAGGGTGAAGTGATAGAGCGAACGATGGGAGTTCCCCAAGGTTCTGTGATAGGTCCGGTTTTGGCAAACTTGTTCCTTCATTATGTCTTTGATGAATGGATGTCGCGTAACTATCCAACGATTCCGTTCGAGCGTTATGCTGATGACACCATCTGTCACTGCGTATCGGAGAAGCAAGCCCAGTTCTTGAAAGCTGTTCTAATGAAACGCTTTGAGGAGTGTGGATTGAAACTGAATGAAGAAAAGACAAAGATAGTCTATTGTAAGGATAGTAATCGAAGAGGTGACTCGGAGCATACTTCCTTTGACTTCCTTGGCTTTACCTTCAGACCTAGAAGTGCAAGAAACAGAAAGACGGGTCAAAACTTTACTGCTTTTCTCCCTGCAATAAGCAAGAAGTCGTTGAAAAGGATTAAAGAAGCTGTAAGGGCTTGGAAACTGAATCGTAAGACTTTTGCTTGCCTACTAGACATAAGCAATGAGGTTGATACGCAGATTAGTGGATGGATGAACTACTATATGAAGTTTGGTAGGTCTGAGTTCCGTAAGGTGTTGAATTACATTAATGAGCGACTAACCCGATGGGTGATGCGTAAGTATAAGCGCTTCTCCAAGGGTAAGAAGTTAGTAGAGCGTATGAATGGCTTGTAGAGTATGCGGTACATAACAGAAATGAGTTTTCACACTGGGCGAAGGGATTTGTACCCTATCCACGTCTAGGTTAATAAAGAATATTAATTAATAAACAAAAGAGTTAAGTACGAAGAGCCGTGTGATGGGAGACTGTCAAGCACGGTTCCGAGAGAAGGGAGGGTGAAATTCCCTCCACTTACTCGACAGTTTTATTTTTAGGCATTTGTTGAATGCCTCTTCTTTATAAACATAGAAATTGTATAAGCTGTATGAAACGAAAATTACACCTTATTATATATGTAGCGATTATTGTGTTGCTGACCGGTTGTGCTCAGAAGCCTAGGAAGTTTGTCATTGGCGTATCCCAGTGTTCGGAAGATATCTGGCGCGATAAACTGAATGATGAACTGAAGATGGGCGAGTATCTCAACGATTCGCTTATCGTGAAACTGGCTTCTTCCAATGATGATAATGTGTTGCAGAATAAGCAAGTTAACCAGTTTATCGATGAGGGCGTAGATCTGCTTATCGTATCTCCTAATCAGCTGAGTGCTATATCCAAGTCGGTAGAGCGTGCTTACGATAAAGGTATTCCTGTGATTCTCTATGACAGGAAGACCAATTCTGATAAGTATACGGCATTTATCGGCTGCGATAACTATACGATTGGTAAATCGATGGGAACTTTTATCGCCCAGCAGCTTCAGGGAAAGGGCCGCATCGTTGAAATCAGCGGTTTGGAGGGCTCTTCGCCTGCTTTGGAGCGTCATCGTGGTTTTATGGATGCTATCAAGCCTTATCCTGGGTTACAGGTTGTAGCCTCGGAGGAAGGAAACTGGAAAGAAGAGGGTGGAATCCAGGCGATGAAACGCATATTGAAACAGACACAGGACTTTGATTATGTCTTTGCCCATAATGACTGTCTTGCCTGGGGAGCTTATGTGGCAGCCCGCCAGATGAGGGTAAAGCGTAACTATAAGTATACCGGAGTAGACGGCATGGCTACCGAAGGTGGTGGTTTGGAACTTGTGCGCGATGGTATTTTCGAAGCCTCTTATCTTTATCCTACCAAGGGTGACGAGGTCATAGCGCTTGCCATGAAGATATTGAAGCATCAGCCTTATGAGCGCGACAATTATCTGAGCACTTCTATCATAACCCAGGCAAATGCTGCCCTTACATTGATGGAGGCTAGAGATGCCGAGCGTCAGACGCACAATCTGAAGACTTTGCATAAGCAGGTAAATCAGTATCTGTCTGATTATAACTCACAGAAAGTCATGCTCATAGGTCTGTGTCTGTTCCTGCTTGTTTGCCTTGCAGCTGCGGCTTTAATTTTCAGAGGTTATCTGATAAAGATGAAACTGAACGAAACATTGGCTAAGACAAATGGCGAACTGAAGCGACTGAATGTAGAATTGGGTGAAAAGAATGAAGAATTGAAACGATTGAATGAGGAGGTCTTGGAACTCACTCATTCCCGTCTGGTATTCTTTACCAATATCAGCCATGAACTTCGCACGCCTTTAACCCTGATAGCCGACCCGGTAGAGATGCTGCTCGAAGATACCGGCATCAAGGGCAAGAGCCGCGAACTCTTGAAAATGGTGCAGCGTAACGCCCTTGCTCTCCAACAGTTAGTAAGTAACATACTTGATTTCCGTAAGATTCAGAATGGCAAGATGGAGTTGAAACTCTATCGCTTCGACATTGTGAAGACCTTGACGATGTGGGTGGGCGACTTCCAGCTTACTGCCGAGCGCAAGCAGATCAGACTGCATCTGGATGTTGATGACTTGAAAGGCAGCCATGAAATGATTGCCGATCAGGAGAAGATTTCCCGTATCGTGTTCAATCTGTTGAGCAATGCCTTGAAATATACGCCTGCTGGTGGCGAAATCTTTGTATCGTTGAAAGATGAAGGTGCCAATCTCCGTCTTGATGTGAAAGATACGGGCAAGGGTATCTCGCAGGATGAGGCTGATAAGATCTTTGAACGCTTCTTCCAGGCCAAGGGTGCTGCCAGCGGTACGGGTATCGGTCTGGCTCTGGTGAAATCATTTGTAGAGTTGCATCATGGTGAGGCTAGGGTAGAAAGTGAACTGGGAAAGGGCTCTGATTTTATCATTGTCATTCCTCGTGAGCAGGAGGGTGATTCACAAGTTATCCACAATGATGTGGATATTGTGGATAACTCTGTAAATGCTTCTGCGTCAGCTGGTAAGAATGTTGTAGATGAATCTGTTTTGCAATATATTGACGATGGAGACAGAAGTCGTGGAAAAGTTCAGCAGCTGGTAAGTGAGAATACCAATCGTCCTACTGTTCTGGTTATTGATGATAATACCGATATCCGTCAGTATGAGCGTACACTTTTGCAGGATGAGTATATTGTTCTTGAGGCTGCTGATGGTAAAGAGGGTCTGGCTGTCGCCTTGAAAGAGGTGCCTGACCTGGTGATTTGCGATGTGATGATGCCTGTTATGGACGGATTGGAGTTGACAGAACAGCTGAAGACGAATACGGCTACCTCTCATATCCCTGTTATTATGCTTACGGCGAAGAACCTGGAGGAGCATCGCGCAGAGGGTTATGAGCATGGAGCTGATTCCTATATTACTAAACCATTCCACAGCAAGGTGCTTCTCGCCCGTATCGAGAATCTCTTGCGACAGCGTCAGCTCCTGAAGAATCTTTATCAAGGTACTAAAGAGGCTGAGAAGGAGATTTCTGAGGCTCATCTGGAAGATCGTGACAAGCAGTTCCTCAGGCAGCTTCAAGCTATTATCCAACAGAATCTTTCTGATAGCGAGTTTGGAGTTGAGGATATGGGACAGCAGATTGGTTTAAGCCGTGTACAGCTCTATCGCAAGGTGAAGGCGATGACTGGCTCTTCTGTTGTTGACTTACTCCGTAAGGCTCGCCTTGCCAAAGCTAGGCGTTTGCTCGAAACCCGGAGCATGAGTGTCTCTGAAGTAGCCTATGAAGTGGGTTTCTCAGCGCCGTCTTACTTCACAAAATGTTTCAAGGAAGAGTATGGAATGTTACCTGGTGATGTAGGTAATGTGATGAAATAGAGAGAAATACGCTATACCTGAAGTGTAAAATCTGTGAATATATGGATAAAAATCGTTCATTTCCTAGCATAAAAGGTACATTGTATCATTTTTATCACTCTTTGAACGATAATTATACCTGAGTTTTGCTGAAACTTACTATCTTTGCACCAGAATTTAGAAGTTTATAAATTGTTTCATGCAAAAGTAGTTACATTTTCATAGGTTTAGGTTTTTAGGTTTTATGCTTTAAGGTTATAGGATTGAGTATTCATTAAGGTAAGTAGTTTTCTTTAAGGTAAAAAGTTTTGTTTTGGAAAATAACTAGTAATGAGAGAAAGCAGCTGTATAGACGGGATGTCTGACAGCTGCTTTTCGCGTATTATAGTTTGTTTCTTTTTAAGCGGGCATACTATAGCTTTTTAAGGGGGCTTATTCCCAATCTTCGAATTCCAGTTCCAGTTCTTTGTATTCGGGTTTGAAACTGCTGTTCTCCTTATCTTGCTTCCTGGCTTCTTCTGATGAGGCGTTGCTTACGGACAGACCAAGCAGGCGGATGGGATGCGCCGAGGAGTAATCTACCTGTTTCAGTAGCCGTTTGGCAAGAGGCAGAATATCATCCTTCTTTTTCAGAACCTTTTCTTGCGAGATGCTTCGTGTTATCTGGGTGAAATCGGCAAACTTCACCTTCAGCGTCAGGGTTCTTCCTTCGAAACCGCTTTTGGCGATGCGCTCCAGCAGTTCGAGTACAGTATGGTACAGTTCGATAATCACAGCCGTTTTTAGATAGATATCTTCCAGGAAAGTCTGTTCGCAGCCTACCGATTTCCGTTCCCGGTAGGTGATGACAGGTCGTTCATCTATCCCCCTTGCGAAATCATAGAAGATGTGTCCGGCTTTTCCGAACACTTCTACCAGATGTTCTTCGGATACTTTCCTCAGGTCTGCTCCGTTGAAGATACCCATGAAATGCATCTTTTGCAGTGTTTTCTTGCCCACACCCCAGAAATCCTCTACAGGCAGCTGGGCGATGAAATCGAGCGCCTTGTCGGATGAATGGTGCAGATGCCGTCGGGCTTGCGGTAATCCGAAGCCACTTTGGCGAGAAACTTGCAGTAGCTGATGCCAGCCGAGGCGGTGAGTCCGGTTGCCTCCTTGATACGGGTTTTGATTTCTTTGGCAATATCCACCGCCAGTTCTATCCCTTTCTTATTCTGCGTTACATCAAGAAAGGCTTCATCTATGGAGATGGGTTCTATGAGGTCGGTATATTCCTGGAATATCTGATGTATCTGATGGGATATTTTAGCATAATAATCATGCCTGCAGGGCACGATGATGAGGTTAGGGCAGCGCTGCTTGGCTTGAGCGATGGATTGCGCCGAATGAACGCCATACTTCCTTGCCTCATAGCTGGCTGTAGAAACCACACCACGAGGTCCGTCGAAGCCAACCGCTACCGGTTTGCCCCGAAGTTCCGGATTGTCTCTTTGCTCTACCGCAGCAAAGAAGGCATCCATGTCGATATGTATGATCTTTCGCTCAGTCATTCCTGCCTTATTTTTCCCAAAAGTACAAAAAAGATGCGTTTCCACAAAATCTAAGCTGTTTTTTATTGTTCGTTAACGTTTTCGGGTATTAGCCTACATGACCCATCGAAACAGGCTGCGTTGAGCATCTCAAGTACTTGCGTTAGCCAACTCAAGTACTTGCGTTAGTCAACTCAAGTACTTGCGTTAGTCAACGAAGCTATCTGCGTCTGCTTCCGGAGTCGTCTCCGATAGCTTCCGGAGTCGTCATCGATAGCTTGTTGAGTCGTCTCCGTTAATTTAACAAGTCGTCTCCGATAGCTTACGGAACCACTTGAGTAAGCTGAACCAAACACTTGACCTCACTGATTCATGCACTAAGGAAGAGGGTAATCGTAATGTGATGCTCAATGCAGCCAGTGCGAATGCTCCTCGTGAGATTCAGATAGGCTTGCCTTCTGCCGATGTCAACGTTTTGGAGAATGGTTTGCCTGTTACTTACGCAACCAATCCTCATTCTGTCAATACCATCTGGCGTGGTGATGCAAGTTTGAGCCATCAGGGCTCAGGGGAGATTGTCCGTGGATAAAACAACCTCTGTTTCTTATTTACCGGTTTGCTGTTTCATTCCCTCAAAAAACTTTTGCTGCAATTGTTTGGCCAGTTGATTATCAGGGTTGAGTTTGAGAGCTTTCTCGTAATCCTGCATCACTTCCAGATAATAGCGTTGACCGTTTTGCCCAGGATTCTGTACGATGCGTACCATATAGAGAAAACCGCGAAGGGTACAGATGTCAGACGGGTCAGCATGCTTTATATTCTCCATCTTGGCAATGGTTTCTTCAGTCTCTTTTAGAAGATTTTCTGTTTGTGGAGCATGCGGATTCATCACGGAATAATTGAGACTTTGCAAAGCTATCTGAAACTTGGGCTGGATGCTATCAGGAAACATATCATCAATACGCTTCATCTCTGCAATACAATTAAGTATGCTCTCTGATGTCGGTTGCTGAAGTTTAGCAAGCGACTGTCCGATAAGCCCCTGCATTGTGGATTGCTGGGCATAGATAACTACAGATGTTGTCATGAAGAAGACAGACATCAATACGAATCGTTTAAAAGTTTGAAATGTCATATGCTTTATTATTTTTAAGTGAAACAAATATGCCTATATATAAAAATCTGTCTCTAGAAGGAACTATCGAACGTCCGTTAGTATTATATCCGAAAATGTTTGTACGGCCGAGGATGTTGTTCAGAGAAGAATAGATAATGACCTTGGGACTTAGCAGATAAGTAAGGTTTATATCTACGCTATTATAATGTGGTGTCTTGCCAATAAGAAAATGACGTCCGCTTGCATACGATTCAGTCAGCCCGATGATTGCTTTGCCGAATGAATATTTTGCTGTCAATCTCAGATTATGCTTTGAGACGTAGTCAGGTATTCGCTCTTCTGTTTATTCGTGATAGAATCGCTTGGAATCGTTGTAGGAATATGAAAATGCTGTGGTCAGATGTTTGAAAAGCGAATGCTCTTCTACAAAAATGTCTATACCTTTACTCTTTCCATATCCTTTCGGTTGGTAAATACCCTTTTCCCATAAAGGCAATCGCTGATATTTTTTCCAGTAGGGTTCTATTCGTATGAGTGTACCAGGCGACTTATATTGTATGGATAGGATAGCATGATCTGCCGTACTTTGTCCAAGAGATTTCTTGTTTGTTGCAAGATAGTCATCTTCTGGAGTCTGGCTATACCGACCGGTAGCAAATGAAAGCTGAAAATTCTTGTTAGGAATATAACATAGTGTAGCCCTTGGCATAAACAGCCAGTTGGCATGAGCCATATATTCTGTCCTTGTCGAAATATTCAGGAACACATGGGGCATCATCCTCCATTGGGCATCAATATGAGCAGCAAGAATATTATAATCCAACTTGTAGCAATCGTTTTCGTACTCCATGAGGCTGTTTCGCTGATAGTCCTCCATTCCTGCCGATATTTTTAGTGCATCCGAGCAAATTTTGCGTATTTCTGTTTTCAGATGTATCTCATTCCTGAAGTTGTAATATCGGTCACCAGCAATCTTCGCATCTTCTATATCGTTGAATACCGATGAGCTTGCCATACCGCAAAAGAGCGTGTAGCCAGCACCCCACTGTGCCTTATAGGTTGTGTTGGCATAGATATTATTCTCTTTGAGCGAAAGGTTTTGGTTGTCTATATGCTGTCCTACAGATGTATAATCATAGCCAACGTATGTTTTCAATATTCCGGCATTTCGGAACTCATTCTTGTATTGTGATTCGCCAGATAGTTTTAGATAAGGCTTGTTGAAATCAAGCCTTTCTGAAAATAACTGATTGTAGATTCCCAAACTTGTTAGTGCGGCATTAAAGGATAAGCTGCTGTGGGAATATGCCTTGGTGCCACCGATGTTCCAGTCAACCAATGATGCGCTGACTCCATATTTGTCACTTGTTGCAGCATCTGATGTTTCCATAGGGAGAACGGAGGAAAGTGCTTGTCCATATTCTCCGCTATATCCACCAAGAGAAAAGTTGATACCTTTAAATATAAAAGGAGAGAATCGTCCACGTACAGCAGTATTTTCTGTGTTTGTACTATATGGAACAAGGACGTGCATTCCGTTAATGAAAGTCTGGCATTCTTCGCTTTCTCCACCACGGACATAGAGCTTTCCGTTTTCTCCCACTTTTTGAGTGCCGGGTAAAGTTTGCAGGGCTGCAACAATGTCCCCGCATGAATTACCTGCCATCACAACATCTAAGGCATCCATAGTCTTGAAGTTGTCACTTTTCCCGAAACTGTAAGTGCTGGCAGATATTACAACTTCTTGGATTGCCGTAGCTTTTTCTTTCATTTGGATAGAAAGATTATGTAACTTGCAGGCATCTGTAGTCTGCATATATTCTTCAAAACCAATCAATGGTAATCTTGATAGACGCTTCTCCGGTTTTGATGTGGAAAAGGAAAACCTGCCCAGAGAATCTGTCAGGCATCCATCAATTGTGCCCATGATGAAAACATTGGCACCAGCAAGCGGTTCCTGACCGCTTTTTACCATGCCTGATATGATGGTCTGTGCAGCCAGGTTGCAGACTGAAGTCAGCAGCAATGCGATATGTATTATTCGATGTTTCATGCCGCAAAGATACTGCATGAAACTGGAGTTACCAAATTCTTAGGATATACAACTAAAACTTATGATAGAAAGCTAGTTAAGATGCCGAATAACTAAGTTGAAGGACAAATAACTATGTAAGATAAGTCTTTAACTTGGGCACAAATCTTCGGGAAACGGGTATGATGTTTGTGCAATTTTCGAGAGTCAGTTGATAACCATTTGAGTTGCCTCGTGCCGAAGTGATATTATTCACATTGACAGCAAAAGAACGGTGACATTGGAAAATGTTCTCAAACTCTTTCAACTCTTCAAGAGCATGGGTTAGTGTTGTATGGATATCAACAGCAACAACATTACCTTCTTTTAGAAAACAGACGGATACATTGTTTTTCTGTGCTTCCATATAAAGTAGATCGTTGATGGCAATCGACAGATCGTTTCCTCTTACGTTAGTATCATGGATGGTAATAGATACTTCTTCCTGTTCCTTTGTTGTATTGCGCAACAACTCTTCCATTCTCTCTCGTAATGTTCTGTTGTATTGCATTCCGATAGATAATGTCGTAAGAAATATGCCTATGATAATAGTCCAATTAAGAAACAAGAGAAACAGACTGAATGTAATCGTATAATGAAACAAGTATGAGAATAGGAGGAAATTACCGAAGGCAATGATGAAAATCAGTCCGAGTATAGCTACTCCTTCATGCCAGATACGCCAGGGCTTGATAGTTTGATGCAAATACTTCAATATCGTTGCAGCGTATGTTATGTGGCATCCAAAAGTTACCAGTCCGAATAATGTAGCAACAAAGCATTTGTTACCTTGATATAAGCAGAGTCCAAATGGCTGCAGAAAATATAAAATTACCCAAATGATGAAGCCAAAGATGCTACTATCTTTTAGCAAGTGTTTACTCTGTTTAAAAGGATATGTTCGAGTTAGAAACGACATATTGAATCTGATTTATTTAATTAACGCAGCACTATCATTTATCTTCTTTATCAGGGTGTACCTAGCTACTCTGTTGGTGCACCGGGATGCTTGCCATATCCAGACATTTGTTTATTATCGTGCTATAAAAATAAAACAAAGTTCTGAATGACACTGCAAAAGTACAAATAAAATTTGAGAAACGCACTTTTGGAGACGTTTATTTTGGTAATGAAGCATTTTCTTATGATGTCTCAGGACTTTTTTTTCTTGATGACATATGCATCATCTTTCATGATAGCAAGAAACATCAATCCTACTCTGTTCGACCTCTCGGGAAGAAAAGTCCTTGTGCCACAAAAAGGACACATTTATATTATGGGCAACAAGAAAGTCGTATGGTAGGAACGTGTGTTTTGGATAAAATATAATAAAAGCCGCAGTTTGTAAACGCAAACTGTGGCTTTTTCGTTTTTTTATGCTATCTTTGCACACAGATAGTGTTTTTAAAGATAGATCATGATGGAACAGCAAGTAAAACTAGTACCTTATGGGGTGGCTGATTTTGCTACGGTAATAGAGCAGAATCTATATTATGTGGATAAGACGATGTTTATCCCGGAGCTGGAGAAGCAGCCTCGCAATCTCTTCTTCATCCGTCCTCGTCGTTTTGGTAAGAGCATATTCTTGAGTATGCTCTATTCTTACTATGACTGTACGCAGAGCCATAAGTTCCAGAGTCTTTTTGGAAATCTGTGGATAGGCCAGCATCCTACACCTTTGCAGGGAAAGTATCAGGTGCTGTTCCTAGATTTCTCCCAGATTACGGGTAATATCGACAAGCTTGAGACTAAGTTTAATTCTTATCTTAGCATCAACCTTGATGCTTTTGTCCGTCAATACTCAGAATATTATCAGGCAGAGATGGAAGAAATCCTGGCGCAGGAAGATTTTGAGGAAAAGATGGAACTGATATTCAAGGCTGCCAAGCGCACCAGTATCATCTGTATCTCATCATCGATGAGTATGACAACTTCACGAATGTCATACTCAACGAACGTGGTGAGAATGTGTATCATGCGATTACCCATGCCGACGGCTTTTATCGTGATGTCTTCAAGAAGTTCAAGGGTAATTTTGAGCGTATCTTCATGATGGGTGTGAGCCCTGTAACCCTGGATGATGTGACGAGTGGATTCAAGATAGGTTGGAACATTTCTATCAAGCCGGAGTTTGATGAGATGCTGGGCTTCTCTACCACTGATGTGGTGGAGATGTTTACCTATTATAAGGAGCATGGTAGTATTCCTGTCGATAGTGATATTGATGCCATCGTCAATGATATGAAGCCATGGTATGACAATTATTGCTTTGCAGAAGAAGCATTGAAGAAGAAAACTCGTATGTTTAATTGTGATATGGTTCTTTATTACCTTCGTAATTACATGGATAACGGATGTTCTCCTCGTCAGATGATAGACCCGAATACCCGTACCGATTATGGCAAGATGAAGAAACTCTTGCAGTTTGACAAGCTGGATGGAGAGCGTAAGGGCATTATCCGCAAGATAGCAGAAGAGGAGCAGATTGTTACCCAGCTTTATGAGTCGTTTTCTGCGTATCAGATTCCAAAGGCAGAGATATTCCCAAGTCTTCTGTTCTATTATGGCATGTTGACCATCAAGGGAACTCGTGGATCCAAGCTCATTCTGGGCATTCCGAACAATAATGTCCGCAAGCAGTATTATGGTTATCTGGAAGAGGAGTATCAGGCAAAGGCTTATGTGGATGTCAACCAGCTCACCGATTACTATTATGATATGGCATATGATGGTAAGTGGGAAGAAGGATTGCGCTTCATGGCAGATGCCTATGCCAAGGTTTCATCGGTGCGTGATGGCATTGAGGCTGAGCGAAACCTGCAGGGATTCTTTATGGCTTATCTGAATCTGAATGATTATTATATCACGGCTCCAGAGTTGGAGTTGAATCATGGCTATTGTGATTTCTTCCTTTTGCCAGACCTTACCCATTATGCCAGTCAGCATAGCTACATCCTGGAGTTGAAGGTTCTTTCGAAGAAAGATTTCTCTGCGATAGTTGAAGGTGAGTTCACGGAAGATGGCAAGCCTATGACCAAGGCAGAGAAACAGTGGCGTGAGGCTCTAGATCAGATTCATCAATATGCCGAGCTCCAAGGGTTGAGGCTTTGCGCCAAGGAACAAAACTCCATCTCATCATCATGCAGTTTGAGGGGTGGGAACTTAAACGGATGGAAGAAGTATAAAATCAATGAAAAGAATCAATATTATCTTAATAGTACTATCTTTTAGTATGCTTCTTCTAGGTTCTTGCACCCAGAAGAAGATGGTGATTGGTGTGTCGCAATGTTGCGGCGGAGTTTGGCGTGAGAAGGTGAATAATGAGATGCGACAGGCGCAGTATCAATATAAGAATGTGGATTTGCTGTTTACTACTGCAGAGAATGACGGGCAACGCCAGGCTCGTCAGATAGACAGTATGATAGCCAGGAAGGTAGATTTAATCGTTGTTGCTCCTGATAACGTGAATGATGTAACACCTGCCATCGAGCGAGCTTATCGTGCGCATATCCCGGTTATTCTCTTCGACAGAAAGGTAAAGACACCCCATTATACAGCTTCCATCGGTGGCGATAATGTAGAAGCGGGTAGGGAAGTGGCCCGCTTTCTTGCCAGTAAACTGGATGGAAAAGGTACCGTTGTTGAGATTACGGGCTTGAAGGATGCTTCCCCTGTCATTGAGCGCCATCGTGGTTTCCACGAGGTGATGAAGAATTACCCGGGAATCAAGGTGGTTACCCTGGAAAGCAACTGGAAGTTAGAGCGTGCCCAGGAGTTAATGAAGCAATATCTGGATAAGGGCGGACATGCGGATGGCGTGTTCGGACATAGCGACCTGGGTGCCATAGGAGCCTTTCTGGAAGCGGAGAGACGAGGCATTGATAAGCAGATGCTGATAGTAGGCATTGATGGATTGCCTGGAGAATGGGAAGGAGTGGATAGAGTGAAGAGAGGACAGTTTGCTGCTTCTTATGTCTATCCTACCCAGGGCGAAAAGATTATGGAATTGGCAATGAATATCCTTCAGGGTAAACCCTATAAGAAGGATAATGTGATGAAATCATTCCTTGCTACCCCTGAAAACTGCGATGCCATCGCTCTGCAATATCAGGATTTGGATGCGAAGGTGAAAAATATGGAGCAAATTTCAACTCATCTGGATTCTTATACAGAGGTATCCCGCATCCAGCGATGGATGATTATTGTTGCCATCGTTATCGTCTTAGTTCTGCTCTTTGTCATCTACTATATATATAAGGTATATAGAAAGAAGCTGCAGAAACAGAAAGCCGTGGCTCGTGGCTTCATCGAGAACAAGGAGGGTTGGGCTGCTGAACTGAATCACCTGGATGAGAGTGATCGTTACTTCATGGACCGTTTCAAGAAGAAGATACTTGAAAATATGGGCAATGCTGATATGAAGATGGATGATTTGGGAGCCCAGATGCTGTTGAGCAAGGTGCAGCTCTATCGCAAGGTGAAGGCTATGACAGGAAAAAACGCCTGCCGAGCTCTTGAAAGAGATGCGCCTGCAGAGAGCCTATACGCTCCTGATGCAGACTGATAAGACTATAGCTGAAGTCTCGGCAGAAGTAGGCTTTGCGTTACCGGGCTATTTCTCTTCCTGTTTCAAGAAACAATATGGCGTTCTTCCAACAGATTTACGACATAAACCGGTGTAAGATGTATAATATGGTTCTAACTGCTTCTGATATAAAACTTTAAAATCTTAGCAAAAGATAAGAAAATCGTTTCATGTAACATAATTATTGTTACAGGAACGATTTTTTCTATTTATATAACAGTCTTTTCCCTAATTTTGCGGCAGAAATCAAGCAATAACAATTTTTGAAACTTAAAACGTTATATTAGTATGAACAATCTTTCAAAATTACTAATGAGCTCTGCGCTCTGTACTGTTTGCACCGTAGCTAGTGCACAACAGGTAAATGTAAATGGCATCGTAAAGGATGCTGCCGGTGAGACAGTCATTGGCGCATCTATTATGGTGAAAGGCACAAAGACTGGTACTGTTACCGACTTTGATGGTAACTTTCATGTAGAATGTGCTCCTGGTTCCACACTTGTTATATCTTATATTGGATATAAGACGCAAGAAGTAAAGGCTTCAGATAATATGGAGGTAACACTTCAGGAAGATGCCAACGACTTGCAGGAAGTAGTTGTAACAGGTTATACCACTCAGAAGAAGGCAGACTTGACCGGTTCCGTGGCTGTGGTTTCAACCAAGAACCTGAAGACAAGTTCAGAGACAGACCCGATGCGTGCTTTGCAGGGTCGTGTTCCTGGTATGACTGTTACTACCGATGGTTCTCCTATTGGTTCAGGAACCGTGCGTATTCGTGGTATCGGTTCTTTCAACTCTTCTCAGGACCCTCTTTATATCATAGATGGTGTGCCTACCAATATGGCATTGAATACCCTCAATACAAATGATATAGAGAGTATGCAGGTTTTGAAGGATGCCGCTTCGGCTTCTATCTATGGTTCACGTGCATCGAATGGTGTCATCATCATTACCACCAAGAAAGGTAAGAAGGGTAGCAAGGTTGCTGTTGACTTCTCTGCCAACCTCACTGCACAGTTCTATTCCAACCAGTCGAAGATGAAGCTGATGAACTCCAGCCAGTATGCTACTGCGATGGCTCAGGCAGCCCTGAACGATGGACTCGATCCTGTGGCTTATGCAGCCAACTACGGCATCGACTTGAATGCGGCCTCTGGTACTCCAATCACCGTTTGGAATCCTGCTACCAACCAGTATCAGAACTATACTATCAATGGTCGATACGACGGCTACATCAATGCCAAGAAGACCATGCGATTCTCAGATACCGACTGGCTCGATGAAATCTCTCGCACTGGTTTCTCGCAGAACTACGACCTCTCTGTATCTCATGCCAATGACAAGCATAGCGCTATGTTCTCCTTGGGATACAAGAACAATGAGGGTGTCTTGAAATATACCGACTTCGAGAATATCTCAGCTCGTTTGAATACTTCTTGGAATTTAAACAAGATAGTAACCGTAGGTGAGAATTTGACTTTGACTTATACCTCTCAGGTAGATTGCCATCCGATGGAGAATGCCTTGAAGATGCCTTCCATCGTTCCGGTTTACGAAGAAGATGGCAAGACCTTCGCTGGTCCTGTGGGTAGTATGGCCGACCGTCAGAACCCTTGTCGTGAGCAGTATCAGAACCGCAACAACCACCTCGACTACTGGCGCATCTTCGGTAATGCTTTCGTAGATTGAAGCCTGTCAAGGGATTGACCCTGCGTTCTAACTTCGGTTTGGATTTCAAGACATCGTTTATCAATGCGATGACGAATACTTATCATTCCGATATTGTCAACAATGACATAGCCAAAACAACGCTCTCGAATAACAATGAGACCAACTGGACATGGTCTAACACAGCCCAGTACGTTACCCAGATTGGCAAGCACAACATTGATGTACTCGGTGGTATGGAATTTTCCAAGCAGTCGGTTATCGATTTCTCTGCCTATTCAGAAGGCTATGCGCTGGAAGATAAAGATTATATGTGGCCAAATGCTGCCACGGGAACGATGCGTAACTCGGGTGCAAAGTTTGGTTATCGCCTGGCTTCTTTCTTTGGAAAGGTGAACTACAACTGGGATGATCTCCTCCTGGCTTCCTTCACCATCCGTCATGATGGTTCATCCCGATTTGGTAAGGCACATCGCTGGGGTACTTTCCCTGCTGCATCACTCGGTTTCAGATTCTCTAATCTCCTGAAGAAGGATTGGTTGGATGATGCCAAGTTGCGACTCTCTTGGGGTCAGACAGGTAACCAGGCTATCGACAACAATGCACAGTTTGGTCTTTATGTAGTAGATTACGGATTAGACCGTGTAACCTCTACTGCATACGATCTCTTCCTGCAAGGCTCAGGTACCTTCCCTTCTGGTTATCGTGCCACACAGTTGGCTAACCCTAACTTGAAATGGGAGGCTGCTACCCAGTATAACGTAGGTTTGGATTACACCCTGTTTGGCAACAGCTCTATGGTACAGTGGATGCCTATATTAAGAATGTGAAGGATATGTTGATTAATCCTGCTTATCTGGGTGCAACTGGTGAAGGTGGAAATTCATGGCAGAATGGTCCTTCGCTCCGCAACTGGGGTATGGAGTTCACCGTGGGTTATCGCAAGACCTTGGCTAATGGACTAGGCATCGACGTGAACGGCAATCTGGATTTCTTCCGCAACAAGGTTACTTATTTGCCAGCAACAACAACAGGTGCTTACGCTCACACATCTAAGGAAAACCTGGTGCAGAGTGGCAAGTCATATGGTTCTATCGTAGGTTATGTAGCCGATGGAATTTTCCAGAATCAGGAAGAAGTAGATAAGTCTGGACAGCCAAACGCACGTGTCGGTGGATTGAAATACAAGGACTTAGATGGTAAAAATGGAATTACTTCAGATGACCAGACTTGGATTTTCGACTGTGCCAGCCTTCTCTTATGGTTTGAATATTGCTCTCAACTACAAGGGCTTTGATTTCAGTATGTTCTGGCAGGGTGTCTATGACCAGGATGTGTATAACAACCAAAAGTTCCAGACCGACTTCTGGGCTATTACTGATGGTGGTTCTAACAAGGGAACCCGTTTGCTCGATGCTTGGAATACCAACAATACCGGTTCTTCCATCCCACGCTTGAGCACCATGAACACAGCCGATGAGGGTCGTGCTTCTACTTACTACGTAGAGAATGGATCTTACTTGAAGTTGCGCACCTTGCAGGTGGGTTACACCATCCCAAGCAGCTCCTCTCTAAGTTGAAGATGACCAGTGCCCGTGTCTATCTCTCAGGTCAGAATCTTTTGACCATCAAGAGCAATAGCCTGACCTGTTCAGACCCAGAGAATCCAAACTGGAACTATCCACTTTCAACATCCGTATCATTCGGACTTCAGGTAGGTTTCTAAAATGTTTCATATTTTTAAAGAGAATTTTAAGATGAAAAAGTTATATACAATGGTGCTTGCAGCAGCACTGGTAGGAACATTCACCAGTTGTGATGATTTCCTGGATTACACCCCAACAGCTGTGGTTGATGAAGACAAGGCTTTCAGCGAGCCAGACAAGATGGTAAACAGTGCCTATGCAATGTTGGGCGACTGCTGGTATTCTTACCCATTCAACCTTTGGCCATATGGTGACCTTTCTTCAGACGATTGCTTGAAGGGTGGCGGTGGCACCGGTGACACCGGTTATCACGATGTGGAGATCTGGACTACCTTGACCTCTACTAAGGGCGAACTCGACGAGTTATGGTATCGTCTCTATTGTGCCGTTTCCCGTTGTAACCGTGCCTTGGTTTCTTTGCAACAGAATGGTGAGAGCACACTGGTGCTGAGGTAACCAAGCAGCGTGAGGCTGAGGTTCGCTTTCTCCGTGCTCATTTCTATTTCAAGTTACTTAGCATGTATCGTCAGATCCTTGGATAGACGAGAAGGTTTATGAGGATAAAACAACAGAGAGCACATCAAACACTCAGTTACTTACGAGGAATTGTGGCAGAAGGTGATAGCCGACTTCCAGACTGCATACGATGTACTTCCTGCTAAGCAGAAGGATGGCGGTCGTGTCAACAAGATTGCTGCCGCAGGTTATCTGGCTAAGTGTTATCTTACCATTGCCTGGGGTGATGGTTATGAGGCAACCAATGGCGTTGACCATATTAATAAGGAGTATATGCAGAAGGTAGTAGATTACACCGATGTTGTGAAGAATTCAGACTATGGTTACATGGCAGACTTCGGCGACATCTTCCTGCCAGACAATAAGAACAACAAGGAGTCTGTCTTTGCCGTACAGGCTTCCGACTATAGCGAGGACCATACCGCCTTCGGACGTGCCAACTGTCTAATATGCTGAATGGCTGTTGGGGTATTTGGTCTTGCGGATGGGATTTCCACAAGCCTTCACAGAACCTGGTGAATGCCTTCAAGACCAAGAACGGACTTCCTGAGTTTGATGACTACAACAAGACTTGTGATTATCCTGTAAACGGTAAGCCTAATAGTCAGAAATGGGATCCACGTTTGTTCCATACAGTAGGAATGCCTACCTTCCCATATAAATATGAGTCAGAATACACGATGACTACAGCCAACTCTCGTACGCCAAACGTTTACGGTTACTATACCTCTCTGAAGGAAGTACCACAGCGTTCTAAGGGTGAAACATTCAATGGCTCTTGGCAGGCGTTTGCGATGAACGACTATGTGCTCCGTTATAGCGACATCATGTTGATGCGCGCTGAGGCTTTGATAGAGTTGGGCCATCTGGCTGAGGCTCGTACCATCATCAACGATATCCGTCAGAGAGCCAAGAATTCTGTGGATAAGCATATCGATTATGCCAAGGCTCAGTGTGATATTGCCCTTTATCCGGAGTCTTATTTCCAGGATAAGGAGACGGCAAGAAAGTGCCTGCGCTGGGAACGTCGTCTGGAGATGGCGATGGAGAACGGCCGTTTCTTCGACCTGCGCCGCTGGGGCGTTGCTTCTGAGACATTGAACAAGTATTTTGCATCAGAGCAGAACGATAAGTATGGAGAGCAGACATACGCTCAATACCTGAAGGATGCCAAGTTTACTCCAGGCAAGAACGAGTTCTATCCGGTTCCATATAACCAGCTGTATTACGTTCCTGGTCTGTATAAGCAGAATAAGGGATACGAGTAATTACCTATCGGTATTTTTAGATAATAATTTCAGACACTTAGACAATGAAAAAGATTTTTGTTTCAGCGCTTGTCGCTCTTTGCGGTTTCACCGCCAGTTATGCCCAGCAGGCTTCCTTCTTGAGCAATAACCACTGTCTCTACCGCATCAGCCAGGAGAGTCAGAACCAGAAGTGTCTCTTGCTTCCTGTGCAGGAAAATGCAGAGATAGCCAATATTAAGGTGATTGCCGACAACAAGCAGGTGAAAGCCTTCAATGTGAAGTTGGCTAAAGATCATGTAGATTATTACGTGCCTCTCTATATGGATGAGTTTGCCGGTTTGAAGGGCCTGGCTCTCGATATCCATGTAAACGGCGATTATAGCAAGGAGGGTTTGAACGCCCTCACTTGCTGGGAGAACATGAAGTTCTCTGATTCTTTCGATATGAAGAATCGTGAACAGTATCGCCCAGTTTTCCATCACACTCCTGTTTACGGATGGATGAACGACCCAAATGGTATGTTCTATAAGGATGGCGTATGGAATCTCTACTTCCAGTATAATCCTTACGGATCACAGTGGGAGAATATGACCTGGGGACATTCTACATCTACCGACTTGATACATTGGAAGTTCCAGGGTGCCCCTATCCAGCCAGATGCAATTGGTACCATTTTCAGCGGTTCTGCCGTTGTGGATAAGAATAATACCGCTGGTTTGGGCAAGGGTGCTGTTGTGGCTCTCTACACTTCGGCTGGTGAGAACCAGACACAGAGCATGGCTTACAGTACAGATAACGGCAAGACCTTTACAAAATATGCAGGAAATCCTATTATCACCAGTACTGTGCCAGACTTCCGTGACCCACACATGTTCTGGAACGAGGACATCAAGAAATGGAATATGATCATGGCGGTTGGTCAGCACATGGAAATCTATTCTTCAGATAACTTGAAGGACTGGAAATACGAAAGCTCTTTTGGTGAGAAGTATGGCAACCATGGCGGTGTCTGGGAATGCCCAGACTTGATGAAGATGAAGGTTCGTGGCACCGATAAGGAGAAGTGGATGCTCATCTGCAACATCAATCCTGGTGGTCCGTTCGGAGGTTCTGCTACCCAGTATTTCATCGGTGATTTCGACGGTCATAAGTTTACTTGCGAGAGCAAGCCAGAGGTAACCAAGTGGATGGATTACGGAAAGGATCATTATGCTACAGTTACTTTTGATAACGCACCAGAAGGTCGCCGCGTGGCTATCGCCTGGATGAGCAACTGGCAGTATGCCAACCAGGTTCCTACCCAGCAGTACCGTTCAGGCAACTCTATTCCTCGCGACTTAGGTCTCTTCGAGTATAAGGGTGAAACTTATTGCAGCGTGGTTCCATCTCCAGAGATGACAGCAGCAAGAAGCAAGAAGGCAGGCAAGAAACTTACAGAGTCTTGCGAGATGGTAGTGAATCTGAAGGGAAATGCTACTATCACTTTGAGCAACGACAAGGGCGAGAAGGTAGTGATGAACTACGATGCAAGCAGAAACCTTCTCAATGGATAGAACCAAGAGCGGTAAGATGGATTTCAGTAAGGACTTCGCTGCAGTCACCAAGGCTCCAACCTATGGAAATATCAGCCAGCTGCGCATCTTCATCGACAAGAGCAGCATCGAGGCACTGGATGCTGACGGCAAGATGTCCATGACCAATCTCGTGTTCCCAAGCAAGCCTTACAACAAGGTTACTGTAAAGGGAAAGGGTAAGTATCAGGTTTACGACATCAAGTAACCTCATCTGTTAAGAACAGAATCTATAAGATAATTGTTTCTTAGCGTGTTACTGATGTAACAATGCAACAAAAATGGTAGCCGATGAACGATATTTTATGATATATTGTATCGTTTATCGCTACCTTTGCACCAGCAAAATAGAAACAATAACGCTAACAATTATGAATAAATCATCAAAGTTATCAATCATCCCGGTGATGCTCTGTTTCTTCGCCATGGGATTTGTAGATTTGGTAGGTATTGCCTCCAACTACGTAAAGGAAGATCTCAACCTCAATGATGCAACAGCCAATCTGTTCCCATCGCTGGTATTCTTCTGGTTTCTCATCTTCTCGGTTCCTACGGGAATCCTGATGAATAAGATAGGTAGAAAGAAGACAGTACTCCTGTCTTTGCTCGTTACCGTTATCTCACTCCTTTTGCCCATCTTTGGCGAAAACTTTGAGCTGATGCTCGTGTCATTCTCATTGCTCGGCATCGGAAATGCTTGATGCAGACCTCCCTGAACCCTCTGGTTCGGTGGTGACATCAGGTCGGAACCTGGCTTCCACATTGACCTTCGGTCAGTTTGTCAAGGCGATAGCTTCCTTCCTGGCTCCATACATCGCTATGTGGGGCGCCATGTCAAGCATTCCAACCTTCGGTTTGGGCTGGAGAATCCTCTTCCCAATCTATATGGTTATCGGAATCGCAGCTACCTTCTTCCTGGCTGGTACACCTATCGAGGAGGAGAAGAACGAGGGTAAGGCATCTGGTTTCGGCGAATGCTTCAAGTTGCTCGGCAAACCTATCGTGCTGCTTTCCTTCATCGGTATCATGTGCCATGTAGGCATTGATGTAGGTACCAATACCACAGCTCCTAAAATTCTGATGGAGCGTCTGGGATGGACGCTGAACGAGGCTGCCTTCGCTACATCGCTCTACTTCATCTTCCGTACCATCGGATGTTTCACCGGTACCGTTTTCCTCCGCATGATGAAGACCCGCACTTTCTTCGTTATCAGCGTAATGATGATGGCTCTGAGTATGATAGGCATGTGGGTAGGCGAGAGCAAGACGATGCTTTATATCGCCATCGCCCTGGTGGGATATGGCAACTCTAACGTGTTCTCCATGATTTTCTCTCAGGCACTTCTAGCTATGCCTGATAAGAAGAACGAGGTGAGTGGACTGATGATCATGGGACTCTTCGGTGGTACCGTCTTCCCTTTGATTATGGCTTTGCCAGCGATGCTATCGGTCAGGCTGGTGCTGTGGCTGTCATGGCAGTTGGTGTAGTTTATCTCTTCACTTATATCCGCAAGTTATAATATAAATCATCCGCAATCGTTTATATCGTATATAATAAAGTGTAATTATGGAAACAAAGAATTTAAATACAAAATATTGTGTAGGTTTGGGCGAAATTCTCTTTGACGTTCTCCCTAGTGGTTCTCAACTCGGCGGTGCTCCTGCCAACTTCGCTTACCACGCAGGTCAGCATGGTTTGCATTCTGTAGCCGTGAGTGCGATAGGTAAGGATGCTTTGGGCGATACAGCCCTTCGTATTCTCGATGAGAAGAAGTTGAAGTATGTAATGCCAGTAGTAGATTATCCTACCGGTACCGTTCAGGTGCAGCTCGACAAGGAGGGCGTTCCTACTTACGATATCAAGCAGGGTGTAGCTTGGGATAATATCCCGTTCACCAGTGATATCAGGGAGATTGCTGTCAATGCTGGAGCTGTATGCTGGGGCTCTCTGGCTCAGCGCAGTGAGGTTAGCCGTAAGACCATCTATACGTTCCTCGATCATACTCCAGAGGATTGTCTGAAGATTTTCGACATCAATCTCCGTCAGAACTTCTATACTCCTGAGGTGATTACCGAGAGCTTGAAGCGCTGCAATGTGTTGAAGATCAACGATGAGGAGTTGATTACCATCGGCCGTCTCTTCGGTTATCCAGGTTTGGATATCGAGAACAAGTGCTGGCTGATTCTCGGCAAGTATAATCTCGATATGCTCGTATTGACCTGCGGTGTAAATGGCAGCTATGTCTTTGCTCCGGGTGTGAAGTCATTCCAGGAGACTCCAAAGGTTGAGGTGGCTGATACAGTAGGGGCAGGCGACAGCTTTACCGGTACATTCTGTGCCAGCATTCTGAAGGGCAAGAGCATTCAGGAGGCTCACGAACTTGCCGTAAAGGTAAGTGCCTACGTTTGTACCCAGAATGGAGCGATGCCTCAGATTCCTGAGGAATACACCCGTTAAACCCGCTTCCCCTATTGGTTATATAGCAATATAAGATGATAGGTTTAAAGAAAAGTTGGTAACTACTCAGCACCCCTATAGAAAACTTCTCGTTAATAAAGCATAAACTTGATTTTGCTTATTTTCTTCATCATTACAAACTTTTTAATGATTGAGTCGATGAGGACGTAGGCTGTTTAAAACAGTTCATTTAACGAGTTCTTTTCCGATGATGCCTCCAACATGTCTCCTTTGTCTATTATCGCCCTTCAACAGATTATCTGCCAGGAGATGCGTTTTTGCATTCCCCGTAAGTCAAAAGTCTGCGTTAAGGGATGTAAATCGTGATTTTGCCATGTGGAGATAAATGCTTATCTTTGCACCAAAAAATGACAAGCGACTGTACTGACATAGATGTTGTTTTGCGCCAGATAAACCAGCGTCTGCGCAAACTTGAGAAGTCCGACTCCGAGAAGACTGAGGAGACCGGACGTCTCAACCGTGTCATTAACCAGAAGGACGTGGAGATACATAATCTAAAGACAGAACTTGCTTCCACAAAGGCTGAACTAGCCGTTGCTAAAAAGCGCATCAAGGAACTCGAGGGTGCTGATGACGATACATCAAGTACACCAGGAAAGCCCGAGAAAAACAGCAGTAACAGCAGTATCCCTCCATCCCAAGAAAGTATCGCTTCCCGTGAGCTGCGCAGGACCAAGTCTCTTCGCAAGCCAAGCGGAAAGCCGAGCGGTGGACAGCCTGGCCACAAGGGTCACACACTGCAGACTATAGCAGAACCAGACGTAATTGTAAAGCACGAACCCGTCTATTGTAAATGTTGTGGTCGGCTCTTGATTGATATACCATGCCAGAAGATCCGTAAGACACAAATTGTTGATATCAAGGTGGTCGTAGAGACCTGCGAGGAACAGTATTACGAGAAGGTCTGTGAATGCGGTTGCGTAAACAACTGCGAAGCTCCCAACTGTCGTATCAAGTATGGTGACAACCTCCGTGCACTGGTGACATACCTTAATGTAGTGCAGTGTATTCCGTTCAAAAGGATTGCAGAACTTATATCCGACCTGTCCGGCCAGAATATAAGTGAGGGAACAGAGCAGAACATACTCAAAGAGAATAGCGGCAAGGCAGACTGTGCATATGAGGAAATACGCAAGAGGCTGGAAACAGCGTCTGTCGTAGGAGCCGATGAAACTGGTGCTACGGTAGGAAAGCATCTGCATTGGAACTGGATATTCCAGAACGACCTGCTTACATACGTGTTCCAGTCAGAATCGCGAGGTCAGAAGGCCATAGATTCCAAGTTTCCAAAGGGACTTCCCTATTCGACACTTGTGACTGACAGACATCAGAGCTACTTCAGGATGAATGTTAAGGACCATCAGGTCTGCCTGGCTCATCTTCTTAGGAATGCAGAGTATCTGAACGAACTGGATCCAAACCAGAACTGGTCACGGAGATTCATCCATCTGATAGAACACTCTATAAATCTCAGAAGAGAGGACAACATTACCTCTAGAAAGATAAAGGTACTGAAGACAAAGATGAAGAACCTCTTGGGTGAAAGCCTCACGCATTTAGATAACGAGTTTGAGAAATTCAAGAGGGGTATCCTTAAAGTCAAAGACTACCTATTTACCTTTCTCTCCAATCCAAGTGTGCCTTACGAGAACAATGCCAGTGAGCGGGGAGTTAGGAAAATCAAGATAAAGCAGAAAGTCAGCGGTTGCTTCCGAACAGACAGCGGTGCCGATGATTTTGCCAAGTTGCACTCCATTGCTGAAACTGCTATGAAGAACGGAAATTCTAAATTCAATGCAATTCTTGCTGTAGTACAACAGTAAGACGATTACTCATGCCCATAGGGGTGCTGAGTAGTTACAAAAGTTGATTTTAAAGTTAATGTTAGTTAGTAAGCTGCATCCTGTTCGCGAAGAATGGGTGCAGCTTTTTCATTTTCAGAAATACAGTCTCTCAATTAGAATAAAAGAACCCCCTAAAATGGTAAAATGATGCCCCAAAATCGCAGAAATGAATAAAAAGATAACGTTTTCATTAAAAATATTATAAAAGAGTTGCAGATTAATAGATTATTTTGTACTTTTGCATCTAAAATATTAGTAGAACATTAAAAATATAGATGTTATGAAAGACTTAGATTGGTCTAATTTGTCATTTGGCTATCGCCAGACTGACTACAATGTTCGCTGTTACTATCGCGACGGCAAATGGGGCGAAATAGAAGTTTGCTCTGATGAGTATTTGAAATTGCACATGGCTGCAACCTGTCTGCACTATGGTCAGGAGGCATTCGAGGGCTTGAAGGCTTATCGTTGCCCAGACGGTAAGGTGCGCGTGTTCCGTATGGACGAGAACGCTAAGCGCTTGCAGAGCACATGTCGCGGCATTCTGATGCCAGAGGTGCCTACAGAAATGTTCGAGGAAATGGTGAAGAAGGTAGTTCGCCTCAACCAGGAGTGGATTCCTACTTACGAGAGTGGTGCTACGCTCTATATCCGTCCGCTGCTCATCGGTACAAGTGCTCAGGTGGGTGTTCATCCTTCTAAGGAGTATTGCTTCCTTATTTTCGTAACTCCAGTAGGTCCATACTTCAAGGGTGGATTCTCTACCAACCATACGTCATCATCCGTGATTTCGACCGTTCTGCTCCTCTCGGAACAGGTATCTATAAGGTAGGTGGAAACTATGCTGCTTCTCTCAGAGCCAACAATATCGCTCACGAGAAGGGTTATGCATGCGAGTTCTATCTCGACGCCAAGGAGAAGAAATACATGGATGAGTGTGGTGCTGCCAACTTCTTCGGAATCAAGAATAATACATACGTTACTCCTAAGAGTACATCTATCCTCCCTTCTATCACCAACAAGAGTCTGATGCAGTTGGCTGAGGATCTCGGTATGAAGGTGGAGCGCCGTCAGATTCCTGAGGATGAGCTGGATACTTTCGAGGAGGCTGGTGCATGCGGTACTGCTGCCGTAATCAGTCCTATCAGCTACATTGATGACTTGGATACAGGCAAGCGCTACAACTTCGGTGAGAAGCCAGGTCCTGTCTCTAAGCACCTGTATGATACGCTTCGCGGAATCCAGTATGGTACTATTGAGGACAAGCATGGTTGGACAACCGTAGTTATTGAGTAATCAATGACTTCTTTATTGCGTAAAAACCAATATTAGAAATATAATTATGTCAGGGCACTTTGAGGAGTTCACGCTCCTTGGAGTGCTTTTTTTATGTCTTTTTTATACATAGGGGTTAACAGAGTTAACAGTTAACAGCTGTTTTTTCGATACTCCCCACTCGCGCTACCTTATTATAAT
>ENA-OQER01000345-OQER01000345.1-human-gut-metagenome-genome-assembly--contig:-NODE-345-length-26142-cov-4.706515_pt1 | contig 26142 bp, 35 predicted proteins | sample MGYA00242797_ERZ504639 | MGnify/ENA primary metagenome ERZ504639 (study PRJEB26092, sample SAMD00036306) | human gut metagenome | host: Homo sapiens | study: EMG produced TPA metagenomics assembly of...
CTTCTCTTCCGCGACGGGCGATTTTTGTACCCCACCTTTAGAGTCACCTACTTTCTCTACTCCGGGACGAACTACCCGGATTCTCGGTTTTTTCTTCTCTTTTTCGGTCTCCTCCGGCACGCGCCCGGCTCATAATCTGCCACATCGACCTGCTCCATCGTCAGATATTCGCAGACAAAGGTGACTTTCTGCTCATCCAGTGCAAAGTCTTCAAAAAAGTCTCTGACTTCTTTCATCGTTACTTTATTTTCATGGTCTCTGGCGTAGGACAGCAATTCGGAGAGCTTCTCCTGGAACTTTTTCTGTTCGTCCTGCATCTTTTTTACCCTCTCTTTCTTCCGTTTCACGATTCCATTTCTTCGTACATTTTTTTCAATTTGTCCATTGCTTTTTCTGCTTTGAAAAGCTACTATAAAAGCAAACGAAAAACCACATTCAAGTGGAAAGGAGAATCCTTATGAAACAATTTTTTCAGGATGTGAAAAACAGTTTCCTGCTTTCAGCCGCTGTCTCTATTATACTAGGTATCGTGCTGATCGTCTACCCCGTAAAAACGAGTTTGCTGATCTGTTATATCGCCGGAGCACTGCTCCTGTTTGGCGGCGTTGTTGCGTTGATCCGCTACATTGCAAGCCGCGGCGAGCCGTTTTTCTTCCGCTACGATCTGTTCGTTGCCTGGTACTGATTCTGTTCGGCTGCTTCGTTATCTTTGAAAGTGACCTTGTAATCGCATTCATCCCGGTTGTCATCGGTATCATCCTTCTGGCAAACGGACTGCTCAGCATTCAGAAGGCGTTCAACCTCAAAAAAACAGGGCTGGAAAAATGGTGGCTTGAGTTCCTGCTGGCTCTTTTAACCAGCGTTCTCGGCATCATCATCTGTACCAATCCGTTTGATGCCGTTGCAACCACAAACATTTTCATCGGTATCTGCCTTGTCTACAGCGGCATTTCCGATCTTGTCACCACCTACTACATGGGCCGCGCAAAACGCCGGATCAAAAACGTCATCCAGACCGAGATCAACCAGCAGAAAATCCTGCACGATGACAATGTGATTGATGTGGATGAGGACGAGCTTCACTAAAAAACAGCTTCTTCCATAAAAATCTTCTTTCATACGAAAAACCGGAACCCGGCACCGCTTTCAAACAGCAGCTCCCGGGTTCCGGTTTTTTTCTGTATTTCTTTTTCTATTTATTCCTCGTGTTTGCTCAGCGCTTCCATGCCTTCTCTTAATTCCAGACGAATCTTGCCAAGCTGCATGCCGTTTGCACCGAAATACAGTTTCAGATAGTGATTAGATCCAAAGAAGAAGCCAAGATCTCTGGTCTCTTTGATCCACTCGCCTTTTGTTCCACGGATGCTGATAACGGTTTTTACAATATTGTCGATATATACTGTAACGGAAAGCTGTGCCAGGTCTTCGAGGTCTGCTTTCATTTCCATCTCGATATCATAAGTTCCCATTTTATCTGCCAGAATGGAAACACCGCAGACTTCGCTTGTTCCTTTTTTATTTTCCCATGCGGAAGCGTCAATGACAACATCACCTGTTTCCGGATCTGCCTCATACGTTACCAGGTCTGCTGCAACAAAATCGTTATCCCCCTGCTGCTCCTGTGCTTCTTTTTCTTCCTCGCTGATGCGGTCAAGGAAACGTAAAATACATGGTGTTCCAAGAATGAAGTGAAGGACATTCATGGCATTTCTCTGCAGATCACCTCTTGTGATTTCACCTTTTTCCAGTGCTTCTTTCACATCATCCTGGCTCATATCGGTGCAGTCATTGCATACCATGAAGACATCATTTCCGGCGGATACCATCGGTGCATGTGTCGTTCTTGTTGCCTCATATCCTTCACGGTTCGACATTGCCCACCAGTCGGTCATAACAAATCCATCGTAGTTCCACTCACCACGGAGAATGGTGGTTAACAGATCGTAGTTTCCTGCAGTCCAGATACCATTGACCGGTCCGTATGTACTCATAATGGATCTTGCGCCGCCTTCTTTGACTGCAATTTCATATCCTTTCAGATAGATCTCACGCAGTGCACGCTCGGAAACAACCGCATTTACGGTGTGGCGCTTCGACTCCTGGTTATTACCGCAGAAGTGTTTGATGGTTCCGGTTACATCGGATTTTTCCATACCAAGAATCTGTACAGCACTGATCCATCCGGTCAGGTACGGATCTCGAATGAATACTCAAAGTTACGTCCGTTTAACGGATTTCTGTGAATATTCATACCAGGTCCAAGAAGCGCATCGACACGGTTCTGTCTCATTTCGCGTCCTGCCATCTCGTACAGGTCTTCTACCAGCGGAAGATCGAACGTACAGCCAAGCAGCGTACCGTTTGGCATGGAGAAGGCTTTTGTTCCGCAGTCAAAACGAAGTCCGGAAGGACCGTCGGTACAGCAGGATGCCGGAATGCCAAACTCCTGTAATTCCGGTGTCAGACCGCCAAAAGCAGCTGCGGTTCCAGGCGTTACTTTCGGGCTGCACATACCCTCGCCGCGGAACATGCAGATCAGATCATCATCGGAAAGCTGTGCCACGAATTCTTCCATGGTTACTTTCTTATCCAGCACATCGCCCAGCTTATAGCCTTTGTCTCCGGTGTACGGAATCGGCTCCATACGGTTCTCTTTCATGCGTTTTGCCGGATCTACGGTGCGCAGCGGGGCTGCCTCGTATCCCGGTTTTAATGTGCCGTCCTCACCTGCAACGGCTTTCATACGCTCAAACGCTTCGACCGGCGCCATTGCCTCGGTCAGCGTCTCAACCACTTTAAACGGCTGCTCGTAAGCGCCTGCGAAAGCTGCACTTCTGACATCGCTTCCGACATAAAACTCATAGCTGCCCTCTTCGAGTACGTAGCAGGATTTGTGTCCCGTTGCACCGCTGTCATCATAGGATGCGAAGCTTTCTTTTGCCACATTGATGGTCACGGTCTCTTTTGCTCCAGGAGCTAAAATACCGGTCTTTGCAAAGCCGACGAGTGCGCGGGCTGGTTTTCCAAGAACGCCCTGTGGAGCTTTTACGTATACCTGAACAACTTCTTTACCGGCCGTTTTTCCGGTATTCTCTACGGTTGCCGTTACGGTTACCTGATCGACGTCTTTCTCTTTCGCCTCTGCGGTTACTGCAAAGGTTGTGTAGGAAAGACCAAATCCGAACGGATATAATACTTGTCTTTTGCAAAAGTCTCAAAGTAGCGGTATCCTACATAGATATCCTCTTTGTATTCGTTTCTTACCAGATCGCCAAAGCAGCTGGTCGACGGATAATCCTCAATATTTTCTGCGATGGTATCCGTCAGTTTACCGCACGGGCTGACTCTTCCCATCAGCACATCGGCAACGCCGTTTCCACCTTCCTGACCGCCCTGCCATACGTAGAGAACAGCTGCAGGATTGCACTCTTTCACCCATTTCATGTCGATGATATTTCCGACATTCAGCACAACGATCGTTCTTGCAAACGCTTTGCTGACTTTCTCTACCATCTCACGCTCGGTATCTGTCAAGAGATAACTGCCCGCCTCGTTTTTGTTGTCCTGGTCCTCACCTGCGGTACGGCCTACAACAACAATAGCTGCATCGGCGCCTTTTGCGCTCTCCACAATCTCGTCGGTGAGCTCCATCTCTTTCTGGGACCACGGCACTTTTCCCCAGCCCTGGCCTTCGTCGTATGGATTTTCCTCGATCCATTTCTCATATGTTCCAAGAAGATTCTCATCGAGCGTGATGTCTTTTTCTTCTTTTAAGGCATCCAGAATGCCAACCACATATTTGGTGTTGACGAGTCCGCCGGAGCCCAGTCCGCTCTTATAATAATGGAATGCAATTCTTCCGAAAACGGCTACTTTATCCCCCTTGCGAAGCGGAAGCGCCTCGTTGTCATTTTTCAGAAGGACACATCCCTCTGCTGCTGCCTGACGGGCAAGCGCTACGTATTCTTCGAAATCCAATGGTGTAAATTTTCCCATATTGTTCCCCTTTCTCCTGCATACTTTTCTATCCAACATGTGCCGGAACACCCAAAGGAAATCCCGGGTTCCGCACATGACTGGCTTCTTGTCTTTTATTATCTCGTATTTTCTGCTTTTTTCCAGTTCTTTTCTTATCTTTTTTCTATCTGATATTGACCTTTTTTCTTCTCTTTTTGCTTATCCAATCAGTCCCTGGACAATTAATACAAGAAGCAGCAGCGGAAGGATATACGTAAGGTATAATCGCATCCAGTCCGGCACTTTCAGACCATCGCCCTTACTTGCCTCTGCCTGGTAATTTTTAAATCCCCATCCCCACTTTGATGTACAGAATAAAAGATAGATCAGTGAACCGACCGGCAGCAGCAGATTGCTGACGATAAAGTCCTCGAGATCGAGAACTGTGCTTCCTGCGCCAAGCGGCTGGAAGCCGGACCACACGTTATAGCCGAGCGCACACGGCAGGGATCCTAAAATGATCAGAATGCAGTTGATGACTGCTGACTGTTTTCTGGAAACACCGAAAATCTCGGAAAAGCAGCACATGATGTTCTCGAATACAGCGATGATAGTGACAGTGCCGCAAAGAACAGAAACAGGAAGAAAAAGCTTCCGAAAATCCGTCCGCCCTTCATCGAGGTGAAGATGTGCGGCAGTGTCATAAAGATCAGCTTCGGGCCGCTGTCCGGCTGTACGTGATAGGAAAAGCACGCCGGGAAAATAATAAGACCTGCGGTGATGGCTACAAACGTATCGAGCACCGCAATATTGACCGCCTCTCCGAGCAGCGATTTTCCGCCGTTTAAGTAGCTTCCGAAAATCAGCATTGCGCCGATACCAAGACTTAACGTAAAGAATGCCTGGCTCATCGCGCTTGTGATAATGTGGAACAGTCCCACCTGTTCAATCTGCTGCTTGTCCGGCACCAGATAAAATTTCAGACCCTCTTTTGCGCCTGGCATTGTAAAGCTGTAAACCGCAAGGAAAATCATAACGACCATCAGTACAATCATCATCACTTTTGTGACACGCTCCACACCATTCTGCAGACCAACAGAGCAGATCAGAAAGCCTGCAATCGTGATCAGCAGCATCGTGATGATAAGAATAGACGGAGATGAAAGCATCTCATTGAATTTTCCAGTTACAGCGTCCCCCTTAAGGCCACTGAATTTTCCGGTTAAAAAGCTGTAAAAATAATACAGCATCCAGCCTGCAACGACGGTGTAGAACATCATCAGCAGATAGTTTCCGATGAGGGCAACGTATCCGTGGATATGCCACTTCTGCCCTTTCTTTTCCAGTTCCCCATACGCGCGCACGGTACTCTTTTTGCTTCCTCTTCCGATGGCAAGCTCCATCGACAGAATCGGAACTCCCATGATGGCAAGGAACAGCAGGTAAAACAGCACGAAAATGCCGCCTCCGTTGTTTCCTACCATGTACGGGAATTTCCATACATTTCCGATGCCGATGGCACAGCCTGCCGAAAGCAGAAGAAAGCCAAGGCGCGATTGGAATGTCTCTCGTTCCATTTCTTTTATTTCCTCCCTTTTTTCTTCGTACAAAACTCAGATTTCAGAACGGCACCGTTCTGCCGTTCTGTCCGGTTTGTCTTCCTGTTTTGCACTATGCTTTCTATTATACTTTTCTTATCAGAAAAAGACAAGCAATTGCTTAGGGCGTGTTTGAAAAATTTTTTTTAAACACGCCCTGAGAAAGGAAATTTTTCTATTCTTTATTCATACCGCGCAATCTCTTTCCGCAGCCGTTTCATAATCCGTTTTTCCAGCCGCGAAATATACGACTGTGAAATTCCAAGAAGATCCGCGACTTCTTTCTGCGTTTTCTCCCGCCCCTCTGGCATATTGATGCCAAACCGGAGTTTCACGATCACCTGCTCCCGCTCAGAGAGCTTGCTGATTGCGCTTCCCAGCACGCGATGTTCCGCCTCCTGCTCGAGCCCCTGATAGATCACATCCTCCTCCGTTCCGAGGATATCCGACAAAAGAAGCTCATTTCCATCCCAGTCTACATTGAGCGGCTCATCGATCGAGACCTCCATCCGTGTCTTGTTATTTCTCCGCAGATACATCAGAATCTCGTTCTCAATGCACCGGGACGCGTACGTGGCAAGCTTGATCTTTTTTTCCGGATTGAACGTGTTAATTGCCTTGATGAGGCCGATGGTTCCAATCGAAATCAGATCCTCCACACCAACTCCTGTATTATCAAATTTCTGTGCAATGTAGACGACGAGACGCAGGTTGTGTTCGATCAGCTCGCTCCTTGCCGTCTCGTTTTCCGGATCGGAAAGCCCCGCAATCGCATCGGCCTCCTCCTGTCCTTCCAAAGGCGCCGGGAGAACATCTGTGCCCCCGATATAAAAAAATTTCTCCTGTCTGACGAAATACAGCCGGCACGGACCGCGGCAGCATACGAAGCCGGAATCCGTTTGGCAGTGCAGCCTGCAGCATACTTCATTCCTCCTGTCCTTCCATGAGATCTGGATGCAAAATTATTTCATAGCCCCTGGGAGATGAACTATTTTCTCCGCCAAGCGCAATCAGCGGTCCGCTTATGTGCCTGGCTGTATGTTCTGTCACAAGAATCATTTCCGAGATCCGGATCACCGGCAGAAAGCCCCGGCCTTCCAGTCCGCGAAACGGTATGTAACGGGGCTGCAGCGCAAGAAGCCGTTCCGGCTCCGGCACCGTCTCGTGCCTTGCAAGCGCCGCAATCCCTGTCCGCATTTCGTCCGGGAACAATTCGAGTATCACAGTGTACGGTACGACCGAGACCGGCTTTTTGGTTGTGGCATCCCGCAAAGTATTGCCCGTGTCGTACAGTCCTTTTACTTTTTTCCATTTCCCATTCTGCACAAGCTGTACCGTAACCTGCCTGGCGTGTTCCAGGAGCATCTCCTTTCGGATCTTCAGCAGGAGGAGTGTTCCCGCATATGCGGCACTCCCGGAAAGAAGAAAACGAAAAATTCCCCTTCCCGGCATCAGCTCCCGGAACAGGCGGTATGCACTGCCGATCAGAAAACCGGACAGTATATAGCCTGCCATTCCCACCACAAGATCCCGTACTGTCGTGATTCTGCAGCCAGATTTCACCATCCCTGTTGTAATTCCGATTCCGACCAGGGCGAGCAGCGCACCCGACAGATACCGTGCAAACACGGCATACAGCACCGCATAACCGGCGCCGAGCGCGGCTGCCGCAAAACTCCTTCTTCGCGTGGCAGATCGTTTCAGAAGAAAGGAGGAAAGGCGCAGAATAGTATAATTCAGCAGAAGATTCTCTGCAAAGAGAAGATCCAGAAAGATCTCATAGTGCAAAAAAACACCCCCTGCGCCTTTTGCATGGTCTGAATTTCTAACAGACCCTATTATAGACGGAAGGGGGTGAATTTTTTGTCGTTTTCGGAAGAATGACCTTCTTTTTTGATCAACAAACTTCGACACGCCGCAACATTTTCGGTCTGCGGCGTGTCGAGGTAAATTCGTTATTTGCTTATTATTCTTTGCTTATCTGCGGTTTCTTAAGAAATCCGGGATCTGGATGTCCTTTTTCGGAACATTGCTTGTCATGGTCTGCTGAGCCTGTACCTGCGGCTGCACCTGAACCTGTGGCTGCGGCTGTACCGGAGCGGAAGCTTTCGGAGCAGTGTGTACCGGAGCGGCTGCCTGTGCAGAGAAGCTGCTGCTGGAAAATGCGCTCTTTCTTGCATCTGCCGGCTCTTTGCGGGATACGCTTGCCTGTTTCGCCGTTGCATCGTTGAGGCCTGTTGCGATAACGGTGATCTTCGCTGTATCGGTAACAGAATCATCATACATAGCACCGAAGATGATGTTTGCATCCTCTCCAGCCAGATTCTGTACGTAACTTGCAGCATCGTTTGCATCCATAAGGAGATATCTCCGGAAATGTTGATGATAACGTGGCTTGCACCTCGATGGTGGTCTCAAGCAGCGGACTGGAAACAGCCTGCTGTACAGCCTCGAGCGCTTTGTCGTCGCCCTTTGCCTCGCCGATACCGATGTGGGCGATACCCTTGTCGGTCATAACGGTCTGAACATCTGCGAAGTCGAGGTTGATGAGTGCCGGCAGGTTGATCAGGTCTGTGATGCCCTGTACGGCCTGCTGCAGAACCTCGTCTGCTTTCTTTAATGCCTCCGGCATGGTTGTCCGGCGGTCTACGATTTCAAGAAGTTTGTCGTTCGGGATCACGATCAGGGTATCTACGTTTTCCTCGAGTTTTTCGATTCCCATCAGCGCATTGCTCATACGGTTCTTGCCTCGAATTTGAACGGTTTTGTTACAACGCCGACAGTCAGAATGCCCATTTCTTTTGCAACGCCTGCTACAACCGGTGCTGCACCTGTTCCGGTTCCGCCGCCCATACCGCAGGTGACGAATACCATATCAGCGCCTTCCATGATCTGTTTGAGCTCTTCGATGCTCTCCTCGGCTGCTTTCTCTCCAACCTCAGGTTTTGCTCCTGCGCCCAGTCCCTTGGTCAGCTTCTCGCCGATCTGGAGAATGGTAGGTGCCTTACAGAGGGTCAGCGCCTGTTTATCGGTGTTGATTCCAACGAATTCAACGCCGCCGATGGATTCCTCCACCATTCTATTTACAGCATTATTTCCTGCACCACCTACACCGATTACGATAATCTTTGCAGATGATTCTGCCTCATTTGTCATGATCTCTAACAATTTCAACTTCCTCCTTTTGATTATGAACTGCTGTCTATCTCAAAATAGTCTGATATTCTGATGGTCATACATAAAGATATAATATAATTTCTTCGGAAAATAATCAACTGTTTTTTTCGTATTTCATAAAAAATTCAGGATTATTGCGTTTTTTTGACGGCTTTCCTTTCCTCTTATACATCTTTCGAGAAGACAAAGCTGCTGTCGCCGTCCTTGTAATCCTCCATATGGAGTTCTCCGGAAAGACCGGAAAGGCTCGGCAGGATTGCTGCTACGCGCGTCATCTTTTCTTCTAACGCCGTATCGGTTCCAAGCAGAATCCGCACGGTATCATAGTAATGCAGAATAATTTCGCTGTTCTCATTAAATTCCACACTGTCCGGCGTGATATTGTATTTCTCCGTCATTCTCGTAAGTGCGAGCATGGTGCGGAAAACTGCCGGTTTTTCAACCGGGAGCTGCTTGTTCACGGTCACATAGTCAAACGTAAGTCCTGTTACAAGCGGAACATCGGAAAGGGTCGGCTGAAAGTCTGTCGTTGTCACACGTGCACTTTTAATCGTATCTGCCGAGAGCGCACCGTCGGACGTACTGCTTTCGGATGCAAGCGGCTCACTCGTAAGGGATCCATCCGCACTCGTTCCATCGGAGGCGGTTCCGTCGGAAGGCTCACCCTCCGCAGGTGTTTCCTGCTCCTCGTCCACGCACTCCAGCACGATGCCGTTCTTGTCAAAATAGACCTTCTGGCCTTCGTACTCGACATAACCGACCACTTTTTTCTCATTTACCTGGATGCAGATGGTGTCATAGCTTACAAACGTAAACTCCACGGAGTTCATAAAAGGAATATCTCTCATATCAACCTTCGAATGAAACGTCGTAAGAAGCACCGTGTTTTTCATCCACTTGTCGTCCGCGACCATCTCTTTGATTTCATCTTTTGTATACCGGGTGTTCCCCGCCACCTGGATATTGCGGATTTTGAACACATTAAAAAACAAGGCACCTGCAAGGCCGACGCCAAGCACCACCCCGGTCAGAATCCGTATTTTTCTGTTTTTCTTCTTTTTTCTGTTTTTTTTCTGTCTCATATTTCTTTTTCTACGATAATCTTGGCTCCGAGTTCCCGGAGCGTTTCTGGAAACCGTTCATACCCCCGCTCAATCAGTTCTGTCTGCCGGATTGTGGAAAATCCTTCTGCGGCAAGCGCCGCCGATACGAGTGCCGCGCCGCCCCGAAGATCCTGGGAAACAACTTCTGCACCGTGCAGACGGCTTTTTTCGGCCGTCAGCCATTTTCCGCAGATCTGCAGCGTACCGCCCATTTTCTGCAGCTCCTCTGCCGTCCGGAGGCGGTCCTCAAATACATTTTCACAGATACAGCTCTTTCCTTCCAGCGTCATCGCTGCCGCCAGATACAGCGACTGCAGATCCGTCGGAAAACCGGGATATTCCTCTGTCTCCACGTACGGAACAGCATGCTGCACGTTTTTGCTGTCTGCTACCAGTGTACCACTCTTCCTTGTATATTGTCCACCTATTTTCTGATAGAGGGACAGAACCGCCCCCATTTCGTCCAGCGGCGCGCCGGAAAGCGTCAGGTGCCCCCGCGTCGCCGCGCCCATCAGAAGATACGTCCCTGCCGCGATCCGGTCACCCGGAACACGATACCGGCAGCCGGACAGCAGTCTCTTTCCCCGCCTTCCGTAAACGGTAATCTGCTCCGTCCCCTCGCCGGTAATCTCCGCTCCCATGGCCTTAAGAAACCGGCAGAGATGAACCACTTCCGGCTCCCGCGCACAGTGCTCCAGCCTTGTTGCACCTTCCGCTCCGACAGCAAAAAGAACCGCATTTTCCGTCGCCCCGACACTCTTTTTCGGAAAGCAGAGCACGGCTCCTTTCGGATGATCTGCCTTTGCCCGAATGGTGCCGTCCTCCTCGAAGACCTCGGCTCCCAGAAGCTCCATTGCCCTCTGATGCAGGTCCGTCGGCCGCTTTCCGATCCGGCAGCCGCCGGCCCCTGCAAGGTATGCCTCCCCTGTCCTTGCAAGAAGACTTCCCAGAAACAAAAGAGAGGCGCGCAGTCTCTTCGAAAGCGCTCCCTCCACACGGCTTTTTTCGATCTTTTCACAGTTCAGGTGGAGCGCATTCCTCTCCCACCAGACTGTTCCGCCAAGCTTCTTACAATCTCCGCCATATCCTCCACATCGGAAATCTTCGGGCAGCCTTCCAGCACGACCTCCTCTTTTGTCAGAACCGCCGCCGCATCATGGGAAGAACGGCATTTTTGGAACCCTGGACTGTTACCGTTCCGCAAAGCCGCCTTCCGCCGAGAATCTGATATACTCCCACCTGTTCTCTCCCATCCGGCCTCTCTTTTTACGGTATGCATTACACTCCCGTTTTGTTCCCGTTCTGCAGCGCTTTTCCGCCTTTTTAATCGGTGTCCCTCGAGACCGACAGGGCAAGCCCCATCTCGCCGAGCAGAAACAACACGGAGGTGCCGCCATAACTGATAAAAGGCAGCGTAATGCCGGTATTCGGAATCGTATTTGTCACAACCGCGATGTTCAGAATCACCTGAAGCGCAATATGCCCCATAATTCCGCCCGCAATCAGTGCTCCGCCAAGATCCCGCGCATGGATCGAAATAACCATCAAGCGCCAGATCAGCACCGCAAACACGGCGATCACCAGGCAGGCGCCGAACAGTCCGCCCTCCTCACAGATAATCGAAAAGATCATATCATTCTGCGCTTCCGGCACAAAGCCAAGCTTCTGCAGGCCTTTTCCAAGCCCGCAGCCAAAGATTCTCCCGCTGCCGATCGCATAGAGTCCCTGAATGGTCTGGAACCCCTTCTCGTACGCCTCCGGGTTGCGCCAGATGGCAAGGCGTTCGAGGCGGTAGCTCTCCATCATCAGAAAAACGGCAATAAACCCGATGCCGGCGCCTCCGATTCCGAGAAACGCAGGTAGCCGGATGTGAAATAAAGATCAGAAATGCACAGATTCCGAGCAAAATAATCGCCGTACTTAAGTTATTGCTTCCGACAAGCGCTGCAATCGGCAGGGTGCACAGCACCGCCTTTGTCATAAACCAGAGACTGTCGGACCGGCCTTTCGTGTGCTCCATCACCCAGGGCAGGAAGAGAATCACCGCCATCTTGGCAAATTCCGAGGCTGGAACGATAAGGGGCCAAGCTTTAACCACCGCTTCGAGCCGTTGTACTCACTTCCGAAAAAGAGCACCGCCGTCGAGAGCGCAAGGGAAGCCGCATAAAACCACGGTGCCAGTGCAAACAGCCGCCGGTAATCTATTTTTGCAACCGCATACATACCGATCACACCGAGCGCACTTGCAAAGAGCTGCTTCTTGAAATAATAAGCCGGGTCATGGAATCTGACCCGGCCGTTATACGCGCTGGCGCTGTACAGAATCACAAGGCCAAGGCCAAGCAGAATCCATACCGTCACCAGCAGCGTCCCATCTATTTTTTTCTCTTTTTCCTTCCGCATCCGCGCCACACCCGCCGTTCGCTCTTTTTCAGCTTATGCGGGATAGTTTCCTGATATGACGTTTTTACAGGGCTCTTACGTACTCCTTAAACAGCTCACCGCGCTGCTCGTAGCTCTTAAACTGATCCCAGCTTGCGCAGGCCGGGGAAAGAAGAACCGCATCCCCTGCATTTGCCTTGTCGTGGCAGATCTGTACGGCTTCTTTTAAGTTGTCTGCCATGATAATGTCGTTGAATCCGACGCTTCTTGCCGCTTTTGCGATCTTCTCTTTCGTATCTCCGATCAAAACCAGGAAGCGTACCTTTCCATCGAATGCCTGAATCCACTCTTCGTAGGTGGACTGCTTGTCGTAGCCGCCGCCGATCAGCAGAGTCGGGCGGTTCATCGCCTGGATGCCTTTGATGGCCGCATCCGGATTCGTTCCCTTGGAATCGTTGTAATATGCCACGCCGTCCTTCTCGCAGACATACTCGATGCGGTGCTCTACCCCTGCAAACTCCTGAATGACTTTGCGGACAGTTTCCATCGGCACGCCTGCATGAAGTGCCATCGCAGAAGCAACCATGACGTTTTCAAAATTATGTAGGCCGAGCAGTTTTAAGTCGTCGGTTCTGGTCAGAAGCTCCGTCTCGCCGTTCTTTGCAATGCGGATTTCGCCGTCCTGATAATAGATGCCGTCCTTTAACGCACGCAGACTCGAGAAGTACATCACCTGTACTTTCTTCTCTGCCATCAGTTTCTCGCCGAACGGGCGCAGGATTTCGTCCTCATAATTCAGCACACAGAGATCATCCATCGTCTGATTTTCGGTGATACACTCTTTCACGCGGATATACTCTTCCATCGTGTGATGGCGGTTCAGATGATCCTCGGTAATGTTTGTGATCGCACTTGCCGCCGGATGGAACTCTTTGATGGTTTCCAGCTGGAAGCTGCTGATCTCGGCAACCGTTACGGTATCATCTGTCGTGTCGAGTGCCGCGGATGTGTACGGGGTTCCGATGTTTCCGACCACTTTTACTTCCGGCTGATATGCTTTCATGATCTCGCCGAGCAGCGATGTTGTGGTGGTCTTTCCGTTAGTACCGGTAATCGCAAGCACTTTTCCGCGGCTTACCTGATACGCCAGCTCCACTTCACCGATGACCGGGATCTCTTTTTCTTTCATTTTAAGGACAACCGGCAGATCCGTCGGAACGCCCGGGCTTAAAACGACAAGATCAAGGCTGTCGAGCATCTCCTCCGGGAGCTCGCCTAAGACAACTTCCACGCTGTCACGGCTCTCTAATTTTTTTAAGATTTCTTCTTTTTCGAGTTTGTCATTTCCATCGTAAAGAACGACAGAAGCACCTTTCTTGTGCAGCAGCTCCTCCGCTGCAATTCCACTCTTTCCGGTTCCGAAAACCAGTACTTTTTTTCCTGCGAAAATCATGTTTGATTACCTCCATATTTTAAAGCCCCATCAATGCGATCAGGCATAGTATCGCTGTGATTGTAGCAAACACCGTCACAATCTGTGTCTCCGACCAGCCCATCAGCTCGAAATGGTGATGGATCGGCGTCATCTTGAAGATCCGTTTTCCCTTCGTCAGTTTGAAGAATGACACCTGCAGGATCACAGAGAGAATCTCCATCATATAAATGAATCCCACAAGCGGCAGAAATAAGGGGAGACGTAAGAAACACGCCATTCCCGAGACGAAACCGCCGAGTGCCAGACTTCCGGTATCGCCCATAAAGACGCGGGCAGGAAATACATTGAATACCAGAAACCCCAGCAGACTCCCGATAACCGCAAGCGGGGACGGGGAAACACCGTTTCCGAGGCCGATCGATGCCACGGAAAAGAAAACAGCATTTAAAATCGTCACACTCGCCGCCAGTCCGTCAAGGCCGTCGGTAAAGTTGACACCGTTGACCGTTCCAAGAATCACAAAGGCGAGAAACGGAATCGTAAAAATCCCTGCGTCCAGCTCTTTGCCTGGAAGGAACGGAATGCGCATCCGGAGGGAAATTCCGGAAAAACGCGCCAAATACCACAGAAAGACTGCTGTAATCACTGCCTGCAGTGCCATTTTCTGCTTCGGGTACAGCCCGTCGCTGCGGTGCAGCACGACTTTCAGATAGTCATCGAGAAAGCCGATCAGCCAAAACCAAGCGTCAGAAACAGCACCGGAACCACTTCCGCTCCCTCTTTCCGGAAAAGGAGGGAAACTGCGGTAAACGCCGCCAGAAACATCACGCCGCCCATCGTCGGGGTTCCCGCTTTTTTCTGGTGGCTCGGCACACCCTCTTCCCGCTCCTTCTGCCCCGCTTTGACTTTTCGCAGAAACGGGATCAGAACCGGCCCCAGCGCCAGGCTGATGCCAAAGGAAAGAAGAACCGGCAGGATCATTTCTCTTTTCATAGACGCACCTCTTCCTTTTTGTACGGATTGTGTACGGAACAGGCATGTCAAAATATTTTCTCCAGCCTATTCAGTATATAGCTTTTTGTTCTGTTTCGCAACCTTCTTTTATAATCCAAGTTACGGTTCGCTCAGCAGTGAAACACTTGCTGTTTCGCTGCGTAAGAAAGTGATTCAGGTGTGAGCAGCCCTCCTTTTGCGAAGCAAACTTTAAATGAGGGCTGCGAAGGACACAATTCTCAGGTTTCCTAAGAATTGTGTCCAATACCGAGATACGGAAGTACATTGGAAAAGATATCGCGGATCACCGGCGCGCAGATCGTTCCGCCGTAGTAGACGCCCTGCGGATTGCGGATAATGCAAAGCCCCAGCACCGTCGGATGCTCCGCCGGGGTGAAGCCGAGGAATGAGGAAATATAGCGGTTGGCGCTCCGCGGAAGTGTCTGCGAAGTTGCCGTCTTTCCGCCGATGGAATATCCCTCGAGGTACGCATTCTTTCCAGACCCTTCTGAAACGACGCTTTCCAGAATTTCGCGCACCGTCCTGGAAGTTCTTCCGAAAGAACCCCTTCTTTTCCGGAAAATTCAGATGCTTTACAACATTTCCTTCTTCATCGAGCACATCCGTTGCGACATGCGGCGTCACCATTTTTCCGCCGTTGACGAGCGCAGAGACCGTCGCCGCCAGGCGGATCGGCGTGATCTGGAAGGACTGGCCGAATGCCATCGTCGCAAGCTCAACCTCTCCGATGTTTTCCTCCTTGTGCATAATCGTCGATGCCTCGCCCGGCAGATCGATCCCCGTCTTTTCCATCAGGCCGAAATTCCGGAAATAATCACAGAACTTTTCCACACCGAGCCGCAGCCCCACTTCAATGAACACCGGGTTGCACGAGTTCTGCGCGCCTGCACGAAGTTTTCGGCTCCGTGTCCCGTCCGCTTGTGGCAGTGGATCCGGCGGTCCTCCACGATTTTGTAGCCGGGACAGAAAAACGAATCGTTCGGCGACACAACGCCCTCCGAAAGTCCCGCCGACATCGTGATGATCTTAAAGGTAGATCCCGGCTCGTACGTATCGTTGATGCAGGCATTCCGCCACATCTGGTTCAGCAGATCCTGAATTTCTTTTTCCGAAAGTCCCGTTGTATCCTGCTGCAGCGTGAACGGATCGTTGAGGTCGAACTCCGGCACATTGACACAGGCATAGATTTCTCCGTTCTGCGGATTCATAAGAAGAATCGAGACGCTGTCCGCCTGTTTTTCTGCCATCGCCTTTTCCGCTGCCTGCTGGCAGTACGCCTGGATATTGACATCCAGGCTGACCTTTAAGTCCCTTCCCGCCACCGGCTCCTGGCGGCTCTCCCCGATGCCGTTCTGCTCAATCCCGCGCGCATCCGTTGTCGTCAGGATTTTTCCGTTGATTCCTTTTAAAATTTCCTCATATTCCACCTCCAGTCCGATGATGCCCTGATTATCGCCTCCGGTGAAGCCGATAACGCGCGACGCCAGCTTCCCTTTGGGGTAATACCGCTTGAAATCCTCATCCACTTTTACCCCCGCGTATCCGTACGACCGGATGGTATCACCCGTCTTCTTGTCCACATTCGTCTTGACACGCTCGATTGAAGACCGCTTCTCCACGCGTTTCCGCGCCGTCTCCTCCGAAATTCCAAGCTCTTTTACCAGCATCGCAATCACCGCCTCCGGCTCCTCGATCTGGCTGTGGATCACGGAAATCGTACAGACCGTGCGGTTTGCCGCGAGAACTTCCCCGTTTGCATCAAGAATCCGGCCGCGCGCCGCCTTGATCCCGCGCTCCCGCTCGTGCAGATCATCCGCCTTCTCGGAATAATAGACGGACCGGAACACACACAGATACACCAGCCGCCCGGCAAGTCCGACCATCATTCCCATGCAGAGTACCCACAGAAGAACCGTCTTTTTCCGGTGATACGTTTTGTTTTTACGCATAGAATACCCCATAGCCGAATCCATTATGATAACACTATATGGAAACTGCTATGGGGTTATGTCTTTTGTTTTTTATGTTTTTTTACTCTTCATTGATGAGATCCAGCTCGGCGTTTGTCAGACCGCCGTTCTCGATATTGCTGTTTTCAGCACTGTTTTCCGTATCGTCTTCCTGTACCGGTGCCGCTACGTTTGGATCATCCGTTCCGGTCTCGGAGCCTTCGCCCGTCACACCGTCCGTATCATCCGGGAATACGTTCAAATACGGCAGCAGTTCTGTGTAGATCTCTTTTACGATCTCCTGTGCCAGCACACTGTTCGCCTGATTTTCTACATCCGGCTCGTCCACAATCGCGTAAACAACAGCTTTCGGGTTTTCTACCGGTGCAAATCCGATAAAGGAAACGAGATATTTTCCATTGCCTCGCGGATACTTCTGTGCAGTACCTGTTTTTCCTCCATCGTGTAACCGGCAACCTTTGCACTCTGGCCGCTTCCATCGGTCACGACTCCCTGGAGGAAACTTCTCATTTTATCGCTGATTTCCGCGGAAACCGTCTGACGCACCAGATTCGGCTCATTGCTCTCAACAACAGCTCCTGTGCTGTCCGTGATCGTCTTCATCACATGCGGCTGGTAATAATTGCCTCCGTTGATCAGAGAGGAAAACGCAGCTGCCTGCTGTACCATCGTCACGGTATAGCCCTGTCCGAATGTACTCGTTGCAAGCTCGGTCGGTCCCATGGTATCCTCCGTGTGAACCAGGCCGTACGCCTCACCCGGCAGGTCAATTCCTGTCAGACTGCCGAAACCGAAAATATCCTGATAGCGGAGAAATTCCGCTGCTCCCATCTTCTGTCCGATCTGCATCATACCAGCGTTGCAGGAGTTTTTCAGTACATCGGCCGGTGTCTGTACGCCATGTGTTCCCGGATAAGCTCCGCAGCGGATCATCTGCCCTGCAATCGTCTCAAACCCCTCACAGTCAAACAGGTATCATCATCGATTACATCGAGGGAATATGCCGCCGCCACGTTCATCGGTTTTGCCGTGGAACCTGGCTCATATGCATCGGAAATACAGTAGTTTTTCCAGATGGCACTCAAAGCTCCATTGTCTCGTTATCGTTCATCGCATCAATTTCTTCCTTCGAATAGAACGGTGTCAGATCTCTTGGATTGTTCAGGTCATACCAGTCGGAAGAATCCATACCAAGAATCTCTCCATTGTTCGGATCCATCACGACAACGCCGATATTCTTTGCCGCTTTTGTCTGACGGTTCGTCTCAGTGTCCGATTCGTCCGCGCCGTTCTGGACATGAATCCGCTCATTGTAATTCTCGATCGCCGTGCGGATGATCTTCTGAATATTTACATCAATCGTCGTAACCACGTTTTTGCCCGGCTGCGCTCGATGATCGTCTGTTCCATATCCGCATCTTCGTTGTAATAGCCGAACTGGCGGCCATTCACGCCATTTAAGATACTGGAATAATACCCTTCGATTCCCCAGTCTGCCGTGTCTCCTGAATACGTAAAGCCGATCAGATCGCAGGCAAGTGAATTTAACGGATACGTTCTGTGGTAGGATTCCTCGAACCAGACGCCGCGGATGTTGGCACGGTATGCTTTTTCCGCCTGCTCGTTCTCATCGAGCTCCTTGTTCTTTTTGTCCGCGTACTCGTCCACATAGGCCTCAAACGCTTTTTTCGCGTCCATCGAGACCTCTCTGGCGAGAACCTGGTACTGGCTTTCTTTTGTCGTTTCGCCGGTCAGACGATCCCGGATATCCGTCTCGTCGAGTCCGAAGTATTCAACCAGTGCTGCTACGGTCGGATCGACGTACGGATGGGTATCGTTCTTTTCTTCATCTTTTACCGTCGTATTGGCAAGTTTACAGTCGAGAATAACGTTGTAAACCTTCTCACTCGTTGCCAGAATCGTTCCGTTCCGGTCGGTGATACTTCCCCGCTGGAATGGAATTGTCCTGCTGTCGTAGGACTGCTGCGTCTGGCTTAAAACCTGTCTTTCGTATTTTTCTCCCTTTGTGGCATTCACATACGTAATGTCAATCGCTAAAGCAACAAAAACCAGCATCACTCCCAAAAAGAGTGCTACCAGTTTTCTGCTCATACGCCCACTTGTCTTCCGTCTCCGGAATGCCCCGCTTCGTTTTTTATTTTTTTTCTGTTTACTCACGTTTTCACCTATTTCGCATCCGGAACATCCTGATACTGTCTCACATAGCTGTTTTCTGAATCATCGAAATAAATTACCTGGGACTCATCTGCATATTTCATGCCGAGCCGGTTCTGTGCTGCTTCTTTGACTGCCTCAAGATCTTCGGAGGCAACCGTTGTATTGTAATAGGCGTCATTGTCCGCCTTCAGATCGCTCAATTCTTTTTCTTTGCTGGTAATGTCTTCCGCCTGCGTGGTAACCACGGTCTGCAACTTGACATACGCAACACACGCCGCGATACACAGTGTGCAGACAATGGCAAGAAAAACAGCGTAGCCCGCGCTGATCTGTGTCGCCCGTGCCCGGTTTCTTCTTGTCTGGCTGCTCACACCCGATTTCAGAGGCCGTGCTTCTTTGGTGCTTCCTGCGGCTGTGCTGCAAGACGCCGTACCGCACTTCCGTCCTCAAACGTATCTGGCGTATAACGTTTCGTTCTATCTGTCGAATTTACCCTTCCATCTGCCCGTCTGGCCATAACTTCTCTGTCTCCTTCGTGCCGAGCCGTCACACTTTTCGTTCAAAGACGCGCAGTTTTGCGCTCTTGGAACGGGGATTTGTTTCCATTTCCTCTTCTCCCGGCAAGATCGGTTTCCGAGTTACTACGGTTCCCTTGGACTTCTTTCCGCATACACAGACCGGAAATTCCGGCGGACACGTACATGGATGCTCGTTTTTTCTGAAAATGTTTTTTACGATACGGTCTTCCAGAGAATGAAAGGTGATGACACAAAGTCTTCCACCGTCATTTAAGAGATCAATCATGCCGTCCAGTGACTCCGACAGAACGGTAAGTTCCTGGTTCACTTCGATACGGATTGCCTGAAAGGTTCTCTTGGCCGGATGGCCGCCCGTCGCCCTTATTTTTGCCGGAATCGAGCGCTTGATGATTTCGATTAACTCCCCAGTTGTTCGAATCGGCGCCTGCTGCCGGCTTACGCATATATTGTGTGCAATTTTTCTTGCAAAACGCTCTTCTCCATATTCATGGAGAATACGCGAAAGATTCTCTTCACTGTAATCGTTCACGACTTCGTACGCGGAAAGAGCATTTCTCTGATCCATCCGCATATCCAGCGGAACATCCTCACGGTATGTGAATCCACGCTCTGCATTATCCAGCTGATAGGATGAAACTCCAAGATCCAGCAGGATTCCGTCTACCCCGGTGACTCCGATTTCGGCAAGACGCGGAACCATATCGCAATAATTGCTGCGGATAATCGTGACCTGGTTCTGATATGGTTCCAGGCGTTTACCCGCAGCAGCTATCGCAGCTTCGTCCTGATCTATGCCTATTAATCTCCCCGTGGCAGATAAGCGCTCACATATATGACTGGAATGTCCAGCGCCTCCCAACGTCCCGTCCACGTAGATTCCGTCCGGTTTTATCTTAAGGTTTTCAATGGTTTCCTTCAGTAATACTGATGTATGCGAAAATTCCATGGTCATCTCCTGTATCCCAACGAAACAGATCAGATCACAATGCCCATCTCTTCCATTGATTCGGCGATGGCATCCATATCATCATAATTGCTGTTTTCGTTCCATTTTTCCTTGCTCCAGATTTCAATCCGGTTGATATTTCCGGTAAGGACTACATCTTTTTCCAGACCAGCAAATTCCCGCAGCGTTGCCGGTACGAGAATCCTCCCTGCTTGTCCAGTTCACATGACGTAGCACCTGCTACAAAGAAACGGGAAAAAGTTCTGGCGTTTTTGTTTGTAAGTGGTAAGGCTCTCAGCTTCTCTTCAAAGGCAGCCCATTCGTCGTTTGGGTAAATGGAAAGGCATCCGTCCAATCCCTTCGTCAGTACAAACTCTTCTCCCAGCTGTTCTCTGAACTTGGACGGTATGATCAATCTTCCCTTCGCGTCAATCGTATGACTGTACTCTCCCATGAACATAATGAAAACCCTCTTATCACCTGAAATGGCGGTCTCCCCACGCACCACTTCATGTATCGCGCCGCAGCCGGACTGCCACATCCGCTCCACAACGCACCACTTTTCACCACTTTCTACCACTTATATTTTTATTCTATATCAACTCAGGGAAAATAGCAAGGTCTTTTTTTCTATTTCATTTTTAAGATTTTTCCCAAAATGCAACATTTTTTATGCGCATTTTCCGCCTTTTTTATACCAATTTTGTATCAAAAAAGAGAAAACCTTTTTTGCCGGTTTTCCCCTTTTCTGTATTTTTATTCTGTTTTTTTCACTGGTTTTATCCTTAAGAATGGGCTGTCTCCCCACCGGATGATAATTTTTTTCGTTTCCATACCACCAGGATGGTACATCCCACCACAAGGCACCCCGAAAGGAGCTGGGAAACCGGAAGTCCCACCACCGGAAGCAGAAGCTGGTCGGTGCGGAGTCCCTCGATCCAGATTCTTCCAAGGCCATATCCTATCAGATACATCAGGAACACTTCGCCGTTAAATTTCTTTTCCGAAACCAGAAAAGAAAAAGCAGGACACCCACATTCCATAAACTTCATATAAAAAGGTGGGATGCACCTGAATATACTCGACGCCGTTTACCGTCACCACATGATCCCACATTTTCTGTGTGATTTCATTGGCACGGACCGCGGAAACCGGAAGCTGCATCGCAAACAGGTTGTTAGTGTAGTCACCGAATGCCTCACGGTTAAAGAAGTTTCCCCACCGTCCCATAATCTGACCGAACACGATGCTCATGCTCGCGGTATCCATCAGAAGGCTGAAGTTCTGTTTCTTCTTTCTGCTGTAAATCACCACCGCAATGCAGGCACCGATGATGCCGCCGTAGATGGCAAGTCCGCCCTGGCGGATGTTGAAAATACTCAAAAGATCATCCTTATAATAGTCCCAGGCAAATATAACGTAGTAAATCCGTGCCCCGAGAATACCGGCTGCGATGCCGATCATCGCAAGATCGAGGTACTGCTCCGGGTTCTGCCCCGTCCGCTTTGCCTCTCTTTGGGCAATCCAGATCGCAATCATCATACCGGTTACGATCACGATGCCGTAATAGGCGATGGAAAATCCGAAAATACTGATGTTTTTTCCCACATGGTCGAGATAGATCCCGAGATTGGGAAAATTAATTTCCATATCCATAACTTATATTCTCTCTTATTATTACTTATCAAACGTTGAAACGGAACAGGATGACATCGCGTCGCGGACAATGTAATCTTTTCCTTCCATACGCACAAGGCCTTTCTCTCTTGCTCCTGCGTAGGAACCGCAGTCGAGCAGATCCTGATAATTGACAACCTCGGCTTTGATGAATCCGCGCTCGAAATCGGTGTGGATTTTCCGGCTGCCTGCGGTGCTTTTGTTCCGACTTTGATGGTCCATGCACGGGTCTCATCCTCTCCTGCTGTAAGGAAGCTCATGAGGCCGAGCAGACGGTAGCTTGCTGCGATCAGTTTTTCCAGGCCGGACTCGGTAAGACCAAGATCCTCGAGGAACATTTTTTTCTCATCCTCTTCGAGTTCGGAGATTTCTGCCTCGATCTCGGCGCAGATGACGAATACTTCGCTGTTGTGCTCTTTTGCATATTCGCGGACGGACTGTACATAGGAGTTGTTTGCGCCATCGTCAGCGAGATCATCCTCTGCTACGTTTGCTGCGTAGATGACCGGTTTGCTGGTCAGCAGGTTGTACTCTGCGATCCATTTCTCCTCGTCCTCGTTCTGCAGCTCCATCAGGATGGCATCTTTTCCGTCCTCGAGCAGTTTTTTCAGACGCTCCTGGAATTCGAGCTCTTTTGCTGCCTCTTTGTCCATTCTTGCAGATTTTGCAGTTTTGGAAATACGGCGCTCGAGTACCTCAAGGTCGGCGAAGATCAGCTCAAGGTCGATGGTCTCGATATCACGGAGCGGATCAATGCTGCCGTCTACGTGGATAACGTTCGGATCCTCGAAGCATCTGACAACGTGAACGATAGCGTCTACCTCACGGATATTGGCAAGGAACTGGTTTCCAAGTCCTCTCCTTTGGATGCACCTTTTACAAGACCTGCGATGTCAACGAACTCGATGACAGCCGGTGTTACTTTCTTGGACTGATAGAAATCTCCGAGCTGCTGCAGACGCTTGTCCGGAACCGGCACGATGCCGACATTCGGGTCAATGGTACAGAACGGATAGTTTGCGCTCTCTGCTCCTGCTTTGGTCAGGGAATTGAAAAGTGTACTTTTTCCGACGTTCGGAAGGCCCACGATACCTAATTTCATAGTAATCTATATCTCCTTTGTTTTTATTTTTCGCTTCTTTTTCTGTTCGGGTTCTTTTTATGCACAAAAAGAGCCCAATGCAACTATAAATTATAGCACACGGGCTCTTTGATTTCAATGGATTTTAATCTCTTGACTGTACCATCAGAAGAATGCCGCCCTCGTACGATACATGCGCGGTCTCCTCGACGATCTCATTGCTCACGCACAGACCACCCGAAGTATTCGGCAGATAGTGATGGTCGAGCGGGTAGCGAAGCCCTCCAGGGTGATGGATGCGACTTCCTTTTCCAGCGGGAAGAACGAAACGTACTTTCCAAACTGATCTTCTTTCCGGATTTCAAACGAAGTTTCCACCGGAATCGTAATCAGATTGCGGCTGTCCACGATGTAAGCCGGAATTTTCTTCTCCCATGCCGTTTTCAGGTTCTGCACAATACTTAAGAAATGGTCAAGTCTTCCCCCTGTTGCTCCGAGGATCGTGATTTCACTGCTTCCCAGAACAATCGCCTGCTGAAATGCGATGTCCGTGTCCGTATTGTCCTTCATGGGATTAAATTCCCGGATCGGTGCGACATGGTTCTCCTTGTAATAATTTAAAATCTCCGGAGATAAACTGTCAAAATCTCCCAGAATATACGTCGGTATAATCTGGTAATGGTAGCAGAACTCCAGTCCCCGGTCTGCTGCCAGGATAATATCAAACTGCTGTTTCTGAAGATATGGGAAGGCAAAATCCGGTTCGATCATCCCTCCCGAAATAATACATGTTCTCACGTTTCCCTGCCTCTTTTTTCTGTCTTTTTGTATCTTATTCTGCCTTTTTGCTGTATGAAGAAATTTTTTCCTGCAGCTCGCGCACGTTCTGCTCGATGTTGCTGCCAAATACAGCAGAGCCTGCCACGATGATGTTGGCACCTGCCGCAAGGACTTCATCGATGGTCGCGCGGTTGATGCCGCCATCGACCTGAATGTGCACATGCTCCAGTCCCTTTTCATCCAGCATTCTGCGAAGCGTACGGATCCTCTCCGTCGACTCCGGGATATACTTCTGGCCGCCGAAGCAGGATAAACGCTCATAATCAGAATCATTTCTACCTGATCCATCACGTCCGTAACCGCAGAAAGCGGCGTATCCGGATTTACGCAACTCCGGCATCTGCGCCTGTTTCATGAATCTTTTTCACGGTTTCTGCCAGATCGCGGCATGCCTCCGCGTGAACCGTGATCATATCCGCCCCGCAGCTTTGAAATTCTTCTACGTACCGCTCCGGGTCCTTTACCATCATATGAACATCAAAATACAGACTGCTTTCTTTTCGGATCGACTTTACCACCGGCATTCCAAACGAAATGGATGGTACAAACATTCCATCCATAATATCGATATGAAGCCACCGGCACTCTGCTTTCTCTACCCTTTGGATCTGTTCTCCGAGACGGTTGAAGTCTGCGGATAAAATAGAAGGTGCCAACTGATATACTCGGCTCATGCTAGTATCTCCTCTTTTCCTGTTCTTTCAGTTCTTCATAGAACATGGTATAGTTTTCAAATCTTTCTTTGCTGATATTTCCCTGTTCCAGTGCCTCTTTGACGGCACAGCCCGGCTCTTTTCCGTGGATGCAGCCGAGGAAACGGCATTTTCCTTCGTACGGATGAAATTCCGGGAAAAAGTTTTTCAGCTCCTCTTTTTCCATATCGGTTGTATAAAGCGAGCTGAACCCCGGCGTATCACACAGATACGTCTCATGGTCGATCGGGATCATCTGGGAATGGCGCGTCGTGTGTTTTCCTTTTTTCAGCTTTTTGCTGATCTCTCCGGTCTCCATCTGGATTTCTTTCTGCATCCGGTTTGTGATCGAAGATTTTCCGACGCCGGACGGACCGGCTACCACCGTTGTTTTCCCTTTCAGGTATGCTTCCACTTCCTGCATGCCCTGCTCTTTCGCTGCACTCACCGCAAAGACACGGTAACCGCAGTTCTCATAGACGCTTCGCAGATGGTCTGTGTAATCTTCCCCCGCAAGATCTCTTTTATTGAAACAGATTGCCGTCGGAACGTTCTGCTGTTCCATCATCACAAGGAAACGGTCCAGAAGCGTCAGGTTCGGGGTCGGATTTTCCAGTGCAAAATCACAAGCGCCTGATCGATATTGGCTACTGCCGGACGGATCAGTTCATTTTTTCGCGGCAGAATCCGGGTCATATTTCCTGTTTTTTCCGTTTCGTCCAGAATCTCGATTTCCACAAGATCTCCGACGAGCGGTTTCTGGCCTTCCTTCCGGAAAATTCCTTTTGCTTTACACTCATAAATGCCGATTCTTCCACGTCTACGTAGTAGAATCCGGCAATTCCTTTCATAATCTTTCCTGTCATACTCAACCTTCACTCAACGGAACCGATGGGTACTGTGCAATTGCCTGATAACTTCCGCTCGAATCCATCTCATAGAAGACGATTCTTCCGGTAGAAGAAGCAGACGATGAAGCACTCCAGTTGGTGTTGACAGAATACGGCCAGCTCGTAATGGCCTGTCCGTCCATGACGGTGATGGAGGTCTCGTTTCCGTTTCCATCCTCCTGAATCAGCTCAATCTTTGCAATACCACCCTGATACTGATCCGGCGCACTTAAGGTCTGGCTGCAGGACCAGGTAACATCCGTAGCGGTATTTGCGCCCGGCTCTGCCGGTGTCGGGGTCGGTGTATTCTCATCCGGCGTCGTTGGCTGTGCACTCGGGCTATTGACATAAATCGTAACGTCAGAACCTTTCTTTACTTTGGTTCCGATTGCCGGGTCAACCTCCATGACTTCGCCCTCGGCCACCTTGCTGCTGGTTCCTGTTTTCACAATAATATTGAAATCGCTCAGGATTGATTTTGCTGTCTCCTCATCCAGGCCGATTACATCACGGATTGCAATTTCTTCCGCGTCCTTGGATCCCTTGCTGATCACCAGCGTAACGGTAGATTCCGGCGCAACCTGACTTCCCTCTGACGGGTCAACGGAAATAACCAAGCCTTCTGCAACGGTATCGCTGAAATCCTCTGTTGTGGAAACCTGC
>ENA-OQER01000346-OQER01000346.1-human-gut-metagenome-genome-assembly--contig:-NODE-346-length-26067-cov-2.372089_pt1 | contig 26067 bp, 35 predicted proteins | sample MGYA00242797_ERZ504639 | MGnify/ENA primary metagenome ERZ504639 (study PRJEB26092, sample SAMD00036306) | human gut metagenome | host: Homo sapiens | study: EMG produced TPA metagenomics assembly of...
ATCGAGCGGAGCATCGTTCCAGTCGGTATCTGTCTCAGCAATTTTATTTACAACATCAAGACCATCGGTCACTTTACCAAAGGCAGCATATGCACCGTCGAGGTGTGGTGCTGCTTTGTGCATGATGAAGAACTGAGAGCCGGCAGAATCCGGATGCATAGCACGGGCCATGGACAGAACACCTGCTTCATGTTTCAGCGGATTATGGAAGCCATTCTGGGAAAATTCGCCGCGGATGGTGTAGCCAGGACCGCCGGTACCATTTCCCAGAGGGCAGCCGCCCTGGATCATGAACCTTCGATGACTCTGTGGAAAGTCAGACCGTCATAAAAGCCTTTTTTCACCAGGCTGATGAAGTTGTTTACAGAAACTGGTGCGATTTCCGGATAAAGCTCAGCTTTGATCACATCGCCGTTGTCCATGGTAATTGTAATAACTGGATTTTGAGCCATAATTGTATACTTCCTTTCTAAAATGCGGTATAATGATAAAATATAGAATTGTGGGAGTTACATTGTAACGGAGCAATTCGTGGGCATTTGTAGGATATACCTTCAACAGATATATCCTAGAAAGTATATCATCAATTGCAGGAGACAAGGAGATTTCAGAGGGGACGCTATCTATGAAAACAGTCGTATTTCATTTACAGGCGAAAACATGTGAAAAAGACATTTCAAAGTTAAAAGAAGAAATTTTATCTTATAATATAAGAATCGAAGAAAAAGAACTTTCCGAGGTAAAAGAAGAAAAAGACGGTATTCTGGCGATTACGGATCAGTTCGGATGTTGCATATGCGAAGGAACACAACATCGCAGTTATTTTCTATGAGACACCGGGAACGAACCGCAGTGTGTCCGGTGTGGACATGGTCGTGCAGGGATTTGAAGAGCTGAATGTAGAGTATCTGCAGCTTATTTATATGCGACATCACGGATTGCGTGGATCATTGCAAAGACGGATCGGATCTGCATCCGCGAGAGCGTGGAGGGGGATCTTACGGCTTTCCGGAAGCTCTACCAGGAAGAAGGGATGCTGGATTATCTGCCGAATCCGGAGTTTGAAGGTGAGGAAGGAAGAGAAAACTTTCGTCATTATATCCGCAGCATGTACCGTTTTTATAATTACGGGATCTGGACAGTGCTCGAGCGAAAAAGCGGTGCAATTATCGGAAGAGTCGGCATTGAAAACGGAGAATATCAGGGAGAGAACGTACTGGAACTTGGCTATCTGATCGGGAAAGACTGGCGGCGACAGGGATTTGCAAGAGAAGCCGTTTCGATGACGGAACGGTTTGCAGCGGAAGTTGCAGGCGGATTCACTTCATGCTTTTATTCACCCGCAAAATGAATCATCTATTGCATTTATTAAAGCAATTGGATACGAAAACTGGAACTGCCAGGAGAAGGACGGAGTTCTGGTCTGGCAAAAAAATCTGCAAAAGGGCAGAATTTAGAAAAGGTTTAGAAAAATTTCTCCGGATTGTTTAGAAAGAGCGATTAATATGAAATAGCTCTCGCAGATGAATGAGCTTAAAAACAAAAGAGGTGGAAAAATGCAAATCGAATTTCAGATTTTAGATGCACTGCAAAAGATACATACGCCAGTTCTGGATGGCGTGATGTGTCTGATCACATCACTTGGAAATGCCGGGATCATCTGGATTTACTGACCATTGCCCTGCTGATTAATCCAAAGATCAGAAGAACAAAAGACGGAACAGCGTGCAGACTTTTCGGGGAATCCGGCAGACGAAGCGGATGTATTTTGCTTGCAGCACTGATTCTTGACCTGATTCTGTGCAACGGTATTTTAAAAAATCTGTTTCACAGAGTACGGCCGTATGACATCAGAACATCCATCGAACTTCTGGTAAAAAGACCGCTGGATTATTCGTTTCCGTCCGGACATACGGCAGCTTCCTTTACTGCAGTGGTGGCACTTTCTTTTGCCGGTGAGAAAAGGGCATGGAAAGCGGCACTGGTTTTTGCATGTCTGATCGCATTTTCCAGAATGTATCTGTATGTACACTATCCGACTGATGTACTCGGCGGTGTGCTGGTTGGGATTGCAGCAGGATATGGCGGATACCGGGTGGTGAAAGCACTGGAACAGTATAAAAAGGAAAATAATACAGCATTTTACGAAAGCCCCGTTCTGTGGTATGATAACAGTCAGATTATTACACTACAGAAAGGGGCATTTTCAATGGGAGATACCTCAAAATATAAAGAAGAAAAACAGATCGCACTCGGGATCCTGGCTCATGTGGATGCCGGAAAGACGACGCTCTCCGAATCCATGCTGCACAAGGGCGGTATTGTGGACAATATAGGCAGAGTCGATAAAAAGAATGCCTTTCTCGATAATTACGAACTGGAAAAGGAGCGGGGCATCACAATCTTTTCCAAGCAGGCGGTGTTTCGGATCGGAAATATGAGAGTAACGCTTCTGGATACACCGGGACATATTGATTTTTCGGCGGAGATGGAGCGGACGCTTCAGGTGCTTGACTATGCGGTGCTTGTCATCAACGGGGCGGACGGTGTGCAGGGACATACCAGAACGCTCTGGAGACTCCTGGAGCGTTATCAGATCCCGGTGTTTTTGTTTATCAACAAAATGGATCAGTTCAAAGGAAATGATGAGGAAAAGCAGGAAGAACAGGAGCGTCTCCTTGCCAGTCTTCAGAAAGAGCTGAGTACTTCCTGCCTTGATTTTGGCGGAGAATGGAATGCGGCATTTCTGGAGAACCTGGCTTTGTGTGAGGAAGAGGTGCTGGAGCATTATCTGGAATCGGGAGAAGTAGAAGAGGCAGATATTGTAAAAATGGTCGCACAGCGGAAAGTATTTCCATGCTATTTTGGTTCTGCATTGAAAGAGGAAGGTGTGGACAGATTTCTGAAAGGAGTGGAAACTTATACGGCAGAAAGAAAATACGGGGATAAGTTTGCAGCCAGAGTTTTCAAGATTGCAAGAGATGCACAGGGAAACCGGCTGACCTACCTCAAAGTGACCGGCGGCGTGCTGAAAGTCAAGATGCTGCTCAAAGGTGAAAATCGCAATGCAGAGGAGACGGAGATCTGGGAAGAAAAGGTCGACCAGATCCGCATTTATTCCGGGGCACGTTATGAGATGGTAAAGGAGGCAAAGGCAGGGATGGTCTGTGCGGTCACCGGACTGAATCATACGTTTGCAGGGGAAGGTCTGGGCCTAGAAGAAGAAAGCATGATTCCGCTGCTGGAGCCGGTGCTTTCCTATAAGATCGAACTGCCGCCGGAATGTGATGCCCATCAGATGCTTCGCAAACTGCGTCAGCTGGAGGAGGAAGAGCCGCAGCTGCACATCGTATGGGAAGAACAGAGTTCGGAGATTCATGCAAAGCTGATGGGAGATGTGCAGATCGAGATTCTGCAGAGTCTGATCAGAGAGCGGTTTGGCGTGGATGTCTCATTTGGAGAGGGCAGCATTGTCTATAAAGAGACGATCGCAGGACCGGTGGAAGGCATCGGACATTTTGAGCCGCTGCGTCACTATGCGGAGGTGCATTTGCTTCTGGAGCCTCTGGAGCGGGGAAGCGGCGTTCAGTTTGATACGGATTGCAGCGAAGATCTGCTGGACCGGAACTGGCAGCGGCTGATCCTTACGCATCTGGAGGAAAAAGAGCATATCGGTGTGCTGACCGGTTCGGCGATCACAGATATCAAGATTACATTGATCGCAGGAAGGGCACATCAGAAACACACCGAGGGCGGTGATTTCCGTCAGGCGACGTATCGGGCCGTGCGTCAGGGACTGAAGCGTGCCAGAAGTATTCTGCTGGAGCCGTGTTATGAGTTCTGTCTGGAGATTCCGATGGAGAATGTCGGAAGAGCGATGACGGATCTTCAGAATATGGGGGCAGACTTTGAGCAGCCGATGATCGAGGACAAGATGGCAGGCATCAAAGGCAGGGCTCCAGTTTCCACAATGCGTGGTTATCAGAAAGAAGTTATTTCCTACACAAGAGGATTTGGAAACCTGGTCTGCAGTTTTGGCGGTTATATCGAATGTCACAATGCAGAAGAAGTGATCGCGGCATATGATTATGATTCGGAGCATGATCTGATGAATCCGACCGGATCGGTATTCTGTGCACACGGAGCCGGATTTGTCGTTCCGTGGGATCAGGTTCCAGACTATATGCATCTGGAAGAACGCAGGATCGCAGATATGCAGTCAGTAGACGGGGAACAGGCATCTGATGATAAAAAGAGAAGCGAAAGTGGACAGGCAGACGGCAGCTGGATCAGTTCCGCAGAATACAAAAAGCGACAGGCAGATTCCTGGAGGGGCGAAAAAGAGCTGGAAGAGATTTTTGCCCGCACGTACGGAGAAGTTAAAAGAAGGCTTCCGTCCGAGCAGGAATATCGCAGAGTACATGTCACAGCTTCCGAGCCGGTCTATCGTCCTGCAAAACCGAAAAAAGCGGAAAAAGAATACCTTCTGGTGGACGGTTACAACATTATTTTCGCCTGGGAAGAGTTAAAAGAGCTGTCAAAGATCAACATTGACAGTGCGAGAGACCGCCTGAAAGATATTTTGTGCAATTATCAGGGGTATCGCAAGTGTACGCTGATCCTGGTATTTGATGCTTACCGTGTGAAAGGACACCGGGAGGAGATCACAAAATATCACAATATCCATGTGGTCTATACAAAAGAGGCAGAAACAGCCGATATGTTTATCGAAAAGACCGTCCATGCGATCGGCAGGAAATATCAGGTTACAGTAGCAACTTCCGACGGACTGGAACAGGTGATCATCATGGGACAGGGCGGAAAGAGGTTGTCCGCTGCCGGCCTCAAAGAAGAAGTTGATATGGCGGCAGCTCAGATGAAAGAACATCTGGAGGCGGCGAAGCCAAAAACAAAAACCTATCTTGGGGAATATTTCCGGAAGATTCTGGAAAAGCAGAGTGAAATTTTTTGCGGACAGAAGCCCGGGAAAATGAATATCATACAAAACATAGTATAAATGTCATATAGTGAGGTATCGAAAATGAAAATGGCAGAAGAGCTTCAAAGAGAGCTTTGCAGTATCAACCGTAAAAGTTATCCGGCGTACAAGGGGCTGAAAGGGGCATATCAGTTCCCGGATTACCAGCTTTTTATCGAGCATGTGCAGGGTGATCCATTCGCAGCACCGTCCGCACTGCGGATTTTTGTGCCGCACAGCAAGGCAAAATCCGGAAAGATATTATTGGGATAAGTGCAGCAAGGTTGCATTGCAGGATGCTTTGCTCCGACGTGCGGAAATATCCGCAAAATTCTGTTACCAGGCAAAAGGCTCCGGTAAGAGCGGTGTGATCCAGGTCAGTCACTGCGGACAGGAAGTTCTGGAGCGAACTGCCTGTGAGATCACAAAGGAAGGCATCCACATCCGCTTTTTTGTCGGTTTTCCGGCAAATGGACGAACGATCAATTCCGGCGAACTGGAAAAGATTCTGTTTGTGTATCTTCCGAAGTGCGTGGAAATGTCTCTGTATCACAGAAAAGTTCTGGAAAGAGAGACCGAGCAGGTGATCTGTTTAAAAGAGGATCAGAGGGTAATAAGGGAAGAATTAAAGAAAAGAGGTCTGATCGCATTTGTGGCAAATGGTTCGATTCTGCCAAGACAGAGCGGAAATTCTGATCTGCCGATGAAGGATGCCGTCCCGTTTCAGTCCCCAAAGAGCATGGAAATCACCATACAGCTTCGACATCGTGGTTCGATCACAGGTATGGGTATCAGAAAAGGGATCACGCTGATCGCCGGCGGCGGTTATCATGGAAAATCGACGCTGCTTGAGGCACTCGAAAAAGGCGTTTACGATCACATCGCCGGAGATGGAAGAGAATTTGTGATCACGGATGATACTGCCTGGAAACTTCGGGCGGAGGATGGCAGAAAGATTAAGGATGTCGATATTTCGCTGTTTATCAATCATCTTCCAAATGGAAGAAATACCAGAAGATTTTCTACTCTGGATGCCAGCGGCAGTACCTCACAGGCGGCAAATATTATAGAAGCGATCGAGCGAAAAGCCAGGTTCTGCTGATTGATGAAGACACTTCCGCAACGAATTTTATGGTGCGTGATGAGCTGATGCAGCGTGTGATCCAGAAGGACAAGGAGCCGATTACGCCGTTTCTGGAGCGGGCGAGAGATCTCTATGAAAAGGCAGGCATCTCTACGATCCTGGTAGTCGGAAGCTGTGGTTCGTATTTTTATATCGCAGATCAGATCATTCAGATGGACAATTACTGTCCGGTGGATATTACAGAGAAAACCAGAAAACTGCTGAAAGAATATAAAAAACCGGACTGTAAGGCAGAAGGCTTTGTACTGCCGTCTGAAAAAAGAAGTATATCCTTTGGAAGCTCTGTGGTACGAAGGAAAAATTACTGCGGAACCGGTATGGTAGAAGAACACGAAAAATTAAAAGTGATGGGAAGAGAAAGTCTGATGCTTGGCAAAGAACAGCTGGATCTTCGCTATCTGGAGCAGCTTGCGGACCGGGAACAGACCCAGACACTGGGGTATCTTCTCAAATATGCAAAAGAGCAGTACAGCGGCAAAACAACAGATCTTACGGCACTGATGGAATCCCTGATCCGGAAACTGGGAAAAAGAAGGGATCGGAAGTGTGAGCGGGCAGAAAGAAATTCCGGCCGGGATGGCAATGCCACGAAGACAGGAGATTTATGCGTGCTTTAATCGCTTCTGACACTGGCCTTTGAAATTCAAAGATGCCATAAAACCACTCCTGTGCAAGCACATCGTGATTTCAGGCTTCTGACCCGGGCATCTTTAAATCGTTACAAAAATATTACAAATATTTACAATTTCACATATTTGTATCAAAATTGTTATGTACCATGTATGTGTCGGGGGGATCGGGAAGTGCAGTGCATGAAAAGATTGCCCACGACATTCTTGAAAGTATCTGTCAGGAGATGACAGGCGGAGAAAATGTGAAATGCTGAAGAGAAAGCGTGGGTGTTTCCGTTCAGTTCGATGATAGAGGAGGTACAAAACGTATGAAACGCAGAAAATATTTACTTGCCTGCCTGCTTGCAGGTGTTACCATTGCCATGCCGGCAGGGCAGCTCAGTTTTGCAGCAGGAGCACAGAACGATATCAGCCTGATGGCAGAGTCCGAAAGCCAGAGCGAGACACAGTCTGAAAGCCAGAGTGAATCGGAAACGCAGAGCGAGTCACAGTCCGAAAGTCAGAGTGAGTCGGAAACGCAGAGTGAGTCGCAGTCCGAGAGTGAAAAGGAATCTGAGACGGAGACACAAGACCCGAATGTTCCAGAAGGATACAAAGCATTTACAAGGTCAGTGACCTGAGTCTGTTATCTTCCAAGCCGGACGGAAAGTATATGCTGATGGCGGATCTGGATCTGAGCAGTGCAGAACAGGCAAGTATTTCTGTATTTCGCGGTACACTGGATGGAAACAACCATACGATCAAAGGGCTGAAACATGCACTGTTCCAGGTGCTTGAAGAGGGAACGGTGAGCAACCTGAATTTATCGAGTGTGCAGATCAGCGGCAGCGGCGATGCCGGTGCACTTGCAAATGTCATCGGAACCGGCAAAAAAAGTGCAGTTACGATCCAGAATATCACGATCACCGGAAGTGTTACAGGTACCGGGAATACCGGATCACTGGCGGGTGTTTTGAAGGGGACAGATGTCGTGATCTCGAGGATCGCTAACAGTGCGACTGTAGCCGGAACGGCAAATGCCGGCGGCCTGATCGGACTTGTACAGGCAACAGATGACCAGGAAGGGGCGGCATCTGTGAAGCTGACAGAGAGCTATAACATCGGAGAAGTCAGTGCGGTAACAGCAGGAGGACTGATCGGTGCAGCAGAGATCCCAAATCTGGCAGCGGCAAGAAACATTGAGATCGCAAACTGCTACAACGCAGGCGTATTGGAAAAAGGGGCCAATATCGTAGCGAAGATCACAGCAGGGAACGGTCAGGTCGTGATCAACAAATGTGTCGGTATTCAGTTTTATTATTCTGTGGCATCCGGCATGGTCGGCACGTCCACAATGGCAGCAGGCAGCACACAGACATCCGGCTGCAGCATTTCAAACAGCTACTATTACAGCATGAATCCGGTCTATGCATTTGAAACAGGAGACTGCATTACCGGAACAGCAACGGCACTCAATGATGTGCAGATCAAGACACAGAGCTATTTCAAAGATTTTGATTTCGATGGCATCTGGGCTTTGAATGCAGCAGAAAACGGCGGTTATCCGTATCTGAAACAGACCACCATGCTGCCGGTCAGCTATGTGGCACCGACTGCCGGAACGGTTCTGATGGACAGCAAAACGGGCGGCAAGTATCTTGTAAGCACCAGAAGCAAAGCAGTTTCCTACGCGGGCGTGCTGGATGAGGAGATCACTTCCGTGAGCATCCCATCTCAGGTGGAGATCAACGGCATAACGTATAATGTAACGGCGATCGCAGAAGGGGCACTGAGAGGAAACACAAAGATCACCTATATATCCGTTCCGTACAGTGTGACGGAAGTTGGAAAATATGCATTTAAGGGATGTGCATCTCTTACAAAAGTAAGCACCCTCAAATATGTAAAGAATATTTATCAGGAAGCATTTGAAGGCTGCACAAGCCTGACAACGATCGGTGCGACCAATTATCGGATCACACTTCCGTCTGTTGAAATGATCGGTGTGCGGGCATTCCGCAGAGTATCACAGGTGCACAGAGTCTATATTTCTTCGAAAAATCTGACTACGATCAAAAGGGGGGCGTTCAGCGAATGCAGCGGTATAACGAAGTTAATGTGGTTTCGACAAAACTGAACAGTATGGGAAAATATGCACTGTACAGAACCGGCAAGCTGAAGACGGTCATTTCAAGACCGGGTATCTGACGAAGAGCAACGTGGAAGCAAGGCATTTAGCGGAATCAAATCAACGGCAACCTTTACGGTTCCGGCAGGTTCCGTTCAGAATTATAAAGATTTATTTAAGAGCAAGGGAGCGGGGAGCAAATTTAAGGTTAAAAGTTTGTAAAAAAGATTGAGAAGCGTTAAGGGTATTTACAAAAAAACTCATATAAAATAAAATTCTGAGATCCGGTATGGATTTCCAGAAGTTTTTTTATACTTATCTTATAACCTTTTCAGGCTTTTACTGTGTCGCGGAAGATCACATGGCTGTAATTTTTCAGGGCACTTTGCAGAACCAGTCCGATCACACCGCAGGAAAGTACTTCACCGATGCCGACTGTCAGCATCATAAACGGGATCGGCAGATTGACACCGTATCCGTAGTAAAGGACGAACGGTACGATCAGGGTGTTGGCAATGATCGGCGGCAGCGGAGCTAAGAATCTGCTCTTTTTACGCAGGGCATAAGTTCCGAGGGCTCCAAGCAGTGTGGCAATGCTGCCGAAAACAATATCAGCAGGGATTGCACCGCCGAACAGGTTGGCAATAATACATCCGACAAACAGTCCCGGAATCGCAGCCGGTGTGAAGAATGGCAGGACGGTCAGTGCTTCAGAAATACGAACCTGTACTTCACCGAACTGAACGGTGCAAAGATGATCGTCAGCACGACATAGATCGCTGCGATCACAGCAGCCTGGGTTAAAAAGGTTACTTTGTTAGACTTTTTCATGATATTTTTCTCCTTTAGTTTTGTTTTATGAGTGGAAGGTCACGAACACTCAGCACATTTTACGGCGGTGACCGCCGGCAAGCCCGATAAGACCTTGTTTTTAAGGGCTTTGCAACGGCTCAAAGTATAACACAGTGCCGGAAAGATTGCAACAGAAAGCTGGAAAATCTATGCTGTGTCTGCTGTGTCAGAATCTGGAAGCGTATTTCGACACTTCCCTGAAAAGTGTATAAAAATTTGGCATTTTTGGGGGAATGTATACCAGATTTGGTAGACAAAAAGGGAAAAGTAAGATAAACTAAAATTTGTGGTAAATGCTCTTTTGCATTTACAAAGAAGTAAAAAAGAAATCATGTATCAGAAAAGGCGAAGATGGAGTATGAGGAGGAAAAATGAAGTTTGAAAAAGAAGTGATGCAGAATCTTGCTATGGTCACACAGCTTGGGATTTCTATGCTGGCTCCGATCATTCTCTGCGTATTCGCAGGCCACTGGCTGGATGAGCGCTTCGGGTTTCACAGCGTGATCGTGCTGCTTCTCTTTGGTATCGCAGCAGGTGTACGCAACTGTTATCTGATCTTAAAACAGCTTATTCCGAAAAAAGGAGAAAAGAAACATGGAAGATAAGGTATTGAAAAGTCTGATTTCCGGTATCCTATTATGTGGAATACTGTTTCAGGCAGTCTTTGTGTGGTTTTCTGATGCAAAGGTCTTTTTTTCACTGGGGCTGTGGATCGGAGTCGCGTTGCCGTTTTTATGGCATGGCACATCAGGTACAGTTTAGAAGATGCACTTGATATGTCAGAGGGCGATGCTCCGAAACATATGTACCGTATGTATGGCATCCGTATGGCAGTCGTGCTGGTTGTATTTTTTATTACTGCCTATTTTGAGATCGGCAGTATGATCGGCGTTCTGCTTGGAGTGATGACTCTGAAAGTCGGAGCATATATGCAGCCTTTGCTTCAGAAAATAAAAAAGAAAAGAAGGTGAATGAGTGAGAGCAGGTTTTTTGCTGGCGGCAAGTGGTGACGTGGATTTTATGATCCATGGACTGTTCAAGTACAGGTTATTCGGACAGGAATTCTGGATCACGACCACGCATGTCAGCATACTCGTGGTGATGCTGGTACTGTTTGTGTTTGCACTTGCGGCAAACCGGACGATGCATCACGCACAGGAAGTGCCGGGATTTTTCCAGAACATCGTTGAGATGATCGTGGAAATGCTGGACGATATGGTAGAGAAGAGTATGGGAAGTTATGCGAAGAAATATCGCAACTACATCGGATCGATCTTTATCTTTATTTTTGTCAGCAATATCTCAGGTCTGTTTGGGCTTCGGCCTCCGACAGCAGACTATGGCGTGACACTTCCACTGGGAATTATCACATTTTGTATCATACAGTACAACAATGTGAAGTACAACAAGTTCGGTGCATTTACCGATCTGTTTAAGCCGATCCCGATTCTCTTCCCGATCAACCTGATCGGAGAGATCGCAGTGCCGTTTTCTCTGTCACTGCGTCTGTTCGGAAATGTGCTTTCCGGAACGGTTATGATGTCACTGATCTACTCACTGCTTTCGAAATTTGCAGTGGGCTGGCCGGGATTTCTTCATATCTATTTTGATCTTTTCTCCGGCGCAATACAGACCTATGTGTTCTGTATGCTGACAATGGTATTTACTTCACAGAAAATGCCGCAGGAAAGCTAAAGATGTCAGAGCACTGGAAGCGGATCCGTTCGCAGCAGGTGTGCGGCATCATCTGGCAACATCAAGAAATCGTAACTGTGAAGGTAATGAACAGTTACAAATCATACTTTAATATTAGGAGGTACATCTCATGGATGGAATTACAGGTAAGGCACTGGTATTAGCATGCTCTGCAATTGGTGCAGGTCTTGCAATGATCGCAGGTATTGGTCCTGGTGTAGGTCAGGGTATCGCAGCCGGATATGGTGCAAGTGCAGTAGGAAGAAACCCGGGAGCAAAAGGTGATATTATGTCAACCATGCTTTTAGGTCAGGCAGTTGCCGAGACAACAGGTCTTTATGGTCTTGCTATCGCATTTATCCTGCTGTTCGCAAACCCGCTGATCGGCAAGCTGTAAAAAGGGGGCAAAACGTTGGAACGACTGTTTAATCTGGATCCTCAGCTGATTCACGACGCCGTTCTGCTGGCACTTGCAGTATTTGTCATGTTTACGTTTCTGTCCTATCTGCTGTTTAATCCGGCAAGAGATTTCCTGAAAAAGAGACAGGATAAGATCAAAAACGATCTGGATACCGCCGCAGCAGATAAAGCAGATGCACGTAAACTCAAAGAAGATTACAATGCGAAAATTCAGAATATCAATGCAGAGGCAGAAGAAATTCTGGCACAGGCAAGACAGAAAGCTCTGGATAACGAAGCGAAGATCATTGCCGAAGCAAAAGAAGAAGCTGCAAGAATTCTTTCAAGAGCAAATGCCCAGGTTGAACTGGAGCGTAAAGCTGCTGCAGATGATATGAAGAAAGAAATGATCGCACTTGCATCTTTGATGGCAGAAAAGGCAGTAGCCGGTGCGGTTGATGCAAAGTTCAGGATACGATGGTAGAGAGTACACTGAAAGAAATAGGGGAGGACACATGGCGAAAGTAGCGGCGAAGGTATACGGTGACGCGCTGTTCGAGCTGGCGGTGGAAGAGAACCGCTGTGACCAGTTTCTGGAAGAGATTTGTGCCGTAGAGAACGCACTTGACCAGAATCCCCAGGCAGAGACGCTGCTCTGCCATCCGGGTATCGGCAGCGAGGAAAAGCAGGATTTTATCGAAAAATGTTTCAAGGGAAACGTCTCAGACGATATGACAGGATTTTTACAGATTCTTGTGAAGAAGGGACGCTTTTCCGAGAGAAATGCCATATTTGCATATTTTACAGCTAAAGTGAAAGAATACAAAAAAATTGGTGTGGCTCTGGTGACATCTCCATTTGAGCTTACCGCAGAACAGAAGACTAAGATTGAAAAGAGACTTCTGGATACTACGGACTACAAAAAGATGGAGATCACATACCGCGAGGATAAGACGCTGATCGCGGTCTGGTGATCCGGATCGGAGACCGTGTCATTGACACCAGTATAAAGAGCAGGCTGGAAGAGCTGAGGCTGCAGCTCATGGGAATTTCCCTCGAAGCCTGAGAGAAGAAAACAGCATGAAAGAAGGTGCAAAGACCTTATGAATTTGAAACCTGAGGAAATAAGCTCAGTGATAAAAGAAGAGATCAAAAGATATTCTTCCCATATGTCCGTTGCAGAAGTGGGCACGGTTATTCAGGTTGCAGATGGTATCGCACGTATCCACGGCCTTGAGAAGGCGATGCAGGGTGAGCTTCTGGAGTTTCCGCATGGTGTGCGGGGCATGGTGCTCAACCTGGAGGAGGATAACGTAGGTGCCGTACTGCTCGGTGATGCAACGAATATCGAAGAGGGCGATATCGTAAAGACTACCGGCACCGTTGTGGAAGTTCCGGTAGGCGATGAGATGATCGGCAGGGTTGTCAATGCCCTTGGACAGCCGATCGATGGCAAAGGTCCGATCTCAAGCAGGAAATTCCGTAAGATCGAAAGAGTAGCTTCCGGAGTTATCGACCGAAAGAGCGTAGATACCCCGCTTCAGACAGGTATCAAGGCAATTGACTCCATGGTGCCGATCGGAAGAGGACAGCGTGAGCTGATCATCGGAGACCGTCAGACCGGTAAGACAGCGATCGCGATTGACACGATCATCAACCAGAAGGGTCAGAATGTAAAATGTATTTATGTAGCGATCGGTCAGAAAGCATCGACCGTTGCCAATATCGTAAAGACACTGGAAGAAAACGGAGCCATGGATTATACAACCGTTGTAGCATCCACTTCCAGTGAACTTGCTCCGCTGCAGTATATCGCACCGTATTCCGGATGTGCGATCGGAGAAGAATGGATGGAGAATGGAGAGGACGTACTGATCATTTACGATGATCTGTCCAAACATGCGACAGCTTACCGTACACTTTCCTTACTTCTGCGTCGTCCACCAGGCCGTGAAGCTTATCCGGGAGACGTTTTCTATCTGCATTCCAGACTTCTGGAGCGTGCGGCGAGACTTTCCGATGAACTTGGCGGAGGATCTCTGACGGCACTGCCGATCATCGAGACACAGGCAGGTGACGTTTCCGCTTATATTCCGACGAACGTTATTTCCATCACAGACGGTCAGATCTATCTGGAGACAGAGATGTTCAATGCCGGATTCCGCCCGGCGGTAAATGCCGGACTTTCTGTATCACGAGTTGGAGGTTCCGCTCAGATCAAGGCAATGAAAAAGATCGCTGCCCCAATCCGAGTAGAGCTGGCACAGTTCCGTGAGCTGGCATCTTTTGCACAGTTTGGTTCCGAACTGGATGCCGATACCAAAGAAAAGCTGGCACAGGGCGAGCGTATCCGTGAAGTCCTCAAACAGCCGCAGTATGCACCAGTTCCGGTAGAATATCAGGTTATCATCCTGTATGCGGCTACCAGAAAACATCTGCTGGATATTCCGACAGAAAAAGTTCTGGAGTTTGAAGAAGCACTGTTTGAATATATCAAGACCAAATATCCGGAGATTCCGGAGAGCATCAAAGAGACCAGGGTACTTTCCGACGAAGCAGAGCAGAAATTGATCCAGGCGATCGGTGAGTGCAAAGCAAAATTCTGCAGCTGAATAAAGCAGCATGATGACGGAAAAGAAAGCAGGAGGATGATACCATGGCTTCAATGAGAGATATTCAGAGGCGCAGAAACAGTATCGCCAGCACACAGCAGATCACAAAAGCCATGAAGCTGGTTTCCACCGTAAAGCTTCAGAGGACGAGGGAAAAAGCGGAAGAATGCAAACCGTATTTTAACCATATGTATGCCACGGTGACCAGTATGCTTGCACGTACCGGCATTGTGGAACACCCGTATCTGAAAAGCGGAAAATCGGGGAAAAAGGGTGTGATCGTCATCTCATCCAACAGAGGACTGGCAGGCGGTTACAACTCCAACATCGTGAAAATGCTCACGCAGGGCGAACTGGAAGGAAAAGAGCTTCTGATCTATAACATCGGCCGAAAAGGGCATGAAGCACTGGAACGAAAAGGCTATGAGATCGCAGAAGATTACAGCGAGGTGATCAATGCCCCTCTGTATTCGGATGCGGTGGAGATCAGCCAGAGAGTCCTGAAAGATTTCGAGGAAGAGAAGATCGGAGAGATTTATCTTGTCTATACCAGCTTCAAAAACACGGTGGTACATGAGCCGAAACTTTTAAAGCTGCTTCCGGTGGAATTCAGTGACAAAGAGCTGTCCGATGCAGAGCGGAATACGCCGATGAACTACAAGCCGGGCGAGGAAGAAGCCCTGGATATGATTATACCAAAATATATCGCAAGTCTTCTGTACGGAGCGTTAAACGAGGCGGCAGCCAGCGAAAACGGTGCACGTATGCAGGCAATGGATGCAGCTACGAGCAATGCAGAGGACATGATGGAAAGCCTGGAACTGCAGTACAACCGTGCAAGACAGGGCTCGATCACGCAGGAGCTGACCGAGATTATTGCAGGAGCCGAGGCTGTTGAATAGAAACGTCTGCCGCAGCATATGCGGCATTACTAGGAGGAAACATGGCAGAACAAATTCAAGGAAAGATCACGCAGATCATTGGTGCGGTCCTGGATATTAAATTTCCGGAAGGCAAGCTGCCAAAGATCTACGACGCGATCCATATCGCAGCTCCGGACGGCGGTGTGCTGACGGCAGAAGTTGCACAGCACTTAGGTGACGATACGGTGCGATGCATTGCGATGGGACCGACCGATGGGCTGGTTCGTGGTGCCGAAGCGATCGCAACCGGTGCACCGATCACCGTTCCGGTCGGAGAAAAGACACTTGGACGTATCTTCAATGTAACCGGAGATGCGATTGATAAAAAGCCGGCACCGGAAGCGTCGAGTATTTACCGATCCACAGAAAAGCACCTTCTTTTGAAGAACAGTCCACATCTACCGAGATCCTGGAGACCGGTATCAAGGTAGTCGATCTGCTTTGCCCGTATCAGAAAGGCGGTAAGACCGGTCTGTTCGGAGGAGCAGGTGTAGGAAAGACCGTTCTGATTCAGGAGCTGATCCACAATATCGCAACCGAGCACGGTGGATATTCCGTATTTACCGGAGTTGGTGAGCGTACACGAGAAGGAAATGACCTCTATCACGAGATGGAGGAATCCGGAGTTATCAATAAGACCACCATGGTGTTCGGTCAGATGAACGAGCCGCCTGGAGCACGTATGCGTGTCGGTCTTACCGGACTTACGATGGCAGAATATTTCCGTGACCAGGCAGGAAAAGATGTCCTGCTGTTCATCGACAATATTTTCCGTTTTACACAGGCAGGTTCCGAGGTTTCCGCCCTGCTTGGACGTATGCCGTCCGCAGTAGGATACCAGCCGACACTGCAGACCGAGATGGGTGCTCTTCAGGAGCGTATCACTTCCACAAAGAGCGGTTCCATCACATCCGTACAGGCCGTTTATGTGCCGGCGGATGACCTGACAGACCCGGCACCGGCTACGACATTCGCACATCTGGATGCTACGACTGTACTTTCCCGTTCCATCGTAGAGCTGGGAATTTATCCGGCAGTTGATCCGCTGGAGTCCACATCCCGTATTCTGGACCCGCGTATCGTAGGCGAGGAACACTATAAAACGGCACGAGGCGTGCAGGAAATCCTGCAGAAATACAAAGAACTTCAGGATATCATCGCCATCCTTGGTATGGACGAGCTTTCCGAGGACGACAAGCTGGTCGTGAGCCGTGCAAGAAAAGTACAAAGATTCCTGTCACAGCCGTTCTTTGTGGCAACACAGTTTACCGGTCTGGACGGACGTTATGTGCCGCTCTCTGAGACCATCCGCGGATTCCGCGAGATTCTCGAAGGCAAGCACGATGATGTTCCGGAAAGCTACTTCCTGAACGCAGGCTCGATCGATGATGTCACAGCCCGCATGAAATAGGGAGGTGTAAAATGGCAGCAGACAATCTTTTTGATCTGAAGATCATTACACCGGATCGTGTATTTTACAGTGGAAAAGCCAGTTTTCTGGAGCTGAATACCGTAGAAGGCGGGATTGGTATCTATAAGAACCATATTCCGATGACAACCGTTCTGGAGCCGGGGATCGCCACGATCACCGAAGAAGGCGGAAATAAAAAGGAAGCAGCACTGCACACCGGATTTATGGAAATCTTAGGTGACAGGATCACGATCCTTGCAGAGATTGCCGAGTGGCCGGATGAGATTGACCGCAACCGGCACAGGAAGCAAAGATCCGTGCAGAACGCAGACTGCAGAATGATAAGTCCAACGTCAATATCACGCGGGCAGAGCTGGCACTGCACAAGGCACTGGTCCGTATCGAACTGGCAGACCATGTAACAAAATAATAACAACAATAAGAAAACCGGCAGGATATGTTTATATCCGGGCCGGTTTTCTGCTGCCTGAAGTTTTCAGTACTTAACTTGAGATGAAAATGTTCTGCAAAAGCAAACGAAAAGAGTTTTTCCGTATATTCTTCCAGAGACAGGAATAATGAAAACAGACGAAACTAAATTTGGGAAACAATGGAGGGATATAGGATGCGAAGATGGCTGAAACGGGCAGGACTGATTCTGTTTTTTGGCCTGTGGGCAGCGGCAGGACTGCAGATCTGGGCAAAGAAGCAGGAAAGCAGAGAGATGGAGGCAGTGGCAGCGTTCTCGAATATTGGAACAGACAACCGCAGCGGTATCGTGCAGTACTATGGAAAGCTGAAAAAAGAGGAGCAGGTGCAGATGCTGGAACGCCGGGAAGAATACCTGCGGCAGATCGCAGCCTCACTTGGTATTTCCAGTCAGATTCTGGTCTATCGTACCTACGGAGAGGACAGTCAGAGTGTCGTACTGCAAAAAGAAGGGGCAAACGCCGATACTGTGCTGCGTCTTGTCACCTGGAGAGAAAAAGGGGCGATCACCGGACAGAGCCTGTATGCAAACGTGACTATTCCCGGCGGCGGATTTGAAGAGGCACAGACCTTAAGAACGAAAATGCAGAACGTTCTGGATGAAACGATGGAAAGCAAACGAAGCAGTGTGGCAGTGCAAGGGTTTTATCTCGGAAATCTGTCAGAAGAGAAAAAAGAAGCGATCGCAGAACAGCTGCTGGAAGATATGCATGCCAAAACCGTGATCAAAAACCAGGATGGGAATCTGTATACGGTTTATGCCTACAGTCCCTGTTTTTCGGAGAGTGTAAGGCAGGGGACAACCCGGGTAAATTTGGCACTGACCATGTATTACAACAGCAGGACGCAGCAGACAGAAATATGTGCGGCAGTTCCGGCAATCGGAGTGAGCGGGGAAAGTGCTTGATTATTTGCAGAAGATTGCGTATGATAAAGCGTATAGTATCTTCTGACAACTGCAGCATGCATTGTCAGGCAAATAAAAATGCAGGAATCATGCGTGATCTTTGTGCTTTGCAGGCCGGGGATTACGAAGATGGGAGAGATTATGTATACAGACGGAATCATATTTGATGTGGACGGAACACTCTGGGACAGCACGCCGATCGTGGCTGAGGCCTGGACACAGGCAGTTCTGGAATGTGGTATCAAAGACCGCATCGTAACAGCGGGGGAATTAAAACAGTTATTTGGAAAGACCATGTCCGTGATCGCAGCATCCCTTTTTCCGGAGGCTTCAAAAGAAGTGCAGGAAACCATTCTGGAAAAATGCTGCGTTTATGAAGAAGAGGCACTGGAAGAAAATCAACAGGATATCTGCTATCCGGATGTCCGGGAAGTCATAAAACAGCTTGCAAAAACATATGATCTTTATATTGTCAGCAACTGTCAGTGCGGCTACATTGAACAGTTCTTAAGAAAGACACAGCTGGAGGCGTACATAAAAGATATCGAGTGTTTCGGAAATACCGGAAAGAACAAAGGTGAAAATATCCGCCTTCTGGTGAAAAGAAATAGCCTGAAAGCACCAGTTATATCGGAGATACCAAAGGGGACTGCGACGCCTCCAAAGAAGCAGGCGTGCCGTTTATCTTTGCTACTTATGGATTTGGAAACGTTACAGAATATGCAGCAAAGATCGGGGAAATGAAAGATCTGCTGACGCTGTTTCAGGGCAGTAACACCGCATGAATCGCATGTGCGTTCGACTGAAAGCCATAACTTGACTATATGAGCTATATATGCTACCATATGTATAACAAATGTGCTGCAAAGAGAACAAGTGCTTTGCAGCATTTGTCTTAGTCGGAATATACGCTCCGACTCGAATTTTACTGTATATCGAAGGATATTCCTTTGGTAAGACAACAAAAGAGGGTGGCTTTATGGTTATAAAAATTGATTTTCAGAGCGAAGAAGCGTTGTATATGCAGCTGCGGAATCAGATCATTCTCGGGATCGCAACTTCTGTGATCCAGGAGGGAGATTCCCTGCCGTCCGTCCGGCAGCTGGCGGGCGATATCGGCATCAACATGCACACGGTCAACAAGGCATATTCTCTGCTGCGTCAGGAAGGATTTCTGACAATAGACCGGAGAAAGGGAGCCGTGATCGCACTGGATGTTGATAAAATGGAAGCAATAAATGAAATTAAGAAAAATCTCAGAGTTATTCTGGCAAAAGCACACTGCAAAAATATTTCAGCAGACGAAGTGCATGAGCTGGTTGATGAGATTTTCTCAGAATACGAGCCGTTATGATCAAATGATGTTGAGGTCCTAAGTTCAAATGTCTTATCTTGCAAGCAAGATAAGACCTTTTGACCCTGGCATCATCAAGTCTGTAAAAAGAAAGACAGGAGGCGATAAGATTGCGTGAGCGTTTTACAGAAAATGCAGAAAAAGTATTAAAGCTGGCAAAAAAGGCAGCCAAAAATAATGGAAATGGATACATAGGATCCGAGCATCTGCTGCTTGGACTTTTAGAAGAAGGCGAAGGCACGGCGGCGATCCTTTTAAAAGAGTCCGGTGCAGACACCGTCAAGATTCGCACTTTAGTTGCAAATCTGATCACATCAGAGGGAGATACCCTGACAGAAGAGACCGACTATACGCCAAGGACCGAAATCATTCTTGAGAATGCCGTGCATGAGCGGATTTCTTCCATATGGAAAAAGTGGGGACGGAGCATCTGCTTCTGGCACTTTTAAAAGATACGGAATGCGTGGCAACCAGACTGCTGCACACGATGGAGATCGATATCCGCAAACTTTACCTCAGCGTTCTTAGTGCGATGGGGATTGAGGAGTCCATGTACAAAGAGCTGGCACAGAAAGAAAAGGCAAGAAGGGACGGCGGTGCGACTCCGGTGCTGGATCAATACAGCCGTGATCTGACAGAGATGGCAGCAGAGGGCGAGCTGGACCCGATCGTCGGCCGTGACGCAGAGATCGAGCGTATTTTGCAGATTTTAAGCCGCAGGACGAAGAACAATCCGTGCCTGATCGGTGAGCCGGGTGTCGGCAAGACGGCGATCGCAGAAGGGCTGGCACAGCGGATCGTGCTCGGAGCCGTTCCACCGATGCTTCAGAACAAACGCGTGGTCACACTGGATATGGCGAGCATGGTTGCTGGTTCCAAATACCGCGGCGAGTTTGAGGAACGCATCAAAAAAGTGATCCAGGAAGTGACGGACAGCCGCGATGTGCTGCTGTTTATCGATGAGCTGCACACGATCATCGGGGCAGGCGGAGCAGAAGGAGCCATGGATGCCTCCAATATTTTAAAACCGTCCCTTTCCAGAGGAGAGATCCAGCTGATCGGTGCCACCACGATCGAGGAGTACCGAAAATACATCGAAAAAGATCCGGCACTGGAGCGACGTTTCCAGCCGGTTATGGTAGAAGAGCCGAGCGAGGAGGAGACGCTTGAAATCTTAAAAGGAATCCGTCCATACTATGAGGAACACCATGGTGTTCGGATCTCCGACGAAGCCTGGATGCAGCAGTGAAACTTTCCAGACGTTATGTCAACGACCGTTTCCTTCCGGATAAGGCGATCGATCTGATGGATGAAGCAGCATCAAGAAAGCAGCTCAAAGGATATCAGGCACCGAAGCAGCTTGAAAAGCTTCAGCAGAGACTGGAGCAGATTTTAAAAGAAAAAGAAGAGAGCATCGTTCTCGGAGATTTTGAAGAGGCTTCTAATCTTGGACAAGAACAGATCAGAGTAGAAGAAGAGCTGAAAAAAGAACAGAAAAAGATGGATCGCAAACGTTCCGGCAAGAAACTGACAGTTGGCGAGGAAGATGTAGCAGATGTGGTAGCCGTATGGACGAAAATACCGGTCAGCCGCCTGACAGAAAAAGAATCCGGTCGCCTCTTAAAGCTTGAATCTACACTGCATAAACGAGTTGTAGGTCAGGATGAGGCCGTAACTGCTGTTGCCAAAGCCATCAAACGAGGCCGTGTCGGACTGAAAGATCCGAAACGTCCAATCGGTTCTTTCCTGTTCCTTGGTCCGACCGGTGTCGGCAAGACCGAGCTTTCCAAAGCACTGGCAGAGACCGTTTTCGGAAGTGAAGACGCCATGATCCGCGTTGATATGTCCGAATACATGGAAAAACACAGTGTTTCAAAACTGGTAGGTTCCCCTCCTGGATATGTGGGATATGAAGAAGGTGGACAGCTTTCTGAGAAAGTCCGCAGAAATCCATATTCCGTGATCCTGTTTGACGAGATTGAAAAAGCACACCCGGATGTATTTAACATTTTGCTTCAGGTGCTGGACGACGGACACATCACCGATTCTCAGGGCAGACAGGTGGATTTCAAGAATACGATCCTCATCATGACCTCCAATGCCGGAGCACAGTCGATCATTTCACCGAAAAAGCTGGGATTTGCATCGGTGGACGATGAGAAGCACAACTATGAATATATGAAAGGCAGTGTGATGGAAGAGGTACGCCGGATGTTCAAACCGGAGTTCTTAAACCGTATCGATGAGACGATCGTCTTCCATGCACTGAACCGTGAGAATATCACCAGGATCGCAGAGATCCTGCTGGAGCAGTTCGCAAAACGCTGCAAAGAGCAGATGGATATCACACTGAAGATATCAAGTGCTGCAAAAGAACTGATCGCAAAAGCAGGCTTTGATGAAAAATATGGTGCAAGACCGCTGAAACGTGCGATCCAGACGAAGTAGAAGATGCACTGGCACAGGAGATCCTGGAGGGCAAGGTAAAAGCAGGGGATAAAGTACTGCTTGGCGTTTCTAAAGAAGAAATTAAATTTTCTGTGAAAAGTGAAAAAGCTCTGGATAAGTAAGTTCGATTATGGTAAAATAAGACAAAAGTCGAGGAGAAATCCCATAACTGTTGAACACTTTCACATGCGTTTGATTTGAATATCAGCAAATCCAGTCAAAATCATACACTGAGTTTTCGTGCATTTGACTTGAAAGAAAGCTGGTTTGACAGTGGGATAAAGCGACAAAAGAGAATACCAGGAGGGCATAGATATGTCAGTAGTAAGTGAATTGATACGCACAGAAGCAGATGGAACGATCAGTTCGGTAATTATGAGCTGCCGGCCAAATCCAAAAAATCCGATTTTGAGCATGACGGCGATCTGTATAAAGTAAAAACTTTCAAGGAGATCACAAAGCTTGAGAGAAATGGCATGTTTGTTTACGAATCCGTACCGGGAACCGCAGTCAGCCATTTGAAAGCGACCGAGAATGGTATGAGCTTTACCGTAGAGTGCCCGACCGATGCACAGATTACCGTAGAGCTGGAAGAGGAGACAAGCTATCAGGTATTTGTCGATGATAAGGAAGTTGGCGAGATGAAGACAAACCTCGGCGGCAAACTGGTACTGAGCGTAGAGCTTGACAGCACAGAAAGTGCGGCGGTTCGCATCGAAAAAATGTAATAATCTGATTCTGACAGCAAGTGTTTTGAATTATGAAGAATCATTATAAAAATTGAGAATCTTCTCAGCATAAGAAAAGGGGGGAGCGTCGGGACGGACGTTCCCTTTTGCTGTGATGACGAGAAAAACAAAACAGAAATATCTGCCGGAAAGAATCGGCAGTGTTTTTTGAAGGAGGGAACATGGCAAAAAAATCAACAATTTTTTTCTGTCAGAACTGCGGTTATGAGTCTGCAAAATGGCTGGGACAGTGTCCGGCCTGCAAAGAGTGGAATACACTGGTCGAGGAGACCGTCGTGACCGGGAAGGCGGGAAAAAGCAGTAAAAAAACAGAGAGCCTAGCGGCCAGGATACATGAGGCACAGCCGGTGAAATTATCCGGAATCAAGACAGAGAGCGAGATACGCACAGCGACCGGATTTGAAGAGCTGGATCGTGTGCTTGGCGGAGGCATTGTTGCCGGATCGCTGGTTCTGGTCGGCGGTGATCCGGGTATCGGAAAATCAACCATTCTTTTGCAGGTCTGCAAAAATCTCACAGAAAAAGGCAAAAAAGTATTGTATATATCGGGTGAAGAATCGCTTCAGCAGATTAAACTGCGAGCGTCCAGAATCGGAAGTTTCGGAGAGGAAATGCTGTTGCTCTGTGAGACCAGCCTTGAGACGATCCAGGGGGTGATCGAGCGTGTGCAGCCGGAAATTGTAGTGATTGATTCGATCCAGACGATGTATCAGGAAGACGTTTCCTCCGCACCTGGCAGTGTATCGCAGGTAAGAGAAGCTACTTCTGTATTTATGCAGATCGCAAAACGTATGGGAATCTCCATTTTTATTGTCGGACATGTGACAAAAGAAGGAGTTGTCGCAGGACCGAGAGTTCTGGAGCATATGGTTGATACCGTGCTGTATTTCGAGGGTGACCGCCATGCAGCCTACCGCATCCTTCGCGGCGTCAAGAACCGATTTGGCTCCACCAACGAGATCGGTGTTTTTGAAATGTGCCAGAGCGGATTAAAAGAAGTCAAAAATCCATCGGAATATATGTTAAGCGGCAAGCCGCAGGGAGCATCCGGATCAATCGTGTCCTGTTCCATGGAAGGAACAAGGCCGATTCTTGTAGAAGTTCAGGCACTTGTGTGCCGCAGCAATCTTGCGATGCCAAGAAGGACGGCAGCCGGCACCGACTACAACCGAGTCGGGCTTCTGATGGCTGTGATCGAAAAACGCATCGGTATGCATTTATCAACCTGTGATGCCTATGTCAACATTGCGGGAGGCATCCGCATGAACGAGCCGGCGATCGACCTGGCGATCGTGCTTGCACTGATCTCCAGCTACAAAGACATTGCGATTGACGAAAAACACTGGCATTCGGAGAAGTTGGTTTGAGCGGCGAGATCCGTGCCGTCAGCATGGCACAACAGAGAGTGGCAGAGGCAAAAAACTGGGCTTTGAGACGATCATTCTGCCGGCAGTTTCCATGCCTTCAATTGGGAAAGTGGAAGGAATCCGCCTGCTTCCGGCGGCAAATTTAAGGGAAGCATTGAAATATCTGTAAAAGTTACAGCGGGGGTGAAAGTATTTTGTATAAAATTATGCTGGTAGATGATGAGGCAGAAGTAAGAGAGAGCATTTTGCTTCAGATTTCGAAGAGCAGTTGCATCAGCAGGAAATGTAGCATCTGCAACGCAGAGTACAGAAACTACTCGATTTCTCTTACGGAGAAGCAACGAAAGAAGATGGGCATTAAGAAAACTCATATGTAAAATAGAACGCCATGATGATTCGAAAACAATCCCCGTCAAAGTGATTTGTTTTCGGATTCGTCATGGCTGTATTATTTTGCACACCATGTTTTACAATGCGGTTCGTCTGCACATTGCCAAAAGCTCCTGGCCTGATGGAGACTCTGAGGCGGAAGATTATTAAAAAAAATATCTGTCTGATTTGGATTGACAAAAATCGCTTATTCAAGTATAATAATCACAAAATAGTTTTAAATCTAATTCTATCTGACTTTCATTGCCGTTCGGCAGGAAAATCCAAAAAACTTTATACCTGCACAGAGCGGCTGAAAATACAAAAGTGATATCTTAAGAAAACTTTTTGACAACCGATATTTGCAAATTGCTTCTTAGCCAAAGAGTTTCACAATCCCGGTATCCAAGGCTGTTTTGTAGCAGGGAAATGTCAGCAAAGCTGACCAGAAGCGTGCACCGGGTCTCACGTATATTTAGCCTGGATTCATACAAAAAGCAAAGGAGCAGCCTATGGGACAAAAAGATATTACAGAGAAACTACTGGAAGATTATAATGATGTATTTGCAGATATCATAAACGGACTGATTTTTAAAGGAGAAAAGCGGATTCTGCCGGAATCTCTGGAAAATGCAAAAGTCCACTCTCAATATAAAGCAGAAGATGGAAAAGTCCATGAACTGGAGAGGGATGTCATAAAATACTGGAAAGAGAAAAAAGTCGAACTGGCGATCTGCGGGATCGAAAACCAGAGCAATGTGAAAAAATATATGCCGTTCCGCATTATCGGATATGATGGTGCTGCATATCGCAGCCAGCTATTGGAGAACAGAAAAGAGATCCTGCCGGTCATGACAATTGTATTGTACTTCGGTACGGATCATCACTGGTATGGCAAAAAGAATATCAAAGGGTTGATGAAAATCCCGGAAGGACTGGAAGAGTACATCAATGATTATGAAATGAAAGTATTTGAGATCGCATGGCTTACAGAAGAGGAGATCAGCCGTTTCTACAGTGATTTTAAAGTCGTGGCAAATTTCTTTGTTCAAAAAAGAAAGCATAAGGATTATATCCCGGATGATCCAACGGAAATCAGGCATATAGATGAAGTACTGAAATTGCTCCGGGTAATGACCGGAGATGAACGCTACCAGGCAATATTTCAGAAAGAGAGAGGAGTGCATAGTATGTGTGATGTGGCGGAAAGACTCGAAAAATGGGAATGGAAAAGGGAATAGAAAAGGGAATAGAAAAGGGAATGGAACAGGGAGTGAAACAAGGAAGAAAGTTAGGCAGAAATGAGGGAATCCATGAAGAAAAAATCCGTGTATACAAAAAACTTCTTGAAAAAGGATTTTCGAAACAAGAAGCACAGGAGATAACTGAATTGCCGCAATTTCTGGAAAATTGACCGAGCCTTTTAAAGCGAGAGATGCTTCTTGTCCGAAGGGCAAGAAGATGGGTCTTAGAAAAACCTATATGTAAAACAGAATGCCATGATGATGCGAAAACAATCTTAAAATGTGCGACATTTCAATTCTTTACACCTGCCTGGAAAGCAACGATTTTGACTTCTGAAATGCCGGATTCAACTCCAGTCCCATACTCAGCTTTCGCAATTTTCGTCT
>ENA-OQER01000347-OQER01000347.1-human-gut-metagenome-genome-assembly--contig:-NODE-347-length-26035-cov-4.618072_pt1 | contig 26035 bp, 25 predicted proteins | sample MGYA00242797_ERZ504639 | MGnify/ENA primary metagenome ERZ504639 (study PRJEB26092, sample SAMD00036306) | human gut metagenome | host: Homo sapiens | study: EMG produced TPA metagenomics assembly of...
GTCACAAATGATAAGTGGATATCTGTATAAAGTAGGAGCATGGGATTTGAAGCCAGACCCTTTAAAAGCTGCCGAACTCTTTGTGTGTGCGTCAATGACAAACCCCAGTGATGAAATTGTATAGTGGGAAGCTATAAATTTATTCTTATATGGTTTGGAGGAACACCTCTAAATGAATATAGAGGTGTTAGTCTGTTGGTGTTTATGAGCCAATTGGAAATTCCCTATGCAATGTATTTGTTAGGTAAGGCTCATGAAAACGGTTTATGGGGAGTGTCTAAAGACAAAGACGAGGCGATAAGATTATATCGTGAGTCTGCGAATTTAGGGTGTACTGCTGCTATGCTATTTCAGCCTTAAAAGAAGAGCCTTTTGTGGTGACTGAACAATAAGCAGAGAGGAGGTGATTATTTGCTTTACCACTTATTTAATGTATTTGGAAAATTCTTCAATGCAATAATGCAAAATCCGCATAATAAAAGGCAATAGTCGGATAAAATAAGCCAAGTTTCCCGAAAACCTTATTCGTAAGGTATCCACAGGTAAAAAATAAGGAGTTAAGTATTTATTTAACTCCTTGATTTATATATTATTGTAATTTTATTATCGGTAATCTTATTCAATTTCCCCAGACGCGTACTCTAACCGGGCTGGGCTACATCCCGAATTGCGGATGCAAAGGTACGGCTTTTTTGTATTTGCAAATATTCTCTGTACTTTTTATACATAAAAGTACATCTTTTTATGCAAGGTATTGATAAAACTAATAAGTCGATTCCCTATATTCAGAGGGAGACATATTGGTGTGTCTTTTAAAAAAACGACCTAAAGCAGACTGGTTCAGGAACTTAGTTCTGATTGTTATTTCCTGAATATTAAGAGAACTGTTTTTCAATAATTCTTTTATCTCCAGTAATGAATAATCTATAATCCAGTCCTTAGGAGATTTTCCACTGGTTTCTTTAACTACTTCAGACAAATATTTGGAAGAAACATGAAGTTTGTCGGCATAAAAGATAACCTCTTTATGTTCTCTGTAGTTATCCATCATTAGCGTGTAGAATCTATGTGTTAAATCTTCTTTGCGTGTTGTACTTGTATTATTTCTATGATTGATATAATTTTCAAAGTCATTATATAAATCTAGGAATATAATTCTTAGCAGAGCTATAATTGCTTCTCTGGAAAAACTTTTGGGAAGTTTGCTCCGACTCTTCAGTAATGCATAATAATTCATGAAATACTGCATCTCTTGTTCCGGCAAGGGATAAAGGAAACGAGATTTCATGTAAGAGAAAAATTGAGGAGAAAAACTTCTGATAGTTTTTATTACATCATAGAAAAATGTGTTTGAAAGTGTAAAATAGTTTGTTGTGAAATTAGGACTTGTCTCTATGACTGAGACTAGCAATCCCGGCATAAAGACAAAAACATCATGTGGATGTATAGTATATTCTTGAGAATCCATTCTTATTTTAGCATTTCCTTGTATACAGATTCCAATAGTACATATAGGGGTGTAAGAGGGGCAATCTGTAATGGGCAATGTTGATGCATCAGATTGCATGCAAAATTCATTCTCTAATATATCTTCTCTATTCTTTTCAAATTCCTTATATAACATTTATACCAACCAATTATAGTGCAAAAATAGGATTTCTGAAGCATTGAAAAGTTGATCAATGGTGTTTAGGAACAATTTTACGGAAAAAAAGCACTTTGTATTTGTCTTTTTTTAAATGATAAGCTTGGTTTTTTAACTAATATATCATAAATACTCTAATTTCTTGATTGTTAAAAGTTTGCCTGAGCATAATTGGGGATAAATAAAAGATGTTTTTTATTGTATCGGACAGATGGAAAGATTGTACAATCTTTCCATCTGTTTAAAGGGGGATCAGCAACCCATGGATTCACGATAAAAATCCAGCATTTCAAAAATTTCGTCTTTACTTGCCGATTGGTTAATCTGTATATCTCCTATTTCAGTTAATAGGGTGAAATTAATGATGCCTGCTGAGTTCTTCTTATCATGTTTCATGAATTCATAGAGGCGTTCATATTGTTTGCAATCAAAAGGCATAACTCCATAATGTTCTTTGATGAACAAGATGGTTTGACGTAGCTTGTCTTTGGGAAAACCTGTTTTGATGTGGGAGAAATAAAGTTCACAAACTATCCCCCATGCCACAGCGTAACCATGTAATATAGGATGCTGTGTCTCTAATGCCAGACTTTCGAAAGCATGCCCTACGGTGTGTCCCAGATTTAAAGCTTTGCGGATTCCTCTTTCAAAAGGGTCCTGTTCCACTATATTTTCTTTAATCTGTACAGATTTTCCGACTAAAGTCTGTAAGACCTTGTAATCTATATTGTTGAAGTCAAATCTCAGCAATTCTATCCAATGATCATGGGTGCTGATAAGACCATGTTTCAACATTTCAGCGTATCCGGACAATAGATTTCGAAGATCCAGTGATTTTAGAAAATCAGCGTCAATCAATACACTTTCGGCAGGGGAGAAGACTCCGATCTCATTCTTTAATCCGTTGAAATTGATTCCGGTCTTGCCTCCTACAGATGCATCAACCATAGCCAGTAGCGTGGTAGGAATATTGATATATTTGATCCCTCGTTTGAAAGTTGATGCGGCGAATCCTCCTAAATCTGTAACCATCCCTCCACCTAATTGATAAGTAACGAATGACGGCTTGCGCCTTTATCTCCCAACTCTTTCCATACATATGCCAATGTTTCCAAGTTTTTGTGCACATCTTCGGCCCCTATATAAATAAAATGGGCATTTTTAATACAATCAAATCCAGATAAAACAGGAATGCAAAGTTTACGCGTATGTTCATCAGCCAAGACAAATAATTTGTCATGTGGCATTGGGTTATTGCCTTATTGAGATTTTCTTCTAAGTTATGGCAGATAATAACTTCTTGTTTACTCATATTTCTATTATTTGCCTGCAAATTTAGGTAAAAAAGCAAAAAGATGACCGTTCTTTGCTTACAAATAATTACTTTTGTACGTTAAAATATAAAATAATGAAAGGAATTTTACCGGTTTATTGTAGGACGATGGGATATGTTGTTCTGTTGTTGTCTGTTTTCGTACCGTTGCTCATGTTTATGTTTGGCATGATAAATGATAGTAACTTGTTGTTTACAAAGGCTTCTATCAAGTTACTTATCTGGTTTTCTCTGTTTATGATCTTCTTGGCAAAAGTGAAGGATGAGAATGAGAAGATTTCCCGAATACGTGTCAAGGCTATTTGTTATGCTATTTATTTGCTGGGCATTTATTATATTGTAATGTTGGTCAGAGGAGTATATAATGGAAATCTGGAAGAAGCGGATAATTCCATTGCTATAGTTTATATGGCTTTTAATGTTATTTGTCTGGAATTTGGCGTACAAAAAAGCCGGGTTGACCGATTATTTAAGAAATAAATACATTTTTCCGTTAAACCTTTTGTTGACAAGAGTGTCCAAAGGACATTAGGCATTAAAATTTCAAGGAAAAAAAAATGAAGAAGTTAATATTATTGTTGTTACTGGTATGTACCTGTGCAACTCTCTCTTGGGCGCAAAGTGGCAAGCGCATAACCGTGACGGGATCTGTGATTGATGGTGATGATAAAAGCCCGGTTGGACAAGCTACCGTACAATTACTTTCTCTACCCGATAGTACAATGGTGGTAGGAAATGTTACCAATAACAACGGAGTATTCTCTATTGCCGCCCGTCCGGGAAAATATGTACTTAAAATTTCATTTGTAGGTTATCTTACTCAGGAAAAATCTTTGCAGCTGACAGCTGGTAAACCGAGCGTTAATATTGGAACGGTCACTTTACCTACCGATGCTATCATGTTGGGTGAGGCAGTTATTGTAGCCGAGGTCCGCAAGTAACCATTTCAGAAGATACTATTGGTTATAATGCTTCTGCTTATCGTACTCCTGAGGGGGCAATGTTGGAAGAGTTGGTGAAAAAACTTCCGGGAGCAGAAATAGATGACGATGGTAATATCAAAATCAATGGTAAGGAAGTAAAAAAAGATTATGGTAGACGGCAAAGAGTTTTTTGGTGGCGATGTGAAGACCGGTTTGAAGAATCTGCCAGTCGATATGGTGGAAAAACTGAAAACATATGATAAGAAGTCCGATTTGGCACGCATTACGGGTATTGATGATGGTGAGGAGGAAACAGTGCTCGATTTGACGGTAAAGAAGGGGATGAATCAGGGTTGGTTTGGAAATGTGGATTTGGCGGCCGGTACGGAAGACCGTTATGCGGGAAGAGCTATGATTAACCGTTTTTATGATAAAACTCAATTCTCTATTATTGGTTCCGCCAATAATGTGAATGATCAGGGATTTTCGGGAGGAGGACCTCGTTGGAGGCGTAACAATGGATTGAACGCAACTAAAATGCTAGGAGCGAATTTTGCTACAGAAACAGAAAAAATGGAAGTGGGAGGTAGCATGCGTTACAACTATCGTGATGCGGATGTAGTAACAGTAGGATCTTCACAGCGTTTTTTGCAGTCGGGGGATTCTTATTCCAATTCAAACAAAGCCGATCGTAATAAAGTGACTGATTTCAATGCGGATTTTCGTATGGAATGGCGTCCCGATTCAATGACCAATATTATTTTTCGGCCGAATGTTTCTTATAATAAAACAAAAGGGACTTCGGCAACAGAATCAGGAACTTTTAATGAGGACCCTTACCAATATGTGGTAAATCCCAATGATTATCTGAACTTTAACAATATAGGTACCGATGACCCGTTAAGGGATACTCGTATTAATGCTACCAATGAACACAATTTGTCAAAATCAAATAGTTTGTCGGCTAATGCAACTTACAGCTGAATCGGAAACTGAATGATAAAGGACGTAATATTACATTCCGTGGTTCGTTTGGATATGGAGATGATGACAGCGATCAGTATGCTCAATCGGAAACCCGTTATTATCAGATAAAGAATTATTTAGGAGGGGACTCCATTGAATATCGTAATCAATACATTACGATGCCTACTAAAAATTATAATTATACAGCACAATTTACTTATAGCGAACCTATAGCACGGGCTACTTTCCTGCAATTTAGTTATAGATTCCAATATAAGAATAGCAAGAGTGATAAATCGACATATGATTTGGGGTATCCTTGGAATATAAATGACGGATTACCCGAAGACTATGAAACTGCTTATGTAGATAGCTTGAGTAAGGATGCTGAATATAAATACTTTAATCATGATATCTCTTTAGGACTACGATTTATCCGGGAGAAATATCAGTTGAGTGCCGGCATGTCCTTACAGCCTCAAAATACGAAATTGTCCTATAAGAAGGGAGATTACATGACTGATACCACAAGAACGGTATTCAATTTTGCTCCGAATCTGGATTTTCGTTATCGCTTCTCTAAGGTAAGTCAGCTGCGTATCACTTATCGTGGGCGTAGTAGTCAGCCTAGTATGGAAAACCTGCTGCCGATTGTCGATAATTCCAATCCGTTGAATATCCGTGTGGGTAATCCTGGTTTGAAGCCTTCGTTTGCCCATACCATGCGTTTGTTTTATAACACTTATAATGCCGAGAAACAGCGTGGGATAATGACCCATGTAAATTTCACTGCTACTCAGAATAGTATCAGTAATAGTACGATATATGATGAGAATACGGGTGGTACTACTTCAACTCCTCAGAATATCAATGGAACTGGAATGCGTTTGGTATGTTCGGTTTTAATTCGGCTTTGAAGAATAAAAAGTTTACTATAAATTCTTTTTCTCGTGTTAACTACCGGAATCAAGTAGCGTTCTTATACAATAAGGAAACATTGCATGATGATAAGAATACGACTACCGGCTTGACTTTGGCGGAGAATCTGAATGGGTCCTATCGGAATGACTGGTTTGAATTTTCATTGAATGGTTCTATTGAATATACAGCGGAACGTAGCAAGCTGCGTCCTGAAAAGAACCAAAATCCTTATACATTCTCATATGGAGCGAGTACCAATGTCACTCTACCATGCAGATGACATTGTCTACTAATATCACCAACCAGTCCCGTAGAGGATATGATGATGCCAGTTTGAACAATAATGAACTGATTTGGAATGCCCAAATAGCACAAAGTTTATTGAAGGGAGCAGCAACTGTTAGTTTTGAAATGTATGACATTTTAAAACAACAGAGCAATATCAGCCGTTCTTTGACTGCAGATGTACGTTCGGTTACCGAATACAACAGTATCAATAGTTACTGTATGGTGCATTTTATCTATCGTCTGAATATTTTTGGAAGTAAAGCCGCTCGTGACAAGATGATGAATAGCCATAGGGGATTCGGTGGTCCCGGTTTTGGTCCCGGTCCAGGAAGACATGGCCGGCGTCCTTTTTAAATGAAACTATATCTTAATCTTTTCCCAATCTATATTGTTATAGGTTGGGATTTTTTTTATAAGTTTGCTTATAAGTAAATTACTTGGAATTATATGGTAGAGTGGAGTATCTTTAATGAAATCTTTGCTGTTGCTTTTAACGTGCTTTATTTTGTGATTATCATCGGAACTATCTTTATAGTGATACTTGATAATCGTAATCCTGTTAAAACAATGGCATGGGTACTTGTACTCTTTTTCCTGCCCATTGTGGGGCTTGTATTCTATTTCTTTTTCGGCAGAAGCACACGTAAGGAGAAATTGATCAGCAAGAAAGGGTTCACCCGTCTTATAAAACGTCCTATGGCAGAATACCAAGCGCAAAAGGCGTTTAAGTGTCCTGATGAACAGTACCAGTTGATGCGTTTTTTCCGGAAAGTGAATAATGCTTTGCCCTTTGAAGGAAATGCGACGGAAGTTTTTACGGATGGTTATTCCATGCTGTATTCATTGATGAAAGAAATCAGTAAAGCAAAGCACCACATCCATTTACAGTTTTATATTTTTGAGGATGATCCGGCAGGCAGGCTGCTGCGCGATGTGTTGATAGATAAAGCGCGGCAGGGAGTAGAAGTGCGTTTACTATACGATGACGTGGGCTGTTGGAAAGTTCCCCATGCTTTTTTTGATGAAATGCGGGGAGCAGGTATTGAAGCACGTAGTTTTTTGAAAGTTCGTTTCCCTTTATTTACCAGTAAGGTAAATTATCGTAATCACCGTAAAATAGTGGTAATTGACGGTCGTGTGGCTTATATGGGAGGAATGAACATTGCTTTGCGCTATATGAAAGGCTTTCCATGGGGGATATGGCGGGATACTCACATTAAGATAGAAGGAAAAGCGGTATATGGGTTACAGACTGCTTTTTTGACCGATTGGTATGTGGTAGACCGTACTCTTATCACTTCCTCCCGTTATTTCCCCGAAGTTGGAATCTTTGGGAAGGCTCTGATACAGATTGTTACTTCCGATCCTGTAGGCGAATGGCGGGATATTATGCAAGGGTTACTGATAGCTATCAGTAGTTCCCGAAAGTATTTTTATATACAAACCCCTTACCTGTTGCCTACCGAACCTATTCTGATGGCATTGAAAACGGCAGCTTTAGCAGGTGTGGATGTTCGCATTATGATACCGGCACGTGCCGATACGTGGATAACACATTTAGGTTCGTTATCTTATTTGGATGATATCATGCGTGCGGGTGTCAGGATTTACCTTTATCAGAAAGGTTTTTTGCATTCCAAGTTGATGGTTAGTGATGATACTCTCTCTACGGTAGGTTCTACTAATATGGACTTCCGTAGCTTTGAGCATAATTTTGAGGTGAATGCCTTTATGTATGATCCGGCCTCAGCATTGATGTTGAAGGGTATTTTCCTGCAAGACCAGAAGGACGCTATCCTGTTACAGAGAAAAACATGGATAAAGCGTCCTTGGTATCAAAAAGCACAAGAATCTATTGTTCGGTTGCTGGCACCATTGCTTTGAAGAAAGAGAAGTTCACACTGCCATATACACGGCGCTCAATAAAATGGGGATTATCCTCGAAATGGTTCTCTTTGCCATGTTCCAATACCAATAATCCGTCTTCCTTTAAAATCCCGCTTTCGAAAATACGGGTGGGGATACTTTCCAGATCTTTCAAGGTGTATGGAGGATCGGCGAAGATGAAATCAAACTGCTCGCTGCATTTGTCTATAAATCTAAAGACATCAGCACGGATAGGAAAACATTTGTCAGTCTTCACTTCACGCATCACCTGCGAGATGAAAGAAAGATGCTGGGGATCTTTTTCCACTGAGATAACCCGGTCACAACCGCGTGAAACCAGTTCTATACTGATGCTGCCCGTACCGGCAAAAAGGTCCAAAGCTGTAACTCCGTTCTCGAAGTCAAAATAATTATTACTTAATACATTGAAAAGGTTCTCTTTGGCAAAATCCGTTGTTGGACGTGCCTTGAATGTATGAGGCACGTCGAAACGGCGCCGTTTGTATATACCGCTGATTACTCGCATAATAATAAGGTTTGCATGTCAAAAGGTATCTCTTCTATTTTACTTATCTCGGAGCGGTTGAATTCCGCTTTGGGGTTGATGACGAATACCTGACGCAGATAGTTGCGCAATTCTTTCAATAATTCTTCTTTGTCCTCTAATTTCCCTGTCAAGTGCAGTTCGTCTTTTTCCTGATTATAATTTAATTGTTGCCATATATATAATAGGTAATACACATGGTCTGTGGTTTGTTTGCATGGAAATGAGTTAATCAGTAATAAGTTGCCCTTATCAAAACAAAAAACTTCCATTTGTTGCTCGCGTATGTGTGTGTATAGTTTCCGGCTGTTGCCCAACCGGCTTTTCCGGGCGAAATATTCAGTCAGCGGGCTGGCAGTGGAGAAGTAACGAGCTGTAGGAAAATGTTCAGTCAGTAACAAATGGGTATGTTTGTCTATAGCAAAAAGTATTACCACATTACTCCTTCCCAGGACATTGCAAAGTACAATCTCGTTATTTCCTTTAGGAAAATTATGATAGAAAACAGTATCCATTTGTTCGTCTTCGAATAATTCTAAAGGAACAGGTGTGAAACGGGGGGAGTCATACAGAATGTTAACCCGTTTATACGGATATCTTAGAGTTTCTGTATCGGTTAACATTTCCTTTAGATTAGCCGTCATAGAGTATCCGGTATTGACAGGATACGGAACAAAGCAGAAATCATTATCTGTCAGTGGGTTATAGATAGAAAAAGAAAATCCATCCGCACTGAGGCGGATGGATAATGTATATTGTTCCGATTTTGTAAAATCGATACGTTCAGTCATTCTTATTCCCAGTTACCTGCGTTATTGTTAGGCTGTTCGATATCACCCACTCTTAAACCGCAATATTTGCCCAGTTTGGTTTGAAGGTCTTTAAGGTTAGCCAATTCTTGAGCATTCAAACCACCCAAATATGTTTCATACGGAGTTTGAGCTTGGAATAAATGCAAAGGGGCACCTGATTTTGTTGTATCGTTACGGATAGCCATTTCAAACTGTGCACCATTTCCGAAAGGAACATATCTTAAAGAGTCTGCATTGAATCCCGGAGCATAGATTGTATCTGTTACGGCAACCCATAAAGTATCACGTTTGAAGTTCATTAAACCTTCTTTTTCAACTTCTTTCCAGTTACCAGTTTTTTTGGCTTTGTTGATGATTGCCATAGCTTTCTTTTCAGTCATGCCAGCTTCCAGTTGCGTATCAGACAAAACTCCTTCTTTCTTTACAAATGGAAGTTTTGCAGTTTTGACGAAATCAATCAAGGTGTCGAAACTTGCAGTGTATTGTCCGTTGTGCAGGTTGCGGTATTCCAACTGTGCCTTACGGATGTCAATTAAGCGTGCAATAACTTGTTTCTCTCTAGCTTTTTTAGCGTCATCGAAGTTAATCGGTCCCATGATACTGCCGTAGCAAACGTATATCAAACCGATAACGCAAGCAGCCAATACAATATTAATAACTGTTTTCATGATAAATATGTGTTTTTTTTAGTTTATATTCGCATCGCAAAAATAAAACAAATAAATCTAATAACGCACAGTTCAAGGAACTTTTTATTACGCAATTATGATTAATAGTTATTTAGTGCAGCAAATTAAGGGAAATTTTCTATATAAACCAACTTTAGAACAAGAAAAAGCTGTTAAATTTTTAGCAGATTTTCTCTTTTCCCACCAATCGGACTCGGTTTTTCTCTTAAAGGGATATGCCGGTACGGGTAAAACATCCTTATCGGGGCATTGGTGAAGACCTTGGACCAGTTACAGCAAAAGTGTGTTCTACTTGCTCCGACGGGCAGGGCGGCTAAAGTCTTTTCACATTATGCACAGCATCCGGCTTATACTATTCATAAGAAGATTTACCGCCAGCGCAACTTTTCAAATGACCTGGATAACTTTTCTTTGGATGATAACTTGCATCAGCATACTTTGTTTATTGTGGATGAGGCGTCGATGATCGCTAATGACGGATTGGCGGGGGCAGTCTTTGGTACAGGGCGTTTGCTGGACGACTTGATTCAATATGTATATGCCGGAACAGGTTGCCGTTTGATGCTGGTAGGGGATACGGCGCAGCTTCCTCCGGTAGGAGAAGAGGAGAGTCCGTCTCTTTCGGCCGATAAGTTACGCGGGTATGGCATGGAAGTATATGAGGTGCAGCTCACTGAGGTGGTCCGTCAGATGCACGATTCGGGGATTCTTTGGAATGCGACAGAATTGCGCCGCTACATATCCGCGGAAGATTTTCTCACTTTGCCTTCTGTCCGTGTGGAAGGGTTTCCGGATATCCGGATGGTTTCTGGTAGTGAGCTGATTGAGGTTATTAATGATTGTTACGGTCAGGCAGGTATGGACGAAACGATTGTGGTCTGCCGTTCCAATAAACGGACGAATATTTATAATAAGGGAATCAGGAATACGATTTTGTTTCGGGAGGATGAACTGAACAGCGGTGACCTGCTGATGGTGGCGAAGAATAACTATTTTTGGACGGAGGGCTGTAAGGAGATTGATTTTATAGCCAATGGAGATATAGCTGTAATTCGCCGTGTTCGTCGGATGCGTGAGGCATACGGCTTTCGTTTTGCCGATGTGGTGCTGGCGTTCCCCGACTATGATGGTATGGAACTGGAGGTGAAACTTTTGTTGGATACCTTGCATACTGAAACACCCGCATTGCCTAAAGAATTGAATGACAAGTTATTTTATTCGGTATTGGAGGATTATGCTGATATAACTGTGAAACGTGAGCGGATGAAGAAAATGAAAGCCGATCCTCATTACAATGCCTTACAGGTGAAATATGCGTATGCCGTTACTTGTCACAAAGCGCAGGGTGGCCAGTGGAAACGGGTCTTTTTGGATCAGGGCTATATGACGGAGAATATGCTGACTCCGGATTATTTCCGTTGGCTGTATACGGCTTTCACCCGTGCTACGGAAATTCTGTATCTAGTGAACTGGCCGAAGGAGCAGACGGAATAAGCAGACAGTCAGTGAGGTGTTAATGACTGATTATATGCTTCCAGCCGTTTGGTTAGTTTTTTTTCCTTATGGCTAAGCTTTTTTGAACGTTTATGTTCTATCTCATAACTTTGGAGTTAACTCCCAAGCTTATGGAGTTGACTCCAAAGGTTATGGAGATAACTCCAAAGGCTTGGGAGATAGAAATCTTCTTTTCTGTTTCCCTTATCCATAGAGGAGAAAAGGCTTAGTGAACCAGATGAAAAAAACTCCGCCACCGGCTTTCAGACCAGAATGGCGGAGTTTTGATATATACGAAATATGGACGAAATTCGAATAGATTACAATGCAGCCAGCTCTATCACTTTATCAACAGCCGCATTCAAACCGTCAGGATTCTTACCGCCTGCCGTTGCGAAGTGGGGCTGACCGCCGCCGCCGCTTGAATCAGTTTGGCTGCTTCACGGACCAGTTTGCCTGCATTCTGTCCGGCTTTTACCAGGTCTTCGCTAATCATGACAGTCAGCATCGGTTTGTTATTGTCCACACTGCCTATTACAACGAACAGATTGGCAGGAATTTCACCTTTCAGCTGGAAGGCAATATCTTTCACTACGTCGGCAGACATCGGAATGATGGCTTTCACCACTTTCACACCATTTATTTCTTTGGCATTCTCTACCAGTCTGGCTTTCAGTGCGGCGCCCTTTTCTTTCATGAACTCTTCCACCTGCTTCTTCAATCCTGCATTTTCGTCAATATACTTGCGGATGGCGACTTCAGATCGGGAGCATTGTTGAACAATGCCTTCAAGTCATTCAGCGTATCCTGGACGTATCCATCAATTCCTCTACTTTGGCACCCGTGATAGCTTCGATACGGCGCACACCGGCAGCAACAGAGCTTTCGCTGATAATACGAACCATACCGATCTTGCCTGTAGCCGAAACGTGGGTACCTCCGCAGAATTCAATAGAGTTGCCGAATTGGACAACACGTACCTCATCACCGTATTTTTCACCGAACAAAGCAATGGCACCCAGTTCTTTTGCCTTTTCGATAGGAAGATTGCGGTATTCCGTCAAAGGGATATTCTCACGGATTTTGGCATTTACCAAATGTTCCACTTCACGAAGTTGCTCGTCAGTCACTTTCTGGAAGTGAGAGAAATCGAAACGTAATGACTCAGGAGTCACCAAAGAACCTTTTTGTTCTACGTGAGTTCCTAATACCTGGCGCAACGCTTCGTCCAGCAAGTGAGTACAAGAGTGGTTGGCGGCACAGGCGGCACGTTTTTCTGTATCTACACAAGCCATCATCGGAACGTCAAGGTGTTCGGGCAGTTTTTTGGTGATATGGATAGGAAGGTTGTTTTCCTTCTTGGTATCAATGATTTCGATGGTTTCGAATTCGCTTACGATCACCCCTGTATCACCTACCTGACCACCACTTCGGCATAGAAAGGAGTATCGCTCAGTACAATTTGATACAGTGTCTGGTTTTTCTGCTTGATCTGGCGATAGCGCAGGATGCTGGTTTCATATTCGGTAAAGTCATAACCTACAAAGTGGGTGTCACCTTCCTTTATGGTGATCCAGTCGCCAGTTTCAACGGCTGCCGCGTTACGGGCGCGTTCTTTTTGTTTCTGCATTTCGGCGTTGAACTCTTCTTCGTTTACAGTCATGCCGTTTTCGCGGAGAATCAGTCTGTCAGGTCGAGGGGGAAACCGAATGTGTCATATAATGTAAAGGCATCCACACCGCTGATCTCTTTTTTCCCGGCAGCTTTGGCATCGTTCATAGTCTTGTCCAACAGACGGATACCTGTTTCCAGTGTGCGCAGGAAAGATTCTTCTTCTTCTTTGATCACTTTCTCGATCAGTATTTTTTGTGCGTTCAACTCTGGATAGGCCTCGCCCATATTCTCAATTAATACAGGCAGCAGCTTGTACATGAATGCTTGTTTCTGTCCCAGGAAAGTATATCCGTAACGGACGGCACGGCGGAGGATACGGCGGATTACATAGCCGGCTTTTGCGTTACTGGGCAACTGACCGTCGGTGATTGAGAATGCGATGGTACGGATATGGTCGGCTATAACGCGCATGGCGATATCTTTCTGGTTGTCTTGGCCATAGGTGGTTCCTGCCATTTCGGCGATGGCTTTCAGCATCGGTTGGAACACGTCAGTGTCATAGTTGGATGTCTTGCCTTGCAGTGTGCGCACCAAACGTTCGAATCCCATACCGGTATCGATTACTTTGGCGGGAAGACCTTCCAGTGAACCGTCTGCTTTGCGGTTGAACTGCATGAATACAAGATTCCAGATCTCGATTACTTGCGGATGATCCTTATTTACCAGTTGGTTGCCGGGGATTTGAGCTTTTTCTTCTTCCGAACGTGAGTCGATATGGATTTCAGAACACGGGCCGCAGGGACCTGTATCACCCATTTCCCAGAAATTGTCATGTTTGTTGCCATTGAGGATATGGTCTTTCGGCAGGAACTGTTCCCAGTAAGAGGCGGCTTCATTGTCCCGTTCCAGTCCTTCTTCGGGACTTCCTTCGAATACGGTGGCATACAGATCTTTCGGATCTATTTTCAGTACATCTACCAGATATTCCCATGCCCAGCCGATAGCTTCTTTCTTGAAGTAATCTCCGAAAGACCAGTTGCCCAGCATCTCGAACATAGTATGGTGGTAGGTATCATGTCCCACTTCTTCCAGGTCATTGTGCTTGCCGCTTACACGCAAACATTTTTGTGAGTCCGCAACTCTTTTGTATTTGGCCGGGTGATTGCCCAGAATAATGTCTTTGAACTGGTTCATTCCTGCATTGGTGAACATCAATGTGGGGTCATCTTTAATGACCATCGGAGCCGATGGGACAATCTGGTGTCCTTTCGACTCGAAAAAGCTTTTGAAAGAATCTCTAATTTCTTTAGCTGTCATCATGTCGCTTAATATATTGTCTTCTAGTTAATATTCTCAAAAAGGATTTGCAAAGATAATTGGTTTTATTATTTTTGTCGACAAGAATTGTGCAAAATATTGATGTGTTGTGCATTAAAAACTTCAAAAAGCAGAATTAGATGCGTAAAGTCTACTATATTTATAATCCTAAGACCCGAACTTATGACCGCATTTACCCCACAGTGAGGCAGCGCGCCTTAAGCATCTTGCGCCGTTTGTTTGTAGGAATGGGCTTGGGGGCAGGCAGTTTCATTATTTTATTATTGATCTTTGGTTCTCCGTCCGAGAAAGAGCTCCGTATAGAGAATGCTCGCTTACTGGCCCAGTATAATGTGTTGTCTCATCGTCTGGATGAGGCTATGGGGGTGATGCAGGATATCCAGCAGCGTGATGATAATTTGTATCGGGTGGTGTTGCAGGCCGATCCTGTTTCGGATGCTGTCCGTAAGGCCGGTTATGGGGGGACAAACCGCTATGAACAGTTACGGGATATGGCGAATGCGATCTGGTTATCAATACCACTCAGAAACTGGATATGTTGAACCGGCAGCTTTATATCCAGTCCAAGTCTTTTGACGAGGTGGTGGATTTGTGTAAGAGCCATGACGAGATGCTGAAATGTATTCCGGCCATCCAGCCTGTTTCCAATAAGGATTTGAAGAAGACGGCTTCCGGTTACGGTGTCCGTATAGATCCTATTTATAAGACAACCAAGTTTCATGCGGGGATGGACTTTTCTGCTAGTCCGGGCACGCCGGTGTATGCCACCGGTGATGGTGTTGTGGTGAAGGCCGGATGGGAGACAGGTTATGGGAATACCATCGAAGTGAATCATGGCTTTGGTTATCTTACGCGCTATGCACATCTGAGTGCTTACAAGGTAAGACCGGGACAGAAGGTGGTCAGGGGTGAAGTGATTGGAGCTGTGGGAAGTACAGGTAAAAGTACCGGACCTCACTTGCACTATGAAGTGCACGTGAAAGGAAAAGTGCAGAATCCTGTGAATTATTATTTCATGGATTTGAGCGCGGAAGATTATGATAAGATGATACAGATTGCAGCCAACCACGGTAAGGTATTTGACTAGCGTGAATTTTTAATTCTCAATTTTAATTTACCATGGCCTATAATCCTAATAAAGAACTGAAACTTTACTATTCCATAGGGGAAGTGGCAAAGATGTTTGATGTAAATGAATCCTTGTTGCGTTATTGGGAAAAGGAATTTCCTATTATTTCTCCCAAGAAGGCGGGAGGGAATGTCCGTCAGTATCGTAAAGAGATATTGAGAATATCCGGCTGGTCTATCATCTGGTGAAAGAGAAAGGGATGACTTACAGGGGGCCAAGCAGAAACTGAAGATGAACAGAGAAACCACTATCCGTACTGCGGAGATTTTGGACAGATTGAAACTGATACGTGAGGAATTGGTTAGTATGCGTAAAGAACTGGATTATCTGACTTAAGAATATTCACCACAGATTGCACGGATTAAAAACGAGTTGCGGATAATCGTTATGAACAATCAGTGTAGTCTGCGGTGAAATTGGTATTGGTTAATTCGGCTGGTCTTCGAACTTCTCGATACGGGTGACGGTTTTTATCTCATCTATCTTTCTTAGATTGGTAGTGATGGATTTTACATCATCCACATCGTGCACAAATAGCTGTATTCTTCCTTCAAAGATACCGTCGTTACTTTCAATATTCAACTTGTGGATATTTACATTCAATTGTTGTGAAATGACTTCTGTTACCTTATTTAACAGACCGATGTGGTCAATACCTTTTATGTAGATATTTACAGGAAAGTACAAGGATTTTCCAGTCTCCCATTGGACAGCCAACAGGCGGTTGCCGTAACTGCTCTTCAGTTTGGTAGCCAACGGGCATTGGCGTTTGTGGATGATGATACGATTATTGTCGCCTATATATCCCAAAACGTCATCTCCCGGAATAGGCTTGCAGCATTCAGCTATCACATAGTTCTTTTGGATAGCTTCGGGAGTCAGTTTCAATATTTTCTTGCTGTCTATCTTTTGTAAGGGTTCCTTCTCTTCTGTCGGTTTCTCCTTGTTTGTCTTGCTGCCTCCGAAGGCGAAAGAGATATACTTTTTCCAGTTACTGGAAGTCGGTTTTGTCTTTCAGTTCGTTCTTGTCGTTTTCTCCTAGAATGATTGTTTTTAATCCGATGGCGGCAAACAATTCTTCCTGTGTTTTGATGGTATGCAGATTACAGATCTTTCGTATATTTTCGGGAGTGTACTCTACTCCTTCCCTGGAAAAGAATTCCCGTAACATTTCCTCACCGGCCTGCTGCATGCCTCGCTGTTCGCGTTTCAGTATGGCCAGAATCTTGGCTTTGGCCTTTGCGGTGGTGGCAAAGTTTATCCACGAAGGCTGTACATGCTGTGATTTGGAAGTAAGAATCTCCACCTGGTCGCCACTTTGCAGTTTGTGGCTCAAGGGCACCAGCTTGTGGTTGACTTTAGCTCCGATGCAATGGCTGCCCAAGAATGTATGGATGGAGAATGCAAAATCCAGTGCCGTACAGTTTTGCGGCATTGTTTTGATTTCACCTTTCGGAGTGAAGACAAATATTTCAGAAGCGAACAGGTTCAGTTTGATGGTATCCAGAAAGTCCATGGCATCCGGTTGCGGATCGTCCAGAATCTCCTTGATGGTACGCAGCCATTTTTCCAGTTCACCCTCGTCCTCACTGCCTCCGCCTTCTTTATATTTCCAGTGTGCGGCAAAGCCTTGTTCGGCTACGTCATTCATCCGCTCACTGCGTATCTGCACTTCTATCCATTGGCCTTTGTTACTCATCAGGGTTACGTGAAGTGCTGATAGCCGTTGGCTTTAGGGTGGCTTACCCAGTCGCGCAAGCGTCTGGGTGCGGTTTATAAATCTTAGATATGGATACGTATATGTTAAAGCACTCATTAAGTTCTTCTTCCGGATTTTTGGGACAGAAAATGATACGGACAGCCAGGATATCATATATTTCTTCAAATGTGATATGCTTGGTCTGCATCTTATTCCAAATGGAATAAGGGGATTTTACTCGTGCTATCAATTGATAACTGATACCCATTTTGTCCAGTTGTGCGCGGATAGGTGCTGTAAATTCACGGAATACTTCTTCGCGTTCCGCTTGTGTTTCTTGTAGCTTGGATTCTATCTGTGCATATTCTTCCGGATGCTCATATTTGAAACTGAGATCTTCCAGTTCTGTCTTTATTTTGTTTAACCCCAAGCGGTTAGCCAATGGCGCATAGATGTATAAGGTTTCTCCGGCAATTTTGTATTGCTTGTTGGGAAGCATGGAGCCAAGCGTACGCATATTATGCAGACGGTCGGCTATTTTGATGAGGATAACCCGGATATCATCACTCATGGTCAGTAGCAATTTCTTGAAATTCTCGGCTTGTGCGGAAGCCCGGTCTCCGAATATACCGCCGGATATTTTAGTCAGGCCATCTACAATCTGTGCAATTTTAGGACCAAACAGATTTTCGATGTCTTCCACAGTGTAGTCTGTATCTTCAACTACATCATGCAGTAAAGCCGAACAAATGGAAGTTGATCCCAGTCCTATTTCGGTACATACAATTTTAGCAACGGCTATGGGATGCATGATGTATGGTTCACCCGAGCGTCGTTTTACTCCTTTGTGTGCTTGTTTGGCAAAATTGAATGCCTTTGTGATGATTTCTACTTTTTTACGGTGTTTGGTCGCTAGATAACTGTCCAAAAGTTCCTGAAACCCTTGGTTTATCATTTCCTCATCCGCCTGTTCCTGAGTCTGCTTTTCATCCGTCATATCTTTGCCTCCTATAATCTATACTGCAAAAATATACAAAAAACATATTCAAGCAAGTATTTTCAGAAAATGTATAGTGTTAAATCTGTATTTTTTATCAATCATCTGATCCGCAAACTTTTTCCGGCTCTGATATTATTGCCCTTTATACCGTTTAGATTACGTAATTGACTGATGGATACGTGGTATTTGGCGGCAATTCCTCCCAATGTGTCTCCTTGTTTGATTTTATGATAAAGAGTTCCCTTGGATGAGCGGTTTCTGCTACTGGTTGTTTCTTTGATAGCTACCGTTTTTCTTTTGGTCAGATATTCATTGGGTTTATAAGCGAATACACTGTCTTGGCGGTCAATGAAAGTACTGACAAAGTTATTGGGCAAACGAAGTACACACAACTCGCTGTTACCGGGAATAATATCCTTTTTGTATTGGGGATTCAGGCTGCGAAGCTGGTCGAGGTTGATGTTGCATACTTCTGCACTTGTTGTAAGTGGAGGTCTTTGTTTATGTGAATGGTGTCTGTAGCGTTGGGGAGCTGTGTTTCCATGGGACAGATGTCATGTTCGCAATAATAAGTCATGATGTAGTTTGCTGCAATGAAAGCAGGAACGTACCCACGGGTTTCTTTGGGCAGGTAGTTGTAGATTGTCCAATAATCTGTGGCTCCTCCGGCACGGCGTATGGCTTTGTTGATAGTGCCTGGCCCGCAGTTGTAAGCTGCCAATACCAGGTTCCAGTCTTGATAGATGTCATATAAGTCTTTCAGATAACGTGCCGCCGCCCAAGTTGATTTGACCGGGTCCCGCCTTTCGTCTATCAGACTATTGTTTTTCAGCCCGTATATTTTTCCTGTACCCAGCATAAACTGCCACAAACCGGTAGCTCCCTGGCGGGAAACTGCCACAGGATTTAAGGCAGATTCTATAACCGGCAGATATTTCAGTCTTGAGGAAGGTCGTATAAATCAAGTGCTTCTTCAAAGATAGGCATATAAAAATTGGTTGCCGCAAGCATAAAGGATACTTTATTGCGCAGACGGACGGCATACATATCAATGAATTTGCGTACAGCCTCGTTGTAAGGCATTTCTATGATAGAGGGGATACGTGACAGACGATCCATATAGATGGAATCACTTACAACAGGGTTGGTAGAGGCCATTGTGCAGTTCTCTCCCAATGTGATGTAATTCTTAGATTGCCAGTCCCAGTAAAGACTGTCCATTTCTGACTGCATACTTTCAGGAACATCAATAATTTCTTCTTTTCCTGTAGTTTGCGAGTGAACGGTAATACTTTGGGTTTGTGCGTTGATTCCCGTTGTTCCTATAAATGTAAATAAACCAATTAAAAAGTTTTTCATGCGATTAAAATTTGAAGCTGCATTGCAGGCCTATTGTATTAGGTATCCTGCTCCGGCCATCATTAAAAATAACAGGTTGTATTTGAAGACCTAAGTCTTTGGATATATCAAAATCAGATAGTTCAGCATCCACGTATGCGTCTATGACAGATAGTATATATACACCGATAAAACAGAATATGCTTAAATCCCGATATCGGCGATAAAAATCTTTTCGGTTTTTAAAGGTATTCTCCATACCTTCCGCACTCACGCCATGAGGCAGGAAGTCTTCGTAGCTTTTGGTATTAGGGTCATCGTCCATAATATCCAGATAGGCTTGCGAATAGTCCTTGTACATTCTGTTGTTCCAGGTCAGCGCATATGCACATCCCACAAATCCTCCATATACTATCGGCAGTTTCCAATATTTACGGTTGTATATCTGTCCTCCGCCGGGAATTACCAACGCCAGCCAGATGGCACGGTTGGAGTTCGGAATAAATCGGGGTTTTGTTTCGGCAGCCATTGCTTTCTGTATGGAATCATTTTTACGGACTAAAGCGGCAGTATCAACAGGTGCTTCCATATTTTCTATCTTTTGTCGTTCTTCCAACAATTTTAGGCTGTCAATGACAAGTGAATCTTTGACTTGTATGATAGAATCTGCCTTTATACCCATACGGCGGTTGCGTGCCTTTTGGGCGTGAACATTCAGGCTTCCAGCATCATAAGGCATAAAAGCATGAATGTAAACACTTTATATGTGGATGTTTTTCTTTTCAATGTAGTAATAACGCTTTATTCTTTCTTTTTCAGTGAATCCAGTATTTCCATGATTCGTTCCAAGTCCTCTTCGTTGTTGAACGGAATACTGATCTTGCCTTTTCCTTTGGCTGTGCATGAAAGCTGTACTTTTGAACCGAAGAATCCGCAGAGATGGCTTTGCAGCAAAGTGTATTCCTCGGATAGTTTGGAACCTTTTGGTTTGATCTTCTTCCCACCGCTGTCCACTGTTTCGCCACTGCTCAGTGCCTTGACAATTTCTTCCACTTTGCGGACAGAATAGCCTTGTGACTGTATTTCATTAAAGATACGTATTTGGGTCTTAGGATCATCTAAGGACAATAAGGCACGGGCGTGTCCCATGTCTATTTCGCGGTTTTTCAATGCTACTTGAATCTGAGCCGGAAGTTTCAGCAGACGCAGATAATTGGCGATAGTGGTACGTTTTTTTCCGACACGTTCGCTCAGCCGTTCCTGTGTCAATGCATATTGTTCCAATAAATGTTGATAAGCCAGTGCAATCTCCAATGAATTCAAATCTTCACGCTGAATATTTTCAATCAACGCCATTTCCATTACATTCTCGTCATCGGCTGTGCGGATGTATGCCGGAATAGATTTAAGTCCTGCCTGTATGGAGGCGCGGTAACGACGTTCTCCGGCTATGATCTGGTAAGAGTCTTCACTCAGTTGACGCAACGTAATGGGTTGGATGATACCAATTTCGGCAATAGAGTCAGCCAACTCCTGTAACGCCACCGGATCAAATTCACGGCGCGGTTGGTTAGGGTTGACGGATATTTTGCTCAGTTCTATCTCATTGATAGAAGATGAGCCGGCTGTCTTTACTTCTTCGGTCGAGATCAGTGCGTCAAGCCCGCGTCCTAAAGCAAATTTTTTCTGTACTGCCATTGTTTACTTACTGTTACGTGTTATAATTTCTTGTGCCAATGCCAAATGATTCTTGGCTCCGGTAGAGTCGGCATCATACAATATTGCAGGAATGCGTGGCTGGGAGCTTCGCTCAGTTTGACGTTACGCTGTACAATTGTCTTGAATACCAATTCTTGAAAATGGCGTTTCACTTCATCATAAATCTGGTTGGCCAGACGCAGACGTGAATCGAACATTGTCAGCAGGAAGCCTTCTATTTCCAGTGAAGGATTCAGTTTCGATTTAATAATCTTAATGGTATTCAGCAATTTGCTGATGCCCTCTAATGCAAAATATTCGCATTGAACAGGGATAATTACTGAATCGGCTGCTGTCAGCGCATTGATCGTTATCAAGCCTAATGACGGGGAGCAGTCTATCAGGATATAGTCATATTCGTCCCGCATGGGGGCTAATACTTTTTTCATGATCTTCTCGCGGTCTTCCAGGTTCAACATTTCTATTTCTGCGCCAACCAGGTCGATGTGTGAAGATACAATGTCGAGTCCGTCAATGTCGGTGGTATAAATTGCTTCCCGTATATCGCTTCGTTGATAATACATTCATAGATAGAGCATTCTACCTCTTTGATGTTCACACCCAATCCTGATGATGCGTTGGCCTGAGGGTCTGCATCAATAACCAGCACTTTTTTCTCCAGCGTTGCCAGAGAAGCTGCGAGGTTAATCGTTGTGGTAGTTTTACCTACGCCACCTTTTTGATTGGCTAAAGCAATAATTTTTCCCATATTAATCAGTTTTTCTCGCTGCGAAGTAACAAATAATAGGTGATTGTACCTATAAAAAACGGCAGACATTAGCAAAACTGTTGATAACTCATTGGTTTTGTTAATAACTCAACGGCGGCAAAGATAGAAATTTTCATTCAATTCTATTCTATTTTTAGCACTGGGTTGTAGAACATTAAGATAATTTTCTTTTCTGGCGAGGGGTAGTTCCGGCAAAGAGTTGTATCTTTACGCTCCGAGAAAAAGAGTGGAAAAATATGAAGAGAGAAAAACCGTTGATATTGCTGTCAAATGATGACGGCGTGGAAGCTAAGGGATTGAATGAGTTGATACGTGGGTTGCGTGGAGTGGGTGAAATGATCGTAATGGCGCCGGATGGTCCTCGTTCGGGAGCTTCGGGGGCGATCACTTCCGAACATCCTGTGCGGTATTACAAGGTACGTGAAGAGGAGGACTTGACTGTGTATAAATGTACGGGTACACCGGTAGATTGTGTGAAACTGGCATTGCATACAGTTGTTCCCCGTCGTCCCGATGTGGTGATAGGTGGAATAAACCACGGTGATAATTCTTCAGTGAATGTGCATTATTCCGGTACGATGGGGGTAGTGATTGAAGGGTGCCTGAAGGGGATTTCTTCTATCGGATATTCATTATGTAATCATTTTGCGGATGCTGATTTCTCTTCATCGCTGCCTTATATACGCCGTATTACTGAGCAGGTCCTGGAGCATGGCTTGCCTTTGGGTATTTGCTTGAATGTGAACTTTCCGGATACGGCTTCTTTGAAAGGGGTACGCATCTGCCGTCAGACGAATGGGGCTTGGATTAATGAATGGAAGCGTAGTCTGCATCCTCGGGGTGGAGAGTATTTCTGGCTGACCGGAGAGTTTGATAACTATGAACCGGAAGCGGAAGATTCGGACCACTGGGCATTAGGGCATGGGTATGTGGCGGTAACTCCTACCCAAATTGATGTGACCGCTTATGGGATGATGAATGAGTTGAAAAACTGGAATCTGGAAGTATGAAATACTATTTGATAGTAGGCGAGGCATCAGGCGATTTGCACGCATCTAATTTGATGTGTGCCTTGATACAGGAAGATCCGGAAGCAGAATTCCGTTTCTTTGGCGGGGACTTGATGACGGCTGTTGGTGGAACGCGGGTGAAGCATTACAAAGAACTGGCTTATATGGGTTTTATCCCGGTGTTGTTGCATTTGCGTACTATCTTTCGGAATATGAAAGAATGTAAGCAGGACATTGTTCGTTGGGCTCCTGATGTAGTGATTCTGGTGGATTATCCTGGCTTTAACCTGAAAATAGCCGAGTTTATAAAGAAGCAGACGCAAATACCTGTCTACTATTATATTTCTCCTAAAATATGGGCTTGGAAAGAGTATAGGATTAAAAATATCAAGCGGGATGTGGACGAATTGTTTTCTATCCTGCCTTTTGAGATTGAGTTTTTTGCCGGACATCAGTACCCTGTTCATTATGTGGGTAATCCTTGTGTAGATGCAGTGGATGCTTATTGTAAGAAACATCCGGATGGGTTTCCGGAATTTGTGGCGGATAATGGTTTGTCCGAAAAGCCTGTTATCGCATTGTTGGCGGGCAGCCGGAAACAGGAAATCAAAGACAACCTACCGATGATGCTGGAGGCTGCTGCTCCGTTTACCAAAGATTATCAATTGGTGTTGGCAGGGCTCCGGGGATGGACCCTGCCTATTATGCGGGTTATATAAATCCGAATGTACCGGTTAAAATCATTTTCGGACAGACTTACAGGCTGTTGCAGCACGCGCAGGCGGCATTGGTGACTTCGGGTACTGCAACTTTGGAAACAGCTCTTTTCCGTGTTCCTCAAGTGGTGTGTTACTATACTCCGGTAGGGACGTTTATCGCTTTTCTTCGCCGGCATATTCTAAAAGTGAAATATATTTCGTTGGTTAATCTGGTAGCCGATAAGGAAGTGGTGCGTGAACTGGTAGCCGATACGATGACGGTAGATAATGTACGTTCGGAGTTGGAAGCTCTTCTATATAATAAGGTATATAGGAATAAGATGTTGGAAGAGTATGATCGTATAATTCAAATTTTAGGTCCGGCAGGAGCTTCGGAGGCAGCGGCACGCAAGATGGTGGCCTTACTGAAGAAATAAACTTTTCACGCTGTTTTTTTGTTCTTTCGGGTAAATACCTAAACCCCGGAAAATATGAAATATTCTTTTTCATCGATGTTAGGGGCGGTACTTCTTTTTAGCGGAGTATTCGCCTTTTCAGCTTGTGGCAATGACGAAAGTTATCCCGATAGTACAGTAACTATAGCTATGGCTACAGTAGAAAAGCAACCTCAGTATGACGCTCCTTATTTTATATTGGATAATGGAGAGAAATTGTGGGTGGTACAGAATGCTGTACCTTACCGGGATTTGAAGACGGGAGAGCGTATCTTTGGAAGTTATACCTTTCTGGAAGCTGGTGAGAGTGGTTTTGCCTATGATATCCGTTTGAATGACTATGCCATGGTACCTGTTCAAGATATTATCGGACTGAATCCTGATAATATGGATAGTATAGGAAATATGAAAGTGCAGATTAAAGATATATGGTTTTCCAATGAGTATATGAATGTGCGTTTTATGCTGAATTTTCCCAATCCCCAAAGGCCTATTCTCAATCTGGTTGTCAATGAGATGATTCCTTTGGTAAATGACGGGTATGCGCATTTGGAACTCCGCTATAACAATAATGGCAGCCAAGGACGGTTGGTACCTGGTCTGGTTTCTTTCAAATTAGGAAGTTACTCACCGGAAAACAGTGAATTAAAAGGATTAAAGGTGCTGGTACGTCCTGTAGGCGGTGAAGAAAAAACATATATCTTCTCTTACCCGCTTACTGACAAGAGTACGCTGATTTTAATCTTTTGGATCTGGCGGAATTAAAATAAAGAAACTACATACAAATAGACTACTGCTGCAGGGATAGCGAGGATTGCGCTGTCGAAACGATCGAGCATTCCACCATGTCCCGGCAAAATATTACCCGAATCTTTGATACCTAAACGGCGCTTCAATAAAGATTCCGTCAAATCACCCCAGGTACCGAATATTACTACTGTTAATGCTAGTCCAATCCATACCCCGGTGGACATGAAGGGAAAGAAATGAGCCAGTATGAAGGAGGATATGATGCAGAATACACTGCCACCGATAGAACCTTCCCACGATTTTTTAGGGGAAATACGCTCGAACAGTTTGTGTTTGCCAAACAGCATCCCCGTGCAATAAGCCCCCGTATCATTCACCCAGTTAAAAATAAAAATAGATAGTGGGAGAATAGCATTGTATTGTGAAATACTCGCTGTTTCGTCCGAGTGGAAAGCCAATACATTCAACAAAGCAAATGGCAGAGCGATGTACATTTGGCTTAGCATGGCGTATGCCCAGTTGTTCAGAGGGTTTTCTTTTTTCAAATAAAGTTCGCTGACCATCAGGTAGATGAATAAAGCCAGATAAGGAATAAATATACCTGTTTGTGAAGGATCTATTCCAAAATAAAAAAAGCACAGGAAAAGAAAAATTCCGCTGAGAATACATATGCGTTTATTTACTTGTATTCCTTCTACATGATTGACCAAATTACAGAATTCATTGATAGCCAATGCGCTGATAATGGCAAATAGGATACCGAAAGAAACAGCCCCACCCACTATGCAGCCTATTAGTACTGCAACGAAAATAATTCCGGTTATGGCACGTTGTAAGAAATTGCTTTTCACGGTCGTTAGTCTTAAGTGATTCAAAAATCAAAATAGAAGATCTGTTGTTTAATCATTCTGAGTGATAATGAAGAACCCGTATTTGGATTACTACAGACTCTTTATATCATTCAGAATGACATGATTATGATTGACAGATCTTTCTACAATGTTATGCTTCTTT